>JACLAA010002536.1_pt1 | contig 31180 bp, 19 predicted proteins | sample 8027891 | NCBI WGS metagenome assembly JACLAA01 (sample SAMN15724900, study PRJNA655200) | protist metagenome | isolation source: fluorescence activated cell sorting (FACS) single amplified genomes of... | place: Spain: Blaines Bay Microbial Observatory, Mediterranean Sea | collected 2016-01-19 | reverse complement strand
AGGAGAGCTTTCTTTTTGAAAGTGATTTTTTTTTAAATAATTAATATCCATGCCGCGTCGTCGCTTATAACTGTATCCATTGGCAAAATCGAATGTGTCGTCGAATAACGTGCGAGAGTTGTAAAAAACCATCCTGGGTCGGATGCGGGCGGTTACACGTGGAATCACTCGACGTGTTAGATTTAGTTCCTTTGAAGGAACGATGTCAATGCGAGAAGACATATTCCACGGGAGTCTTCTCGGCTGGCAAATTACCGAACGTGCTGAGAGTCTTCAAAAAGAAGAAGAGGAAAAATATTGAAAACGGCGATGACGACGACGACGACGACTACGAAGAGAAAAATGGCCTCCCGCGTAGCGACGGCGAAGGATTCGAAGGAAGCAGCGGAACGGACGACGGGGAATCGACGATTGGTGAAAATGGAACGACGAATGACGATAGTTTGAGCCGTGCTCCCGCCAACGCCAACGAGAACGGCGGCGAAAGAATACTGGTGAATAAAAGGCCCAGGAGATCAAGTCCTGCGCGAACTGAGTCGCTTATTCCTCTAAAGTTTAAAACGGTCGATCTCAAGAAGACGAAGTTTGATCACTTGATGGATAACGTGGAATGGCAAGAACATATGAAAAAGATAGGCTACGGGAAAAGTCACAAAGTGATGAAAATCATGTTGAGGCATTTGACGTTAGTCGCGTTTGGATTAGGATTGGCCTTCATTTTTCAAGAACTAGAGAATAAGGAGCGAGAGAAGGAGGAGGAGTTATCTGCCACGGACGTAATGTATTTTGTAGGAACAGTGATGACGACAATCGGCTACGGTAATGTCACTCCGGTGACCAATGGCGGGAAATTACTTATTACTTGTACGTGTTTACCATTGATTGCAAAATTCGCCTATTCGTTGTCCTCGTTAACTGAACCATTGTTGCAAATAGCACGATACGTTAGTTTTTACACTCTGAAAGTGTTGAAAATGCAGGAACCGTTGAATTTGGATGTAAATGTGACGCAGATGATGAAGACATTAGCAATTCAAACCACCGCAGACTATGGGACGATTGATTTATCGGTAAATATTCCAATGAAAGATTTGCCGACATTTTTAAGCGTCTTAAGTGATGGATGGGAGAACGTCAGGATAAGAGACGTGAACAAATACGTCGATGAACTGGCCGGTGAGAACTTTGCAGAAGTGGCGAGTATTTCGGTGGCTGAAACTGTCACGCTTTTGAACCTCATCAAAGCCAAGCATACGGTGATGAGCGAAAAGCTGAACATGTTCGCGGCATTTTTCATGTCCTGCGTAGTCTTTTGGCTCGGATTTGCTTTCTTTGCGTCCGTGGAAAAAGACAGATTGTCAGCAGTCGACTCTTTTTACTTCTCCGTCATCACCTTGAGCACGGTTGGTTTTGGCGATTTCGTTCCTCAAAACACGAAACAAATCGCGTTTTGGTATGCATGTGTTATATTGGGCTGTGGTATTTTCGGCACCATGATCGGTTCTTTCTCCAATATCGTCAATGCGAGACAAGACGAGCACGTCGCGAAGAAAGCTTTATCGAAAACCTTTCGTAACAAAGACAAGTTACGCAAGGCGAAAATATCGTTGAACGAAGGTAGTACCGCTTTAGTGCGGAACAACAGCTATTTAAAATTCGAGATAAAGGAGAGGTACATCGCTTTTACGAAGCTGATTGGTTTATAGAACCTCATGTAGGCACGCATTTTTTCATTGTAATCGGATTGCCGAAAGAGCAATTTTTTCAAGAACAAAAAAACCAAAACCCGCGCGAAAAAGAAATCTCTCTTTCCTTTCAAAAATTTGACACGCACGCTTTTTAGGTTTCATCGGCCTCTTTTTGGTGCTTGTCAAAGTTCCCTTTTTTTGTGTTTTCGAGGACGGAGGAGGAGACAAAAAAAGAGAAAAAAAGAGAAAAAACGCTTTGTTTTGAGGTTTGTGTTCGGGTCAACTATGAATGAATGACATGCGCGCATCTCTGCAAAAAAAAATAAGAAGAACAGATTTGAACGCGCACACCCACGCGCACCACGTGCTCTGCATACCGCGCTTGTCATGAGTAGTGGTCAGTACGACCAAACGTGTTACAACCCATCGCTGGATCGGGTCTCGGACGGCGCGCAGCACGCGAAAGCGTGGGAGGAATATAAAACGTATGGGACGGCCGGAAGAAATGAGGACGAGATCGAAGAGAAGACCGCGTCGGATCGTCGTTTTACGCGTGAAGAGGAAGAAGAAGAAGAAGAAGAAGACCAAAGGAAGAATAAGATCGTGCCGAAAGAACAACTCATCAAACAGAAATCGTACGGTACTATCGGGAAAAGGGTCTGGGACAAGAAAGCGCACGGCGGGAAATATTACATCTCCACCGGAGAGAAAAAGAAAGGCTACGACGCTTTGGAGCAAACACCGGACGGGTCGATTATTAAGCGAGAACCCGGGTACGAAAAACCGCAGAGCGGCCAGACGACAAATTTTGTGGGTAATCATATGACTCAAGGTGCAATTGATTTAGTTCAGCACGAGTTGAGCAGAGTCGATCCGAAGATGCAGGAAGAACGGATGCGACGGTTGGACGAGGCGAAAGGTATTAAACGAGAATTGCCAAAGCTGTTAAAAATTGAAAAGAACAAAAAGGTTTTGATGATTGGAAATAAACAGGGCGACGATCACGATGATGGCGAAGAGCCTTTGGAAACTCGCTTCATCAATTTCGATCGGTACACGTGGGAAGATAAAGACGGCGAAATCATCGTGCGCGTGCAACACGATGAGAAATTAATGGATCTGAAATCTGCACAGCTGGAAGTACAAAACGAACGAAGTTTTACTCTCTCGATTCAATCCAAAGAGGGCAAAGATAAAGTGTACGTGCTCCAGGTCCCGTATTTGTTTGATGCAATCGTGAGAGAGAAGAGCTACATGCTCACGACAGCAAAGTCCCTTCGCGTAACGCTCGTGAAAGCGGAAGTAGCCAAAGTGTGGAAGCACTTGTCGTCTGCGGACTCTGAGAACACTGTTTTGCGCTTGAAGAGCGCTCCAGATGGAGATAAAGAAATAAACCAAGAGAGAGAACTCATTATTAACAACACCACTCATGATATAAATTTGCACGACTTACGCGCGGAAGTGATTAAATTTCGTGATGGAAACTTAGCGCCAAAATTCACTCCTTCAAAGACGCCGGAGGAGATTGAAAATGAACTCGACGCTCAAATCGATGAAGTGTCGACACCGATGGAGTTTACATCTCTAAAAGAAGCGATGCATTCGTGCGATCACTTTGAGTCCTCTGGTGATTACGCGAATGCGATTAAATCCTTCTCATCGGCGCTCTTTCTTCTTCGGTTCTTTACTTCCTCTTCTTCACCACCGGCTTCGGAGGACGGCAGCGAAAATAACACGATAAATGAAGATGATGGTAAACCGATGACAACGACACAAGTGAAAATTATAGACTGTTTACGAAGACGCGCGAAAGCAAATGTTTTACTCGGTAAAATCAGAACTGCGACAAAAGATTACGCTGAAGCCATTCAAGAAGGTAAAAAGTTACTTTCGTCGTCATCGAATGCGACATCATCTGCTGACAATGACGAAGTAGACGCGACGAAAAACTTGCTCTCCAACTTATATTTGGAACGAGGCCATGCCTACGAGCAGATTGAGAAATATGCCAATGCCGTGGATGACTACAAAAGAGCGTTGAAAATTGGCGGAAACGATACGAAAGTTTCCATGGCGTTGGCCCGCGCGTCAAAGTTACATTTTCAAAAAGACATCGAACGCAAAGACATCGAAAAGAAGAGACAGAAAAATAATGACGGAAACTCATTACCGTCTTTACCACGCCCGGGATTGAAACAATTCGAGAACAGAGGGAAGGCTGGTGCGTGCTTTTGATAATGATTGATTGATAATGTATTACTTTATCATGATGAATAGAATACTATCTGCTAATACTAATATCTTTTCTCATCGTTTCTTCAAATGCAAATGAATCGGCGTGCCTGATTTGATGTTGTAGTACGCCAACGAGTTTGCATCTTTCAAGAAACCCATCCTCTTAATTTCCAGTTTCATTTTTCCTTGCGCCAAGTTTCCTAATAATGGCTTTAACTCTTGCTTGATTTTCAACACCGTTTCTTTCCCACTTTCAATTTTTAGATCAATCGTTTGACCGTTCAAATTTTTGTCCTTCGCTTCGTCAGGACATAAGATTTTTAGATCAATCGTACCCGGATTCTCGCTGAGCCATTCGTTTTCCTCCTCCAATTCCATCTCTCCGATGCGTAACTTTTGTTTGACCGGTTTGGCGTCTTCATCATCTCCATCTCCTCGTCCTCGTTTTTGTCCAACTTCTGCATCCATCGCTGGGGCGGCTAGTGGCGGAGGTGGCGGCATTGCTTGTTGTGACATCATTGGTGGCGGAGGTATTGGTTGAGTCATAGCAGGAATGGCATGTGCCGGTTGCGCCACTTGTTGTTGTTGTTGTTGTTGTTGTTGTTGTTGTTGTTGTTGTTGCTTTTTCATTTGCTCGTTCAAAGCGGTCGAAACGTCTTTATCGTTCCCGCTGGCGAAAATGTCCGGTCTCGATTTCGCTAAACTTACAATGTTCTTTGCGAACTGGTCATCGTCGACTTTGTTGCTTCCTTGTAACTTTTTCAACATCGCGTCTTTTTGTTCTTTCCATTTCGGGTCAATCAAAGAAATGCGCATGTGCTCGGCCATTTCGTCCACCGGAACGAGTTCGCCGGTGATTGGTGACACGGCAAACTTAGTCGCTTTATCGCCTTTGGAAGCTGCCGCGCGTTCTTCTGGTTTCTTATAGTTTCGAACGATTTTCATACCAGGTTCAGGCAAGTTTTCGTTAATACCCGACGCATGTTTCTCGCCGGTCGAATTCGGCGCTAGCGGTCTTGATGCTGCTTTCACTCTTTTCTCCACCTCTTGCGCTTGTCGCATGATTTGTCGTTCTTCGTCGTCCATTGTTGCTACCGCAGTTCCTCCTCCTGCTCCTCCTCCTACGTCTATTTCTTCATTTACTACATCATTAGCAGTCGTCGTTGGCGGCTGCGCTTCAACTTTCGAAGCATCCTCCAACGCCTGTCTCTTCAAATACCCAACAATTTCTCTCATCGCGATTGGTTCCGGCAAGGTTTCGTCTTCGCCGTCCTCGAAATCGATCGTTTCCACAACCACAAAATCGTGCCAATCGATCGCCTCCATCGCTTCTCGTTCCATGCGTTTCTTCTCCTCGTTATCTTTTCTATTCTTTAATTGCGTGGCATCCCATTCGGACCTTTTCAACGATCGCTCTAAAGCCTTCTTGTAATCCACCTCCACATCTAAAACTTCCTCCATCTCTTGCTTATTCTCCGGCATTAAAATCTCCGAGTACGAATCCGCTAAACTAGTGAAATAGGTAAACAGGGGATGTGCCGGCTTCAAAAACGCAAACTCCGGGTTTTGATATTCTCTAGAGGCTAAGCCGGAGAGAAACTTTGCGCCATTTCTCGCAACGAATTGCGCGGAGAGTTTGATCACTTCAATCTCGCTCTTTTTAAGACCTTGCGGCGGTTGTGTCCCGATGGAATGTTTAAACTCTCTCGGACGTTCTAACACTTCCGGTTTTGATAAACCCACGCCACCAACAGCGCTACTTTTGGCCATAAACTTGCTCTGATTTTGCACTTGCTCCGCCACTTCCATTCCTTTCTTATTTTGATCCTCGATCGTCTTTCCCTCCAATTCCAACTTAATCGATTCGATCTTCCCTCGATAATACGCGTGGTAGGGATCCTTTTCCATTAAAAACGAAAACTTTTGATTGTTTTTCTCGGACGACAAGATTCTGTTCTCGAATTCGGGGCCGTTTTTAGCCACAAATTGCGCGGTTTTGTCCACGATTGCTCGGACATCTGGAGGTGGGACGATAACCCCGACGGAACGCGTTTGCGTGTGTAACAATTCAATCGGTTTCAAGCCATCTTTCTCGGAAATTTTAATGGAATTGTTGTGCAAACGTTCGTCGATTATCGCGACCTCGTTTCCCTCGTTTCCACCCATGATGATGACGCGCGCCGCGGTTCTCCCTTCTTCGCGTTCCCGGTGTTTGTTGCGGCAAGCTTCTTTTCTCGCGTCGTCGTCGAAGAGACGACGACGATTTGTAACCTAGAGAAAACAGAGACAAGAGAAGAGAAAGAAATTCTGAAGAAGACAATACTAAAATGGAACGTCGACTTTTTCCGAACGAGGAGGACGAGAGAAAAAAAATTTGACACGTTTGGGACGAGTGAAAAAAAGGAAAAACGAAAACAAAAAATTGGAAAATAAAAAAAGAGGTCGTCGAGAAAACAAACGGTCGACAAAACGCGAAAGAAGAGACTTCAGATATACACCACCACCACCACTACTACTACTACTACTCGCGCCGACGACGACGACGAAGAACGATGTTCCTGAACGTCCTGTTATTATTATTAATACTCCTCGGAGGAACAGGCAAGGCGTCGTCGTCGTCGTCGTCGTCGTGCTCGTACCAATCCGGATGCAATCGGCCTAAACAGAGATTCGCGTCGAGCACTTTGGGGAATCACGACGACGACGATGTTTCGATTACCTTTCGGCAAACGCCGAACTTTCCAGCGACGATGCGCGATTCCGTCGAGAAAGGCGTGGAATTAGCCCAATCGTTCTTGGGAAAAGTGTCCGACGTGGACGTGTTCATGTACGAGGCGCAAAACGCGTCGGCGCAAAACCCATCGGCGTATGAAGAAATCAACGGTCTGTGGTGCGAGGCGACGCGGGACGAAGTGCACGGGTATTGCAACGACGGCGCGGGCAACCAGGAGAAAGCGATGAACGGGGAGAATAACGTGTTTGCGTCGGGGAAGATGACGTGCGCGCCTTGCGGCGAACCGGCGAAGAAGAGTACGCCGATTGTCATCACGCCCGGGTTGGATTCGTCGGGCGAGTATTACGAGCACGACACGAATTGGCTTATTCAAGGAACCATCCACGAATACTCGCACGCATTTCAGACACTCTTCGGAGCACACACTCCAGCGTGGTTGATGGAAGGGGGCGCGGTACAATTGGAGGCCGTTTTTTCCAACCACGCATCGCGTGGGACGTACAGAAAGACGTACGAGGACTATTTTAAGCAAACAATTTTTCCAGCAGCTATCGATTTGTACGGAGATACGTCGGTGGCCACGTGGTTGACGACCTACGGGTCCGATCGCGAGTGTGAAAACGATATTCCGCCGGGCAGTGTAAACGCAAACCCGGATGTTTTTTATAACGTCGGCGCCGCGGCAGTAGCGTTTGCCATATACAAAGCCAACATCAACCACGCGGCCGACGGAGGGCGAACGTTTGCCGATTTCTGGACCAACACGGAAAAGCACAAAGGTTTCTGGCACAGCATCGTTGTAGACGACTACGAATTCAACATCGACACGGATTGGCCGTCCCAAGTTCCCGAAGGTACCGGATGGAAAGGAGCTCTTGCAAACTTCACCGGCCACGACTCCGTCGCCGCCTTTTACGCCGATTTCGAGGCGTGGATAAAACCCGGAGGCGTTCTCAAAACGCCAGAGGAAATGTCTGACATTCTTGAAAATTCGTCCGACGTCGACGCGCTCTCGGTCGAGCCGTTCAACAACGCGAACTCTTTTATGCCTCGAAACTGCGAGGCGAGCGGCGGCCCACCCTCCTCCTTCTTCGGCGAGTCCTCCTCGGCGACTCATAGTCGTTTTTCGCTCGTCGTCGTCGTCGTCTCGTCGTGTCTCGTCGCGACGCTCGCCTTATAATTCTACTCCTCCTATGTTATGTATTATTTATTATGTATTACAAGACCATGTTTAACAAGACGTCTCGTTCGGACCAGTATTGCGTGGCAGCACGGAATCCAATTTTCACTATTTCTTCGTCATCGGAGACTTTTTGTACCTCCAGTGTAGTCTCGAGAGAAACCAACGAAGCCATCGACAAAGGCGTTTCTTTGACGTCAAAGGTGACGTGGTATCGGTGGAAGTTCCGACACGACGATTGCTCGAATTTAGAAACGATACCAAAGAGGTCTTCTTCTTCATTCTTCTCGTTGACCAAACGGACGTGTCGTTGAACTATGGTCTCGCCGCCCGGCAGTTTCAAACGTTGCGCATTTTCGTCTTCGTACTCTACGACGCGGTCGTCTTTGTGTTCAGTGTCGGAGTAGAAGTATGGGTGGTGCAACGCTTCGTGTGCGGTGATTCTTCGTGATGGGTCGAGTGTTAACATTCGCCTCAACAAATCGGCTTGGAAGACAGTGATTTCGTTCGCACGAGTCAGTTTCAAGAAGGAGACTCGCGGTAACCATTTCGGGAACATGTCCGCGTGCCAACCAGGGATGTTTTTTACATCCGGCCAAGTCTTTTCGTTTGGCGTTCCGAGAAGTTTAAAAATGCACAAAATTTGGTCCAACTGTTCAGCACTTTCGTAATATGCGAATTTGTTGAAGAGCGAGGAACCGAGGATGAATTCAGCGTAGACGCATCCGCATGCCCACATGTCCACGGCGTTTGTGTATTGTTTCGGCAGCACTGATTTCTTTTTGTTCTCCTTTTCACCTTCTGCTTCTTCATCTTCTCGGCCTAAGCCTTCGATATCGTCGTAAGCGGTTTCGTCAACGGAATCGGGATCGATTTGTTGAGCAGGCGGTATGATGAGTCCTTCAGGCGCGATGTAATACGGCACGGTGCACGAACGCAAAGGAGAGCGCTTTCCAACGTCGCGAAATCCTCTCGATGCCGCCCATGAGGCAATCACCAACTGTCCTTTGCCTTCGTTCTTCTGAGCGTCGACTAATAGATGACCACAATGCAAATTCCTATGAGCAATCCCTCGCGAATGCGCGAATCGAATGCCTTCAAGCAATTGCTGAGTGAGCATACGCAATTTAGATCTTTTCAATCGAAACGTGCCATCGTCGTCGTAGCACCACTCTTTCGGCGGTCGCTTTTCTGCGACGACTGGATCCTCGCACACTCTCGACCGCTGCGCGCGTAAACTAATCGGATAATGTTCGTGAATCATGAGCATTTTGCCGCTAAGTCTCGGTAGTATTCGCGTCTTGCCAACTAAACTCGTTTCTATCTCGTCTTCTTCTTCCGCCGCTTGCAATTCAGGCGGGAGTTGCCCTACTAACCACGGGATCTCAAATGGCATTTCTTCGTCAATCGTAACTAAACGTTCCAATCGTGCGATGGCATTTGCTCCGTTCAAATATTCTCTCTTACCGGACGGATCATTTTCTTCCCTCGACGTCGCTCTAACTATTTGCGAAGACAGCGCCTTCATGTTCGCCGCTTCGCGTAATTTTCTACTCCGCAAACCTTCTTCAGGTTTTTCGAGGAACCCTACAAGTTTTACCGCTTTCAGCATCCCCGAGCAAACATCCAAACATTCCCACATGCGTTGTCGATGGCTGTTCCTCACCTCCACTCTTTCTCGAACGCAAAAACTCGCGTAGTCTGAGATGATTTTCTTTTTCTTTCTATTCGTTTTTCTCGAGTTTACGATGTCTTCTATGGCTTGTTCTCGATTCGATTGCATCTTTTTCAACGCGCCGTCCGAGGTTCGTTTCTTGTTGTTGCTACAAATTTTCGATACATTTTCCTTTTCATCCGCGTCCATTTTCGACACCTCATCATCGTCTTCGAGTTCCATCGTCGCATCTTCCTCTTCCTCGTATCCTTCCGCCGCGTTAAAACTGAACCCGCCAAATACCCTCTTCTTTTTTGTACTTCTGTTTTTCTCAACTTCTTCGCAAGACAACTCTTGCACATTTAGACCGAGAGTTGGTATCGTCTTCAAAAATCGATACCGCATCAGCGGGTATTTTTGCATTTCAATGAAGACTTTCCTATAATACTCACCGGATTCCTTCACTTTTTCCTCGTCCTTCTCGGAATTCCTGAATATATCTCGTCTCGCTTTTTCTCGCAAATCCACTAAACTCTCGATGTTTGCGAGTTTTTCGCACTGTTTCTTCCAACAGGTTCCATCGCTCATCGCAGCTCGATACATCTGTTTCGAGCTGAGCATGCAGTTGACCACGGAGAGCGCGGGGAGGAAGGAAAACACGTGCGCGATGACGCCTTCCGGTAGGTTTTGGATCGGAAACGTCCGTCGTTCTTGTCGTTCCTCTTCATCATCTTCTTCTTTTTCGCTCGCGTGTTTTTCGTCTTCCGGCATCTTTCTCTCTTCCGCCCAAAAACGAATTTAAAAGACGACGCACCACGCGCGGACAAAAAAAGACGCGCGCTCCCTCGTCCGGAAAAAGAGAGAAAGAGAGAGAGAGACGCGTTCCGACGCGCGCCGAGAGAGAAACAGAGAGAGGGAGAAGAACGGCAAAAAAAAAACGCGCGCACAACGCGCTTCTTTGTCTTCTTCTTCTTCTCTTTGTGCGCTTTTTTTGTGTCGTTTTTTTGTTTTTGAAAATTTTTTGAAAAAAAATCACCGACGTTAATATCTTCTTCAGCATTCTTCACAGTCATTATTTAATTGTCGCGAATAATAATACAGAAACTTTTACCAACACCTCGCGCGAACAAAAAAAAGGAGAGACCGATTTGTACCCGACGACGACTTTTGACGCCGTGCTCATAATAATAATAATAATAATAATGCGGCCGTCGTCGTCTTCGCGGCACGAGCATCCGGGAGAAGCGGCGGAGCGGTCGAAACGTCTCGGCAACGAGCTCTTCCAGAAGCAGAAATTCTCCGCGGCGTGCGAGCATTACACGGACGCGATTGTGCAATCGAATCAGCGATGGCACGTCCCCTATCTCAATCGCGCGATGGCGAACGAAAAGAGACACAGATGGAAAGAGGCGAAAGAGGATTTAGAGAAGTGCTTGCGATTAGACGAGGATAACGTGAAAGCGACGTATCACTTAGGCGTGTGCATGTGCATGTTGCCGGAGGACGTCGAAGATAACTATATAAAAGGAGGCGACATGTTAGAAAAAGCTTTGTTTTTGGCGAGAGAGTTTGACGAATCGCAAGTCGATCTGGTGTGGAGGTCGCTGGCGAAAAGCAAATACATGGAACACTGCGAAAAAGCGAAAGAGAGAAAAATAACGTACGAGAGGTTAGAAGAAACGTTGAAAAACCCGGGGTTTGTGTCATTAAACGAAGAAGACGCGAGAGTGTTACGAGAGAGAATCAGCGATGCGAAAGAAAAAGACGAACGGAAGCAAGCGCCGGATGCGTTTTGCTGCCCACTTTCGTTGGAGATATATCGAGAGCCGGTGGTCAGTCCGAGTGGGAATTCGTACGAGCGGTCCGCGATAGAGCAGTACATAAAGCAACAATACGAAAAATACGGGAGAGAGAAAAAAGTGACGGATCCGTTGCAGCCGGGTTGTTCGATTTCTTTGGAATCGTTACATCCAAACATCGCGCTAAGGAATGCCGTCAGAGAGTATTTGAAGGAACATCCCTCGAGTTGGGGCGAGATATTGAGTGAAAATGAAGCCCAAGAGTTGGAACGGGAGGCAAAAAGAATGAAAACCGAGAACGCGTCGTCGCCGAACGGGGATGCATACATCGAAGAGGATATGATTAATTAAATAAATATTTTTCGAAAAGAAGAAGGAGAGAATTAGGTGTGAAATTTCACCTCTCGTGCGCGTGCTCGAAGAGGAGAATATCGATTGTAGTAGTAAATGTAGTACTTTAGCAGTGTTTTAGTTACGATAGTGTGGTACATTGATAATGATAATACTAATAATACTAATAATAATGATTCTAACGACGATTGCGCATTTGCTCTCGAATCAAGAAGAAGAGTGCAGAGGAGTGAACAGACTTTCTCGCGTGGCGCGTAAAGCCGTCGTAAAACCCGCAAACGCCTTGGCTTTCTAAGACGAGCTGAACGACATCTGACGTGGTCGAGCCTTTAAAACTATTGTTGAGTATGTCGCTATTCTTACTCGCGCTACTTTCTACAAACTCTCCATCGATCATGTTCTTCCTTACGGAATTCTTCTCTTCCTCGCGATGGTATGCCTTAGACGCTTCCACCAACGCTCTCGTTCGCTCTAAAGGAAACGTAATAGCGGTCGCTATCGTCTTTGCTGCGCACCCAATCACGAACGATTCTACCACCGTCAACTTCGTTTTCCCATATTTCATCTTCAACGCGTCGAAAGCGGTAAAGTTTATCGTGTGCGAAACAATCAGAGGTACGTTTTGCGAGAAACCTCGATGGAACGCGAACAAGCCGTCTCGTTTATACATATCTTTCATCGCGCGTAGATATTTTTTCATTCGATTCGGTGTTTTGATCGCATCTTCCTTACTCTTCTTATTCTCTTTCTTTTTCACTCTCGAAGAGACGATATCGCACGGTAGCATCAAAGCAGTCGACGCGACGCCCGCTATCGCGTATCTTTTCGCGACGGACATAATCGAAGATGGGTTTCGAGTGCTTCTCGCATCGTTCGTCGTATTCACCAAACTCACCAGAGAGAAATACAGAAAATCCTCCGCGAATAACCGCATCATCGTCCTTCCTCTGTCGCTCGAGAAGCGCTTCCTTCCATTCGTCTTCCTCGTCTTCTTCGTCTCGTCGTGGTCGTTGTCGTCGTCGTCGTCGTCATCATCATCACCCCCCAAAAAGGACACCAAACATTCCACGATCGTTCTCGCGAGACACCCGGCGCTTGCCCCTTCCACGCCTTCTCTGACTGCCAAGGCCGAAGACGACCTTTGCGCGTCGTGCCTTTCAACCTCTCTCATCGCGCCCGCGGGTGTTTTGTGGTGCTCCCAAGACTCCTCCTCCTCCTCCTCCTAGGGGTCTTCTTTTCTTCTTCTTCTTCTTCTTCTTCTTCTTGGAGCAGCTGTTTTTTGCCGTTTCGAAAAATAAACGACAAAAATTTTTCTTAACTATATGTAAAACCCTAAAGAAGAAGAAGAAGAAGAAGTGTTTTTTTTGTCTTCTCTACTCTGAGTGCGACATACTACAACGTACGAGTAGGAGGAGTACATAAAAGAGACCACTGTGTTTGGAGGAGGAGTGCAGAGACACCGAGGAATACGAATAGCAGTAATAATAATGGTGTTAGTGAAAGGGATCACCAGTGGATTTCTGACGCGGGAGACGTATCTCATCATCGGCGCGGTGTTTACCGTCTCCAACGCGCTCTTGATTTTAAGCGTCTCGAAAACGAATGGCAAGGAGAAGTTGATTGATTGGGACTATTTGGGGTTACTTTTTAGTCGCGTGAGTCCGTATCTCTGGTCCTCGATTGGGATTTCGTGCGCGATTGGTTTATCGGTTATTGGCGCCGCATGGGGGATTTTTATCACCGGATCGTCGTTAGCAGGAGCGGCGATAAAAGCACCCCGAATCACGAGCAAGAATCTCATCTCGATAATTTTCTGCGAAGCGGTGGCTATTTACGGGGTGATTGTGGCGATCATTTTACAAACGAAAGTGGAATTTGCTCCGCGAATGGCGGATGGGTCGTATTCTGATCGATCGATGTATTCAGGATACGCGGTTTTAGCGTCTGGTTTAACTGTTGGGTTGGCAAACTTGGTGTGCGGTATTTGCGTCGGGACGGTTGGGAGTAGCTGTGCTCTTAGCGATGCGCAAAACCCAACATTGTTCGTAAAGATTTTAGTGATTGAGATTTTTGGAAGCGCACTTGGGTTGTTCGGGGTGATTGTTGGGATTATTATCACAGCGAACGTGGCGTTTAAGAATCCAGAGGATTAATAGAAGAAGATGAAGAAGAAGAAGAAGGAGAAGAAGAAGAATGAGAAGAAGAAGAAGGTAGCAGGACAATAAGAAAAACATGTGCGACAGAGTGTGTTTGTGTACGAATAAATATTAATAATGATCTCTATTTGATGTGGCTATATGCGCATAAATATTTCTCTTTCTCTGTCTCTCTCTTTCTGATATTACTTTCTCTTCTTCGACTCTCCTTTCTTCTCGGTATTCTTTTTCAAACTGAACCTTTCGCACACGTTCGCTTTGCTAAACAAGACTCGATTTTCAATGACGCCTTGCTTCGAACACCTCGGCATCCTTTCCACTTCGCCTCCATTATCGAACAAAATCAACGTTGGCAGCTGTTTTGAATTCCCGGTCAAATCGATCCCGTGATCGATCCCTCCTCCTGGCCATCGCGCTAAATCGAACTTCGCAAACGTCAAACCATTCTCCTTGTTGTCTAGGTCTGAAAACTCCAACGACAACTGTGCGAACGTCGGATCGAATTGATTACATGGCGGATGCCAAGGAGCATAAAACATCACCAACCATTTCTTCGTTTCTTCGTCTTTTGTCGCACCAATTTTCACTCGTCGTTCGAACGAAGCCACGTTCAAGTGCTCCACTTTGGTTTCGCCCGAATATTCTCTCAACTGACACAACAAGTAATGAAAGTAATACAAACTCCCAAATATCCAAAACACTTTTCGGTCCATCACGAAAGATAAGAGTAAAATAGAACTCTTCATGTGCAAAAAACAATCCGCGACGTATTTATCGATCGTCTCAAACTTTCTTAACTTCAAAGTTAACGTCAATCCAGTCATATACACCGCCTGTTTGTTCCAATTGACGATTCTCTCAACCGCTTCCACACTTTTTGTTTCAACCGCCCACAGATAAAACAATGGGTATAAGAGGATGATTATTACGTTGAAGACGTAATGAGGGGAGAGGAAACGTGCGATAGAAGGAGACGAAGAAGATGGCATTTTGTCGCCCGTTTTGTGCGTTTCTTTTTGCGCGCGCAAAGTGAAGTTTATGCGAGGAAATTGAGAAACCCTTCCAAGTCTCTCTCTTTCATTCCGTCATTTATTCACCTAAAATTACGTGCAACAAGTACTTGGTAACTGTTTTAGCGCAAATATAATAACATTATGTATTCTATATCACGCTTCGAATGGGTCTTTCGCGCACTGTTGCAAAAACAGCTGGTACGGATACTTCTTTCCGTAATAGTTCTTCAATATCCGTTTCCCGCGATTAATTAAATCCAAGTCTTTCATGATCATTTTCGAATCGAGCGACTGTTGGTGAGCACCTCCTCTGTATTTCACCAAACGTTTCACAAACAGCAGCCGCAAAATTTCCCAGGCGATGCTAATGTCGTCCTCGTCGATGCCTTCGCACCGTAAAATTAACGAGTGCAGCGCTAACGTTTGGTATTCACATGCGTACATAAACTCCTCGTCTTGGACTAACTGCGCGGCGATGTCAAAGCACGCTTTACCGAAGACTTGCATTTTGCGAATGTCCAAGTTGAATTTCGAGAGTGCCTCGAGAACCTCTTCGGTTTCGTACTTTCCACTTTCCACGTAGTTGTGTATTAAATCACCGACGACTTTTTGTTTTTGTTTCGAAGCGTTTATTTTCGATTCCATGTCAGCACCGAGTTTCGCGGCTTCGGAAAGACACGTTGGACATCGACAAATGAACTGGTGCGATTGCTTCAACTCCTCCCGTCGATCGTCTATTGTGCCCGAGTGAAAGATTGGTCCGTACGAAACCGTAATCTCCTCGCCTTTTCGAATTGGTTTACACGCTATAATTGTAATTCTATTCTGTTCTTCGCTCGTGGTGAAAATCTCCGCCGTTTCGCTTCTCATCGTGGACCGAGAGCTGGATGGTCCAGCGTCTCCTCTCGCCGAGAATTCATCGTTCACTTCTTCCATATCCTCTCCGCAAAAACTTGCATACGCGTTTGGCAAACACGAATGGTTCAACGCGCTCGCCATGACGAACACCCCAACCGCTAACGTCTTTTCCTCTCCAATCTCTATATATGCATCGACTAGGTCCGCCGCTTCTGCGCTTTTATAAACCTGAGGCGTCAACATGAGTATATCTTTTCTCGTCATGGTTTTCACTCGAAATGAATTCAACGTACACCTATTCACGATCCCCACGATATCGTCCACCTCGAATCCGCCGTCTGAAACTGAATGGACTTGCATACTCGTATAAAACTTATTCGCGATGAGTTCGTCCCTTAAAGTTGCTCGATCGTAATCTAGTTCTCTCATTACCGTTAAATCTGCAAAGCTTCGTTTCGTTCGTTTCGTTTCCTCGTCTCTCGTGGTCCCTCGTAAATCTGTCTTTTTTATCTTTTGTATCGTCCTTCCAATAGCTCTTTGTATGAACGAAAAATAACACTCCGTATCTTCAGCTCCCTCGCCGAACGCGAACGGCGTTTCTGTAAAGATTATATCGCCTGGTTTATAGTCTTTACGAGCGACCAAGGAGTAGCCAAAGGAAATGTCTTTTTGGATTTCGACTCTCTTTCTTGAAGAAGGGGAGGAATCCATGACCGCGATCCCCCCTCTCTCTCTCTCTCTCTCTCTCCGTGTGGTACGTCTGTCTGTTTTGTGCGATCGAGCGAGTGAGTAGATTTAAAACGTCTCCTTAAAACTGCGCGCGCGTTTTAGTTCTCTTTCTTTCTCTCTCCGAGAGCGAGCAACGACGCCTGCGGCTATTCTTCTAAAAATAAAACGTCTCCTCGTTCTTCTCATTCCATTCCCCAGTCTTCGTCGACGTCCGAATCCGAATCGACACCACTGCCAGGAGCGACCGCTGGTTTGCACGCGCGCGACTCTTCCTCCTCCTCGTTGTCGTCGTCGTCTCGTTCCAAAGGGCCGCTCTTCTTTTTCCGACCCGTTTTCGACGTCAGAGCTGGAGAACCAGAAGGTAAAGAAAGGGAAGAATTTTGCGTCGGACTTTTTGGGGGCGGGATTTTTTGTCCCGTTTTTTTCCTTTTTTCTTTTGTCGTCGTCGTCGTCTCGTTCGTCTTCTGCTTTTGTGCAACCTCAAAAGTCTTGGTCTCCTCGCCGCTCTCTTCTTTCGCAGCCGCGACGACTCCTTTCTCCTTCTTCTTCTTCTTCATCGTCGTCGTCGTCGTCGTCGTCTTAGACGTCTTCTCTTCCCCTTCTTTGTGTTCCCCTGGTTTCGGACTCGAAACGGCGAGACTCGTCGTTTTCGTGGCTTCTATCTTGTTCGCGCCGTTCGAAGCATCGGCGACTTTTTCTACGTCTTCCTCTTTTTTTTCCTTCTTCTTCTCTACTTTAGGAGGAGATGTGGGAGGAGAAGAAGAAGGAGGAGGATAAATTCTATTTCTAAGCGTTTGGACGGCGAAGAAATATCGTCGCCAAAAGTCGTCCTCGTCGACGATTAATGGGACAATCCTGCCTCTCAACTCTCGCATGAACGGTGCTTCTTTGAGAACCGAATCGATATCTTCGCGAGCGTTTTCCAACGTCCAATTTTTATTAAACTCTTGAAAGAGAACGTCATCGTCTTCGGGCGCTTCGCAATACGTTCCAGAGTCACGTTGAATGGCCGAAACGCCTTTAAGAAACTCACGCTCTTTGTCTTTCTTTTCCGAGAGGTCTTTCGTAGCGGCGTTCTTGTTTGCATTCTTATCGTTTGAGGACGATGGAGTAACCCCGATACCGCTTCTTGCCAGCGCTTTCTTCAAGCGCTGCCTATCGCTCTCCACTTGTGCTTGCTTGATTGTATCTTTCACTTGCGAAAATAAGTTCCCCGTAAACTTCGCCGCATTTCTTCCAAACTCCTCGATTTTCTCGCCCGCTTTTTCCAAAGACTCTTGGACTAAAACCAAATCGTCGTCGTCGTCGTCGTCATCGTCGTCATCATCGTCATCATCGTCGGAATCATATAACATCCCTTGTTCTTTCAACTTGTTCTTCTGCTCTTCTCTTTGTTCTCTTTTCTTCCGTTTCGTTTCTTCCGAGTCGTTGCTGCTCTCCTCGTCTGAAGAATCTTCCTCGTTGTCCGACGTCTCCATCGCGTTTGAAAAATCTTCTTGTATTTCCTCCTTCAACTCTTTGAAATCTTCCTTCAATTCGTTCGCCAACGAGACGACTTCTTCTCTCGTTTTTTGCAGCGTCGTTTTGCTAAACTCAACGGCTTTCTTCGTGTAGTCTTTGGTGAAGTTGAACGCGTTTTGCGCCGCGAGTAAGAGTTCATCGTCTTCTTCTTCCTCGTCGTCGCTCTCAAAATCATCTCCGCGAGGCGATGATGACACTCCCGTTTTCTTCTTGGTCGTTGACGACGACGACGGTGGTGACGATGACGATGTCGTTTCTTTCTTCCTTCTCTTCTCCTCCTCCTCCTCTGGCGCCTCGCCCTCGTCCTCGTCCGACGACGACTCCAAGAACAAATCCCCCACGCGCTTCAGCACGTTCATCTCTTCCTCCTCGTCAAAAACAACAAGTCACACAGGTGAGCTTTTTTTTTCAAGTTCGTAAACTCAAAAAGTCTCTTCTCGATAATCTCAAAAAGTAGTGTATGTAGTCTCTCTCTCTCTTTTATCAAATTGGCAATGAATTATTATTGGGCACGATGGGAGCAAAGAGAAAAAAAAAGAGAGAAAGAAAGAGAGAGAGAGAGAAAAAGAAACGACATGCACACACCCACACACTACTCTTTTTTATATATTTTTTTGTCACAGTACGACTCGTAGTCACAAAAGGTGCCCAATGATGAAAAAGTGTGCACTCTTTTCTCTTGTTCACTCCTTTTGTCCTGAAAAAAAAGAAGAAAAAAGAAAAGGAAGAATCTTCAAAAGAAGATTAAAAAAACAAACGCCTTACCGCACACGGGTTCGACACACACACCAACAACACCAGAAAACGCGAACGGAAGAGCGACGAGAGAGAGAGCGCGAGAGAGAGCGACGGGAGAACGGAGGAGGTGCTTTTTTTTTTTTCGCGCGCGCGGGGGCGTCTCATCCATCGCGTTTTTTTTTACACGTTCGGAGGAGGTCGTTGGAAAACGAAAAGACATCTGATTTGTATCCGTTTTTGATTACAACACACAAAGCGCGCGAGACGTGCACATCCATCGGTGAGACGAGAAGACGCATCGTTTCGAAACACTCCTTTGGTGGGGGTGGTGCCGAGCAGAACGTCGTCGTCGTCGACTTCCATTCGAATGGAGGAGACCACCGGCGGGGAGGAGGAGGAGGAGGAGACCAACGCCATGGCATGCACGTCGTCGTCGTCGCCGCCGTCCTCGATCGGCGGGGAAGAAACCAACGTCGTCCACGCGTGCGCGTCGTCGTCGACGAGCACGACGGTGGTATCGGAGGAAGCATCTTTGGCGGCGGCGGCGGCGGCGCCGGCCTTTTCCGAAAGCGGAGGAAGGGGAACAGGAGGACGACGGACCCCGGAAGGAGGAGACAGAGGAGGAGGAGAAAAAGGAGGAGGAGGAGGAGAAAGAGATCGACGCAAAAAAAGTCAACAAAAGTGTTCGTCTTCACACCGGCAAAAAAATTATAACAACACCAACAACAAATGTTTTTCGTCGTCAAAAAATACGACGTCTTCGAGGAAAAACACCACCACCACCACCACCCTTCTTCGCGTCCCCAAAGATCCTCTGAGACCTCTTTTCCAACACCAACGAAACGCTACGACGACGAGTCGAGGACAAAACGGCGAGAAGGACGACGAAAAAGAAGAGTTTATCGATTTTCTCTTTGCGTCCTCGAAAGACGACGACGACGACGACGACGACGACGGAGAAGACGACGGCATCACGCTTAAGGCGCCGATGGAGTTTGTGCGTGAGGCGGCAAGAGAGTACCCGGGAGTGAAACTAAACAGAGAATTGTTGGAAGATATCGAAGCAGCGTTGGCAGGTTTCGGCAGTCGCGGCGTCGAAGAGAAGGGACAACAACAGCTGCAACAGCATGATAAAGAAGAACAGGGAAGTCCTCCTCGTCGTCGTCGTAACTTTTTAAGACTGGAAGACTTTAAAGAGAATATCGACGAGAGGACTGGAGCAAGAATGGTGTTCTTGACGCTACCATCGTCAAAAGAAGACGCGGCGATGAAAAATAACGTTCTGTTGAACACGTTGAAAATATCGGAACAAAACCGAGAGGTTGGCGAACGCGAGGAGAAGGCGAGAAGAGAAGATTTGTTGGAAGCGAAGAAGAAGTTGGTATGTCAAGCGAACACCTCGGCGGCGTCGAAGAAAACGAGTGGTGTTGGTAAGAAGAAGACTAGTGCGAGTCAGAGTGCGAAGAGTGCGACAGCGACAAAGAAGAAGAAGGAGGATACTACTGCCGTTGTTGAAGGCAACGGAGGCGGCGACGACGACGAAGGAGAGTCCACGGTCGGCAGAGAAGATATCGAGGAAGATGAAGATAATGGATTCGATCTCGAAGATGACGGCGCCTTTTCTGGGAGTTGCGTGGCGACAAGACGATTCAACAACGGTAAGTTTCAGTTGGAACAATCCAAGAAGATTCACGGCGCCGTGGCGGACGAAAAGGTGTTCAAAATTTTGAGAGAGTTCAAGAAGGAAATCTACGAAACGTATCGATTGCGCTCTTTGGTCGAAACGATGGATTTTTCGAACGACAACGACGGCGATCAGAAAAGTAACGATCGCGAAAATGTGCTCGAATGCATTCAAATCTGGATTAACATGCGTGGGATGGTCGTTTCCGCGCGACTGGCGTTGATCGAGCGCGAGAGATTCTTGAAAGACTGCGAAGCGACGTCGAAATTTGCTTCGGAATATCGCAAAGACACAAAAACTGTGGCGGCGGCGGTGACGGTACCGACAGACACAACAACAACAACAACAACAACAACAACAACATCATCATCATCATCATCAACAACAACAACATCTGTTATTGCTCCTTCAAAGACGGCGACGACAAAGGCAGCGGACACGACGACGAAAATCTTGAAACAGATTCCAACGTACAATATCGCGAACCGCTCGTTATCGTCTTTTTCGATTCTTTTCAATGATGACGAAGAGGGACTTCTCGATGATGAATGCATCGAGGGAGACGATGATGTCGGCAAGGACAACGACCAACACGTGCTCACAATTGAGGATCAACTCGAGAGAGCGATCGAGACGTACGAACAAGACCGAAAGTTTCACCAAATCGTCGTCGAAAGATGTCTTGGGGACGTGACGCCAGCTGGGAAAGAGTTTCGCGACGCGACTGCAAAACTCGAAAAAGCTCTCGGAAAGATTCTTCATTCGCCGACGCTCAAAATTAAATCTTCGCACGACCGCGACAGGTTATTTGCGTCTACGAAGTGGTCTACGGATCAAACTATGGTCTTTGATGATCTCGTTTTACGGTGCGATAATGCACACTTTCCATCTAACGATAAGGCGTGTAAAGCTGCCGATGATATCAATCGACACGTTCTATACCGTGCCGGTTCAGTGTTAAAAAAAGCGTTTGAGATAATCTCGGGTTTTATCGAGAAAGATCTCGTCGTCGGTTTTTTCAAAAAGTCAGCAGCTCAACTCTTCTCCTCAACTCTCGAACGGGAGCACAGAAGCCAGTTTGAAAACACATTGAACAACATCCTCGACCCATACGATACTTCCTATTACGGAAGCGAGGCGAAATTATTGTTGTACACGCGCATTCGTGTGACGAGGGCGATGGAAATTGATAGCGCTTTGAGAGAGAGAGCCGAACAAACGGTGATATCCGCATGCGTGGAACAGATGTTAAGCGAAAAATATGACCTGTTTTCGAGACAAAAGACGGATAAATTCATCGAACAGCTCTTGTTCGAAGAAGAAATGGAGAAGGAGGAGGAGAAAATGAAAGCCGTGAAAGCATCGTCGTCGTCGTCTAAGAAGAAGAAGAAGAAGAAGAAGAAGAAGAATAACAGGGCGGCAAAAGCGACGCCGGCGCGGATCTCCGAGAAGGAAGAACTCTTGGATGATGAAGACAAAGAAGAAGAAGAAGAAGAAGAAGAAGAAGATGATGAAGAAGAGAAAGAAGAGGTTACTGCTACTATTCATACTGTCCCTCCCGCCGCTTTTGGAGTTACACGAGAAGACGAAGAACATATCGACGAAGGAAACTTGGAGGCTTGGCAAGAGGTGAAAAAAGTGCGCGCCACTAAGAGTTCTCCTTCTTCTGTCATCGTTGCGCCGAAAGATCTCGTCTTATCGAAGGTCAAGATATCGCCTGTGAAGAAAATACCGACGGCAAAGCATCAACATCATCGTCAACAAAAGGAATTATCTTCCTCGCCTCCGTTGCCAAAGACTCCACCACCGAAAGAAGTCGTCAACGCCGCGGTTGAGAAGAAAAGAGAGGGGACGAGACGAGTGTTGTTTGTCGATACACTCAAGAAGAAAGAAGAAACTCCTGCCGTTGTTGTTGAGAAAGAGACGAAAGAGGAGGGAGAGGTAGAAGAACGAGACGAAGACGGAGAGTTACAAGAAGTAGAAGAAGAAGAGAAAACCGAGGACGACAGAGAAGAAAGGAATGGGTACGTCGTGAGAAATGTTTCGGACATCGAGCACTCTTTCTGCACCACCTCAAATCCTCCATCTGTTCAACAGCAACACTACCATCATCATCAACACTATCAACCTCCACTTCCGCAAATGCCATCGCCACAAATGATTGACGGTCAAAGAGTCGTTTATGTGCCGATGATTATTCCCGATAACGGGAGCATGACGCATCCGATGTCGTTTGGAATGCACCATCTCTCTATGGCACCGCCGCTTCCACCGCAGATGCCTCAACTTCCGGATACCTCCGAAGCGGTTGCTTCGATGTATAACCAGTTCTACCAAGATCCAATGATGCAGCAGCAACGTGCACCACCACCACCACCATCACAATCGCCATCTTCGAACGTTGTATTAGCAACGAACGAAGCTGCGAGCGATACGGCGAGTACCGCATCGGACGACCACTTGACAACAACCGCTATGAAGTCTTCTTCTTCCTCTTCGCCGCCACTCCCTAAAACGCCACCACCAAAAGGTCAGCAACAGACGATTCAGCAGCATCACCATAAATCCTCCTCATCGTCGCCGTCAATGTCACCAAGTGCATCTTCGTCTTCCATTCGCATTCCTTCGCCTCGTCCGATTGATACGGGGAGAATTTCATCTTCGGCATTTCCAAAGCCGCGACCATCGTCTAAAGAGCACAAGAGAGACAATCATCATCATCATTACCATCATCGTGGAAGCAACAATAACATCGACAATAATAATTCTAAGAGAGAGGATGAGTTTCCAGAGGTTTCTCTTTCGGTTTCCAAGGATATGATCACCAAAGCGTCCAATACCACGTCGCTCGCGAAATCGAACAAGTCTTGGGCAGAAGCGCAGATGGAATTGAAGGGCACGAATTTGCCTTCGTTAATGTCGTCGCCAGTAAAGCCACCGTCGCCACCGCGGCAACATCAAATGCAACGACATGTCGCGTGAAAAAGTGAAAGAGAGAAGAGGGAGAGAGTTTATTATTTTTTACATCTGTTGTGGTAGTACCACGTAGTAGTTTACTGCAAAAACGAGAGACAAATTATTCTTAATTTTTCGAAAAAAGAATCGCACGTTTGACCGAAACCTTTACTTTCGCTTTAAAAAATCATCCGGCGACGACTCCCAAATTACCGTACCATCGCATTGACACAACATTTTCATGTTCTCACCCACCCCGGCGCTTCTGGCGAGCACTGCCGCCACACGCAGGCCTTCTTTATCTCCATCAGTAACCACCTCTTCGATACACAAAGCTCTTCCGATGATATCCCAAACAAAAAAAGTTTTCGGCAACTGTAAACTCGCTTTAATCGACCCATTCTCCATCGCTTGCACGGTGCACAAATCGCCTATTACGTCATCTTCATCTTCATTCTTATACACTTCTCCGCAACTCTCCACCCCTCTCGTCGTGTCCCCATACATTCTCACTCTCAACTTATACTTTCTACCTTTCTCTAAACCTAACACATCCGCTTCGAACGTCGCTGTCTCCTCGTGCACTTGAACGAACCTTACGACGCCTTTACAACTCGCGTGGTTATACACCTCGCCTTTAAACTCCGCGACGGCGGCTAACGATTGTCGTAAAGTTCTTAAATCCATGCCTAATCTTTCTGCGAGTCGTTCGTTGAACAATTCAACATTGCCTTGACCGATTAATCGATTTTTATAACCCGTAGAAGCGATTGCCTCTTCCACCGTCTTGACCGGCGTCGTCGCGAGCACTCTCACCGTATTCGTCTCGAGCGAAGAGGATACTTGAAGCACGCCTGGTACGGAGAGCACCGATCGCTCCACCTTTTCCACGCATTTCCCGCATCTCATTTCCACAACGAACTCGATTTCTCTCGCCGACGACGGTGGCGAGGCCACCGACGGGGATTCTTCTTCTTTTTTCTCCGCGCGACTCGACGCGCGCCGCACTCGTCTCGCCTCCCGCGGACGCCTTCTCCTTCTCCTCGTCGTGGTGGTCTTGTTCGAGCGTACCAACGATTGCGTCGTCGTCGTCGTCGTCGCGTGTAAAGTCATCGTTAGTACGTACCCAGGTGCAAAAAAATGAAAGGAGTTACTACTACATTTTGAGGTAAAAACTCTGTGAAGTGTCCAAAAAAACTTTTGTGTGATATTTAGGAATTCATGAGCAAGTCGTAGTCATTCAAAGAATACTTCACTTTTTCTTTTTGTGGAGACACACACAAAAGAACCTTTACAAAAACCCTCAAGAAGAAGGAAGAAAAAGATGTTGGGATTGTGCGCTCCCATCCCTGGCTCGTGCACGGAAGGACACCACCACCACCAGTGCTCGTCTCGATGCGCGTGCGCCGGCAGAAGGCGCGTCTTCTTCTTCGTCTTCCTTTTTAGTTTATTATCGTCGTTTTCGTAGCGCGTTTTTTCGGGGAGTACGTCTCGAATTTCTTTTACCCTAAGAAGGATTGATGACGACGACGACGACGACGTTTCTCTCTCCTTCTCTCGAGGTTCGTTACTTAGCGCGCGCGGAGGAGAGCGACAAAATCTGACCGACCGACTTCTTTTATCATCATCATCATCGCGCGCGCGTGCGACACAACAGGTTGACGAAAGCGATCCCTAAAGCCGCCGCGAGAAAGACCCCGGTCGCGCTCGCCGTCAACGCCGAACTGGTGCGTTTTTTGGAAGAGGCTCGTTCTCTTTTTTTTTTTTTGTGTGTGTGTTTTGTCCTCTCGGAGGAGTCCGCCGTTACGTTTGTTGTTGTTGTTGACGACTTTTGACGACGACGCGTTCGCAACACCAGCGTGTATTCATTCATTCATTCATTCATTCAATTCAATTCAATTCACTTCACTTCATTTCACGCGAACAACAGAAAGCGGTTGTTGTTCTCACCGGCACGGCTGGCGTCGCGGGTACCTTGACGTTAACGCAAGAAGACCCGTCCGGCGCGACGACGGTTGTCGGCGATATCACCGGATTGGAGCCGGGGAAACACGGTTTACACGTCCACGAATTCGGGGACACGACCAACGGGTGCATGTCCACTGGACCGCACTTTAACCCAAACAACATGACGCACGGTGCGCCGACAGATGCGATCAGACACGCCGGGGATTTAGGCAACGTCATCGCTGATGCCGGCGGATGCAAGTTTACCATTAAGGATATGCAAATTCCGTTGACCGGCCAGAACTCGATCGTCGGGAGAGCGTTTGTGATTCACGAGTTGGAAGATGATTTGGGTAAAGGGGACAACTCGGAAATCGGCACGCAAGGTAAGACGAGTTCTACGACAGGAAATGCGGGAGCTCGTCTCGCGTGCGGAGTCGTGGGTCTGACTCCTTCCTAAAAGAGAAATCAGGCTGCTCTGCGTGCGACGACAAAGGCTGAACATTCGTCGACGCAGAATGTGAGTGTTTTTTAATACAACATCATACAATTATAACAATACAAAATGACTCTAACGAATAAAAGAACACGCAAAGAATACCCCGTGAGCATTCAACGAAATCTATTTATTTTCGCTTCCTAAGTGATGCCGCGCGCGCGCTTCTCGCTGTTGTCGTCGTCGTCTCCGCCGGTCTCGCACCACTCTTCCTCTTAGACGACGACGACGACGACGAACTTTTCTTACTCCTACCTATTCTTCCAAAAGATGCAACCACATCAATCACTTTTGCTACGGCTGCGGTCATCAACGATCCCAAAACCGCGCCGTACGCGTACGGCCTATTCGCTTCTTGCCGAACAGCCTCGAATATTCTCTCAAACGAAAATACATTTTTACTTTTCATCGTTTTCCCCCACACGATATGCGATGATAAAACTACCGCCGGGTTCATGTATCCGCACGAGTACTTGCATTTCTCTACGGTGATAACGAAACAGTAAAAGAACGCGCCAAATACTGGTTGCACCCCTTTTGGCATCGTTTTCAAGGCGAAATCAAACGCCAGAAAGTTCAGGAACGCGACCGCCGCTTCGCTGACGATGGCTTCTGTTTGTGATCCGGTGGCAATAATTGGCGACCCAGCTGGTAGTATATTTTCTCCCGCGTGTAAATGGAGCACGTAATAACACATAAATGCAATCACGTGGGCGAAAACAACGACCATCGCGCCACCGAACGCTTCCGCGAACGAAATCTGTCCCATAAAAAATCGCAACACGTAAACGGTTGGGTTATTACAGCTCCCTTTCGAGAACCTTCCAAACACCGGGCCGAAATAAAACTGCAAGTTCACGAACAGCAACGCGGCGAAAATTTCGTTCCCACGCGTCCTTTCCAGCGTCTCCGCGGCGTCCACCGACACCACTTTCGACGTCACGAACGAGAGCGCTTTTTTTTGGACCGGGACGAATAACATCCCGAACGCCATCGCGAACGCCTATTAATTTACTATTAGTTAAAGCATTGAATATGAATATTATACCGACGCAAATTCTCGTCTCATGCCTGGGTTGTGCCATTCTTCTTCTTCCGATCGCTTTTTTGACGCCGAACTCGTCGTCGTCGTCGTCGTTCCTCGTCGTCGTCTCGTCCTCGACGCTGCCGCCGCCGCCACCATTTTTTTTTTGATAAGAGTGCGTGTGCGTGTGCGTTTGCGCGTTCACTCTTTTTTTTTAAGTCTTTCGATGTTCGATATGTCTCTTTTTTTTTCACAAGAAGAGAATCAAGGAGTCCAAAAATGCCAAAAGAATCTTCCCCCCAAAAATAATAATAAATGCCCAAATGCCCAAAAGAAGAAGAAGAATTTTAGAAGTGGGTAAAAATGAGGGAGAGGGGGTAAACTCGAGAAGAAAACAAAAGGAGAGACAAAAAAATAATGGACAAAAAAAAAAGAAAAGAATGAAGAAAATGTCTCTCGAAAAGTCGCGCCAAAACACAACATGAAAAGAAGATAAGAGACGGTTGAGACACACACACACACACACACACACACACACACACACAACACGCCTCTCTCTTTGTCTGCGTATCGCGAGAAGAAACGAAAGAACAGAGAGAGAGACTCTCTCTCTCTCTCTCTCTCCTCCTCGACGCACACCAACAGAGTCCACACGCGCGCGCGCGCGCAGAGTTGGTCCGCATCGTTGTCGTCGTCGTCGTCGTCTCGTGTATCATCGTCGTTACCACCACCTTACGAATGCGTTCGAGTCGTCAAACGCCATTCGTCGTCGTCGAGAAGATGACATTGAGCACCGGTGTACTTCGTGGGAGAGGTCCCGTCGGAAGGCTGGCGGGAGGAGCGAAAAGGAAGGGGACGCGCGCAGTGTCTTTTCGATGGAAGACATACGTGGAAGATGCGAGAACGTTGAACGCGCGTTCGTGGTGTTCTCAATATCATCATCATCATCATCGTCATACTTTGGATGTTGTTGATGATGATGATGGAAATAACGCCGCGACGACTCGTTCTTCGGCCGCGAAATCCGTTCGTTTTGTGAAGAGAGATGTCGTCGCGAGCGCGTCCTCGTTCAACGCGTCGACCAAAGCGGCAGCCGCGGCAATAACGCAGACGAATGATGACGATGGAAAAGAAGAAGAGACGCCGCGACGAAAGCAAAAGCTTATTGATGTGCACGCTTTGAAACATTTTTGCGCTTTGGGCGCGTTTTTCACCGGTTTACTTTACGTCGCGTACGCGCTACTCCCATACATTGGATACACCGCCACACGTCCTCCGCACACGGAAAATTTGATGGTGAAAACGTTTCAATCGTTGTCGACGTTGCGAGCGGCGGAATGGTTGAGGTTTATCGATTTGTTTGGTACCGGCGTGTTTGCACACGGCGGGGTGATTGCAGCTGGGAAAAGAGGCTTGGACTTACTCGGGTGTGTTGTCGTCGGGTGCGTGACGGCCATGGGGGGAGGGACTCTCCGAGGGGCGTTGATTGGGATCGAAGGTGCGCACCCAGTGTTTTGGATCGCCGAGCCGGAATATCTCATCGTCGCTTTAGTCGCGTCTTTGTGTACGTTTTTCTTCTGGCCAAAACTGCTCTCGAAAGAAGTTCGAGAGTCGAAAGCGATGGAGACCGCTGTGAACTGGTTGGATGCGTTGAGTTTAGGAGGTTTCTGCATCATCGGCGCTAACGCCGCATTGGTACGCAACTTAGGTCCTCTCCTCGCGGTTGCTTTATCCACGGTCACCTGTACCGGCGGCGGCGTCATACGCGATGTCTTTTTACGCCAACCGGTGAGAGTTTTACACTCGAACGCCGAATTATACGGTACCACCGCTATTGCCGGTGCGGTCGTGTACGCGCTCTTCGTCTGCCAGTTCCCCGGCGTCTCTCACGACGTCAGGTGCGTCCTCTCCGCTTCCACCGTCGTCTTCTTACGATGGAGAGCGTGGAAGCAAGGTTTGAAACTCCCCATGTACGCGGACGTGAACCCGGAGGGAGATTACATCTCCATCGCTCAAAGAGACGTCTGAGCGTTTTTGTGTAGATACTCGATAGAAAGGAAAGGCACCTCTGTGTATATATATAGTTAGTTGTAGTCGCCCCACTTGTAAAAAAGAAAGCGTTGTTGTTGTCTTTTGCGTATTCGTGTACTATAGAAAACCATCATCACGAATTTTTTTTCGTTTGCATTTTTGTCTCAAATTTACTTTTGTCCCGTGTTGTTGTCCTTTTCTCCCCATTATTATTTTAACTCAAGTAGTATTGGGTTCGTAATACAAGGAGGACCGATAAAAACGACTTTCTGAGCGATGCTTCGACAAAGAGCGATGATGATGACGTTGACGACGATGGTGCGAAGGACGACGACGACGACGACGACGACGACGACGAGTCGCGCGTTGTCTTCTGTGGTTGCGTCGTCGTCCGATCTTGGGACGATGGGGTTGACGATGGGTCCGTCCTCGAACCATCGCCGTGGTCGAAAAGAGGGGATAAGGAGTAACAACATCAACAACGCGGCGACGAACGAGGAGGAGAGGGACGCTGTTTTCAGACAACAGAGGAGCGCGCGAAATGATAATAAGACGTCGCATTTTATCAACGAACGTCTGTATTCGGTCGGTCTCATGGTTCACAGGGATTCCGCAGATAACAATTCATCTCTGAAGTGGACCTTCTCGAAAGAAAACGAGACCAAAGTGCAGACTATTTTAAAAAGATATCCGACGAATTACAAACGATCCGCGATGATCCCCTTATTAGATCTCGCGCAACAACAAAACGCCGGGTACTTAACCGTTCCGGTGATGAATCACATCGCCGAGCTGTTAGAAGTGGCGCCGATTCGCGTGTACGAAGTAGCAACGTTTTACTCCATGTTTAACCGGTCGAAAGTCGGAAGTTACCACGTGATGGTGTGCGGGACGACGCCATGCATGTTGAGAGGATCGAGAGATATCGAAAAGGCGCTGAGCGAACATTTAGGGGTGAAGAAATTTGAAACGACCAGAGACGGAAAGTTTACGTTGGGGGAGATGGAGTGCATGGGATGTTGCGTAAACGCGCCGATGATTGCGGTGGCGGATTACACGGGAGGCGTGGAGAAATACACGTACAATTATTACGAGGATTTAACGCCGGAAAGTGCGGTATCGATTGTCCAGACGTTAGCACAAGGGAAGATGCCAGAGAAGGTTGGGAGTCAGATTAGGAATAAAGCAGAGCCGGTAACCGGGACGACGACGTTGAACACCGAGCCGACTGGGCCGAATTGCCGAGATTTGGCAAAGTTGAAGAAAGAATTGGAAGCGGCCGCGGCGGAGGCGGCGAAAGCGGCGGCCACAGAAGCTGCGGCGAAGAAGTAGTCGCATCTTTTTTTATAAAAGGGGTGTTTGTTATGTAAATTTAATCAAAAAGAAAAATATCGTTTTTTACGCGTCCAAGTCTCTAAACGGCCAGAAAAATCTCGCGCAACGCGTGCCGCAGATTAATGACAGTCCACGAACCTTGTACTCCTCCGTCTCGCCGCTTTCAATATCTCGATGAATCTCGTTCCAAGAAAAATGCCCAGTCTTCTCACGTCCGAAATTGTTCGATCGTCCCTTGACAAAAGATTCCAATCGAGACATGTGGACGACGCGGAAGCCTTTCTCTCGAAGTAAATGCTCGTCTTGAAACAAATACACGACCATGTTCAGCGTCAACAACGAGTTTGCGCCTTCAATGACTACGAACTCTTTCGTCATGAGCAAAACGAATAAGACGGCCAATACCGACAAAGTAGCCTGAAGTATATCGCTGAGCTCGCCCTTCTCCAAGTTTGGATCGAGTGTGAGATAGACCGTAAATGCGTGTAAAAACAAGAAAAGGTAGGCGAAATACATCGGCATTTGCCTCAACCACATGATCGCTTTGTGCGTTTTCGGAAAATCTACAATTATTCCTCTCGCCAAACACACGTTCCACACCGTTGCTCTGTGCGCGTATTCGATTTTACTCCATCCAATCAAAATAATCAGAGACAACTCAATCACCATGAACGCCGCGTTGGACATTGTTGGAATTAACGCGATTATTGGTGAAAACAGAAGGAAACAAAAGATGGCGACGTTTATCCAGAGCATGATTCCAGCTTGATCGTCTCTTTCCGTTTTCATCGCCGATACGTCTTTGTTTTTAGAGAGGAAAAGCTCTATCGACGTCGTCGTTTTCTCTTGTTTTTCTTCCTCGTCCGGTTGTTCGGCGGCGGCGACGACGACGACGACTGGTGAATCGTCGCTCTCCCGCTCTATTCTTTCCCCTCTGAGCGCGTCTCGGTCGACGCGTTCTTCCTCTTCGGGTCGAGTGAATAGTCCTTTGAACATGTTTGCGTGTATCGGTTTCAATCGCGCCCGCGCGTTTCGTGTTTTTTTTTGTGAAG
>JACLAA010002028.1_pt1 | contig 31224 bp, 25 predicted proteins | sample 8027891 | NCBI WGS metagenome assembly JACLAA01 (sample SAMN15724900, study PRJNA655200) | protist metagenome | isolation source: fluorescence activated cell sorting (FACS) single amplified genomes of... | place: Spain: Blaines Bay Microbial Observatory, Mediterranean Sea | collected 2016-01-19 | reverse complement strand
ACAAATACGGCGAATATTCGATACGGTTGGGGTGCGAGAAGATCCGTGTTAGCGTGGCCAGAACCACCAATTATGAAGGAGCGTACGTTTTGGGAATGCGAGCGCGCGGCGTTTTGGTGCGGAACAATCACGAAAGAGTGGAGTTCCGAAGGTCACACGAAAGCGAAAGGGAACTGCTAGTTAAAATATGTGATAAAAAAATACTCGTAAAACGCTTACGCACCGAGCTTATACAAGCACAAAGGCGACCACACTCGCAGAAATCAGACCAAGGAGACCGGTCAGAATACTTCCTGATGCATGCGCTGAATCATCCATGCAACTCAATGAGCCAGAAAATGCACCATTGGTACACGACGGCTGGGTACCCATCGCATGAGAACCTGTCGGACACGTCAATGTGCATTCAAATCCGTGAGGAATGGTTGCCCCAGCCACACATTCAGAGGGCATGGAGTAGTCGCCAGAAGGAGTTTCGAAGTCGCTAGGAATCGTGCAACTTGCCATCGTAAAGTCCGAAGTGTTTGCTGGGCAACCGAACCCATTATTATCAGATGGTTTCATGAAAATAAGCCCATACGAGACACAGTCAGCTTCACTGATAGTAAAAGATATACAGTCCGTTGAGCCATCAGTGGACGTGTACGGTCCAGAAATACTATATCCGATAGAGGCACGGCATATACCCGGGGAGTACGAAGGGAGGAAAACGCAATGGGAGCAATCGTTAGTGGCACCATACCAATTTACACAGCATCCAGAGGCAGAGTCTGAGCGTACAAACAGCAGCGTTTTTGTAAAAATCAAGCACCCAAAAGCGTACACAAAAAGAACGTTTCTGAACATGCTTTATGTATGCATCCTGAAAGAAAAGAGAGATATAATCAGTTTCATCTTCCCATTCGCCCAACCCCCGACTCCGGAAAGACCCCGCCGCGAATACACAACTTCCGAGAACGACGAGATGCGAACGACGGCTCGGGAAAGCAACGAACTTCCAAATCGAAAAAGAAATAAACGCCCGCGTAAAACACAAAACAAAAAACGAGCCGCGCACCTCACGAGCACGAGGAAATAAATAGTTATCACGTTCCGTCCAGTGAAGGATCAGCCCGAACCAACGCGTGGAAACGAACGAGCGCACGTTTGTTATTATGAGGTCGTCACTAATTGTTTACAAAAATTAATTAATAAGTTCACCAGAAAACTCAAATTGAAATTGAAGGAAGGGTTTTAAAAATGTCTTGTGGAAAACCAATTCTACGAGACAAAAACTCAAAACGGGTACTACGCTTCTTTGAAACTCTTATGCACCAACAAAATGACATAAAATTACGCACGTATCTAATGTTTCCCTTGAGTCACTTTCTCCTCCGCTAAATTCAATAGCAACGAATCCGCGTTCAACATCACCCGATTATTCGACCTCGCCATTGTCTCCGCGATTTCCCTCGCCGCCTCGATTCTCCTCAACGTTAAAAACGCAGGATTCGTACTAATAGCCTCCCCAATCAACTTCGCCGATTTCGCTTCACCATCCGCTCTTATCACCGCAGACTTCTTATCCTGCTTCGCCCTCTCCACGATAAATTTCGCCCTCTCCGCGTCTTGCTGTGCCACCTGCTTGGCTTCAATCGCCGCCGTATACTCTCTGCCGAACGTCAACGCCGTAATCGACACGTCGTCCAATATCATGTGAAAAGTCTTCGCGCGTTGAATCAACATATTTCTAATCTGTAAGGAAACGTTTTCTCTTTTCGTGATCAGTTCGGACGCGTTGTGTTGCGCCACCACCGATTTCAACGTGTCGTGAATTAAACTCGGCAAGACTCTTTCGTTAAAATCGGTCCCGAGTTCCCTGTAAATTTGCGGCAATTTATTCGCATCCGGTCTCGTTAACACTCTTATGCTTAAATTCACCATCTGCAGATCTTTGCTCCCACTCGTCGAGCTCACTTGGTGCGCTCGCGATCTCACGTCGTACACGATCGGCCTCTCTATCCACGGGATCATTAAGTGCGTCCCTTCCGCGTACGAGGTGTCTTTCAGGCCTACGGCGCGATTATACACAATCGCTCGGTGGCCGCCTTCCACGTTGAACAGAGAGTGGTACAACCCGTACGAGACCGCCCCGAGGCCGAGAATGCCTTGGATGGCGCCGCTTGCCGCTTGCGCGTTCACTTTCGACGCCGCGTTTTGCATGATGATGCTGTTTTTTTGGGGAGACGACGACGACGACGTCTAACGTCTTTACGTGTGTCCTTCACGAGACAAAAGAGAAGAGAGAATCGAAAAAGAGTGACGAAACCCGCCTCGTCTTTCAAAAGCCATAAAACCCTAAATAAATCGAAATGTTTAGGGTTTTATTTTTTGGAAGTGAAACCTTAAATAGGTTTTTGGGGAACATTTAAAAGGGGTGAGAAGGAGGACTTCTCTTTTGTTGTATCTGTCTTTGACACACACTACTCCTCCCAGAGCGCAGAAGAGAGAAGTCTCAAAGTTGGTCATGGCTTTTCTTCGCCCAAAATGCGTCGAGAAGGAGAAGGACCTCCCGTGGGAAGAAGAAGGAAAGAGGTCGTTCGCGTTCGATTTCGTTTTTGGAGAGGAGAAGAAGGATGAGAAAATAACACCAACGACTTTTGTTGAGGAGAAGAAGAAGCGCTGTGCAAAGGTGGAAGAAGAAGCTTTGAGGAGGAAACCACCAGAGGCGAAACGCGTCCGCGCGGAGGAGGCGTTCGACGCGCGACGCGCGAGCGGCGATGACGACGACGACGACGACGACGCGAAGATGGAGGTGGAACGAGTTCGAATTGGAGACGGCGCGTTGTCTGTTGAAAAGAAGATACCGCCGCTGGGAAAAGAGGCGTTGAGGAAGCGAGTGCCAACTTTAGACGCGCTGTGTAAGAAGAATGGGACGAGGACGAGGAGGAAGACGAGTCGATGCGACGAGATGAAAAATGAGGACGGAAACGAGGCTGAAGAAAAAGAACCGTCGTCGTCGTCGTCGTATTCGTTGGCATCGCACGATTTGGTCAAAGGCAAATACGAAGGAGGGTTGAAATTGTGGGAGTGCGCGATTGATTTGACGGAGTACTTGGTGAGAGAACGAGTGGTGGAGGAGATGGTATCGAAATCGTCGAAGACGAAACCATTTCGAGTGTTGGAACTGGGGTGCGGCCACGGCGTGCCCGGCATCGCGAGTCTGATGGTGCACAAGAAAGATGTTACCAATACTACCAATACTATTCTGTGCACGTTAGCGGATTATAACGAGGAAGTGTTGAAAGAAGTGACGATACCAAACGCGAGATTGAACGGCGTGTGCGACCAATGCACGTTTTTAGCCGGCGATTGGGACGATCTAATCGCGGCGTCTTCAAACAAAAGTGCGCTATTGTTAGAGGAAGAGTTCGATTTGATTTTAAGCTCCGATACTATTTATAACGTCGAAGATGCGAAAAAACTGGCGAAAGTTATTCATCACTGCTTGAAAAGAAAAAGCGACGAAAACGCCATCGCGCTCGTTGCCGCGAAGAGGTACTATTTTGGCGTCGGTGGATCGACCGCGACGTTTATGAAGTTATGCGATGATGCGGCGTTGACGTGCGACGTGGTTAAAGAGATTATGGACGGCGCAAGTAACGTTCGCGAAATCATTCGCGTGAGAATTAAGAATGCATTGTGAGGTCTTGTTGGTTCATCGCGAGAATAGAAAAGGTTTAGTTACTAGAATATAGATATTAGATATTAATCTACATAGCATGGATTTAATCAGTATGCAGTGATTGCATGACACAATATTTAAGATAGAACTCGAACGCGACTGCCTTTAATTTCCAGAACTTCCACCGCGCCACCATAAATACCTCGACTCGCTCCGACATCTACTCTCCAAACTGCACCTTTACAGCCCGAATTCACCCCGGTCGTCTGTGGCGTGTGGCCGATGATTAATCTCTTCGCTTCTGGATCTGACGTCAACGCCATGGCGTTATTCAATCGTCGACACGCCTCCGCTTCGTACTTCACCCCGGCATCTTTCCCTCCGTATTCTCGCGTCCAAACGACACCTTCGCTTTCGACGATATAATCCGGCGGGTTCTTGATTTTGCCTTGCATCCACAGCGACACTTCACGATTAATTCTATCAAAACCATACTTCACGTGACTCTGATTTACACCCGCGTGAGCGAAAATCGTATCTCCAACTTGCAACACCGTCGGGTGTTTGCTCAGTTTCATCGCAAAAGTGCCTCCCGGTTGGAACAACTCCCGTCGCGCTCGAACGCCTTGAATCACCGGGTCTTCGTTTTGAAATTGCTCCGAGAGTTTTTTCAGCGGCGGTTTATCAGTCTCGTTACTACCGTCGTCGCTATTACTATACACGTTCTCCTTGTCACTGTCGTTACTACTCGCACTACTGCTACCACTACCTTCCTCCTTCTCTTTCAACTTCTTCAAATATGTCCCACACTCTAAATATGCCCCATTTGTGGCATATCTGAAATCTCCCATGACATTCATGATCTCGTGATTCCCGTTCATCACAATCACGTCGCCGCCTTCTTTCAACGCTTTCTTCTTCAGTCGTAAAAACTTGGTGAAGATTGCTAACTCCGAGTCGCCTCGGTCCATGACATCGCCAACTTGCACGACCACCGTGTTTTTCCCGATCCATTCGCCTTTACTATTCATGACTCCCGCAATTTCTAGCGCTTTCATCGCGGCTGGGAAATCGCCGTGCACGTCGCCGATGGCGACCAGTCTTCTGCCGTCGAGGTCAATCTTACCAGTCATTTCTCCCCCTAGAGTTGTTTTCTCCATCCGCGTTTTGGTCCCAGACCCACTTCCTCTCTTCGCCGTCTTGGTGTTGGCCGATCCCGCGACGTCGTTTTCTTTCGCGTTCGCGAGCGGTGGCCCGACGACCGCGCCGGCGAAGAGCACGGACGACCCAGTCGCAGCGGCCAACAAAACCGTTGATGGAATGGCGGCGAAGAATGAGATGGCGATTCTTTTCCCGAACGTTACGGGTGTTTCCTTTGGACCTTTGTGCTGCGAAGAAGAAGACGACGACGACGACGACGACGAACTCGCGCGGGACGCCTGGACCGTTCTTCTCGCGCTTCCACGCCTCGATTTTTTGCCAAAGCCAAAGAATCCGGATCCCCCGCCGGAAAGAAAGGGCGTCGCGGACGAGGATGACATTTTTTCGTGCTCGTGTAAATTATCCAATTTTTTTGTGAAGGAATTTTGTGTTCCTTTTTTTTCTCAAAAAAAGAAACACAAAAGAAATGATGTTGAAAGAAAAGAAGACTTTGGCGGCGAAGAAAAAAATGTGGAGACGACGACGACCGCAACAATCCGATGTGTAAAGAGTATAGGCGTAGCGTTTCGTCGTGTTATTTTTGCAATTCTTTTCTTCACGTCTCCCCCGCTTTCGCCTTCGCGCTTCTTTCGATCATCTCCATACCGGCGATGTTGAAACCCAAATCGTCCAAACGCTCCTTCGCGCGAGAACGGAGCAACGGTTTCAAACCGTCTAAGGTCGCGCGAGCTTCGCGAGTCGCGCCTAGTTGTTGGAAGTGTAAACGGACGATTAAGTTGGTCATCGTGCAACACAGTTCGACTTTCTCGTTGCACTCGAGCCAGTATTTGAGGTAGTCGAGGAGGAGGCGGCAGTAGAGGAACGGGAGGCAAAGGATGGAGCGTTCGAGCTCGGCCGGCCGGACTTGACTGACTTGGTATAACGCGTATTGGCGGGGTTCCATGTTGAGGAGGAGTGGATTTGGTTTGAGCGGAGGCATTTTGGAAGGGTCCGCGCTTTGTCGTTTTTCGTTCTCGTACGCCGCAATGCGTTCGAGCTCGTGTTTCGCTAAATCCACCGCGGCACAGATCTTGTCCGCAGAATCGAGCGTTTCCATCGTGCGGCGGCCGGCGAGACCGGATTCCGCGGTGGTTACGTTGTGCACGTCGGAGTCGTCGTTTGTTCCGTTTTGTAAGTCCAATCGTTCGCTGTTTTTGCGATCTTCCTCGTCCATTTCAATGCCCGCGGTATCCTCAAACATGGAGTCTAACCTTTTTTCCTTCTCTTCGTCGAGAAAGAAAGGCTCTTTGGTACGTTCATAGAGACGCAAAGACCGATCAGCGCCAGCGGAAACGAGAAACGCACCTGTTGACGATATAGCAATCGTCCACACGGCCATGTGGTGTTCGTCCAAGGATAAAAGCATTTCGTATTTATCCAAATCCCAATACCGGACGCGTTTGTCTTTACCGCACGTAAACGCGTAGTGCGTTTTGTTGACGAATTTCAACGCCATGACGGAATCGTCGTGCGCGTGGATCGAACGATGACAATCGCCAAAATCTAAACCCCATACTCGAATGTTTTTATCCTGACCCGCGCTGGCTAATAAGACGGAATCCGAGGAAACGTCGTGGCAAAGCGCGGGTAACCGATGGCCGTATAAGGAGAGCGAAAATTTCAACGTGTCTGCAAAGAAGACTTTCAACGTGTTGTCGAGTAAAGACGCGGAGAGCAGTTTCCCGTTTGGCGTGATGCAAACGCTCAAAACGTCGTCGGCCATTTGCAGCGTCTTCGAGTGCGTCGCAGTAAGTTTCTTCAAGCCGTTTTTATCTTTTCTATTCGCGGCGACGAGCGTCCATTCCCAAAACTTGATTGTTTTATCGCCAGAACAAGTGACGAAACCAGACTCGTCCGGTATAGCGCATATGCCCGAGACGGGACCTTCGTGTGCTGATTTTAACGGGTCGAACATATCCGTTTTTTTCTTTTCTTCATCTCCTTCATCGCTCTCTCCTTCTTCACCTTTTTTCTTCTTTTTCTTCTTCTTGTCATCGTCCTCGGGCAAAGACGCTGAGTTCGTTCCCGCTAGACAATCAATGATCTCTAAACCGCCGTCTTTTGTTCCAACGACGGCATTTCGACCGTCCGGGGCAAAGAATGCGCATGTTCCGTATCCAGATTCTATCGTTCGCGCGCATTTTCCAGTATCCGCGTCCCAGACCTTCGCGCCCGAATGCGAAACGGAGAGAAGGAAACTTTCATCTGGGGATAACGCGATGACGCGAACATCCGCACGGTGCCCAGACGGTCGCGCCATGGATCGTTTCTTTGCCTCCTTAACGTTCGCGTCTCTTTTGGCAGAAACGTCTGCGATGTCATACACTTCAATCGCATTTGAATCGAGACAAATGGCAAGGGATACAGATTTTGACAAGTGCGAATCCATAGTTTCTGGCTGAAACGCAAACGGCGCGATAGATTTACCCATCGGACGAACTATGGAAGATAACTCGAACGCGTCTTTAGCGTTGACTTTATTTTCGTCTTTCTCGTCCTCGTCCTCGTCGCTTTTGTCGTCATCGCTATCCTTCTCTCGTCGATTCTGTTCTTCTAATTTTATCTTTTTGCTATTCTCCTTCTCGCGGCGTCGTTTCAATCTTCGTTTCCGTTTCTTTTCAATTTCCTCTGCATTCTTCACGTCATAAATTTCGATCGATTTCCCTGCGCTCTGCACGCCAAACGCCGTGCCAAGGTTGGAAAATTGCATCGATATCGTTCGATTTCGCGTTTCCTTCGCGAAAGAGCCAATGAAACGTAAATGCAGCGCTCGGTCTAAAATGTTTTCGCGCGCCTGTTTCATCTCTTCTTCGTCTTCTTCCTCTTCTTCGATTCGTTGGCGATGGCGCAGGAACGAATCTTTCTCCACGCCTTTGAATACGGAATAAAATTTGACTTCTCTTTCCACACCAGCTATGACAACGATGCCACATTCGGTATCATCGTTATTATTATCGTTATTAGTATTCGTGTCGATAACCAGGTGTTCGCTATACGCGGACGCCCAACACTCGCCTCCGAAACCGGACAACGTCTGACAACACCTCTGGCCTACTAAATCCCAGACTTTTGCGAACCCGTCTTTCGACGTTGTCACGAGTGCTAAGTTTGTGAAATTTGACGCGAAGTTGTCGTTGTTCCTCGCCATGATATTGTCTTCTTCATCGCGATCTTCTTCATCTTCGTCGTCTCCGTCGTCCCTCTTTGATTTCTTCTTTGATTTCTTCTTTGATTTCTTCTTCGCCTTCTTCCCTTTCCCACCATCCGTGACGTGCTTCACGAACACCATACTCGTCACTTGGCCTCTGTGTCCTTTCAACCGAAACAGACCTTTCTCCTCCAACGCGTCCCACACGACAACATCCGTGTCTCTCCCTCCCGAAACCAACACCGTCCCGTCGTCGGTAAACGCCAACGCGCTCACCGCGGACTTATGTCCCCGAAACAACACCGAGCTCGTGCAGTGTTCCATTTCTCCCTCCTCGTCGTCCTCGAACTCGCTGGAGTACAATTCGTCCTCGTTTTCCTCCTCCTTCTCCTCTTTCTCTCTCTCTCTCTCCCCGCCGCCGCCCGACCGCCACAGCACCCCTTTCAACGGCTTTCGCCACAATCTCACTGCCCCATCGCTAAACCCAGCCGCGAGTACTTGCCCGTCTCTCGAGCACGCCAGCGCCGTCACTCTCGCCACACTCGACACCGGGCTTCCATCGCTCGCGTGGTATTGTTTCGGCGCCACCAATTGCCGCTTCGTTCGTCCCGAGCTCGTCTCCAACGCGTTCACGCGTTCCCCGGCGGCGGTGAAGATGAATCGTCCTTCCGTCGTCTCGTGGTAACACGCGTTCACGTCCGGCGACGCGACGACACCCCACGCGGTCGAGTGTTCGTAGCGAAGGTACGCTTTCACCATCAGATGATGGTCTCCTCTTCTTTCTCCTCGTTGACGTCAAAGTCGTTGAAAGAGAGGAGTAGTAGGTAGTTGTTGGTCTCTCTCGTGTTCTTTTTTTTGTGAAAAGAATGGAAAATTTTCCCGAAGAACAAAGAAAAAATTTTTCCTTTTTTTTTTCCAAAAAATTTCAAAAAAAAAAAAAAAAGGAGCAAAAAAACACAACAAACAACAACAACAACAACAACAACACTTGCTTTGGATTTCTTTCGTTTCCAGCACATAAAGAGAGTCATAAAAAAGAAGCGCGTTTTTTTTGCCCTTCGTGTGTGTGTCGAGACGACGACGCGGACCCGAAAGACGACGACGATCTTTATACCACGAGACAACACCGTTCTCGAGAAAGAGAATTGGAAAAACGCGCTTGGGAGAAAAGAGTCACCCTCCTCCCTTTCGTTTTTCTTTTTTGGAATTTTTCAAAAACAAAATTATTGGTGGACATTTTTGATTGGAGTCACAAAGCGCTGTGCGTGTGTACTCTATATAAAGGAAGAGAAAAGACGAAGAAGAATAGCATAAAGAAGAAGAAGATATGAACGCGAACGAAAGGCTGTTCATCAACGCGCTGCTCTCTCGCAAATACGTGGAAGAGACGCGGGCGAAAGAGCTGTTTCGAGATTTGCAGACGAACCGCGTGGACGACGTCGAAAATCCAACGCCGAGCCAAGAGGAATTCGAGAGATTTTGGGGACTGATGTCGAAGAAATTGAGGGAAAAAATGGGCATCGAAATCCGACGAATCAAATTCGTGCAAGGAGACGATAAACTGTACCTGGGCATTTGCAACGTGAATTCCATCGCGAACGAACCGTGGGTGAATAGCCTGCCGACGAAGAAATCGCCAAAGGAAATTGCACTCTTTCGGGTGATTTTGGATGAAATTTTAAAAACCGAAGATACGTGTCGGAACGGCGCGGACGTCATGGATTTGATAAACGCGAGTCGGGAGTTAATCATCGCGCAAACGCAGAAAACTGACGAGAATAAAGAAGAACTAGGCAATGTAGGGGGCATGACGCAAGCGACGACGCAGGTTCAAGTAGAAACAATGGGGAAAATGACGCCCTCAGAGCGTGAAATCGCCGTCGCGGATTTTTGTCACGAAGGCTGGCTGTTTCGCCCCAAGCCAGAAAAGGTGAAAATAGGCGTTCGGAGTTTCTTGGAGCTGAAGGAATTCATTTTGGATCAGTGTCCAGAAGGAATCAGCGAGGAGTGGAAGAATGCGCTTTGAGAGATTATACTTGTATGAGAGAAGAATTCGTGCTCGCGCGCGCTCGCGCGTTTATTACTCTCTCTCTCTCTTTGTGAGATTTATTAGAAATATAATTAAACGTAGGAGAAAACACTCGTCTCATTTCATCATTTTTTAACGAAGCAAAAACGCACGCGCGCACGCGCTCGTAAGAAACACTACTCTCTGTCTGTGTCTGTGCGCGTATTTCTTACGTCGAGGAAGAGATTCGATCATCATGTCGTCTCGCATAACCGGCGGCATTCTCCACGTGCCCGCTTCTCGTCCGTCTCCTTCGCGACGAATCGAATTGGAAAACGACGATGAAAGTGGCGGCGACGACGCTGAAAACGCGATGATGTTGGCGGAGTGTATTCAAAGAGAAGAAGAAGAAGAGGAGCAACAACGATTCGGAACGATCGAAGAGAACGATTTGGTCATCGTGCACGTCGGTTTCGGTGACCAGAAAGCCGTGCGAGTGAACGCTTCTTCGTCATCATCGAATAAGAAGAAGAAGAAGAAGACGAATGCAGGAGTGCTGCATACGTCCTATGGGAGTTTCTCGCACAAACGAGACATCTTGGATCGAAACGTCCGGTTCGGTGAGAAGGCGTTTTGTTCGGGCGCGAAGCAGGCTGGTCAATCGGAACCACCTTTTGTGTGGTGTCTGTCGCCGACTTGCGAACTTTGGACGAACGTGTTAGCGCATCGAACGCAAATTTTGTACGTGTACGACATATCGTTGGTATGCGCGTGGTTGGATTTGAAACCGGGGAAAGTTGTGTTGGAGAGTGGAACCGGAAGCGCGAGTTTGACGCATTCGCTGGTGAGAGCGGTATCGAATAACGGTTGTTGCGATAATGATGATAGGAAAGGGCACGTGTTTACATTTGAGTTTAACGAATCACGAGCGAATGCCGCGAGGGATGAAATCGATGAGAATGGATTGAGAGAGTTTTGCACGGTGACGCATCGGGACATCGAGACAAACGGGTTTCCGAAGAATTTAGAAAGCTCGAAAATAGCAGATGCGGTATTTTTAGACCTACCTGGTCCCTATAAGTGTGTGGAAAGCAGCGCGAAGTGTTTGAAGAAAGACGGCGTTTTGTGTTCGTTTTCGCCGTGCGTGGAGCAGGTGCAGAGGACGTGCGCGGAGATGCAAAGGTTTGGGTTCGTGGATATCAAGACGGTGGAAATGTTGGGACGAGAGTTTGACGTAAACGAACGGAGATTTTTCACGGACATCGAGGAAGCGTCGACTGGAAAATTCTCGAGAGTCGTGAGTGAAAGAGATACGAAGCGGGTGAGAGAAGAGACGAAGAAAGCGAAGAAGACTTTGAATAATAAGGGCGAGGAAGAAGAGAGTATCGATCTCGTTTCGCTACGCGTGAGCGCGGCACCAAGATTTCAAGGACAGACGCACACGGGATACTTAACGTTTGCACGATTAGCGCCACTTCCAGAGGGTTGGACGAAAGCGTCGTGGAATGAACGCGCGGAGAAGAAGCGAGAGGCTGGTATGGATATTTTGAGAGCGAAAGTGGAAAGGGACGAAGGGCAGAAAAGAACGGCGGCAAACGCTCGCGGCGCCTTTAGGAAGAGCAGAGGAGGAGGAGGAGGAGAGAGCGAAAAGAGGAAAAAAGACGAGAACGTTTTGGCCTCATCGAGCAAAAAAGCAAAGGAGGTTCATCAGTATCATCGAGCCGATGAAGACGAGTATTCCGAGTAGTTTCTCTTCCAAAAACCATAGTACGCCTCTCTCTTTTATACATATTTGGAGTACTACAAAACCCCTTCTGAAACCCCTACCAATTTTCCCCAAAAATATACTAAAGCGCATCATCACATGTCCGTTCTTTCGATCGCGACGAGAGCTGTTGTTTCGTAGAGAACACGGAATCGACGACTCTTTTGGGGGTGTCAAAAGTGGACGCATCGAGAGGCCTTCGCGCGCTCGCGCACGCGTGATGGTGTCTTCTTTCGCACACCAAAAATCCCCTACAAAGAAACCATCGTGGAGAGTGCTTTCGTGCGTCGTGCTGTCGTTCGCGCTCGTCCGAGTGCTCACCAGTACCACCACCACGCTGGATGACCCGCCAACGCGTTTTTTGTCGTCGTCTTTTATTAATGGAGGCGCAAAAGTGATGGGAAGAAGGACGCCGCGCGGTGGTGGTGCATCAACTTCGGGGTTGGTTTTGTGCGAGGAAGATTCGATGCCCGATGGATGTTTTCATTACAAAAGAGGGACGTTGACGGACCCTTTGAAACGCGCGGAAAACAACTTTGACGAGGACCACCCCAAAGTGCGGCGAACGATGGATCCAGAAGACGTCGCGATGATGATGCGGAACGACGCGTTGGTAGAGAAGTTGCGAGAGGAGGACGCGAACAGACGGAAACCGATATCGAGAGACGTGGAGGATATGAGACGTTTGAGGCAAAAGTTGAAGTCGTTCGACGCGGCGGAGAGAAAGGAAAGAGAGGAAAGGAGAGCGAGATTAACGAGGAATAAGAACAGAATCAGCGGTTTTGTGGATGCACGCGTGGGGAGTGCGAGTGGAGTTCCGAGACCGCCGCGCGATTCGATCCCGGTCCGAGCGGTGGATGGTTTTATTTTCGGACAGTTAGCGTTAGCGGTGTATGCGTTCCGAAAGACGAGAGCTCCCTTCGTCGCCAGTCTCGCCGCGCTCGCGTTCGCGGGCACCGCTCGAGCTTTTTTCACCGGAAACTGGCGAATCGTGGTGTTGTCGGGTATATTCGGTGCATTTTTCGGTGCGTTCGTCTTAAGCATGCCAATCCTAGAAAAAGTCGTCGATGAAAGCGTCTCGAAAGATCTCGACGACGACGGAGAGGACGACGACGACGTCGAGGACGAAGAAACCGGCGGAAACAAAGGTCGAGAAAGAGTGGCGAGCTATCGGAAAAACTTCGTCGAAAGAAACGGCGTGTTTGTCGGTAAATATAGGGTCCCGTGGATGTTCTTCGAGTAAAACGAGAGTCGAGAACGACGACTTTGTTGCGATCGAATTGGAAGTAGTAGTAGTAGTAATAGTAGTAGTACCGCTCGCAATACATCAAAACGTCTTCTCGTCTTCTTCGTCTTCTGTATCGTTGACTATTATAGTACCCGTAGTGTTTCTTAAACAGACTTTTAAATATATTACCACTTTCTGTTTTATTTTGTAATGCAACAATTTCTTCTTTACGACATTTTTACGACGCAGAGGACTAAAAAATTCAAAAATGGATTTCGTGAGCAGTCTGTACGAGACCTTCTCCGGCCAAACCTTAGGTCGGCCGAAGAAGAAGACGAAGAAGACGAAGAAGACGCCGCAAAAGAAGTCGTCGTCACAGTTGGCAAAGTCGTTAAAATCCCCGCAAAATGCAAAAGTGAAGAAGAAAGCGTCGTCAAAGACACCACGCGCATCTCCGCTTTTAACAAAAGTGCCCCGGCCAAATTTGAAATCGATAACGAACAAACCGTTGCCTCCTCCATCGAAGAAAGAGAAGAGCAACGAGACCTCCGATGCTCGGACGACGACGACGACGACGACGAGGGAGACGAAGAAGAACGCGGCATACGACGTTTCATCGATCCAATCCGCGTTAGCCAAAGGCGAAGACTTGCGTCCCGTGATGCAAAAAATCGAAACCAAGAAACGAGCGATACTTGGGGAAATAGACGCGTTAGAGCGAGAGACGAAGAGGAAGAAAAAGGAGGTTGTCGAGCTAGAGAAGGCATTGTTGCTGGGTGCGAGCCGTTGGTGAAAAAGATTCGAAGCGTGCGCGTAGATATATTGTGCTGTTGTAAGTTTATATCGTGTATAGTTATTTACTCTTCCACCTCGTGTGCGTACGTGCGCGCTATTACTATCTCGGCGGAGGAGGAGGAGGCATTCGTATTTGTTGTTGTTGCTGTTGTTGTTGCTGTTGCTGCTGCTGCTGCTGCTGTTGTTGCGGAGGTAAAAATTTGCTCACAGAGGTGAGAAGTTGATTGATGTCACCTCCGTTGTTTGGAGGAGGTGGTGGGACGCGAACGACGGGTGGCGGCGGTGGTGGGACTCGCAACTGAGGAGGAGGAGGAGGTCCTGTCGCTCCAACGACACTGGATGGACGAGGCGGAACGGCGACGACATTCGGAGGCGGCGGCGGGAGTGGAGCTTGGCGGTGTTGGGCGGCAGCGTTAACGACAACTGGAGGTGGCGGCGGTGCCTGACGGTGCTGAGGAGCGGCAACAATAGCTGAAGGTGGCGGCGGCGCCTGTTGTTGGACAATCGGCGCCGGAGGAGGTTGAACGAGAGTTTGCGTCAATCCGCGTCCAAAGTTATTCGTCACCGCTCGTTTTGGTGGCGGTGGCGGCGGTTTCCTCGCTTCTTCTTCTCCATTGTCCACGTCGTCCTCTGAAAACTCGTCTTCGTCGAAATCGCTCGTTCCATCGTCCGGCGGCGAGTAATTTTCCGCCTCGCGCAAACGCTCCTCTTCTAACAATTTCATCTTCTTTGCGCGTTCGTTTTCCAGCTGTTTCATTTTCGCCTCTTTCCTCTTCTTCTCGGCTTTAGCTTCGATGACTTTGAAGTTCCTTCCGATGCCTTTTTTGTGAATCACGGCGACTAATAAACCACTCTTTTTGTTTTCTGTTCGAATAACAATCCCCGGCGCGCGCATGTGCTTCAACAAACGCATGGCCTCGTCCGATTTCCGCGGGAACATGTACACCTCTATTTTCTTCTCCTTATCGTCACTCACACCGGCTCTGCCTTTATCCTCGTAGTGTTTCGCCAACGCTAATAAGTTAGCGTCTTGTTTCTTGTCGTTGATCATGCACGTTTCGACTTCAGCTATAGTCACCGCGCGCGAATTGGATTGTCGAGAAATTTGTCGAACAAACGCTTCCGCGTCTTTCAACGAAACGCGACCTTTGATTTCGAGCGTCGACGAATCTGGCAAGAGTTTATCCAACAACGCGAGTTCGCCACCAACTGGAGAGAAGTGCAAAGCGACGGCTGGAAGAGAGTCTATGCCTTTGACGTAGACGTGGCCAGACCAATCGCCGATTTCTAACGGCCGAATTTCACCTGGTTCGTTAGCATCATCGTCTTCGCCATCCTCCTTTTCTTCGTTTGTCCTCGTCCCCGCAGGAGCGCTTCGCTCCATTTCTTCTTCTTCTTCTTCTTCTTCTTCTTCTTCTTCTTGTTCGCCGCGTTGGTATGCATCGAACGAAATGAAATCTTCTTTAACGACACCATCACCGCCATCGCCCGCATCTTCTTCTTCTTCTTCTTCTTCTTCTGCGTCGTTGTCCTTTTCTAATTGGTCTTCTCGTTTCTCTTCCTCGTCTACCCCTAAAGGATCGGTGTTGTTACTAATACTATCGTCCATCTTATTATTATTCGCACCAACCGGTACCGCTCTCGGCGTTGCTACCGGCGTGTTCCCTTCCGTTTCCACGCCTTTCTCTTCTTTCTCAATCTCCTTCTTCGATTTGATGTGCACGCTCACGCCTTTCCCATCCTTTTCCACTTTAATCATTTCCAGCGGCACGCCTTTCAAAAACGCGTCTTCACCAATCTTCTCCTCGCGTTTTTTTCGCCATTCGATCAGCTCTTTATTCGCCAACTCCGCCGGTGTCATCTTCACCAACGTCTCCGCGCTCACGTTTTCGTGCAAAACTCTCGCTCGTAGCGTTGGATTCTGCGGATCTCTCAAGTTGAACATCAAACTCCTCGCGTGTACGCCGTATTCTTTCCCCGTGTCTCTCCCGCACCGTTCAAACAAAGCTCTCTCGATGCCGACGGCTATTTCGCTCGGGTTCAGTGCGTTTTCTACCGCATTTGCCGTCACTCCGATCGCCTCTTCTTCTTTCTTCGCCACTCGCAAACTCTCTTCCAGCTTCTTCGTCACGTTTTCTCGTTTCTGTTGAATCTCTCGTTCCTTCTCTCGATCCCGTCGGTTCTTCTGCTTGTTTCCCGCTTTCGTCTTCAACCGCTTCGCGTTCTTCTTCGCCTCTTCCGACGTCACCCGCGTTTTGCTCCCGTCTAAAGGCCAGGACACCTCGTCGTCCAGTATCGCCTCCTCGATGTTGATGTCTTCCTTTTCCCCGAGCGCTTCGTCCTCCGCGTCGTCCGACGGGTACCACAACTGCGCCTGCCGAGTGTCCACGTCCAACGAGAGCACCTCCGCGTCGTACCACACGCCAGTTTTCGTCCACATGACGCATATCCATTTTCCTGTTTTCGTTATTTACACGCGCGCGTCATCAAAGTCACATGGAAAGAAGAGAGAGTCCAAACACAATCGCACGTCCAATTCGAGAGAGAAAATGAGAGAGAGGTCAGCGCGCGTGTTGTTTACACAGAAGACTTTATATTGCAAAGAGAGAGAAGAAGAATAAAAAAGAGAGAAAACAACGAAGTAAGAAGAAGAACGTCTCGACGATGGCATCGTACCTCTCAGAGACGGGACGATGTCGTCCACGGTCAGAAGACGTCGCTGTTGTTGTTGTTGGGACATGATGATTCGATGATGTCTTTTTGGTCTTCTCAAAATGCGAATGGGATCGATCTCAATTGCGTTCTCGAGCGATGATGATGATGATGATGATGATGATACCTAAAGGTATGCGTGACTCAAAAAAAAGGTATACGAGACTCTTCTTTTGGGCGGCGTCTTCTTCTCGGAGCAGCGCGTTTGTTTTTGTGTGCGTCTTAGTAGTATGATGAGTACACAACAAAAGTGGGGGGAGAGTCGTTGTTTTTTCTCCCTCCTTTTTTTTTCGTGCAAATGCTTTTTTGGGGGGAATCGAGAGAAGAAAAAAGTTCGACACACACAAACTCACGCGCGCTGCTCCGAGACGAGACCGAGAAGAAAACGCCTCTCTGCTTCGGGGCGGTGGTGGTGGTGGTCCCAAAGAAGACGACTTTTTTTCTATACTTTTTTCGTCCGAAACAACAACGACACCACCACAGAGAGCTCGCGCTTTGTTTTTTCGCGCAGAAGTTTTGCGTCCCAAGAGAGAGATAAAAAGAAGAATGGGATTTTGGGGAACGACGTTCGCGTTCGTCGTCCTCGAAGGCGCGTGCGCGGCGTACATCAACGCCACGGGCATTCGAGGCGCGAACCACCTGAAACACGTGCTCTCGATAACGGCGGTGACGTGCATGTGGATGATGTGGGCGATAATATACATGGCGCAAATGCACCCGTTAGTGCAACCGGTGATGAACAAAAGCGAGGAGTAGAGACACAAAAAGATGAAATCGAAAGTAGAAAATAGAGTATTTGTAACGAGACGCGCGAGAGAGACTTTGAGACGCGAGAGCACGTAGATATATAGATATAGATATATAGATATATATGCACATAATGCACGAGAATAAGCGCGGGTACGTTTCCGTTGTTCTTCGTTCTTCTCTCACTTTTAAGCGCGCGCGTTCGCGGGCGACGACGCGTACTTCTCTCGAAAATAAAAATCTAACACGCGCAACCGCTCGCGGTGTTGGACGTCGAAGTCGAAGTCAACTTCACGTCCACCATCTGTTCCTTCGCGGCGTTTGTCCCATTCGCCCCTCCTTCTTTACCATTAGCACTACCGTTATTGTTATTCGCGTTCACATCCGCGCTGGGCAACGCCGTTGCGATTTTCCTAAACAAAGCCTTCACGTTATACCCGGCTTTTGCGCTCGCCTCGATGAAAATAGCGCCTCCTTCGTTCGTGCTACCACCCTCGTTACTATTGTTACTACTGCTACAAATATTCAAGCTTCTGGCGAATCGCTCCCCCTCTTCCGTTTCTACTTCTCTTTCCTCTACCAAATCCGTCTTGTTCCCGACAATCGCAATCACCACGTTCTCCCCTCTCTCTTGTTTCACCTCATCGATCCACTTCGCGACGTTTAAAAACGACTGTCGATTCACCACGTCGTACACGATCACCGCTACCGAGGAGTCGCGTATGTACGATGGAATTAACGATCGAAATCTCTCTTGCCCGGCCGTGTCCCAGAGCTGCAATCGAACGCCTTTCGAATCGTCCAAGTGTACCGTTTTCGACAAAAAGTCGATGCCGATCGTCGCTTGGTACGTCGCGTCGAATTTATCGTACATGAAACGCGAGATGACGGACGTTTTCCCGACCGATTGGTCCTGCGCACGCGTTTGTGCGTGTGCGTGTGTGTGTTGACCACAAAAACATCTCGAAGTCAGCGTTTGTCTTTCTCTCTCTCGCCATCGAAAGAGAGAGGGAAAGAGAGAGAAAAGATTTGAAACACACGCAAAAAAGACAGGAAGGAACACACAACACGAAGTAAAAAAACGCACCCCGAGAAAGACCAGCTTGTACTTTGGCAGAGGTCGCTGACGACCACCACCACCAACGCTGGTGGTGGTGGTGGTAGCGGTGCTCGACGACGATAATGTCATGGCGTTGTTGTTGTTGTGTGTGCTCGGAAAAGAGCGTTTTCTTCGAGTTTACGACTCTCTCAAAAGGGGTCTTCTTCTTTTGAGTTTTGATGATGATTTGTCTCTCTTTTGAAAGTACTTTTTGTGTCCAGATATTTAGGGTTTTATAACACCTTAAACAGTTGGGAGAGAGAGATGGGTGGTTCTTTTTGGAGGAGGAGAAGACTTGAAGAAGAAGAAGAAAACAGCTTTAGTAGTGTGGGCACGCGCGCCTTGTGCAACCGCAAAACGCTTTAGTGTCTTCTTCGACGAGAGAGAAAAAGAAAGAAAGAAAGAAAGACCGCGGTGGGAACTTTTTTATAGCACTTCACGGGCGACGACAGAAAGAGAGAGAGAGAGAGAGAGAAGAAAGGGTGTCGGAAGAGAGGCGGCTGAGACATTTTCGATTGTGTCATGCCGAAAGCCAAGAAAAAGGAGGAGGAGGAGGAGGAGAAAGATGCCGTCGTGGACAACAAAACGGGGAAAGAAGTGGACGAATCCGATGTCGCGGACGATCCGAAATTGAAAGCGTTATTCGCGGACGCGAACCCGAACGATCCGTTGCGACCGATTTTCGCGCCTCTCGGGAAGCACGATGTCGTCGAAAAAGGCCAAAAGGCAATGTATCGAAAAGTGAACGTCCCCGCGCATAGATTTTCGCTGCTGAAAGAACACTGGATGGCTTTGTATACCCCAGTCACGAAACAAATGAAAATAGATATGCGGATGAATTTAAAGTTGAGAAAAGTGGAATTGAAAACGACAGATAAAACAGACGACGAATCGGCGCTGCAAAAGTCGGCGGATTTTATACAAGCGTTTGTTCTGGGATTCGAAATCCAGGACGCGGTGGCGCTGTTGCGTTTAGACGATTTGTATTTGGAGTGTTTTGAGGTGAAAGATGTGAAGCAAACGTTGAGAGGGGAACACATGAGCAGAGGCATAGGGAGATTAGCCGGGAAGAGCGGCAAAACCAAATATACCATCGAAAACGCCACGAGAACTCGAATCGTCATCGCGGATCAACACATACGCATATTAGGGTCCTTTCAGAACATCAAAGTCGCGAGAGACGCGTTGTGTGCATTAATCATGGGTTCGCCCCCAGGGAAAGTCTATTCTAGGTTAAGAACCGTCACGGCGCGCTTAGCCGAACGCTTTTAATACTTACTCTAACATTTAGAACCCTAAACAAAAAACTCTTCCAAAAAAAAAGGCGAGATGAATCTTCTTCTTCTTTCGGCACCATTTTTCATTCCGCGCGCGCTTTTTTTGTGTGTAAGAAGTCGCGACTTTAAGCTCTCGACCGTCGTCGGCGAGTCGCCGCAACCAACACCCTGTCTACAGTATCATCCCTTTGTGTGTCGGACCTTTTTGGAGCGCGTCGTCTTTCGGAGAGAGGAGATATGACTTTCACGAGGCGATGCCAAAACAACGATGCCGCCATTTCAAACGTCGTCGTTTCGAGACGTCGCACTTTGAAGACATTCAAAAAACGACCACCCCTTTGCCGCCTTCGGTCGACCGCACTCAAAAGCGTCGAGGGGGCGGAGAAAGACGGCGACGACGACGACGCGAAGAAACCGCAGCCAGAACCGGAGGCGTGGGAATACAAGTACTTATACGACGGGGCGTGCCCGGTGTGCCGCTCGCTGAAAGCAGGATTGGAAGGTACGACTGAATGTGGCAAATCATCAAATTCTTGTTGTGTGTTTGACCGAACGAAAGCGTGCGGCGGTTCGTCGGTGGTTTTCTCGCCGCCATCTCTTTCTCTCTCTCTCTGTGTGTGTGTGTGTGTGCTTCGCGTGTGCTGACAAAACGCCTTCTCTTCTCTTCTTTTCTTTCGAACAGGTACGGGCAAAGGCAAAGGCAAGATCTATTACGTGAACATCGCGGACCCTCTCTACGACGCTTCGAAGCACCAAAACGTGACGTTCGACGAAGCGATGGATACTCTACACGTTTTGAAGCGAGACGGCGGCGAGCCTTTGAGAGGTTTACCAGCTATTGAAACCTTGTTCGGCGTGGTTGGTTTCGGATGGGCAGTGGAGATAGCCACGTTACCACCGGTTGGGTTTGTCGCGAGTTTAATGTATAAGCTGATCAGTAGCAACCGGTTAAAGTTGGGCGGCGATAGCGCCGTTGGGGCAGGGATTATGGCTTTAGGGAGAGTCGGGATGGAATTGAGAGGCGAAAAGGCGAGTTGCGCGGAAGGTGACGAGTGTAGAGGCATAGAAGACGTAGAAGTGGAAGAAGGACAGAGAGGGATGGACGTTTCACCTTCGATTTCTCCTTCCGATCAAGACGGCCCGAAGGTGGAAGGCGGGGCCGTGTCTTTGCCTGGGAATTCGGTGGATTTTTCAGACGTGTTTTCCTCCGGTCCGGAGTTTGTGCTGGGTGCCTACGCGTCGGGTGGTTATATAACTGCCGCGATTGTATCCGTGCGCTCGGGCGAGTTGGATTCAGAGCTGATTGAAGAGGAAGTGACGGACGTGTTGGACATTAACAACGTCGGCGTCGCGTTGAAGTCGTTGTGTAAACGATTAAAATGGCAAGGTGGCGTTGCGGTGGCGTTGCCAGGCCTGTGGCACGAGGAGCAGGAAGATAACACAACTATTCAACACTACTTCATGACGGAATCTTTATCGCCGACGGAGTCGAGAGCGGAAAGAGAGGAAACCGAGGAATCGTTTCGTAATTTGGTCGGTTTGGACGTGGCGGTGATTACCGGGGCAGAAGCGCACGGGTATGGTCACGCCGATTTATGGGGCGATGTCAACAAAATCAACGACTCAAACAACGAGAAAGTGAACGAAATGGAAGGTTTGGTCGGCGTGGTCACGGCTGGGCAAGAGGCCATGCACGTCGCATTGTTTAAAGACGGCACTTTGTTAACGAACGCCGACTTTCGTTCGGCGAATTTGGCATCGACTTGGAACAACGAGGAATGGTCGGCATGCCCGCCACCGAGTAAAGACTGCGAGGATGAAGAGCAGTGGAGTAAATGGGCAACGAGAGTTGCGGTGCACTTGGCGAGAGTAGAGGCATGCAGATGTGCGAGAGGCGGTTTGAAGCGATGGGTCGTCGCCGGCAGCGCTGGGGAGAATTTCGATAAGTGGTCGCACTTGGTGCCTGAACTGGCCGTCACTTTGGCGCAAAAACAAGCCGCACCATTGGTAAAAGGTGGTTCGAATAGAACGGAAGGCGTGCGAGGCGCAGCGGCGGGTGGAGGCTTTCGATTCCGATATGTCGCGGACGTGTTGAGAGTGCGCGCGGCGATTGGCAAAGAGTTGGGTAAATCCCCTCAATTGGTCGATGCCGAACAATTGAGGACGCTGTTCGATCGGTTTAGCGATCCATTGTCGCCAGAAATGACCGATACAGACTCGTTTATTCGCATGGTTTCAGCCTTGGGTATTCGCTTACCGCCGGATGAGATCCGCGAGTTGATCGTGGACGTAGACATGGATGATTCAAACCAAATTTCATTCGAAGAGTTTGAAGGCTGGTATCGCCAAGTTGTCGGCACTGGTGCGGTGACAGTTTTACATACCGAACAAGCTGTGGACCAGGTTTTAAGTGAAGAGAAAGGGACCGGACGCTGCGTGGTTTTAAAAGTTGGCTTTACCAGTTGCGCGCCGTGTAAGAAATTTCTCCCATACTTTGAGCAACGCGCGTTGGATTTCAGAGAAAACGCGAGATTCGTCCGCATTTATGGTAACGAAAACGCGAGCACGATTCACTTGGCGAGAGATCGTTTGGCAGTAAAAACGACGCCCACGTTTTTCGTGTTTAAAGACGGTGAGTTGATGCACTCGCACTCCGGGGCTAATGTGGACAAATTCGACGACGCTGTTAAGGAACAAATCGGCGAGTTGGAGGAAGGCACGTACGAACAAAACTGGGAAAAACCAGCCGTGGATGACATCGTGCCGTCCATTTAAATCTGCTGACAATAGTAACACTAATAATATTAAAACGCTGTATTATAACAAACCAATATTACCGCACGACGTGAAACACTACACTACTACTAAAACTACTAATTACTTGCGGTTCAAAACGTACGTCCTCACGGCGAAAAGCTCCTTCGGGAAAACATCGGAGACCTTGGAGTTTACAACTTCCATTCCAGCCTGTTCAAATATCCACCTGAAATATTTGTCCGAACGAGTAATGCTGCTATCTTGATCGTCCCAATGAAAACCTTTCGAGCAGTTATTCTCTTTGACCACGATAAACCCGTCCTCTTTCACCTTCGCCCGCTTCAACAGATCGATAAAATCCGCATCCGAGAGTTGTCCGATGCACCACTGAATCCATATCACGTCGTAGACGAGCTCCTTTCCATCAAAGCTGAACTCCTCCAGACTTTCTTCGAAATAGTTTTGCACCTTATCCTTCAACGTCGCCCTTGCTTTCTCGATAAAATGTTGCACAGGTTCCAACAAATCTACCGAAGCAAAGAACTTCGTCAAGAACGTGCTCTGCGACGCGCCGCGCGAATATAAAGGTCAGTGTAAAAGAAAAAGGAGAACGAGCGCGATACAAAAAGAAAACGAAAATTCATCGCGCGTACCGATACTCTCCCTACGCCAGCCCCGACGTCCAACGCTCTCTTTTCAATCTTATTCGTACATCCGTTCGCGCCGTCCGCGACCTCGCCAAAATCAAACTCTGGATACACCATCGTCCGTAAAATCTGTTCGTTTTCTTTTCCGTCCGCTGTAGAAACCGAACCAAACCCGCCCAAAACGCCATCTACGGTCGCATCTACCGTCGACCAGTACTCTATGCCTTGGTGGTACCACAGTTTCTTATCTTCCGCTCGTTTTTTAAGCGCGCGTTCCCAGAACGCATCGCACGGGCCAATTCGGTCGTTAGAACTGTCAAACCCGTGGAATGGATAGACGTCGTCGTCGTCGTCGTCGTCGTCGTCTTTCGACATCTCGGGGATCATGGAAAATAAAAAAAGCGTCGTCCCTCTCTTCTCCGGTTCGTTCTCTCTCTTTCTCTGTGTGTGTGCGTCTGTCGCGTCGTGCTTTCGCGCGGGAGGGACGCTTTTCTTTCTGGGTCGGGCCACACAAATGTCGTTTCCCCAACGCACAAAAGGGAATATATTAAACGCACATCGTCTCCACTTCTTTCGTCAAAAACCCGCGTGTTGTCGTCGTCGTCGAAAAGGCGCGAAGAACGAGAGAGACAAAAGCGTCTCTTCTCTTCTCTTCTCGGGGACCATCATCATCGAGCTTTTGTGACGAAGAAGAAGAAGAAGCTCGACGACGTTTCCCGACCTTTGATTTGGTCCCCCAGAAGACAAGCGAGAAGAAGAAAAGGCATTCGTAGTGAGTGCGGCCGATGTTGAGACCACCACCGGGGCCTCGATGGGTGTACCGCGTCTCGGCGCTCCTCTCGTCCGCGCGGGAGAAGTACGCTCGAGACGATGGGCATCCACACGACGGCGGCGACGAACAACAGCGATCGGTACCGGCGCATACAAAAAACTACCGGTTCCGAACGCACCAATTTCTCGTCTCTTTAGTGTTGGTGTTCGTGTTGGGCGCTTCGGTGCAAGTGCACAAACTTTCCGCGTTGGATGCGTCCGGACGAGAGTTTCGGCAAACCACGACGAAGGACAAGACAATGTTTTTAGTCCCATTCGCGATTGCAAAAGCGACGTCGAACTTGTTTTCGGGGTCGATGGCCAATCGATTCGGGCGCAAACGCGTTGGGATTTTCGGGTGGATGATTTCGGTGGTGGCGCCGATGTTGGCGATGTCAGCGGTGACCAGAAGGACAGCGGACGAGAGCGACAATGAAAAGTGGAATAGAATTGTAGCTTCCGGGTTTTTTTTGGGAGTTGGACAAGGGATTGGATGGACGATGGCGATTATGACGAGCGTGGATGTGAGCGGGCCGACGCAAAGAGGGTTCGCGAGCGGGATGTGCGAAACAGTCGGGTACACGGCCGTCGCGATTTTTGCGGCAATGTATGCCGCTTTAGAGGAAACTAGGGCGACTTGTCACTGGGATGAGGCGTATAGGGCGAAGGGTATGCGGACGGAAGCGTGTATACGAGCAAACCCGGAAGGTAAATGTGGCGTCGGCGACGATTGGGTGGAGGCGTGTAGCGGGATGTGCAATTGTGAAGGGTACATAGAACGACCAAGCACGGTCGTTTTCGTCATGTCGATGATAGGATTGGTAGTTATATGCGTGTTTGGCAGAGAAACGGGGCTTTCAAGTGATAAGAATAGGAGTAATAGGAGTAATAGGAGTAATAACGGTAGAGTCTCGTTGCAGGTGAGGGAACTTGAAACGCCAGGAGGAGATCACGACGATGGGAGTTTTTGTGCAGATGACGATGAGGATGAATCTGGAACGGCAAGCTTTTTACAAGGGAGAGATCAGGACTCATCTTCCTTCCCCGCCGTTGGCGTCGCGCAGCAACAAGAAGAACAAGGAGATGAACAATCGACAAATAATACGTATTCGTTCTCGAGCACGTTTGCGTACACGATACGAAATCCAAACCTTCGTCTCGTCGCCATCGTGGCGTTTTGTTGCAACGTCGAGACTGGTTTGGCGTGGGGTATGTTTCCAATTTGGATGCGCGACGAGCTCGGATTAAGCGGCGAACAAAGAGATCTTTTCTCTGGATTATACTCCTTCAGCAAAGGCATCGCCCAATTTTATTTCGGCCAACACTCGGACCAAAACACGCGCGCAACGCCTATTCGATGGGGCTTAATCGGCGGTGGACTTTCTTTAATCATCGCCAGTTGGGCGCGTGTTGGTGGCGTCACGTACCCGGGACTGTTGCACTTCGGTGCGACCACCTTGGGTTTATCCACAGGCGCGGTGTACCCAGTCTTAGCGCCGGCGGCTTTGGACCACTCTCGCGCCGCGAGCGAAGAATCTACCACGTTAGGTGTTAACCGATTCTGGCGCGATTTAGGATATGTCATGGCCACGCCGTTAGCTGTACTCGCGGACTCTTCCAGTCCGCGCTTGTCCTTTCATTTATCCGGTTTGTTCATGATTTGTGTAGGTGTGTACTTTGGATTGGCGTACGAGGAGAACGTTCCGTCTTCGTCCGCGGAAACCGACGACGGTTCAAGAGACGCCGCCACTGGAAGAGAACGAGAGAATGTGGCCGAAACGTAGCAGAGTTTTCTGTGACGATCGATTCGACCCGAGAGTTCTACATAAACAACGAGTGTATGTGTAAATATATACATATGTGTACTACTGTACTATATAACGGCGCGCGTTCCCAATTTTCTTCGTCTAAGTTTTTTAATTTAATTCAGAGGAGGAAAAAAAGGACTCCACATTCTCGCGCGCGAGGGAAGCCCCACCACGCGGCAGGCGGACAAAAAAAAGACCGCGCTTTCGGCGTCGCGTGGGCGAGAGAACTGCGAGAAGGAAGCGTCGTCGTCATGGTTCTCCTCGTTCTCTACGTCAAAGCGACGCTCGAGAACGTTTCCAAAATCGCGTTTCCAACATCCCTTCCTTTCCAATTGAGCATCAAAGACCCGGTCGGGTACGACGAACGCGCGTCGGTCACGGTGGACCCGCAAAATATAAACGAACTGGAAAATTCTCGAGGCGAAGCGCACTTCGTGGTGAAATTTGAAGGGCAAATGAAACAATCGTCGATCGTTATCGTGGACGAGGTGAAAAACGTGTTGAAGAAGGATGCATCGATAACCGAAGAGGACGACGGCGCGTTCGTTCCCATCAGAGGATTCGAATGCAGAGGCGTAGATATCACCGGGTGGGATAAATGCAGCGAAGAGAGCGGCTCGGGCGTCACGGTCGTCTCGAAAGCCGGCACCGTTTTCGAAGACGTCCACCTGGATGAAGACTGGTACGAGTATTGCGAGAAAGGCGGCGAAGCCGTTTCGGCGACGGACGTCGAGTTCGACTTTAGAATAGAAAAGAGCGGGAAATAGCACAACGCCACGAGTCTTCCAATCGCTACTACCACCATCGAAATACACATATAATATATAATACAGCACTGCTCAACGTTCGCTACTCTGCACATCTACTCTCTCCTTCCTTTCGGCAAGAACCACCGCGCGAACCGGTTCGCTTTATACACCAGATACACGAACACGAACAATCCGACGCTAAAAAACATCAGCGCGAGCAAATGTCCCGCTCGCGCTTGTTTGTACACCTTATCTAACTCTTTCTTTGCTTTTTTCGCGCTTTCGGTGGCCGAATCGAACCCGCTCGATAAAGAATCGATGAGCTTCCCTCGAAGAGACGTTTCCTCTCCAATCGAATTGGACATTCGCTTCAACAATTTCACTTTTTGCCGCAAGGTGTGCACGCCCTCTTCGTACTCCAAAGCGGGATGATGATGATGGCCGAGCTGCACGGAAACTTCCTCTCGATTTTGACCACCACCACCACCGGACGAGGACGAGGACGGTTGGCCGGTACCCCCGCGAGAGGTTAAGCCCTGGTTCGAATAGCCGTAATTTGGTTGGGGGTAATTGGACATGGTGCATTAGTTGTGAGGCATATTCATTCCTTACTATCGTTTCCGAAACGAAGCGAGAAGAGATGCGTTCGTTTTTTTTATACACAGACGATACTACTCCTGCACACGCAGAACAACACCAAGGATGAGGACCTTTTTCTTCTAGTGCTAGTATTTATGAGTGCGTTGGTGGTGGTCCTTCTGTCTATTCGAGTATCGACGTCGACGTCGCGCGACGGTGGTACGGAGGAGCGCACCCCTCCAATCGAGACGACGACAACAACAACAACAGTCTTCCTTACTCACGGTTCGTACTCTTCGTCTTGGTCTTGGTCGCCGATGTCGTCGCTTTTGCGTTCGTCGTCCATGTCCACCGGCTCTGGGATTTCAAACTCTTTTTGATCGCGTAGCGCGTCGGCGTCGGCGTCGGCGTCTTCTTTCGCGTCGTTTTTGGCGCACGTTTCACCACCAGTCGCCAGAAACGCCGCGTTCCGTTTCGAAGCTTTCATTCTTGCCGTGCTAATTTTGACCGCATACCCGGGCGAGTGAGACAACCACTCCTCTCTTCTTTTGTTCTCTTTTATCCGCACCTCGCGCGTTTCGTTCAAAACCGCTAAGCGTTTCGTCAACGTCGCTTCTGCTTTCAACATCTTTTCAATCGCCGCGCGCCTTTTTGCCGTCGCGCTCTCGCACTTTTGCAATGCAGATAGCTGTTCTGGTGGCGTTTTATACAGCTTTTCCATCGGCTCGTTCGCGTCGCCGGAATCTAAATGAACCAGTAAACTCGTCGGCGCGTCTTCCTCGTACACCTTCTCCGTCTCGGCAACGTCTCTCTCGCACTTTTCCATCTCGTGCAGCGCTTCCGCCAACAACGCGTTCTCGCCTTCCAAGTAATTTTCTTTCAACTCTTTCATATCGTGCGATTGTCTCAGCGGGAACGGCGGTGCCTCGTCTTTCTGTTTCTTACTCTTCCTCTTTCCATCGGCGGCGGCGCCGTCCACCTCTTTCCGTTTAGTAGTAGTAGTAGTAGTAGTAGTAGTAGTAGCACTACTCTTTCGCCGATGCTCCGCGGCGCCGGCGTTTCCTTCCTCTTCTTTTTCTCCTTCGTTTTCTCCTCCGAGTACTGGTATCCATTGTTTCGGTGTCGCTTTCGATCCGAGCACTTTCCTTTCTTCCCACACGTCCATCATTCGTTTCACGCTTCGCCGTATTTTCGCTTCGTCTTTGCACGTCTCCCAGACGTGTTTCACGCACCCTTCCATCATGCCTTTCCAGCTTTTCGTCCACGATTCTTCTCCTTTGTTTTTCTTCCTCGAATTTTGTATCACGTCCGAGGCGAGGTACAGGTGTGCCAACATTCGGTTCGGCGTCGTAGTCGACGTCGACTTTAACGAACGCTCCCACACCGGCGCTAAGAACGGCGCTTTCTTCGCGTGAAATTGGCACCAAAACGACACCTGTTCGATGGACGCTTGAGAACAGTCGAGCTTCTTCAACTGCGCGAGAAAATTCGCCTTCGGGATTTTTTCCTCGTCGTCGTCCTCGTCGTTTGTTCCGGCGTTGTTCGACATCGTCGTCGTCGTCTGAATCGATGAAAGAAGAAGAAGAAGAAGAAGAACAGAAGAAGAACACAGAAGAAGCGCTTTTTTGTGATGCATTTTCCAATCGAAAATCGCGAGAGACTTTTCGACACAACAGCGCTTCTTCGATGATAATGGATGGTCGTTGGACCGTTCCGAACACCACCGTCGCGACACACCGGCGCGTAGTAAAGACGCTGCTTTTCGTCAAAGTCGTCCTTCTTCTCTCGACGCTCTGCGCCTCTTTCGGACGGGCGAGAGATGATGATGATGCAAAACAAAAACGCTTTGACGACGGAAAGGAAACGCGATTAAAAGAAGGAAACTTTGACTTTGTCGTCGTCGACGACCCGTTCCGCGCGAACGCGTGCCTGGACGCGGAGCTGTACTGCGAACAGACGGTAGCACCAGCGGTGGAACAAGACGCGACCCTGCGACAGTTTCTGCGAGACGCCAGGAAAGACGCGAGGACGATGCATTCGTGGGACACCATCGTTCCAAAAGCGATGAAAATACCAGAGACGTTGGCGATGGGTACGACGACGCGCGAAACACACCATTTTGCACGACGACGACGCGGTGGAGTATTTTCTCGGACCAACAACACTTTCGCCGCGGCGGCGCTTTTTTTGTTCTTCTTCTTCTTCTCACCGGGGCATCTCTTTCTCGCTCTCCTTCTCTCTCGATGACGATGACGCGCGCGCGTCGAATAGGATGTTGCCTTCTCTTTGGCGAGTGCGAGACGGAAGCCGGCGCGCCGACTGTAAACCGGAAACTTGCCGCGCATATGCTCGAAGAAGCGTCAAAAATGGAGGAGAAAACTAAGAAGGTACCAGAAATTATGTTTTTAGCGGCAAATGCGCACGTGTGCGCAGAAAGAACGACGTATCCGTGCGATTCAGAGAGAGTGAAGTTGTTTCGAAAGGCTGGTAGGAACGGGTTTCACTCGGCGGCGTTGACCGCGGCGGAGATTTTAATCACGAGGTATGGCGGGGAATACGCGGATAAGGAAGGTGCGTGTGGATTTAAGGACGCAAACACTGGGAAGGTCACGTTTCCAGAGTCGAACGATCCGGTCCATGCAGTCATCGCGAAGAGTTTGTTGAAACCGTTATTGGCAACGAGTTTAGATAAAAAGGCGAAAACTCGATTGAAGGAATTGGAGAAGATCGAAGAGAAATTGATTGGAGGAGGAAAGATAGAGCCGGACGTGGCCATGCAAATGGCTGATGTGGTTGTAGATGTTGGTTTGAAAGTTATACTAGGAGTAGTTATTGTGTTTATTGTGTTCAAATTTCGAGAGACGCGTTACGTGAGCGCGATGGTTGCGTTTCTGGGTAAAATTACCGGCGCGTCCTTCGTCGTTCGATCTTATAGATTTCTGCGGGGCGATTTCGAAAAGAGCGTGAGAGTCAACGCGGGGCGAGCTGGGAATAGGGCGGAAATTCGAGCCGAAGCGAAACGCATAGCGAAGGAAATGTACAAGAATAGTAATAAAAAAGCTTGAGCGTCGTTTTGATGTTTTATGCATGTATTTTTTTGTCTGTCTACGGGTTCCTTTTATGAACCAAACTACTAGGTAATAAAAAATCCTCAGCTTAAGACTCGTCCGGCGACATCAACCCAGCGGCGGTTAAAATTGCTTCGAAACTATCGTCGTCGTTCAAGGTGACCTCGGGTACCATGTGCTCGAAATGCCGTTCGATTTGGTCCAAAATCAATCTCTCTTTCTCACCTAACAACAAATTAAATGCCGCGCCTTTCTTCCCAAACCTCCCGGAACGACCGATTCTGTGCAAGTACGTTTCAAAATTTGGTACAGATGGATTCTGATACTCCACCGGCATGTCGTAATTAATAACTAACGTCACCGTGGACACGTCCAAACCTCTACTCAACACGTCCGTGGCGATCAAAATCTTCGTTTGTCCATCTCGAAACTCTTTTATCACTCGATCGCGGTCTTCGTTTTGCATTTGTCCTTCAATCGCGGTGCATTTAAATCCATCTCTTTGCATGCTTGCGTGTAACCGTCTCGCCCCCTCTCTCGTTCTCACAAAAATAATCGTTTGCCCAATTTTATCGCATAACGGGAAAATCTTCTCCTTTAGCAACATGTCTTTCTGGTCGTTCGATTGTACATTCACTCGGTACTGCTTAATCACGTCCAAGGACAACTCGTGCGCCGGCAAGAAAATTTGGTTCGCGTTAGGCACCACCTTCGTCGCAAACGTCTTCACTGCCTCGTTAAACGTTGCCGAAAACAACAACACTTGCCAATTTTTCGCGTTCATCTGCAAATGTTTCAAAATTTTCGTCGAATCCACCCTGTGTCCATCCGTACCTAACATGTTATCTGCCTCGTCGAATACCAAGCAATTCACTTTCGAACAATCCAACTGTTTCTCTCGCATCCATCTCAACAATCTTCCTGGCGTTCCAATCACAACCTGGCCGATAACCTTTTCCTTATTATATCCGTCGTATTTCGGATCCGCGGTACTCGCGATCGAAATATTCGTGTACTTCCCCATTTTTTGCATCACGCCGACGTTTTGAATCACTAACTCTCTCGTCGGGCAAATCATCAATCCCTGCATCTCGGGTTCGTTCACATTCACTCGGCTCAAAATCCCGAGGGTAAAACACGTCGTCTTCCCACTTCCGTTGTGC
>JACLAA010007084.1_pt1 | contig 31266 bp, 14 predicted proteins | sample 8027891 | NCBI WGS metagenome assembly JACLAA01 (sample SAMN15724900, study PRJNA655200) | protist metagenome | isolation source: fluorescence activated cell sorting (FACS) single amplified genomes of... | place: Spain: Blaines Bay Microbial Observatory, Mediterranean Sea | collected 2016-01-19 | reverse complement strand
CCAGGGCGCTTACGTCCGCGAGGAAGGAGCTCGCCGCGAAGGTGCGGGAGAGCGCCGTGCGGGCGAAAGCCAAGATTCGCATCCTGCGTTCGGAGCTCAAGGCTGCGCGCGAGGCTGCCGAGACGGAGCGCGAGGCGTCGGCCGCCGAGCGAGCGGCCGCTGCTTCCGCGCGCGATGAGATGGCGAGCTACCGCGAGAAGTGGATGGACGAGAAGCGCGCCGCCGCGGTCGCGGAAGCCGTCGCGGAGAAGGCGAAAGAGCACGTCGCCTTGGCGCGTGAAGAGCGCGCAGAGGCGCGGGAGGAACGCGACGCGGCGAGACGCGAGACCCTGGAGAAGACGCGCGAGCTCCACGCGCTGCGCGAGAGCACGGAACCCGCGCGTCGCGAGAGCCAGGCGGCCATCGATCAGGCGCAGCGCGCCGCGGCGCGGTCCCAGCAGGTGGCGGCGACGGCGGAGGCGGAGCTCGCGGATGCTCGCGACGAGTTGCGGCGGGTCGCGCGACGCCGAGACGACGCGGCGGCGACGCGGCGGGACCGCGCGTTGACGCTTTTGAAGGAAAACGCGGACGAGCGCGTCCGCGAGGCGATCACGCGCGAGTCTGCCGCGATAGAAGAGGCGGCGACGCACGCGAACATCGCCAAGCAGGCGGTCGCCAAGGCTGAGGCGATCGCGCTCGCGCAGGTGGAGCTCAAGGCGAAGACGCAGCAGCTCATCGACCGGGTCGGCCGCGCGGACGCCGCCGCGCGGCACAAGGCGAACGCGCGCGAGTTGCGCCGGCAGCTCGCGGACGCGCGGGCGGCGATGGCGAACGCGGCGGCGACGAAGGATCTAGCGAACGTGGACCCGTCCGCGAGGGATGCGGTCGCAGAGGCGTCGACGACGCTCGCCGACGCGATGAAGCAGTGCTTCGCCGTCGGCGGCGGCGAGGATGCCGACGGCGAGACTTTGCGGCGATGGCTCGCCGGGATTACGGGCTTCGGAGGCGACACGGCGAGCGTGGACGGCGCCGCACTTCTCGCCACGGCGCAGCGCGCCGCGGGTGCGCTGGTCGCCGCGACGTCCCGCGCCGCCACCGCGGAGCGCGCGGCGGAGGAGGCGAAAGAGGCGGTCGACCAGATGTGCGTCGATCTCGACGCGACGCGCGCCGAGCGCGACGCCGCGCGCGCGGCGCTCGACGGCGAACGGTCGGCGAGCCGCGGATGGGAAGACGCGGCGGCGCGCGCGGAGTCTTCGCTCGCGGCGTCGAGAGACGAGCTCAGCGCGTTGCGAGCGACGATCGCCGCGGAGGACAGGCGATCGGCTCTAGAAGAGGGCGACGTGGAGGCGAAGTTGAAGCGGCTAGAGGTGTGGGACGAGCAGAAATCGCAGCTCGGGGATGTCATTCGGCGCCTGGCGAGTCGGACGTTCGGCGAGGAAAACGCGAGCGCGGCGCGGAACCCTAAGCCGGCGCCGCGTGCGGTCCGCGCCGGACGCGCGACGGGCGAGAACGAACGAGCCGTCCCTCGGAAACCCGCGAAAGTCGCGTTTCGCGCGTTTCGATGATTCGGCGCGTAGAAGCATAGGTACCACGTACTCGTGAAGGTCGTAGATTCGTGCGTAAGCGTTTTGATTCGTCGTTCGCGATGAAACAATCGTCTCGATCCCGTCGTCCTCGCCGTCGCTCAGCCGCACACCCCGCGCCTCCCGAAACCGTCCTCCGCACCGAGCTAGCCCTCGTCGTCCCGATGCCCGGATCCGGAAGTCAGATCCACGTCCGGCTCGACGTGCCGTGTGAGCTTGCCGCGCGTCAGCCTGAGAACACCACCATTGCCCGTGTGCTTATCCCTCTTTCTCTCGATTTCGGAGAAAGCCGCTTGCGCGCCGGCGGCGGCGGTTTTCATGCCGAACCCGTCGCCGCCGTCGCGTCGTCGGGTCCGCGGCGGCGACGACGGCGGCGACGCCTGGGTCTCCCTAATTTCCTCGCTCTCGCTCTCGGAAAGCAGCCGCTCGTCCTCGACGGGATCGCTCGAACCGTCGATAACCAGAGGCTTGTCACCCCGAGCCGAACTCGGGTTCGGGCTGGGATCGTGAGTGGAAACGGGAGAGTGCAATCTGATCTGGAAATCGTCGTCATCCGACTCCGCGGCGCCCTCTTCCGTGTTCACGGGAGGCTTCGCGTCGCGGGGCTGTATTCCGCCGAGGTATTTTCCTCGAGTGGAAACGCGCGCCGCGCCCTTGCTTTCCTGCTTCGTCGTCAAGTCGACCGCCGGTTCGTCGGACTTGCGTCGCGCCGCCCTCGCCGGCGTGCCCCAGCAGCCCGACGGAGCGTCGCCGTAAAAAGCCATCGCGCCGACGGGACCCCCGCCGTCCGCGTTCGCCGTCGCCCGTCCCGAGACGTTGGATCTCCCCGTGAAAGGCACGTGTCCCTCGCGTTCAGCCTTGTGCTCAGCCTCGCGTTCCTGCGCCTTTTGCTTCTTCCTCTCCTCCTCCTCTCTCTTCTTTCGCTTGCGCGCCAAAATCATATCGCTCAGGAGGTTGGTGCGGTCATACACGCGATCGAACAGCTCATCTTTCACGGTGTTGATGTTGAAACGCCGGTTTCGCAGCGTCGTCACGGTTTTGTCGTCCGCGCCTTGCTCTCGCGCGGTGTCAGGATCCGGGACGCCTCGTTCCAGCTCGTTCAGAATATCGCGCATGAGCTCCGACCGCGTCACGAGTGCCGCTTCAGGAAGGAACCAATCGCGTCGCAGGAACCCAGGCTTCATAAAAGTGGAGTACGGGGAAGCGTCGCCGCGCACGGCGGCCTGGACGTCCTGCGACGAGATCACGTCGGGAAGATCCTCGAGGAATTTCTCAAAGAACATGCACAGGAACACTCCGCAATCGCAACCGTTGTCTTGCTGGGGTACCCTCATCCGCTGGTGCAGCAGAGAGGACTTGTCGAACTGGAGAAGCTTTGCCTGGCCTTCTTCACCTACCACGACCGTGTCCGAGTTCAGCCGCAGCCACTCCATGGCGAGGTACTCCCGAATTTTCATCGCCACGACGGAGGATTTGTGCCCGCCGGCCATCGAGTCCATGTGCAACAGATACGGAGTCGGTCGCGCACCCAGAGGCATGTCCTCGCCGTCTTCGGCGTTTTCATCTTGCACTCGGCCCGGGTGGCACAACACCATAAGACTCCAGTGCGTGTTGCCGTGGATAGGGAAGAACACGAAATCCTTTTCGAAGATGTTGACACCCTTGGTCCACTTCTCCACGCGTTGGTGCGCTTTTTTCTGTCGCACGTCCGCGGCCTCGCTCCGTTCGTCACGGACGTTCGTGAGCTTCTCGTAGAAGAAGGAGTTGAAGATGTGACACCGCGCCGCCTTCTCAGGGGGCATCTTCTTGTGCTGCAAACTCTTGATGAAGAACTCGATCACGCTGTCGTTGAGAAACTCGTGGTCCTCCAGCGTGAGGAGATCCTTCGACGACATCTCGACGGTGCCGATGGACGACGTCGACGCGCTCGCGCCGTCCCCCGCGGGCGTGTGGGGGAAAATCACCTTGATGTTCCCTATGCGCTGAGGGATGGACAGCTTCACCGACGAGCGCGTCGGGCGAGTCGAGTGCTTCGGCATGTCGTCGTCGCCAATGACGATAGCCCCGGACGGCCCGGCGCCGTCCGCTTCCTCGTCGTCCGAGAGAATCTCGATGCACTCGGCGCCGCGCGCCGCTTTCCTGGCGCTCGTCCTCGGCGGCGGAGAGGAATCAGCCGCCGCGGCAGACGGAGGCCTCCACTCGCCGTCCTTCTCGCTTTCCGGGACGCGGCTGCGAGCTGCGAGCGGCGGGCGAGAGACCTCCGCGCGGGGAGCGATTCGAATTCCGTTGAGATCCGACCTCTCCCCGTCGCGCCGGCGCTCCTTCCGGGAGGGTTGATACGGGGCGGATTGCTCAAAGACGTCACCGGAGCCCGCTCGCGACCGTTCCGCTCGCGACCGTTCTGCTCGCTCGAGCAAGATGCGCCCTCGGGCCCCCGGCTCGGCGTTCTTCTTCTGCGCGTTAGCCAAAAACGCGCCCCCCGGGCGAGATGACTGAGGCATCACCGGTTTGTATCCCAAGTTTTCCCAACGATGCGGTTTCCTCTTCTCGGGTTTCCCCTTTTCAAATCTTTCCTGTTCCTTCCTGTTCCGATCTTTCAGTTGCTCTTCCTGAGAAGCGGCGGCGACGTCTTCATCAAAGTCAAAAGCATCCCCATCGGCTTCGTCGTAGGAACGCTTCTTCGCGTTTGCCTTCTTGTGGAGCTCTTCTTCGAACGCCTGCTGCAGAGGAACAAGCTTCTTCAACCAGCCGAGCCTAAGCTCAATCTTGTTGTCAACATCAGTAAAGACTTTTTTGTGGTTCGTCTCGAACTTGGAGATCTGAACCTTCATCGACCTCAGGTCATTCCTCAGCATGGCTTCAAAGTAGCTGTGAGGGTCAGTCAAGGTCTTCGTCTTAAGCACTTCGTCGTAAATCCCCTGGTACTCAGTCTCCCACTGCGTACCCTTGAACCGATCGAGGTCCACGGCAGCAGCAGCGAACTGCCCCATCCTACGTGTTGCACGAGCTCACAAGCTCGGCGTCTGGCTGGGCGCTTCTAGTAGAGGAGGCTGGCTCCCTAGCTGGACATCGCGAAAGGCCGCGTCTAGGTACGCAAAGTGTGATACGCTCCGATATGCGCAAGTCACTCGTCCTCCAGCAAAACGCGAACGCGCCACGCGCGGCAGCTTGTGCCCGGGGTGCCAAGATCGCGAGTGAAGTTCATGTTATGTTTTTGAAGAGGAAATCCAGGAACCTGAAGCGCGGCACGCGCCCGTGAAATATACGTAACGCTATAGTGAATTTTCGTGCCACGTGTCCATACAACAGGTTTGTGCTTCCGGTGGCTGTCACTCACAGCCGCACCGGAAGACGTAAGATCGAGCAGAGCATGATCACATCGGACAATCACGATGAGGTCAGCATCGCGTGGCGCGATATCGTGTACGACGTGCCTGTCGCTGTCAAACCACCCCCCAAAAAAGGCGGTAACGCGTACGATCCCGAGGTTTCCAAGACGAAACGCATTCTCCACGGAGTCTCCGGTCACGTGAAGGCTGGAGAGGTCGTCGCGGTCATGGGCCCCTCGGGAAGCGGTAAGACGTCGCTAATCCACGTCCTCGGCGGACGCCGAGAGACTGGAGTGACCGGAACCTTTATCATCAACGGCAAGACGCATCAAAACACGCGCTCGTTGTTACAAGATCTGGGGTACGTCACGCAAGAAGACGTGTTGATGACAACGCTCACCACTCGGGAGACGCTGGCGTACGCTACCCGTCTGCGGCTTGCGCCGCGCGAGCTGGACAAGTCGTCTTCGCGCGCGGCGGCTATTATCGCCATCGTGGACAGGGCGATCGACGAGTTCGACCTCGAGCGAGCGGCGAACTCGCCCGTCGGCGTTGTCGGCCAAGGCGGCATATCCGGCGGCGAAAAGCGAAGACTGGTCATCGCGATGGAGTGCGTGCACAAGCCGAAGATTCTACTGCTCGACGAGCCCACCAGCGGTTTGGACGCGACCACCGCGCTCCTCGTGGTCAACAAGCTCAGGAGCATAGCCAACGGAGAGATGGGCGGACATCGGGCGGCGGTGGTGACGTCCATCCATCAGCCACGATCGAGCATCATGCCGCTTTTCGACTCCGCCGTGTTGCTCGCGGACGGCCGCGAGGTGTATTGCGGACCGACGTTCACGGCACTCCCCGGCGGCGCGTTGAGCGAAGACGGCATCATGGGGTGGCTGAAAGACGTCGGGTACCCGTGCCCGCCGTTCGAGTCGCCCCCAGATTTCATGATGGACATGATTAACACCCGCGTTGAGGACGAAGACGCGCCACGCGAGAAGAACGCGGCGAACGCGGCGCACGACGCCGCCGAGGGCGGTGGGCAGCCGCAGATTCACGACCGCTCTGTGGTCGTGAAAGAGCTCACCGCGAGTTGGTTAACTTCTCCTCGGCGCGCGACGTATTTGCGCGCAGGCGACGATATCGCCTCCATGGACCCCTCCCGCGCGTTCGGACGGTCCAGCTTCCGCCGCCGTTCGAATCTCGCCACGTGGTGCACGCGATTCGGCGCGCTGTTCAGTCGGACGTACGTGTACAAACTTCGCGAGCCGAGCGCGGTGGCGACGCAAGCGGTGAACTCGGTTTTGATGCCGCTGATCATCGGCTCGATCTTCTTCGACCTCCCACTCACCGTCTCCGGCGCGAACGATCGACTCAGCGCGATCTCGCTCATCGTCCTCATGCAGTCCTTCGCGGCGTTCGACCAGCTCTTGCTCTTCCCGAAAGAGCGCGGGCTGTTTCTGCATGAGTCGAACGGCGGCATGTACTCGACAAGCGTGTATTACTGGGCGAGGACGATCGTGGAGTCGGTCACCATTATTCTCTTCGCGGTGGTGTGCGCGTGTGTCTCGTACGAGATGTTCGGGCTCGATGACAGCGCGGACGGTCGAATTACGTTCTACTTCATCATCACCGCTGTCACCATGGCGGGCGCCGCGTTCCTCACCATGATCGGGTCCCTCTGCAAAACGTTCGAGCAGACCAACGCGCTCGCCGTGATGTGCCTCATCGTCCTGATGATGTTCGACGGCAACTGGATCAACCGCCGGAACATCCCAGTGTACTACCGGTGGCTCGTCGAGGTCTCGTTCCTTGGGTACGCCGTTGAAGCCGCGGTCGCGTCGGATTTCAAGCGCCACGACTTTACCTGCACCGCGCGCGCGGTCGAAGAGGAAGGATGCGTGCCGCTCTCGGGCTCTCAGATTCTGCGCAGTCTCGATTTCGACCCCGACATGGTGTGGCCGAACTTCTGGCTACTCTTTGGGGTGACGGCCGCGTACCGGCTGGTCAGCTTCTTCGGTCTGCACTTTTTCTGGACGGGACAGTCGTTCAAAGAGAGATGGGCGAAGCTCTTCGAATCTGTGTAGACGGGTTGACGACCATCGTTTTAAAGAAACGCTAATTTTCTTACTGCAATGTAGCTACGTGTAGTTTTAGCGCGCTTCCAGCATCAGTCGTGTTTCAGAGCCAGCCGCAAGTGCGGGAAACCAGAGCTAGACTTGTATCGTTCGAATAGGTCCGCGATGCGGGCGTAGTACTCGTCGCAAACCCGGTGCACGTCTGCCTCCATCGCGGCGCCGTCCGGTCCGGGCGGCGGCACTGCGAGCGGTTCGCCCACGACGAAGCTGAGCGGCAGCGGCGCGGGCAGTGGAAGGCACCCTTTCCATCCGACCGCGAGGAACGGCATCGGAAACCCGAGCCGTTTGTACGTCCAACGCTGCGCCGCCTTCCACTTCCACAGGTTCGTCAACGCCTGGCTCTCTCCGAAGCAAAACACAGGCACGAGATGTGCGCGCTTCTCGATGGCGATCTTGATGAATCCTTTGTGACGGGTGCACAGCGTCACCGTGTCGTCCGCCTGACCGCCGACGTGCTCGACGAGCTCCGCCTGTCCGCCCGGGCACAGCACCACGGCGCCTCGCTCGTCGAGGCTCTTTAAAAAGGTACTGCGGGAGACGTTCCTCGCGCCCGCCCACATCGCGACGTCGCGCAGAATCGGCACCCGAAAAATGACCGACGCGCCCAAGGTCACCGGCGACGGCACCGACGGAAACAGCGTCACAAACTGCGGCATCAGGTGGAACCAACATGCAGCCGCTGGGTACAACCCGTGGGGATGATAGCCGAAAATCAAGCGCCGCGCGCCTTCCTTCTCCTTTCCCTTCTCTTCTTCGCCCCCGACGAAATGCCACGCCTCGCCGTCCCGCACAATCCGGCACTCGCCGTGCCACCGCCTGGCCGCGTCCTCTACCACCCTCGTGGCCCAGGCCTGAAAGGCCATCCACGAGCGCATTCCCGTCGATCCCGGCGCGCCGAAAAACGTCGGCGAATACGCCGCGCCGAGCACCGCGAAGGCCGTGGCACCCCACGCGATGCTCGGTGCCGCGGCGAACACAGTCGCGATGAGGGCGAGGAGAAGGAGATGCGGTGCGTGGATCACGTGGAGCACGAGGAGCATCTGCAAAAACCCGCGCAAGTCCGACGACGTCTGGGAGCCTTTCACGGCGGCGGTGGGCGCGGGCGCGGTTTCGCCGGGCGCGGTGCTCGGCCTGAACAGCGGTAGGGAACTTGCGAGAAAAACTTGTGCCAAGAAACCAGCGCCTCCGGCGACCCAAGACACCACGGCCACGGTGCGCATCTCTTCGGTTCCTTCGCCGAATCTCCCTCTCGTGACCGCCCGAAGAACGATCGCGCCGAGCACCGCACATCCAGCTACGCTGAGCGCGAAACTGGCCCATCCGCACGTTTGGAGCAGGACGAAGCGGAAGCCGCCTCGACCGGGTTGATAAAATCGCCAGCTCCCACTGATCGCCCACTTGAGCCGTCCCCCCAGACCGTGCGTCACGGGCACGGCGACGGCGAAACAAGCCAGGGCGAGCGACGCGAACGCGACTCGCGCGAAGGGGTCGGCGGTGTGGAAGTGGTGCGCGACGAGAAGCAGCGCCGCGCCAGCCAGCGCCAGCGCGCAACACATCGCGACGGTCACTTTTGTGCCCGCCTCGACGATAGTCTGTGTGCCCGTGGAGGGGGCTCTCCGGTGGCGCGTCAAACGCCGGCCGCGATGGTACGTGAAGAGGCTAGAGACCATGAGCACCTCACTTATCAGAGCGGAGCACCCTGAAACCGTGAGGAGCTGCCTGGGCGCCGACACAGAAATGGCCATCTTGGAAACATACAGTTGGCAGATGGCGAGCGCCAGAAAAAGTGACGCGACCGCGAAGAACGCCCAGCTGAACCCCTGAAACAAAATGAACCGTGGTCCCCCGGTGAAGAAAGGTGGCGCCCAGAAGCGCCAAGAATTCTGCGCGTCTCGGTGCAGCAAGTGCCCGGCCACCCCGTGTGTCAAAGGAACGAAAGTGACGGCTACACAGGCTACAGCAAGCTCCAAATTAGGAACGTAGACACCACCCATGTTGCTCGAGAGAAACCAACAGACTTCACCCCACGCCACTCCGAGGTTGTGTGGTTGCACGCAGCAGAGCGTGGAGCGATGCCTAGTGCGCGATCGTGACGTTTACCGCATTTCGACGCAACCCTGCACGGCCTTCGTTTTGAGATCCGGTACGACGTTCGCGAAACTTTGTGAACTGGTTTGTTTTCGTTTCGGGCGCGTGCTTCTTTTTGTTGGTTTTCCTCGGAAAACGGCTGACGCACAAGGCGCAGATTTTTGCGGCGCAGAGTTTTTGCGGCGCAGAGTTTTCGGGCTTCTTTGGATTACAAACCCTATTTTCTAGATTTCCTGCGTCGTGTGTTTTCAGACACGCGCTATTCGCGTGTGACACACGCCTTTCGCGGCACACTTACTTTGGTTTCGTTTGGGCGAGCTCTTCACTCTCTTCCGCGCGACGACGCACCCAGCTGCACGTGTAAAGACATCTAACGCCCAAATCAACACCATGACCGTCGTCGGTGAGATTAAGCATGTTATGACTGAGGCTGTTGAGGACAAAAGACTGCCCGTCACCGTTCTCTCTGGATTTCTGGGAGCCGGAAAAACCACCCTGCTGAAGAAGATCTTGCGAGACCCCGTCCAAGTCGTCAACGCCATAGGGGAATCGCGTCCGTGGAAGTGCGCGCTCATCGTGAACGATATGGGCGCTATCAACTTTGACGCGGATGAAATCAAACACTCAAAGCTCATTCAAGAAGAAGCCGAGATGGTCGAATTGCATAACGGTTGCATATGCTGCACTTTGCGAGGCGACCTCTTGAAGAGTGTCAAGTCGTTGAGCGAAGAGAACACATTTGATTATCTCATAATTGAGTCCACCGGAATCTCAGAACCGCTTCCAGTGGCACAGACCTTCACCATGACGGAGGAAGAACTAAACGGTGAGCATGAACACGACCATGAACACAGTGACGTAGAGGAAGACGGGGAGGGGGGCGACTCCGACGAGGAAAATGACGATGACGAAACGCAAGAAGTCGACGCTTTGTCAAAATACGCTCGGCTCGACACCATGGCCACCGTCGTGGACGCAGAAAATATTTTCGACATCATCGAGTCCATAGAGACTTTGGCAGATAAAAACAACGCAACAGGAATGACCGGGAACACTGACGAGAAGGGTGAAATCGACGATGATCGATCGATCGTGCAGCTTTTCTTGGATCAGATCGAGTTTGCCAATGTCATTGTTGTCTCGAAAGTAGCTTTAGTCCTCAAAGAACACGGGCCTGAAGAAGGCGAGCGAAGAGTGCGCGCAGTTGAGAAGCTCCTGAACAAACTCAACCCGAAAGCTCGCGTGGTCGTGCCACGCGAAGATAAATACGGCGATTTGAACACTGGTGAAAACTTGGTAAACACGAACTTGTTTGTCATGGAAGAGGAGGAAACGACGGACGCCTGGATAAAGGAGTTATCTGCGAAACACATCCCGGAAACGGAAGAATACGGGATATCGAACATCGTGTTTGAAGCGACTGACGCGCCGTTCCACCCTGAGCGCCTTGACGCGGTGGTTGCAGGTTTTGGAAAAAACTTTCTTGGAGTGAATGCCAATGAACCTCTCACGGAAGGCGGACCGGACGTTCAGCCATTCCAAGGTGTCATACGAGCAAAAGGCCAGGTGTGGATCGCAAACGCCAACGCGTACCCGCTGAACTTACACATCGCGGGTCGAACGTTGACGTTGGAACCACAAGGCATGCCTTTTCTTCACACAATTCCGGAAAGTGACTGGGAGCCGATGGGTTACGAAATGAAGCAAAAATTGCAAGCGGTTGGTAAGTGGAACCCCAAGTATGGAGACCGGTTTTCGCGTTTAGTGCTGATCGGCGTGAACATGAACAGAACGTTGATCGAAGAAAAGTTACGCGAGGCCTTACTCACAAAAGCTGAAACCAAGGAACTCGGAGGTGAGGAGGGCTGGAAAGACCTGAAGGACCCTTTTTTCAACGGAGAGTGCGCTCAAACTTTCTTCGAGGTTCAAATCAACGAGGAAGACGACGAGATGGAAGCGTGCGAATTGAATGCCGCGAAGTGAACATCTCGACGCCGCGCATCGTCTCTGCGACCATCGCGTGCTGTGCCACGTGCACCGCGTTGGTCGATGATTCTTCCTAGCATACAAGGCATGTAATTGAAAGTCTACTAGCTACGTAGCTACGTTTATTGAGGAACCGTCCATTTGCCTCGCTCTTCCCGCGCCGGCAGGCTCTCGAGGTACGCAATCAGCGGCTCGAGCTCGGAAGGCACGGGCCCATTCTTCGAACGGCTCCAGACCGCCTCGAACGCGTCTCCGGCGGCGAGCTGCAACACCGCCGCGAGTCGTTCGAGCTCGGTCCGAAGTTCGTCTGCGACGCTGCGCGCGTCCGCCTCAGCGTACGCGCGCGCTATGTCTGGCCACAGTGACACCGCGTGGCCGGGAACGCGCGGCCACGTCATCCTACACGCCAGCTCGAGGCAAGAGGCCGCTCCGCACGCGACGGCATCGTCGCGCGCGTGAAGCCAGCTCAGCAGTGGCGGAAAAAGTCTATCAAGATGCGAAGCAACCGAGAGCTTCAGCGCGGCAATCAAAGGCGGTACCTCTACAACCCACGCCGCCGCAACCTCGGGCTCGTGTCCGCGCGAGTTGGCTGCGTCAAGGATGGCGGTGAACGCCGTCATGAGCCCAGGATCGCGTGTATCGTCGGAGCACACTGCAAGCGCGGATCTCACATGTGCCGCTGCGGCTGCCCCGAAGACCTCTGGCGTGGACGCCGAGAGCGTAGACGCCGCGGCGTCCAGAAGGGCAGCGCCGTGCCAACGCAACTCGGTACGAGTGACGGAAGCGACGAAAGCGACGAGGGCAGCGCAGCCCTCTCGGCGCACTGAAGCGTTTTTATGATCCATCGCTCGAAGCACACAGGGCGCGACACGGGATACCACACCTTCAATGCGGCCAATCCAAGGGTATCCCACCATCTCGATGAGCCGTCGAAGCCGCGTAGCAGCGACGAGGGCAGATTCAGCCGACGCCAGTTGTGCCGCTTCCGCAAGCTCCGGGGGAAGCTCGGGCGCCGGCGGGCGCGGCTCACGGCGATCATCCTCTTCAGGCTCTGCACCCCAACGCGGTTCGGGCGCGCAGGCAAGGCAGTGCGCTAGAACTGGTGCAGATTCGCCCAAGCACCGCGCCAAGTTTTCGCGAGCTTGTTCGTCGAGCGTGTCACTCCGTGCGCGTTCAGTCTCTGATCCAAACGCGCGTTGAAGCAGCGCGCGCGCAGCGGTTGCTGCGGACGGGGAACTCCATCCTGGCAAAGCATCGACACCGTGAAGCTCAGCGCCGGAAACGTACGCTGCGGCGGCGAGTGCGGCTACAGATGCAATGCTGAGGTATTCATCCTCCCGACCACTCGTGGACGTCGCTGGTTGCGCGGCTTTCTCGTCTTCCGGCGCCGAGGGGGTCACATCTTCGTCCACGATTTCGATTATGAGCGGCTTTCGCGATGTCGTCGGTGGAGGGGTCCGCATCTCTGGCGACGACTTACTCAAGGTGTTCCTCGGTCGGGCATCATGATACCGCCTAGGTGGGTACCTCTGAGTCAAAGGAAGCGCTGCGAGCGTCGATGCCATGCGCTCGAGGCGTTCGGAGGCTAAGGCAGCGGCTTGGGAAGCAGACCCCGCGGCGGTGGGATCGGCGACAAGCGCTAACGCGGGATCTCCGCGCGCAGTCGACGACACCAAGGCGGCAGCCGGCTCGATCAGCTCAGCCAGTGCTCTCAGTGCGCTGCAAGGATATGTCGTATCGGTATCATCCGACCCGGCATCGTGATTCGCCTCGAGCTGCACCATCGGCTCGACGAGCGGCCAAGGCCGCCGCGACGAGTGTGAGGACAATCAACGAGAGTCTCGGGTACAGTCAGTCGTGTTCCCGACTTCGGGCGCCAAATCTGTTTGAACGAAACAGAGTTGACATCGCGCACCTCCCGGGGTGGGGTGCGGGATCAAGAAGGTTGCGCCATGAAGAGAGCGTGCATGGCATCAGGGAGTTTACGACGATGGCTTATAGTTGTGTTCATCGCGTTCTTCCTTCCAGGCGGGCCTGTGGAGCGTACGGCGACGGTCGAGGCGTCCAACGTGTTTGCCAAGATGGTGCCCCTGGGTGATCGCGGTTTTCACGGCGACTTCGGCCCTCCCGGCCGAAGCGGACACACCGCCGTGGTCACCGACGAGTCCCGCATGATGATATTCGGCGGCAAGGTGCGCGTGCCGAACGGAGATTACCTCAACGACATGTGGCTCTACGACTGGAACACTGGAAACTGGACCGCTTACAACCCGAACGAGCTGGTGTGCGAGGAATGTGCCGTGTGCGCGAGCGAACGCGCGAATAGCGAAGAAGGTCACAGGTATATCAAAGCTGACGATGGCACATTCATCCAGTGCTCGGAGGACAATCGAGCGGAATGGGAAGCACTCACAGTGACATCTCGCAAGTTTGGTGCGACGTGCGAGTATCACACCACCTGCTTTGACTGGACTGGACTGCGACCGTACGCTGAGCCTAACCTCGAAAACGGCGTGAACCGACCGGCGCGCGAGTTACCCAGTGGACGCCATGAGCATCAGGTTGCCTTGGTTTTAAACAGGCTCACGGGAGAACGAGATACCCTGGTGATGTTTGGCGGCTACAGCATAGACTGCGTGGATTACTGTGAAGATCTGTGGCATTACAACATCCCGCGAAGTAAGTGGGTTAAGATCACTAACTTCACCAAGACGGTGCCCGCTCGACGATGGAAGCACGCCATGGTTGACTACGAGGACGTCGTTTTCATGTTCGGCGGGCACGGACAGCGCGTGAGCCCACCTCTTCCGGGTCAAGCAAGGATAGCGCATGAAATTTACGACGACAGGACCAAGTACGATCCAAATGATCCTTTATATTTCGATGACTTGTGGTCGTACAACGTCACGGAGAGAGAGTGGTCACATCTCAAGCCCTTCTGCGTGACGTGCAAAAACGAAACGGAGGTTGATGGAACCGCAGAGAGAGACGTCTTCGGACCACGCGGCAGGCACAGTCCGTCACTCGCAGCTCATGGCGAGGCTTTGTACCTTTTCGGCGGTTATGCGTATGGCGGCACGACTAACTTTGTGGGAATCTACCCGACCGGCATATCTACCGACTATCCAAGCCTCAGCACAAAATATTACATGAACGACTTCTGGAAGTACAACATCACGTTTAACACCTGGGAAGAGCTAAAGCCACATCCCAGGTATCCTATTCGACCATCGCCGCGCTTTGGACATGCGGCAGCTATAAGCATCAAGGGTTCGCAAGTGGTTATGCTGGTCTACGGCGGATACACCTGGAACGACGAGATTGGTGACCTGTGGTATTATAACATCTCTGGCGACACATGGATCAAGGTTGAGGGTGAGGGCGAATTCCCGTCGCGGCGGTACAGAGCCGTCATGGTCCCGGTGGGCCATTCCAGTCAGCTTCGCACGGGAACGACGGACCAGGCCGGACGTGCGTTGATATACGGCGGGCATGGGTGCTTGAAAGGCGAAAATTATGTCGATGCGACGAAGAGTAAAGTCGAGTCAAACATGGATAGAATCAACAACATCGACCGACAATGGGATACGCAATACGACATGACCGGTGACGGGAGGATCACCGTGCGTGCGAACGTTGATGAATACGGGAACCCGATGTTGAACACCAACCCGGATCTTTGGATTCAAACCCCGAGCGAATATGGTGAAAAGTACTGCTACGAAGAACTAGACGATTTATGGCAGTACTTCCCCACGTCGTGCCCGAAAGATTGCTCTCGACGTGGCGTGTGCGAATACAACTTCTGCGTTTGCGACGAAGGTTTCACGGGCCTGGACTGTTCGAATGTCTCGTGTCCGGCAGATATCTGTGTATTCGATTACCTCGGACATAAGCAGGTGTGCAATCAGTGCAACAACCGCGGGACGTGCAACGGGTACACTGGTCAGTGTGAATGTGAATTCCCTGCTTCTGGACCTTCCTGCCGTGAGTACGACTGCCTGAACGACTGCAACGGCAACGGGGTGTGCGACAACTATCGCACCAACGCTCTTGGTTACGGACGGTGCGAGTGCTTCACCGTTGACGGCCGCGCCGCGTACACTGGACTTGACTGCTCCATTCCAGTCTGCCCGGCCAACCCGTCGGATAAAAAGGAGACGACGTGTAATGATCGTGGCATCTGTGTCAACGGAACCTGCGTTTGTCACCCAGGATACGGAGACAGTTTCATCTACAACGAGTTGAGACCTCCCGACGGTGGTCTGTACGGTATTCGCATTCCGACGGACGCGAATCTCAATCCTCTCCCGGGCTGCGGGTACGACGCAGAAAACGACGCGTATGATGATTCACTTCGTGGACCGAAGCCCGCGGATCCCGTTTCTGGAAGACCCGCATTGCCTCAATGCCAGCCCATTTATGTCGCTGACTGTGGAGGCATACTCTACGACTTCGCGGGAGCGAAAGCGATTTATGGTGCGCCGTTATTCTTCGCCGTCACCATGGTTTGGGTGGCGTACGAGTTCGGGGATCGAAGGAGGGAGCAAGACTGAGAGACTAAACTATTTAGCTAGCTACTAGCATTACAACATTTAATGAGTCACCGGAACGGTGAGCATTTCGGACAATCTCTGACGCGTGATGCGTACGTCCCTTCCGAGCACGACATGGTGGTGGAGTAAACAGTGAGTTGATTCAGCACGGGATCTCGTGAAAGGACTCGCTTGTAAATCGTCGAAGGAGAAATCTCCTCCGCGCCAACCTCCAAAATCGCCTTTTCTGCTGGCGCCTTCCGGTTATCCCACGGCGGCATGGGGATCCAGTGATCGTAGTTGGTCTGCACCAGAAACCACTCCCCGTCGTCAGCATTAATTCTCCAAGTATTGAGCAATTCGTTCCGACCTCGAGTAAGCACCACACCCTCTCCCGCCGAGACCCCGCCAACAGTCAGATACATTTGCGTCGCAAACTTTCGAGCTCCAAGCAAGGAAACTACGCGGTCAAAGTCAGAATCCTCTTTTTCCAGCAACTCTCGCACCGCCCACGTCACCGGATACGCGTCAGTCGACATCAAAACATTCACTAGATTTATGAGGCTCTTGAAGATGTTTGGAACAGGAATCGAACCAGTCATTTCGCGCTCGTTAGCGGTCACCGAGAAGGCTCCGGCGCGCATGCCAGTAGCAACGCCCACGTATCCCGCGAAAGTCGTCGCCGAAAACGCGAGTTTGCCCGAGTTCCAGAACTCGACGTCGATGGCAATATCTCGAAGACTTGCAGACAGCTGTGGCATGGCCAGCCCGAAGTCCATATTCCTCGCGTGATAGATCAAACCGGAAGCCGCACTCTGGGAAACGATGGAGGTGCAGAACGGCGTGATTTCGAAAAAAAGGTTCACGATAACCACGTCACCGAAAGTGACGTTCAGAGCGTCGGCGACGCCGAGCATCTCCTCTCTCGCCCACGCGGGAAGCCGTGCCTCGGCGTTCGAGATGAGCACGTCTACCTCTGAGTGCACGGTCTCAGGAAGACTGGAGAATAAGTAAAACATCGTCGCACGGGCGCCTTCCCTGTTCGCCTTCATGATATGTTTCCAACGCACATGCGGAGGGTCGTCGAGGTCGACGCGGAACTTCTCCAGAGGAGTGCCGTCGTCACGCCCCGAGGGATGCCGGTGCGTTGTCATCTCGAGATTGACGCCCTGTCGTCGAGCCGTCGACGGTGCGAGCGAAGCCCCGCCTGGCATCAAAGCGGTGACGAGCGTAACAAGAAGCAAAGGACGCATCCGCACGACGCGCGACATCATCTTGGGATACAGGGGGATAGGACTGCACGGCGCGTGTGCACGACGCCCGAAGGAGTGCCGTGCCGGGCGTTGAGAGGAAACAACGCGAGAGACGGGAACTCGCAGCAGGACGTTGTCCATCGGCAAGATCGGCGAACTCAGAAGAAAAAAAATAATCAAACGACTGACAGACTGAACGAGCCTCGGCTTTGCGAAGCGTTTCCACTTTCCTGAGCTTCGAGCACGATGACGTTCGTTGACCGTCATCAATCATGAGCGAAGCATGCCGTCCACGAGGTGAAGCGAAGAAGAGATTTGCTTTCTTGGTCATCGGAACCCGCGGAGATGTCCAACCTTTGGCGATCTTAGCGGCGAATCTGGCAGCGAAACACGACGTTTTTTTCGTCACGAATCGGAACAACAGCTTCTCGGAAGCGCCCCTGAAAAGGGCCGGCGTTCAGCGCGTCGACTTTCTGAGCCTGCCGTCAGTTACGCCCCGGGGGGGGACACGCGTCGTAAGCGAACATCAGCACCGAGCGGAGTGCGTCGACTTTCTTGAAGATGCGCTCGGCTGCAGAGCGGGCCACCAGGGTGGAGAAAGCACAGAGGCTGCTGACGGGGAAACTTTTGTTGAAGAGGCGTCGGAGTGCCTTGTCGTCATCAATCTGTTCGCCGTTGAGGGTTTCCACATTGCAGAGGCTCTGGGAGTGCCATGCGCGATTGTCAGTCCTTGCCATATACCGTATGATGCGCCTCGCAACGTGGTTAGGGACATCAAGCTGGGATACCCCGGTTTGTACGACGCCGAAGTGGAGCACTGGGCGTGGGTTTTATTCGACACGACAAGATGGGCACACTGGCGAGTCACTGAGCTTGGTCTCGACGACGTGCCCTTTCTTGAGCGACCGATGATGACCCAGCTGATTTATGCCATTCCACCGTCAATATATCCTATTCCTGGTTATTTGCCTGACACGGTGCGAGCCACGGGGTTTTTCTTTCCACCTGAAGGCTGGGAACGCGAAGTCATCGTGCCAACTCGAATGCAAAACTTCTTCCAGGGCTCTGTCGTGTGCATCGCACTGTCGACTTGTTGGGATAAGATGGGAACGCTTGGAAACGATGAAGACGCCATCCGTTTCATACGAGCATGCCACAGCTCCTTGAAATCCCTCGGTCTTCGGGGTTTCTTGCTTCTGTCCACCTTGGATTCAGTCCTCGGAAGAGCATGGACCAGTGTCTTCAGGAAACGCAAGCTCGCAAACGACTCCAAGGTGGAGCGCGAGACAAGCTGGCTGGACGGAGACGATGTTCTACAAGCGTACGTGGGATCGTTTCCCTACGAGCAGCTCTTTTCCTTTTGCTTTGCCGCGTTTCATCACGGGGGTTCTGGAAGTGTTGCTGAAGCTATTCGTGCAGGAATACCACAGATCATACTGCCCACCGTTTTCGATCAACAGCACTGGGCGGAACGCATGCAGTGGCTGTCAGTGGCAAAAATTCTATCGCGCACAGAGCAAAGTAAATCGACTAACATCGACGAAAACGAGCTCTTCATGGCGTTTGAATTTCTAAATAGCGCTGAAGCTCGCGAGAATGCGAGAAACTTGCGCGAGACAATCAGGGGTAATGAATCAAACGCTGTGAATGACACGGCGGAATTGCTAGAAAGCTTTGCGGAAACGAAAAGCTCGCGTAGATCGAATCCGAGCGTCACGGTCAGACTAAAAAATGGGTGGCGATTCGCTTGCAATCACCGAGCACGCAAAGAAGTGATGTATCTCTACGATGAGATAGTGGGAAGGAGTGTGTATTTCAGAAACGGCATTCGACCGAAGAGAGGTGGCATCATCTTCGACGTCGGTGCAAACACTGGAATGTTTTTGCTTGCAGTTCATGAGCAGTTACGAGTTGACACAGAGTGCGGATGGGAAAGATACATCGCGTTCGAGCCTTTACAACAGAACATAGACACGCTCCGTAAGAACGCGAACGCGCATGGCGTTAGTCGGTACGATATCGTGCAATGTGGTATCTCAGACGCCGACGGAAACGCCGATTTCGTGTACTTTGCAAAAGCACCCGGTAACTCAACGATGCACATTAAAGAGAAGCTCGAGTTGCAGAGTACATCGATGAATCCGAATCTGCTGGAGGATCGACAGAGCAGTCGATGTGCCGTGCGAACGCTTTCTTCGATCCTCGATGACGAGTATTCCGACATCGAACGAATCGACCTGCTGAAGATTGACGTAGAGGGCAGTGAACTTCTCGTGCTTCGAGGCATCTCGAAAGCGCACATGAAACTGATCCAACAGCTCGTCCTTGAGGTACATGATGTTGACGGTAGATTGGCAGAGGTCTTAGAACTTCTCACAATGAGTGGCTTCGATTGCTCGACTGAATCTGGGGAAAGCGGGGCACGCGCATCCATTGTGTATGCGACGCGAAGCTGACAGCCTCAATTGTAAATATTTTCCTCACGCGTCCCCGTTGTATGATTCAATGCCGCTTTACGCATGTTTGTTTTATTTGTGATTGCGCTCTAGCTCGTGAAAAACAATTCAGAAATTCGAGACCATCCATCGGCGCCGCCTAATATTTTCTCGCCCCGAGTCGACGTCTCGTCAAAATTTGATTTATATTTTCGGAGTTCTCGCGATCGTTTTCGCTTTTCGGTAATTCTCGCAATTGATCCTTTTCCCGATTTTGGCACCGAAACGCTTTCTTGAGCGTCCCGAAATCTTCGTATTTTCCAGTATTTTGTGACTGATTCAATTAGTAGAATCCACTTTTGACGTCGGTTTTTCGCGTCCACGTCAGAATGTTGATTTTTTGGCAAAGTATCTGAGAATATATAACGTTATTGGAATGTGCGGATCGTTCAACACTCTCACCAGCACGGACGTCACACTGACGACCAGCCAAGAGAAGCTTACTCAAACCCGACACAGGTACGTTAACGACCCTCCCTTAAATCGTTTTTTTATCAGCTCCAAAGGCACGCAAGAACCGCCGCGCACGCCAGTGCACACAAAGATTAAAAACGTTTCCGACACGGACCGCAAGTCTCGCACTTTTTTCCGCCGTTTTCGCGGTCCTTCTGCGAGAGTCCTTCAGCGCCTGTGTCGACTCTTCAGACCTTAACGAAGCTGTTGAGAGCCAGCGACGCTCATCGGAGCAATTGGTCGCCAATCATATCCCCACGTGCTTTTTGCTGACCTTTCCAAAACCTTGTTCCCCTCTGCCGATTCAGGGAAAACTTTTAATTCAACTCAGAACAACAACGAGATGAGCTCCAAGGATATCAACCTCAAGCTCGCCGAGGAGGCCATGGCCCTCCAGGCGAAAATCGGAGTCGGCGTCGTCGACGCCGGCATGTTTGCTGAATTCGCCTCCAAGTTCCCTGGTTTCTTCACCGAGAAGTTCAATTTCATCATGGGTCCGGGCAAGGCTGACAACAAGGATTGCAGCTTCGGTGAAATGATGGGTGTCGCGAAAAAGATGTTCGATGCCATCAAGAACAAGTCCATCAAGCACGTTGTCACTCCCGTCGACGACAACACCATGAGCGTTCAGATGATTTTCGACTCTGTCTACACCGACGCCCACGGTGATGAAATCGCGGGTACTGAAGGCGTGTACGAGTTCACCACCCTCCTCACCTACAACGCCGACCACAAGATCGTGAGCTGGAACCAGACCTGGGACACCGCCAAGATGGACAACATGCGCGAACTCGAGAAGGAAGCCAACCACAAGATTTTCGAGCGCAACAAGGTTCTGTTCAGCGAGATTCTCGGCGCTTGGGGCTCCGGTGCTTTCAACACTACCAACCCCGACGCCAAGAAAGTCGCCGAGAAGTTCATGGCGGAGGACTGTGTGACGGACGCCCGCTACAACACCGAAAACTCGAGCGGATTCAAGGTCTACGAAGGCCGGGAGGGTTGCCTCGAGTGGTGTGCCTTCCTGGAGAAGACTTGGGCCATGCCCGATTACTCCATGCTGGGCGTCTATGAGGGTCCCAAGGGTGAATGCTGGACCACCGGGTCCGCCTCCCCCCTGCACATTCCTACGGGCAAGCAGATGCCCTTCCCTTGCGAGTTCATTTACCGCGTCGGGTTCAACAAGGAAGGAAAGTGCACTTACTTCAAGTTCTACAACAGCGGAGCGTTCATGTACCAGGACTCTCTCGTCTCCGAGAACGAGGCGGTCGTCGCTCAGATGATTCCTCTTCCCGAGCGACCCGTGGCCGATAAGGATTTCGCCAAGAACCTTGAGACTTTTTGGGGCAACATGCAATCGTGGGGCTCTGGGGTGTACAACGGTCCCAAGGATGCCGCGCTCGAGACGATTGAGAAGTTCTGGGCGAAGGACTGCGTCGTGGACTTCCGTTACCCCATGAAGACCACCTCCGTGTTGGACAAGCCCTTCGAGGGACCCGAAGGAATCTTCGATTGGTGCCAAATTCTTGCTGGCTGGGACATGCCTGACTTTGATGTGCAGCACGTCGTGGAGTGCAACGAAGGCGAGATTCTTGCCCTGTTCCACCTTACCAACACCGTCAAGGCGACCGGCAAGTTAGTCGGTACCTACGACTGCATCTTCCGCTGCTCCGTCGTGAACGGTAAGATCGCGCACGCTATGATGCACCAGGGTCCTGGCGCTGCTACTCTCGACGAGGCGCACACTCCCGATGCGAACAAGTTCTTCATCGTCGAGCACGAGTTCCGCTCGCCCGAGAAGGCTGAGGAGTGGTGGAAAAACACGGCAGAGCTCTTCTCCGACGCCGAAAAGGTCAACGCCTCCAACAAAAAGCAGTTCGAGCTCGGTTTTGCCTTTCATCAGTTCCTTCCCCAGGCCGCGGGCACCGACAAGAAGATGCAGTGCTTGTGGGAATGCAAGAACACTGTGACCAAGGAAGAGTTCCAGCAATTCATCGACGGCCCTTACGGCCCAGATGCGACGGACTGCGTCATCAACCACGTGTCCCCGGCAATGCAGGGCGCCATGCTTCCCGGCACCAAGTTCTTTCTGCCTTACTTCCAGGCTGCGCCTGAGCATCCCATCCAGACTAAGGGTTCTTTCTTCTGGGTGAAGCACGAGTTCAAATCCCCTGAGTCCGCAGGCGAGTTCTGGAACGCGATGGGCTCTCTCGACTTCAAGGCTGTCACCGCCAAGAACAACAAGCTCGGTTTCCACAACCACACCTTCGTTCCCGTTGCTCCTGAGGGCCCCATGTTCTGCCTCTGGGAAAGCGACAAGGATATTTCGGTGGAGGAGTTTCAGACTTTCGTTGACGGTCCTGACGGCCCGGGATACCCTGCGCTGATCAACCACGTGCACAAGACGGACCTCGGCGCCGCGGCCGTTCCGAACGCGAAGTTTTCTGTCCCGGTCGAAGGCGCTGTGCTCCCTCTTAAGGAAGTTCCCGCCACTGCGGCAATCACTGCTAATCAGGCTATGGCGGCCTAAGCTACTTCGACACGTTGCGACGAACGAGCCAACGCACCCCCTCACACGCACAGTCGCGTCGTCGCGAGCGCGGTGACATCTTAGCTACGTGCTATCAATTTTCTATTGTAATAGAATTAATTAACGTGACGGGTAAAAAAGTTGTTTGTCTGCTTAAAATATAGGCTCGCCAAATCTGGATTTTTAAGGTTAAGACTTCCCGTCTGTGCCCAATCCATTCGAGATAAATTGTAGCCATTAGTCTTTTCTTCTCTCGCCGCGTCCCCCCCCGCGATAGTTCCCACGGCGATCAACGACGCAACGCGACGCGCGCTGTCGCGTCGGGGACGCATTGTCCCCTCATAGCTTGCACTCATGGGTCCCTGTCTAAGTACACCGGGATCCAAAGAGGACAGGCAGGATGAGGCCTCGATACGTCCTCAAGAAAATGTCTCGACAAGCGAGTCGCGGCATCCGAGTCAGCCCCGGGGAGCCGAGGCTTCGGCCGAGACCTCGGCAGGGCACGTAGCCAGCCACAGACCAGAGCTGTCGCCCCGAAAGCTTCAGTCAATCGAGTCGGGGAAGCAACTCGCAGATCCTGGACAAGAACGAGAAGCGACGAGTCCGGCCGCCAAGGAGGTCGATCCCGTGCCCGAGAAGGAAGGGCCGCGGAAGACGAGTTCGAGGGAGGCTACTTCAGTGTTCAGCGCGGAGACTGTGAGCAAGCTCGAACAACAGACCTCGACGATAGCCGATTCTGCGTCGACGAGTTCATCCCGCCGTGAGTCCCTCGACACGGTATCGAGCTCGAACTCATCACGGTCCCAAAGGTCAGCGAAGCACACCGCCTCGGTGACGACGTCTTCTGTTTCCCACGATGGAGCGAGTTACACACAGCTGAACCAGTACGTCATCATCAAGGATCTTGGTCGAGGGGTTCACGCGAAGGTGAGCCTCGCACTCAACACTGCGAACAATAACTTTTACGCTGTCAAGGCGACGAATAATAACGCCGTGCTCGCGGAGACGGCTGTGCGCAAAGAGATTGCCGTTCTCAAAAAGCTCGAGCACGACAATGTGCTGAAGCTGTTTGAAGTGGTCGACGACCCGGACAACGGCGAGCTGCTTCTGGTCCTGGAGTACGCTGAAGGGGGTCCAATCTATACGAGATACAACCGTACCCATTTGAGCGAGGATGTGGTGCTAAAGTATACCAGAGATATCATTCAAGGACTTGATTATCTGCACCACGTAGCAGGAATCGCGCACATGGACATGAAGCCAGAGAACCTGCTGAAATCCGCAGACGGGACAGTTAAGATTGCGGACTTTGGCGTTTCTTTCGTTGGGAGAAAAAGCGATCCGCGAGCGCCTAATGCCTCGAAACGGATCGTAGGTACGCCTGCATTCATTGCGCCAGAGATACTCGGTGATGATGGTTATGATCCTTACAGCGCTGACATTTGGTCTCTCGGTATCTGCATGTTCCACATGAGCACCGCTAAACTCCCGTTTGTTGGGCGCACAATTTTTCAGATTGTTGCAATGGCGAAGAGGCAGGGGCTGCGCTTTCCACCGAATCCGGAGCTCTCAGCGGAGCTCATGGACCTTATGGCAGCGATTTTACAGGTCGATCCACAGGAGCGCGCTAGTGTAGAGTTCATCATGCAGCACCCTTGGATTACGTCGAATGGACAGTACCCTCTGCAAAGTCTTTCGAGTATGGACGAACACATTAAAGTCTCAGAGGAGGAAGTCGCCGCTGCCGTGCGACACGATCCCCTGGCTGCGCTTCTTCGTCCTCAGTTCAAGACCGAACACTTTGCTCCCGGAGAAGTTATTATGCGCAAAGGCGAAGTGGGAGACAGGTTGTACTTTATCAACGCTGGAAATTGCGAGGTTCTCATGGACGCGCTCGCAGACTTGCCAAGCGAAAACGACACTGCGGTTCTCGCGGTGCGTCACGCGGGCGAGTACATTGGAGAGCTCGCTGCGATGGAGACGATCCGAAGCAACGGCACAACGGTCGGAAAACGCACTGCCACCGTCAGAGCACGTGATGACGTAGAGTGTCTTACGGTAACCGTAAACGCCATGATGGAAGCGCTGAAAAAGGACACGGGTGGGAGGGAAAGACTGATTCGTACGGCGAGCTTCCGGCTGGAACAGAACGACGAAATCTTGTTGCAGCTTCAAGAGAGTCAGACTCAAAGCTTCAACATGCGCGTCGCTTCAATGTTTACGCCTACGCGAAAGCTCCAGGTGTTATACGCGGAAGACAGCATGCCGACGCAGTTTATCGTGAAACGGTTGATGAAACGCATCGGTCAGGTAAACTTGACTTGCGTCTCGAATGGACAGGAAGCGGTGGAATACTGCGAGCAGTGCACTCGAGGAGAGGCTCCGCGTCCAGATATTGTCTTGATGGACTGTCAGATGCCAGTGATGAACGGCTTGGAGGCGACAACTGCGATTCGTAACCTGGACGAACTGAGGGTGAGCCGCGTCCCAGTCGTCGCGGTGTCTTCCGGAGTGAAAAGCATGAACCAAAACGCTTGTTTGGAAGCAGGTATGGACGACTACGTCTCGAAACCACTGAATCAAATTGTGCTGACGGACGTGCTCGTGAGAAACCTTCCGCCAAAACTGCTTGGTAACGATGAAGCGAACGGAAGGCTTGATTATTAGAAATTGAATATTAGCTATCATAGTGTAAAGATTAAGTTGACGTGAACTTTGACGGTATCTCACACGCCCCGGTGTCGCAGTTGTCTAACGACACCGCCGTAGCGCGCTCGCTTCCTTCTCCCGAAAACATATGGTTCGCGTCCTGGACGTACACAACCTGTTCCGGCGCCGTCGCGACCGCCGGACGATTTGAATACGTCTCACCGATACGACACGTCGCATGATAGCCCGCCTCGCGGAGGTCTCGGATGCAAGTATCAACCTTGTCTTTGTCCACCGCTGCCAATAGACCGCCCGCGGTCTGCGGGTCGTATATGAGCGGATAGCGAGGGTTTCCGGACATTTCGTCTTGGTTTGCCACCGCCCTCGACAAGCGAACGTTCGCAGGCTGCAGCGACGACGTGATCCCAAGCTTCAAGCACTCTTCGGCACCATCCAAAATCGGCAAGGCGTCTAGGTCAAGAACAGCGGCTAAATTCGAGCCCTTGCACATCTCCACTAAGTGGCCCAGCAGTCCAAACCCGGTGACGTCTGTACACGAAGTCGCCCCGTGTTTCACCAAAATCTCCGCGCCAGCTGCGCTCGGTTGCCGCATGCTGTCGAGCGCGGCGCTCACCCATCGCCCCTCAGCCTTCGCGCGCATGTCAGCTGCAAACAACGTACCAGTTCCGATAGGCTTCGTCAAGATCAAAGCCTGTCCAGGCTTCATCCCGCCCTTCTTCATCAGTTTTTTTCGTTCCGCGACGCCGTGCACCGCGAAACCGAGCGCTAACTCCGTGCCCTCGCAACTGTGCCCCCCCGCGAGCGCGCACCCCACCTCTTTGAGGACTTTCGTGGCCCCGGCCATCATCTGATAAAGCGTTTCCTCCACCTGCGGCTCAAGTCCGTATGGCACCTGCGCGATGGCAAGCGCTGCGTGAGGCTCTGCTCCCATAGCCCAGCAGTCACCGAGAGCGTGTACCGCCGCGACTTGCCCGAAGATGTACGGGTCGTCGACGAAAGATCGGAAAAAGTCGACAGTGTGCACGGCAACTTTTCCCGGAGGCACGGTGATAACCGCAGCGTCGTCGGGCTGGTCAAGTCCGACGTCGACTGCGGGATTCGTCGGGATGTCGAGCCGCGCCATCACGCGACTGAGCACACTGGCGCCGACCTTCGCCCCGCAGCCGCCGCAACGCATGGGCACGGCGCGCAACGCCGCAATCGTCGCCGGACCGGCGGCAAGCGCAACCTCTGCGACATCCGGTTCGGGCGCGAGCATCTCCGGCATTTCCTGGTACATCTTCATCCACTTCTTGTCGATACGGTCTTTCCATGCCCACAGCATAGCACCAGTGCTCGTCGCGCCACCTAGGCTGAGCGAGCCCCACGACGCGATGGCGTGCTTTGACCCGGTGCTGATGAGACCGAGGAACGTTTTCTGCGGGGTGAAGTCCACGAGCGCCTCTCCGAGCAGATAGCGACGCAAGTTATCAGCCAGCGGGGGGCCTTGACGCACTGCAAACACGCCGGCTTTCGGGCGAGGATGTCCGACGACGGAAGCGCAGTCACCTGCCGCGAAAACGCCCGACGCGTTCGTTGATTGCAGCGTCGGTGCGACTCGCACAAACCCGCCGTCGACGTCCAGGCCCGACTCGGCTAACCACGGCTGCGGCGCAGCTTGCGTGCACCAGATGCACTCGTCCGCGGGAATCTCGCGGCCACTGGCCAACTCTATCGTTGCTTTGGAGATGGTCTTCACGCCGTCCCCCTCGATGAGCTCGATGCCTCGAGCCGCGAAGATGTCCCGAAACGTCACGCGCGTGGCGGACGGGTGCGTGGGCATGAGTTCGCCCCGCGTGACCAGCTTAAACTCTGCGCGGTCGCTCGGATGCCCAGCCTGTTGCAGCTCGGAGAGCATTCTGTGCTGCATGGCGAGCGCCAGCTCAACGCCGCCCGCGCCTCCACCCACTACCACCACTCGCGTTTGCTTCTTCGTGGTCAACACGCGGTCCAAGAGCGCTTCCCAGCGCGCGCCGAACCCGAAGATCGGCTTCACTGGGGTAGTGAAGTCGCCGGCACCCGCGACTTGGCTCGCGGCGGGGGTGATCCCGATATCGATGGACACCGCGTCGTAGGGAATGGACGGCCGATTCTTAAGAACGATGCGTTTGTTCTCGTAGTCGATGGACACGGCCTCATCGTGGATCAAACGGTGTCCCGCGAACGTGCACAGCGGCCGGAGATCGACGTGACATTCGTCCCACGTATAATGCCCCGCGATGTGGCCGGGGAGCATCCCGCTGTACGGCGTGTTCACTTCTTTGGCGACCAGGGTGACACGCACGCCGGGGAGCTTGTTCATTCCGAACATCTTCAAAACGTACACGTGGCTATGTCCTCCGCCGATGAGCACCAAATCCTTGACCACCGGTCCGTCGTTCGTCATCTTCCCCATCGCTGCAGAGGCGCTTTTCTGTCTCCGTCGGCGGGGCGTACTTTTAGATCTGATTGGCCGGACGGCACGGGAACCGGACGTGCGAGACCCGCGATATCCGGGGGTGGAAAGACCGGTGGACGGCGCAGATACGGCAGCCACCAAGCTCATCCAAATGCCACTCGCGCAGCTTCCTGTGCTCGAGGGTGTGGGCCGAGGAAGCCCCCAACCGCCGCCGCGAACAAATTCTCTGCAGGTATCATAGTGCTCGGGCGAAATTGTGCCACGCGTGACATCGACGACATGGGCACCTTGAGTCGATAGTTAGCAATACTGCCAGCGATGCACGATGCCGGATAACGATGAGCGCACTCGTGTCGCAGCTCTCGGGCACTCGCCCCGCGTTCAGTTTGGGCTCTCACTCTCGCTCTCGGCAACGCCGATGCGCGCCCGTGCGTTGCCAGGCCTCGACGGGCGCTCCGCCCGCGACGGCCGGTGAGCTGAGCAGATACGATTGGAAAGGGATGAGTTGCGCGTACCGAACTGCTGGCGCTGGGAAACCGGTTGTCCTCATCCACGGCTTCGGCGTCAGCAGCTTCCAGTACCGCGACACGGTGGAAGAGCTCGCAAAGACAAATAAGGTGTACGCGCTCGACCTGGTCGGCTTCGGGGCGTCGGACCAGCCGGACACGGAGTACTGCATGGAGTTCTGGAGAGATCAGGTGATCGATTTTGTGGACAACGTCGTCGGACAGCCCGCGGTGTTGTGCGGAAATAGCATCGGCAGCCTCGCCGCGATTCACGTCGCGTCCACCAAGCCTTCGTGCGTCGACGGTGTGATTCTGATCAACTGTGCGGGAGGCATGAACAACAAGGTGAAGCGCATGCCCGGCGATTTCGACGGGTTCGGGTGGCAGTACAAAGCCGTCGTGCCCGTGTTCGCCGTCGTGCTCGCGCTCATCGACTTCGTGCTCAAGATCGAACCCGTGGCTAAGCCTCTGTTCGATAACGTGCGCACGGAGGAAAACGTCATGAACGCGTTGCAGGGCGTGTACAAGAACCCTTCGCGCGTCGACGACGCGCTCGTGAGCTCCATCACGGACGCGGCGAAGCGCGAAGGGGCGTTCCGCGCCTTCGTCCGCATCCTCACGGGGCCGCCGGGACCGAGGCCGGAGGAGATGATGGACGCGGTGACGTGCCCCATGTTGATTCTCTGGGGCGACGAGGACGGCATCACGCCCATGGACTTTCCGCTCGGCCAGTACTTCATCAAGCTCCCCGCGACTCGCGCAAACACCACCCTGAAGGTGTTCCCGGGGGAAGGACACTGTCTGCAAGACGACAACCCGCACGCCGTGACCCCAGTGATTCGCGACTGGGTCGCGCAACTCTAAGCGCGATGCCCGCGCGGCGTTTATTTAGCTACATAGGATATTCTACGAGAACAATCGTATGGCACGCATTCGTGAAAGACATCTGCTACAGATAAGGCTATGGAGACTACGAAATGTACCACCGTACGCGCCTGTCAACCCAAAAGCCACCCTTGCGCGCCTGAGTTGTCGAACTCCGCGGCGGACCTCGACGCCGCCGCGGAGTGCCCCGTCTTGGGCCGAGTTTTCGCCCACGTCGCGCCCGTCGCCTTCATCTCCTTCACCCGTTTCACGATCTCCTTCGCGGTGTTGAACGTGCCGCCGGTGTGTTTTTGGCACACGAAACACAGCTTCTCCTTGGCGTTGTGTTTCAGCGCGCAGTGCTCGCAGAAGTAGTGCTTGCACTTGGTAACCACGGGATCTTTCGCGTCCGCCCAAGTCGAACCGCAAATCGCGCACGCCGTGGGCGTTTCGTCCTCCCCATCATCCTCGTCTTCCGGGTGTGACGCCTCGCCGTTCTCTCCGAGCTCGCGCTCCATCTTTTCCAATCTCGCCATCGCCTCTTTCTTCGCCTTCTCCTTCGCCTCCCACTCCCGGTCGAGCTGCCACCCGTGCTTGTAGTCGCCGCGGTCGTGCAGGAACTTACACGAATCGCCATACCCGCAAAATCCCGTCTCTTTGTAATCCTTGCAGATATCCGGCTTGTAGTCCATGATGAACGTCGAGCGCACGTTCGCGGACGCGCGCATCGGGCCGTGCGAACCACCTCCTTTCTCACTCGAGATGGTGTGCTCTTTCCGGAACCCAGCGCGGTAATCCACATAATTCGCGCTGCCCTTGTAAATCTTGTCATCCTCGAACCCATCCGCGCGCGCGGCCGCGGTCGCTAAAACCTTCTCACGCATCGCGCGACCGTCCTTGTCCGCCTCCGTGTCTATCTCGAGCTCGGCAGTGGCACCCCCGTCGCCGCGCTGCTGCAGAGAGCGGTCGCCCTCGAACGCGAAGACTTGGATCTTGCCTCGGTCGTCCTTCGTCGACCCGCCGAGCAGGGTTTTCTTCTTCTTCTCCGCGGGCGCCGACGCGGAGACGCCGGGTGCTGCGTCGTCGATGACGTCGTCGTCGTCGTCCGACGACGCCGCCGCGCGTTTCCGGACGTTCCCTCGACCGAAGGTCCCCTTCTTCTTGAACCCGCTCATGGTGGGCGCGGGGACAAGTGCCAATTGGTTACGTTTCCGTGCCGCGTCACGCGAAATCGCGCACATCGTCATCGCGCGCGCCCGGGCGCGCGTGGACCCTGGCGACCGCTCGGGTGCCAACAATCAAACGAACGCCCATTGTATGACACTAGCTAGCTAAGCTCTCGACTTCACGCATCACAACTTTCTTATGGGCCTCGAACTGCTCATCGTCAAGGGCGCCGAGGAAGTCTCGCCACGCCTCCGCGTCGCCGATGTTGCAGGATTTTTTCTTGCTGCCACTAAGGCCGCCATTCGTGCAGTAGCGCCTGTGTTGGTACATTACGGTTTTACCCGAAGGATTGACGGCCCAAACAAGACGCACGTCGCTCTTTTTGCAGAACGGGCACTTCGTGTTTGGCATCTCGCGAATGCAGGCTTCGCCGCCCCGCTTCCTCGCCTCGTTCTGCGCTTCTTCTTGTTCTTTGGACAGGTCCGACCCGCCGAAACCGTGCTTGCGTCCGTTTTCGCGAACCATCGCGAGGTCCTGCTCGATCTGCTCCTCGTCCTTCTCCGACCCGAAGAAACCGTACTTGAGTCCGTTTGCGCGACCGTTTGCGCGACCGACGCGAACGTGCCGCGTCGCGTACCGCTCGCCGCGTTCGTCCGCCGCGCGCATCTCGCTCGCGACGAGGAAAACGGGGCGCATGCCGAATAACCCCGCCATTCCCCACAACGGGTGCGCGCGATCCATGGGCAGAACGTCGCAGTCGCTCAGAGTGCGAATCACGTCAGCCTGCGTCTTCAAGATGTTGAACAGCTCCGCGTGCGCGGCCGAGCCACCTCCGAGCGCGCCCCCCGCCGTGCTTCCAAACTGCGGGTTGAGCGTGATGAGCATCAGGTGCCCGTCAGCCTCCGACTGGTTCGGCGTGAACACGAAATACATGCCGTAGTGCTCCTTGTCCGGGACGTACTCGATGCCGTTGAGGCCGTAACGCGACCCGAGCTTGCGCGCGAGCTGATCGCTGAGCTTCTCGTACTTGCCGCCCAAGCGCTTGATGAGGTTCAGCGTTCGTGTGTTCGGGCCAACGCCGTTCACCGAAAACAACGGGTACGCCGCGGATCGCAGCACGTACGCCGTCGGGCCCGCGGACGCATCCGGAGGAAACTCGCCGAAATTCTCCGGCTCCGGCGGGAAGTCGTCCTGCGCGAAATACTCGCCGTACTTCGCCTTGTCCGCCGCCTTGTACCCCGGGAACTCGTCGTACGAGATAT
>JACLAA010005761.1_pt1 | contig 31309 bp, 19 predicted proteins | sample 8027891 | NCBI WGS metagenome assembly JACLAA01 (sample SAMN15724900, study PRJNA655200) | protist metagenome | isolation source: fluorescence activated cell sorting (FACS) single amplified genomes of... | place: Spain: Blaines Bay Microbial Observatory, Mediterranean Sea | collected 2016-01-19 | reverse complement strand
GCGATAGCCGACTCTGACTCGGAGTCAGACTCTGAACTTGAAACTGCCGAGGATTGTCATTGATTCTGATTAAGAGGACATTTACGGGGCAGCCTTGTCTTTTAGGGGCAGTGTGCGCGCGGACGTCGAACGCGACCCTCTAGGCAAGAGGGCTCTAAGGGGTCGCGTAAGCGCAAAAATCAAACTAATAGACACGGCCCACGGCCCGTTCCCATCAAACGTAGATGCTACTAGTAGTATGATACTAGTACTGGCTTGAGTGCTTGAGTATAGTGGCATCCCGGGCCCTCTCCGTCTGTCCAATATTGGTAGGGCCGTCAATCCGTGGCTCCGGAGCACCACGGAGGTGCAACACCTGCGTGTGAACAAGGGCGCCGCTGATCTCTCGATTGTGGACGTTGGCGTGTTCAAGTTTCAAGTTCAAAGGGCCCTCGAAATGTGGGGGCGGGTTGGACCCATCGAGTGCGCCGGTTAAGGCTTGGTGGCAGCAATATATAAACAAAGAACCAAGGAAACACGTACAGGTGTGTCAGCATCCCACGGGGGATACTTGAAACTTAAACAACAAGTACCGTAGGTATCTCGTGGTGCCAGTGCCGGTACCTACGGGATGTGCCACAGTGGTGCGTAACGAGACAGCCAATACACCCATTTGTTTACCTGCATGACTGGCGCTCGGCTAGCTCTCTGCAGCATGGGCTTGGGGGTTCTACGGCAGTGTATCTCTGTCAGTGGCCTCGGAAATATATTCACACCTCGGGGCAAAATGCGAGAACTAACAGGTTGGACTTCATCATCAGGTCTAGGTGTCCAACGGATGCTATGCGCTAGTTTTGCAAAAGAAGCAACGGGTGGAGATTCCATCATGAATACCTTTGGCGCACCGCTGCCTCCTGTAGAGCTGGCAATTGATGCGGAGCGCATCGAAGTGGCAACAGATGGTTTTAACGGAGAGCACGAAGTAACAGCCGTTGCGGTAAGAGTTGTGCAACAACTGCGAGGATCAGCTCCCTACATGGACCTACATCGTGATTCTAGCATGGTAGTGCATCTTTGTTAGCTGCTGTGTCTCACAGGATCCTTGTAGAGTTATTCATGAGTGCAGGTAGCGAAGTTCTTGAAGATGAAGACATGTTCCAGGGAATAATGGATGATCTAGCAACGTTACACGTGCTCGGGGTAAAGCTGGTGATTCTAGCAAGTGTGCGATTTCAAGTAGATAGAAGATTGCAAGTGGAAACAGGCGATGTAGGGGTCCGTGTACGAGGCCTGCGGGTTACTGGCCCAAAAGAGCTGGCAGCGGTTCAAGTCGAGTGTGGCCTTGCCAGGTCACGAGTTGAGGCTGCTCTGTCTAGGGCGCTGCGAAGTGGGGGTGCATCTCATGGGCGGTCGACGATTGGAGTGGACGTAGTTAGCGGCAATGGGTTCGTTAGTGGGCGACCAGTGGGGGTAGTTGATGGCATAGACACCGGATTTACTGGTGCAGCACGACTAGTGGATGCAGCAAAAATTTCAAGGCATCTAGATGCAGGTGAAATTGTCTTGTTGTCTGCGCTCGCATACTCGCCGTGGGGGGACACCTTTAATGTACGCACTGAAGAGATCGCAGCTCGTGCAGCCCCTGCCTTGCTTGCGAGCAAGCTAATCTTTGTTACTGCAGGCCACGAGTTTGCTTGGAAAGATATAAATATTCCTCCTGAATCGACTTCTCGTCGTGTTGCTAGCCTCAGACTCGATGATGCCCGCAAGCTTCTCGAACGTCGAGAGGAGCTTTCTCGTGCTGGCTCCTGTGGTGTTGCAGCTCAGCTTCTCGATCTCACTCACTGGTGCGTTAGTGCGCTCGAACAAGGCGTCACGCGTGCACACCTTATTGCCCCAACTGACGGGGCTCTTCTCCGGGAGCTATATACACGGGATGGCGCGGGAACGCTTATCTCTCGTGACATCTACGAAGGCATTCGGTCAGCTACTTCGTCTGACATTGACTCTTTAGTTAGCCTTATAGCACCACTGGAAATTGACGGGACGCTCCTAGCACGTCCAAGGCCAAAACTGCTTGAAGAAGTCAAGCGCGGTTGCTTTTACGTTCTCTCTAGAGACGACCTCCCCATCGCCTGCGCATCCCTCAAAAGGCTCGATGCTGCCGGTACACTTGCCGAGCTAGGGTGCCTTGTTGTTGCTCAAAAGTACCGTCGACAATCGAAGGGGGATGCTCTTTTATCATATTTGGAACGTGTCGCTATTGCGGCCGGAGTCCAGAAACTATTTGCACTTTCCACAAAAACTATGCATTGGTTCATTGAGCGAGGATTTAGCCAGGTGTCATTAGCATCCCTTCCACGGGAGAGGCAGGCTATCTATGACAATCTTAGGAGACCAAAGATTTATTGTAAGACCCTAAAGGGAGACCGGGATGTCGATGTTGAGGATGCATTTTGGACCCGTAGACATGCAGAAGGTGAATTTGAAATTCTGTAAACCCAGTATAATTTCTAATTGTTATCGACAACCCCCGGGCCCCGGCAGAGAGCTTCGGAAGAGTCCAAGTCGATCCGAAAGACCTGACTCAAAGCTGCCCAAGTCTCAATGAATTCGAACCAAAAAGTGTGGCGTCATTGTTGAGAATGGATGCGACCCCACAGACGCGCAACGGCAGACGCGCAATTACAAATTGGACTCGGGCAGAGGTGGGCTCGACTCGCGCCGAACTTCTCCGATGGGCCATCCCCGTACCGCCAGACCCAGGCGTGCGACAGGCGCGCAGGCGCGCGACCTCAACGGCCACGGAGAACAGTAGTAGCAGCCTGGAGATGAACCCGTTTCTCAGAGTGTGGCCTCGTGCGGTCACGTGTCGGTGAGGCGCATGGAATGTGTCCGGATGTGAGTCAGCTTTTCCGGCGCTGCTAATGCAGAATGTTGCGACGAGTTCCGCGCTCGTCCTTTAGGTATTCTCCATCGGGGAGGAAGCCAAATTTTGACAGTTCATAGCCGCTGACATAGCCGCTGACGTAGCCCTGAAGTGAGGAACCTCATAAACTAAGATTCCTTCTATAGTACCCGCCCATCAGATCGGGCCTGGTGCGCCGCGAAAACACTGCTCCATACAGTCACGAGTGAGCGCGAGCTTCTTTGCCCTGGGCGACGCGGTGGCGGCGAGAACCGCCCGACTCGGACGCCCCCCAAACCTCTTGAGCGTCCCGATTATTTTGCGGCGCCGCACGGCATCGTACCTAGACTCGCTATCATGCGAATGACGCAAGATCCAAAGGTGTACGCGCCTCAGGCTGACGCTAACTTTTCCGTTTTAATACTAGTAGCTTGAACCCCGAAACTTGCTGGGAACATCACTAGGTGGATGGATCTTACCACACCGGAGCAGGGGGCGTAGACCGAGCGGGGAACCTAGGGGGACCGCCCGCGCGCCCAGGCAGGAAAAACCCGCACATTAGTGCAAATAGAGCTTTTCCGAGCAATCAAGCGGTCCGTGTCGATGGCGTATATATACGTGTCGTGAAGTACGTGACGCAATCCACAAACGCGTCCGCAGCGCAAATCGTCGACGCACTCGTTTACAGTCAAATCCTCATCGCGGCACAAAATCCTTCTGGTCAGCTATTCGCCGCGTCGGAGAAGCCCCGGCGAGATTTGGTGCCGGAGAGCAACATGCTGTTCATCGGCGCCGCGGCGTCCCGGGGAAAGTCAGCTCGTTACATCCGGCCTTATGGTGAATGTACCGACGCTGACCCGTGTTGGTGTCAAATGGACCCCGGGGCTGCGTGCGCGCGGTTCTATGCATGGGCTGCGCCTCAAACCCGCACCGTAGGCCCTAGTAGGGCTCCCATTTAGGTAGAAAGTCACGGTAATCGTCGATCCTGTCCAGGGCCTTTTCATCGAGACCATGATGTGCGTTTTTCAAGTTCAAGTTCAAGTTCAAGTTTGCACTGGCCCGGGCAATGCCAGTCACAGCCCGGCGGGGCCTTCGAGTTTACTCAGGCTCACTGGCATTCTAAGTTTCGAGTTTCGAATGGTCTGACTCGGAGTAGTTCAAGCCTGAGTTCAAAGTTCAGTGGCTAGGTACAGTGGTAATCCCACAGGGGTACGAGTTTGTATGATGCTAGTATGATGTGTGTTCCTAACTCCTCCCCAGCAAACCGTGACCGATATGGCAAACCGTGATTTGTCAAATGAATTGAATCGTACACACCGACGTGTTGGGGCTGTGATTAAAAGAGTTGAAACATTGGTGCAAGAAGTAGAAGAATTACGACAAACCCAAGAGGCGCTCGTTGCGAGGGTTGGTGTCACAGCAACGACGGGCCGCGTCGACCCTGTTGCGGTCTCTGCGGTGGAAGGCAAGATCGAGCGACTCAGAGGAGAAGTCTCCAGGTTGGAAAATCGTGCCGAGACTGGCATGGCGACTATGCAATCGGTGCTACGGGATACAGTACCTGGAACAAAATTGCTTGAACAAGAGCAGAATGCCGTCAACCAATCCGAATTTTATGTAGTTAAAGAGCGTCTGCGCATGTGCGAGGATCAGGTTGCGGTCTTAACCGCCGTAAAACAACAAACTCTTGACACAGGCAAGGTAGAGCGGCCAGACACCAATGTACGTGAGAACGACTTAATGCAGCTGGAGGCAGGACTGCAAACTAGACTCATGAGCTTGATTCAGAAAGTATCATCAGGCATGGCATGGACTGTGGAGCAACTAGCGGCAAAGCTGAACGAGCTTCATCAAAATATTGAGTTAGAGGGGGTAGCGAGGTTAAAAGTTGAGGAATCGATGACGGGTGTCATTGAAAAGGCTGTGTGTGGTGTCGCAAAAGCCACTAACCACGAGATTTTGTGCTGTATGAATAAAATAAGACAACTCGACGTAAAACTCAGCTCATTTAATACATCCATTCATGGTAAGGTAGAAAAGAGATGCTTGCGCCTCGAAGAATTTCTGGCGATTGTAAATGCAGAATGTAAGAAAAGCATAGGAATCCTCAGGGATGAAACGACGCAGATCACGCACTCAATTCTTGATGAGCTAGTACGTGGGAAAGATGCACGTGTGCTTTCTACTGTAACTGACCTAAGTAAATCAAAACAGCAGCTCAATTCAATCAATGAAATCCAGTGCACTGCGAGCAGAATGGCGCACGAAGTTCAGCACATTGCAATCATCAGGCTTTTGGCAAAGGATCTCGCACAGAAGCAGCAACATGAAGAGTCTCTTTCCGAGACTATCAAATTCCTCGGTAACAAGATTGATAGGGAATTGGCCAAAATCAACTCAAAATGCACCAAGTCCTTTGAGGAAGCTGAGAGGCGTGCAAGATGCATCTCGGACGATCTTAGGAGCAAGCAGAATACAATTGAAGTAAAGTTGGTTCTTGCAGAAATGGTTATGCATCTGGCTGAGACTGAGTCTATGGAAAACCTAGATACATTTATGGCGGGGTGCATCGCCAAGGATGCCGCCCACGTGCAATCTGGAAAGCAGCAATTTCAGATTTTGGAGGCAGCCCTTGCTGCCAAAGCTGTAAAAATGCGAGATGCTGACAGGGCTGAGGCCCGTCTATGGTACAAGCAACAGAAAAATGCCAACAAGATGATCCTCGATCAAGTCAAAGGCAACAGGCATAACTTTCAGCAGGCTACAATTGACTTAGAGGACAAATATACTACCATATACCAGGCGACTGTCGAACTAGCAACTCGTATTGAGTCTAATAACGTTTCTCGATGCCTGGTAGAGGCCATAGTCGAGCGCGAGAGGCAAACACAAGCCATAAAGATGACTCATGCAATTAGCGCTTTCAGTTTGAAACTCAAGACCCTCGAGGATAATCTGGACAGCAAGTTTATCAATCGAATTTCCATGGTAGAAGAGGTTGTGGCTAAAGTGGCATCGGATTGGGAAACAGCCGTTCGAGCAGCAGTCACGGCCTTTCGACCGTCGGAACGTCACAGAACGCCTGGGTTTGTCCGTCGCGTGTTTCCCTAGTCACCAGGAGATGTGGACGAGGCCAGATTTGACGGTCCATTGCGAGCTAGCCGCGTGTCTGTCAAACTCTCGTAGAACGGGGGTGTGACCCACGCGAGACCGGAGCGCACGGCGGGTTGAGCAGCGAACGACATGTCTGGGGGGTGTGGCGTGGTGTGATCTTAACTGATCTGATCTTACGTTGTCGCCCACTGGCACCATATGGCACCATTCACCAGTCTGCCAGTGAACACTGCAAGGTAGGAATTGTTTTCCTGGCTCTAGCTAGCAAGAGGCCGCTCCTCCTGTCAAGACGGGAAGAGCGGGTCATTGACGGCAACATAGGCCAAAATCGCGGCCGGGGCCCCCGCCCGGGCCGGGGTGGGGATTCCGACGAGACGGGAAGACACTCAGTAGTAAGACAGGGAAACAGTAAGAGATTTTTAGCTAAAAATAGCCAAAAAGGTTGCGCTGGGCGAGGGGGGGGGTCGTTACCAACGAGACACGAAGACAGGTTCTGAGCAAGAAAAACCTGCCCAACACCATTGACAGGTGTAGGTCGCCGACAGTCGACTAAATGCCAGCGCTCAAGCGAAGGAAGGGGGTCTGTGGTAAAATTCGAAAAATATAAACTCAAGAATTTACAGTTTGTATGTTTGCCAAGTGTCCTTGGGGAAGCGTCCGTACACTAGCGAGTGCCCGGGCCGGGAAGCGCCGAGTTAGCCGAGGAAATTCGCCCTTTAGTGTATATCTCTTTCATTTCAAGCCGCTACAAGCAGGATGTTCCCTGCGAGATTCATGACCAGCACTTGGCCTGAGATCGCATCATCTGTTAGCAGCGAGATGAGAACATTGTCGATGTTGGTCTCGAGGACAAGATTTCTTGGATTGTCCATTGTAGCAAGAGTCGCCCTGAGAATTTCAAGTAGGGTTTTCCTTGTAATTGCGCTAGTATATCTTTCGAGTTTGTGGCCGATTTCAAGAACAAATAGATACCTCTTTAAATCAGCTGACACATCTAGGAGCGCCCTTACAAAACGAGGAGATGTATTGCAAGCATCAAGTAGTGGTTCTAGAGCCTGTTCAAACTCCGCCCCATCCAATCTTTGAAAAAGAAACACAATTGACTTTGCACAATAGGGTTCAGACATCGCAGATTCGACTGAACTGTCGGCCTTAAGCCAAGAGCTCAGAGCAGCGAGTGCTCTTACACACCAGTAAGCTTCATCCAATAGTCGAACGTAAAGACGGACACCTCCGGCACGCCAGAGCTCTGCGGCAACATCGCCTTGGTTGTCACTGGCTGCCACATGACAGAGTTCACACAGAATGGCAAGAGCAAATTGTTTCAAATGCCTTCGTCTTGCAACACATGTAGCCAATAAGGTTGCAGCACCACATCTTGCAGCCCGAGCCAGCCGCGAACGATCGATGCGACACAGGTAGTACACAATTGGCACTAGCTGATCTTCAAGCTCGTCTCGACGAGGGACTAGTCTCTTTGTGAATCCATCACCTTTGACAGCGCCCACCTGGGCAACTTCGAGGACAACAACAACCGTCTCAATAGCTCCACAACTAGCTAATGAATCTAATGCCGCTGCACTTGTCATACTGATTGCCTTTAATGTTTTGAGCAATCCCACAGTGAGTTTAGCGTCAGCGTCCCCATCAGAGCCTTGCTCCCAGGCGTCTCGGACCCGCTGAGGAAACTCAGCCAGTACACCCAAGACTATGGTTGCTGTCTTCGATGCGGCAATGGCCTCCTTTACCACAGTATCTGCGTCGGAAAGGGCAGCAAGAGCATTAGCCATCAACTCTGCAGAATATCTGTCTGGGGAGGAGGAATTAGCGCAAAGATTTGCCTCTAGGGACGCAGCAAGTTTTGAAGGTGTGTCACTCAATGCAAGTGCACGACAGAGAGCAGCCCTCGAGGGATTCTGTAATTGCAGTTTCACTGTCTTGACGTCGAGAGCTCGAACAAGAAATTCAACGCTGGCAAGAATAGCTATGCACTGAGAGCCAAGTCCTGCGGCCTTGTCACGTGGCATTAACAATTCGACAGCAAGCTGCAGGCCCCCACTGAATAGAAATACTCTCAGGCAAGGCCCTGAACAGCGCAGGCCAAAAATGTTCAAAACGGTGCCAAGTAGACCCAAAACTCTATCGTCAAGTTTGGTAATTGGTATCAGAGATGTGAGCACGGGTGCGATCCCCAAGGCCGTTAGTAAGTCTGCCGCGTTCGGAACAGCAAATAGGATGATGCGCAGCGCTTGGAGGACTTCAATAGCACATCCCTGTGATCTCAAAGCTTCAACAAGCGAAATTGCACCCAGCTCAGAGAGAATATGCTCTTCATCAACCATCGGTTTAACAAGTGTGAATAGTCTTAATAAGACCTGGTCACCTTTTTTAACAGACGCTGCAAAATCAAACAGGAGTTCGTTAATCTCCTCTTGCTTCTTCATGTTTCTGTCCCGCAAGTCATTGTGAACAAAATCTTCAGCATCTTCAAAGAAACCGACAGTGAACGGGTCTAAAACATCAGCCTTCGTGTCGAGAGAGGCCCCAAACTTGCTTCTTGACAATTCTCTACGCGAGCCTGCATCGTGTGGCTTAACATCCCACTTAGCCTCACTTGAAAATGAGTTGTTTAATGGCAAGACCTCATCCCTAGCACCTTGCCAGCCATTCCTCACTGGGCCATTTGGACAAGACACGGAGCCAATTCCATCAAAAATCTTGCAGACATCAAAGCCGTCTTCAATTTGATCTTCTTCATCTTCCCGATATTTCCTCAACGCCTGGCTGTCCGCAACTGCTGGTTTTAGGGTAGGTGCAACGACGCCAGCAGAATTAATATGCTCAGTTGAAACTGACTTTGACCCACTGGCGCCGCGACTTGTTCGTTGCAGCTCATCCTTGCCGTTAAGAGACGAAACATGGCGACTCGGCTGTTGTGAAGTCATTGGAACTGGGGGCTGGAGACAACTAGGAGGTGTCGCTGGGAATCCAGCAGCCTCGGAGGGGCTTAGCGGGGGTGCACGTTGCAGCCATGCATGACCCAGAAGTACTCGGGCATTAGCGCGCAACGCAGCTTCACGATTAAAGCATTGAAGTAAAAAGTCGCGCAGAGCCTCACTCGCACCAGCAGGAAGCCTAGGTACGTCATCTTGCACAATCCGAAACAGTGCTGCCATGGGTGCCAGATCGAAATGTGGAGGCTTTCCTGTTGTGAGCTCAAGAATCGTGCAACCAAGACTCCAGATGTCACAGGCCGCGGAGGGTGTTGCAGACATCTCAATGATCTCAGGTGCCATCCAGTAGGGGGACCCAACCATGTCATCATCAAGATCAGCACCTGCAAACGACGCTGCTCGTGCCTACATCAAGCCATTAAATTGCGTTAACATGGTCGCCTCTAAGCAACTCTGAAGGGTTGACAGCTACACCAAAATCTGCTACTTTTGCCACACCAGTTTTGGTTGTTAAGATGTTAGCCCCCTTGATATCTCGATGAAGCACACCTTGTGCGTGAAGGTACTCAAGCCCAAAGAGCACCTAACCGCAGTATTAGGCGAGGTGAATTATTGCGCTTAATACTAGCCTGGTTAACGTATGAACTACATACCGGCTCCGAGAAATCTCCAAAGAGCTTGCGCACAGAGGCCTACTAACATGGAACTTGTATTGAATGGCAACCGCGAAATTCACATACGAGGCTACCATTTTCCATGTATTCAAGAACGACATGCAGACCCTCGCTGTCATTTATAGCGCCCAAATATTTAACAATATTAGGATGGTCCAATTTGCTCAGAAGATCTAACTCTGTCAATACCGCCTTGATGTCATTGCTGCTTCTTTCAAACTTTTTGATAGCTACAAATGCGCCTGTCTCGCGCTGCCAAGCCTGATGCACCACTGCACTGCTACCTTGTCCAATGACCGCACCAAGACTGTAATTACCAACGAGATTTAGCGCCATCCACGACGTTTCTCATAACAAGCCTCCTTTTGGCAACAGAAACATGAAAGGATGTAGTAAGATCTATCGTAAGATCTATCTCGCCGCGCATGAAGTATGCGCATGACTACCGAGAAAACCCGGTCCAGCAACTGGGTCCAGAGGTACGCACCTTTTGGAGTGCAGTGGCTGAAACAGTCCGCCGGGGAACTACCCTTAAACCCGGATCATGCCTCTTGGAGATGCCTTAACCTCCCTTAAAGAGTTCAACATCATTTCTAGAGAGTTTAGGTTACGACTAGTAGTCGATTTAACATGGAGTCGACGGACGAGGGGTCCTTGCCTACACACCATCGATTTGGAAGTGGGACTGCAGATGCTATAGTTGCTGGGCTGAAAGAAGAAAACTCACGATTGCGCGAGGGTTCGCTTCGGAGGCTTTATTCCATTGTTGACCGATGCTGGTCAGAGATCTCGGACGCGATACCCCTGATAGAAGAGCTCAGTGAAGACGATACCTTTAGATCGCATGAACTTGCCGCGGCAGTTGCGAGCAAGATATTTTTCCACCTTGAGGAGTATGATGATGCGCTCCGACTTGCTCTTGGAGCTGGAAATTTCTTTGACATTGATGCAAGGACAGAGTATGTTGAGATGTTAATCTCAAAATGCATGGATACTTATATCCAGAATCATCAAAGCTCTCCCATCGGCATACAATCACATGACCTCGATCCACGTCTTGCCAATGTCATTGAACGCATGTTTCAACGTTGCTATGCTGATGGCAAATACTTTCACGCAGTAGGAGTGGCACTTGAAGCGCATCGTCTAAATAAGGTAGAGGAAATTGTAACTCGATGTCCACTGGGAGACCGACATGCTCTATTCTCTTACGTTTTGGAAGTTATTCCCTCTGTCACTGCTACCTGCGCATTTCGACAGCTAGTAGTTCGTACGTTAGTGACGCTGCATCCATTATTGCCGTCGCCTGATTACATATTTCTTTGCAGCGCACTTCAGTACCTTGGAGCTTCAAATGAGGTTCAAGATCTTCTACTTAAGCTGGTCGATGGGAAAAATCACCACGAAACACTCCTCGGATACCAGCTCGCTTTCTTGATTGCTGAATCAGATAATCATAGATTTATTTTTGACATTGTATCAAAACTGCGGGATCCTGCTGGCTCATCAACACTCCATGATTTACACCAAAATCATATATCCCACCTTATCCGAATCATGGACACAGATGGTTTAGCTAGTAAAATATCCTTGGATTTTATGAGCACAAGGTCCCGAACTGACACTCTGATATTTAAGGCAATTAAGGAATCCATTGACGGTAATCGAAACTCTGTGTTGCACAATGCAACAGTGATTTCGCACAGTTACGCAAACGCCAGCACAAAAGACACTGCGTTTTTGCGCAATAATTTGGATTGGATGGGCAAAGCATCAAATTGGGCAAAATTTATCGCCACCTCATCAATAGGAGTCATTCATCAAGGCCATGTGGAGGAGTCAATTCGCATCTTGCAACCTTACCTTCCGCAAACACCTGCATTTAACTCACCGTTTTCAGAGGGTGGTGCCTTGTATGCACTTGGCCTGATTCACGCAAATAAGGCGCAGTTGAGCACCTCAGCTGCGGTTTCGCGCCTGATAGATGCCTTGCATAGCTCAGGGAACTCCGAGCCATTGCAGCACGGGGCATGCCTTGGCCTTGGGTTGGCAGCAATGTCAACTGGTAAGGCACAATACTATGATGAACTGCGTACTGTGCTCTACTTTGACTCCGCCATCGCAGGTGAAGCAGCTGCCTACGGTATTGGTTTATTGTTACTAGGGCATGGTGACGAGACACTGCTTTCTCAGAATGCAATCTCGGAATTGTATTCATATGCGCATGAGACTTGTCATGAAAAGATCATCCGTGCAGTGGCACTTGCGATAAGCCTTATTGTTTGTGGAAAGGAAAAAGCCGCGGAAACAACTATTGAGATGCTATTGCGAGACAGAGATGCCATAATTCGGTATGGGGGCATGCATGCAATTGGTCTGGCGTATGCCGGCACAGCCAATAATCAAGCTGTCAAACGTCTCCTTCATGTGGCAGTCTCTGACGTATCTGATGATGTCAGGCGTGCCGCAGTAACCTGCTTGGGTTTCGTCCTGTTTCGAAATCCAAAACGAATTTTAGCACTTGTGGGATTACTACTAGAAAGCTTCAATCCGCATGTCCGGTATGGAGCATGCATGGCAATCGGACTTTCGCATCCGGCCTCAGGGGACGTTGATGCTATTGCATTACTTCAGCCCTTGCAGACGGATGCTATTGATTTTGTACGTCAGGGGGCTCTCATGGCAACAGCATTGGTAGTGATGCAACAATCCAGCGCGCAGGTGCATATGCTAGGTTCTTTCCGGAATAAAATCACAGAACTTGTCAAAGACAAATACCCTTCAACACTCACAAAAGTAGGTGCAATCATAGCGGCAGGTATCATGGACGCTGGTGGTCGTAATTGTGCGGTGGCATTGCAGTCCTCCAGTGGGTTTTTGAAACACAGTGCATGCGCGGGCATGGCTCTGTGGGTACAAAGTTGGTACTGGTATCCCATGTTTCACTTTTTTTCTCTAGCTTTAACGCCCACTGTCCTCATTGGTCTAAATTCAAATTTTGACATGCCCACTGATTTCTCTGTAATTTGTTCAGGATCTCCTGATTTGTTTGCATATCCTCCTCTGACAACAGAAAAACAAGAAACAAAGAAGGAACGAGTTGCAACTGCCATTCTCTCAACCACGTTGAAACACAAAGTGAGAGAAAAGGCAAAAGATAAACACAAGGCGTCTTCTTCAGCACCAGATCCAGATGCAACTTCAATCTCGTTGTCAAATGCAGATCTCACTAGCCCTCAAGAACCACTAGACGCTTGTGCTCAAGTCACTGTAGGAAGTTCGTTCAGGTTGTCAAATCCGTCGCGGTTAACTCAGATTCAGATGAAATCCTGCAAATTTGACCTGGAACAGCGTTTCGTTCCTGTTGCCACTACAATCAAAACGCATGGTATCATCATGCTTGCAGATCGAGAGCCCAGCACCATGCCTCAAATTACAAGGTTTCATGATTTCGCTCGGGCTGTCAATGAATCTGCTTTACCCACGGCATTCGAATGGCCATATGGACTGCTCTAATCGCCTTTTTCTGGTGTGTCCCATGCGCCCGAATGACATTGTGGGACGCGGCACGAAACGCCACCTTGACGAACGTTGCGTGCGCCACTAGAATGCCCAGACCAAATCATCTTGCCCGCCAATCTCAGTCACGTCCAGCTCCAATATCAATTATCCGCTTACTAATTAGAGCTTCGTCCCTTTAGAGAGATCCTAGGGAGATCCATCAGTATGATATTTGGGGTTCCCGAAACTTCTGTGCGGCTCCGTGGTTTGGACCCCCGGGCCGAGATCCGCGAACTCCCAAGCAGTCGCATGGGAGACCATGATCTCCATAGCGAATATAAACGCAGTCCCGTCCCCTACAGCATGACCTAGGGAGGCCTCACCGACCCCCTTCGGAGGCTTCATGCGAAATAGCCCCCTCGTTTGGATCGATCAAGACTTAGTCAGTACCTGAGCCGAGGCCGTCCATAGTGCGATGTCCCCTAATTTGAGATTGAGCTCCCTGCCACTATCCGCCGGCACGCGTCGGGACCGGTCGGGACCGGGCTGATGGGGAGGGGTTACTTTCGCGGTGAGACGCAGTTGCGAAGTTGCCCGTCCTGGGGATAGCGTACGGGTATTACAGGCGCCTTCGGGCAGATCTCCGGGCTGAAAAATCAAAACTCGCCTCTATGCTGGTAATTTGGTCTCCCAGAGGCCCTTGGGTACCTATGGCGTGAGACGGATGCACACGCGCGGCCGGGTCCCCGATGGGCTGCCAGATAGATCGCCTGAAGCGGCACGAAACGCCGCCGTGACTGGCGCGACATTCGCGGGCCAAAATTCCCAGATCAAATAGTTTCGCTTGCCCGTTTCGGTCAGGTCCTAAAGGGGCGAGCAGGCCCCCTATTCTCGATTTGCCGGAGGCCAAGGCGTCTAGTTATGGAAATATGGCAAATAAATAATAATTACCTACCTACCTACCTAAATAAATAAATAAATAAATAAATAAATAAATAATTAAGGGAGGAATATCCTAAAGGAAAGGACATACCTAGGTAGGTAATAATTAAGGAAGAACTCGGGGTTTGGATTGGGTTTGGTGTGACAAATTGACAATAGTGTCACCCCCGTCCGGGCCCAAAATGTGCAATTCATTTTACGTCTAGTAGTATTACCTACCTGGGAAAGTTCCCTCCCGGCGCGCCCTAATCATCCTCGGATTCAGTCGTCCAACGCCGAATTGGAGTCCCGAAAAGATTTTGCTGAACCAAGGCTGCCCGAGAAGGTACCGAAGCCAAGGTTCCGTCGCTGATATATCATGTGCGGCGCGCCGCGACAGAATGCATGCGCAAAAAAGACATGGATAGGGTGCATGCGCAAATATCATAAGGAACACACACGTAGCGACGCCTCGCGCGTGCGTCAGCAGCAAAGCCCCGCTTCGCACACCTCAAAACCAACGTACGGCCAATTCCTATGGGGCTACCCTACTCCCCTCATGAGTTCAAGTCCCTAGTCCTTAGCATAAGCACAACAACATTTTGCGACAAGACTCTCAAGTCCAGTATGTACCGGAATGTGGCAAGCTAGAGCGTCAATCTAACGCAGGGCAGGATTTCTCGTGCCAAGCTACTTTTACACATGCCCCGATCGCTTTTGCTCTACAGTAACTTGCCTATTTTGTGAGCGCCAAGTTGGGGGCCATATTTGAGCAATCAAGACTTCATTATTGGAAATAACAGAAAGCGTAAAGTGACCCTCCATCTCAGCTTGGAAGGCGCCGACCAATATAACATAGACACCGCGATCTAGACAATCCACACAAGTCTCAATGACACGTTCGCGTCTTGCCCGGCCCGTCGAGCTAATTAAGTTGTTCTTTTCTAGCTTGGTGATACGATTGACACGCCTGTGATCTCGCCGTGTGGCACGGCAAATGTAGCTGGCTACAGGTAACATCGCGGCATGGCCTTTCGTGTGAACCTGCTTAACAGACACGCGCAGTGTGGTGGGTCGATGAATAACAACAGAGTATTGGGGGTTACGTTCAACCTCACAGCATGGATTATGCCGTGAGGGGAGACCGGGCGCCGTGTTCTCACGATTGTCAGGATAACCACAACTCCACTCCCCAGATATGCACTTTCTCTTCCAACACAAAGCATTTTCTGAATAGTAGTGGCATATAAAAATGCATCGGAATACACTACAAAACTCATCAAATGACATCCAGAATGTATGGGGCTCTAAGCCGTGAAATAACTTGTTGCGCAGGCGTTTTGTCCAGAGAGTGGATGAGTGCGACCATGCACCTCTGAAAATGTCCCTGTGGCCAGCAGGGTTGCGCAGCTTGATCAATTTGTGCCTTTCCGGAAACACATCGATGATGTCATAAATAGTATATGTTGCTCCAAACATAAGTCCAGAGAGATGAAGCGACAATGCAGCATGCTCAGCTGGAATAGCACCAGCCCCCAGAATGTAGTCACTTTGATGCGAGCGCAGGAGATTACCCCAAAGTGCTCGTTTGCCAAAGCCACGAGAAGCCTGTGCGATGTGCAGGCACTCAGCACGATTTCCAGTGAATAGCTCAAGCCCTTGATGAACGAATCCACTCTCGATGGCACCATAGCTGCCATAGTATTTGGCGACACCCTTTTCTAGGAGGGACAGCCAAAGCTCAGCCATCTCAGAGACGTGTGCGATAGCAAAACCCGCACAGTCCTTGTAACGTTCTTTATAGGTCTCTAGTAAGATTGCATCTAAAGAAGCAGCCACATCGAGCTTCAAATTTTGGTCGACGCAGTCAGGACACTGAAATGAGTTCCGTTCGCGCCTAAATGCGTCAAGGGCAACAAGTGCATCAATACCACTGCCACCTGAGCCATCGCCAAGCATTGGAAGCGCATCATCTACAACCACGGCTTCCCACTGACCGTTAGCAAATAATTGGAGGCCAAATGCTCCGACGGCAGAGTCATATACGATGCTGCCTTCAAGATCAATCATGTTGATGAAGAGTTTTTTAATTTGAGCACCTGCGTCGGCATCATTTTTGACACCAACCGTGGAGAGCATAGCGAGCACTGCAATAAGCCAATTATCATTGACACAGACCCCTGGGCGGACATCATCAGGTTCGCCGCCTTCCGCGAAGAGGACAGCATGTGGATTAACCGAGAGGGCGTGATTCCATGTGCCAACAAAGTTGGCTCCAAAGCAGGGCCCCAACGTTGACGCGCTAGGCTGAAATTCAGGGTCAATAAACTGCAAAGTCCCTTTACGTGCTCTTGACGGATAACAGTCTGATTCACCTGCCTCGAGCTCTGCAAGGCGCTCACGGCAATTCCCCACCGTCTCCTCATTATTCAGGAGCACATGCAGCTCATAAGACTTGCGCATGGGCTCATCTCCAGTTTCAATCGCAGGGTGCATGTTGCTTTCCCATTCCCTTTGAAGTACAGTTACAAAGCGATTTTGATCCTCTGGCCTGAGAGACTCCAGCCAATTTGAGGTGCGCCTAGAGCGCCGAACTAAGCAAGCACTCATGCTCTTAGCGGCATTCTCTTGCTCAGTGTAGGCGCGCATTTGGGAAAGTGCACGCGCAGCCACAATCTCTTCACGGTCTTGCTGGTCTACTTTCAATTCGTGGTCTATCTGCTCTACGGTGAAATTGTCTTGTAGCAAGTAGAAGCGCTCACGTTGATCCTGGCTAAGAGACTGAAGCCAAGATGCAGCAAGTCGCATGTTGAGCATTGTGGAGTCGGGCGCTTAAAGCACCTTGCTTGGTGGTAAGATTCCATTGGAAATTAATTTGAAACGACTCTCACTAACAAACTTTCTGAAGGTAATCTGCTTGTGTGTCAAATGAGCATCGTTGGCTGTTATCACAAGGAAATGAAAGTGGGCCAGGGCCTTTAGCTCACCTGCAAAATGATTGCGGAAAGAGACATCAAGCTCGATAAGTTGAATGATCGCCTGCATAGCCTCCATTTCCACAGTATCTTGCGCGACGACTCTTTGCCCCTCCTTATCAAAATCTCTGAGGCAATTGCACAAAATCTTCAACTCCAAGCCGCGAAACATCCAAGCCGCAGATCCAATACAGCCAAAAGGGCCGCGAGATGCGCATGTTTCTGCGAGAGCATCACGGTCGGTGTAGATGGCATCTGCGCGCCATACCGCCTGCTGTTCATCGCCGAGGGTAACTAGCCTCAATGCAAATTCTGCGACATCGATCCTCATTGCGATTGCCTGTGCCGATGACCTGAAATCAGAATGACCTGTGCTGATTGGTTCACTCTCTGTCGGCTTTGAATTGCTGTGTCCCTGAGAATTGACTTCATGCTGACCTTCAGGACCATCCCATTCATCACAACGAACTTCAAATTTTGATGCCTCTGCGCAAATATCCTCCTCATGTCTACGCAACGTCGCTAGGGCGGCATCTACAAAAATATCCGAGGAAGGATACGAGGCGACGACGCCCATTTTCAGGGGCACTTGTGAGCAGGCATTGGTAGAGACTGAAACAAAAAGCGAGATGAAGAAAAAGAAAAGAGTGGTCCCAATGGAAATACATTGGCTGAAGCAAGCCAGAGCTGCAGTCCAACACACCCCTATTCCACAAAACAGGACACACTGGACAGTGAGACGCGTTTCATCTACTAGAATACCATTCTGTGCTGAATATGAGTATACCGGAAAGAGAGTAGGAGCGAACCAATATACTCGATCTGTATCTAGGTGGACCAGGTCCAATATCTTTATAATGCATTTGCACAGCTGTAGCACGAAAACCACTGAGAGAATCAGTATAGATGACGAACCAGTGAAAACAACAACACACAAGATCAGTACAATGCAAACACTGCGGATCGCGATGTCTGATGAGCGCAACAGATTTGGCGGTAGATAAAAGGCGTTCTCTGCCCATTTGCATATAAAGTATGATGCGCCCGCAAACCATAGCAAAGTAAAGCAGCACGCTAGTGCCATTACCGGTGAGCTCCAGAGATAGATTTGGGCCAACATGAAAAAAACAAGTAAGTAATTCGCTATCTGCACCAAACCCAAGTAGAGTCTGCGGAAAATAGGCGACACGCAAAAATTTTCTGAGTTCGATTTCCTGTTGTGTGACTCATTCAATTCTGGATTGCCCCAGATTGAACCTGGATCTTTGCAGCCGTGGTCAACCCAAGCTATTACTTGATAGAGGTTATACAGGCCCACCGGGTACAGGATAAGCGTATCAATAAGCCACATTGCTTCAACAACGTCAATTCGCCCATCTAACCAGGCTTTGTATGCCCACCCTAATGTGCCGGCAAATAGCAAATATCCGACCAAGCTGGCAAAAATCATGTTGCGCTCAGCTTTGTAGGTTTTGAACCATTTTATTATAGGAGAGATAGTGAGAAATAGAAACGTGTTCACTGTCCAGAGAAGGTGACCAACGTACGGAGGATATGCAATATGTGAAAGTAGACCGCCTAGAACCATGACCAGAAGAGGCACAAGGACGACACAAGTCACAGTGATATATTCATCTTGGAGGAGGCAACCTGTCAGAATAGCCTCCCACAACGGGACCTGAAACCAAACCTGGTCTGCTGTTTGCCAAGCGTAAGTTTCATTGGTCATACTTTTACATATAAGCCCAGTGCAGTGAGTACAAATTTCCATCAAGGTAAGATTTGGTAGTGATTTGGATTCATTGCGTTTGTGAGAATCATCACTGAGGCTCCGTTTTAGTTTAGTGACACGACATGCATGTAAGCCAGTTTCAATTACTTTTCGCCGCTGAGGCAATGTATCAGCAGGGGGGGAGTACAGCCGCCTTGACGAGAATGCGCGCTGCTTGATGATAGATTTTGGCGGCAGAACCGGCATTTGAACAGTAGGAGAGCATTCGGCATGCTGATTCTCATTTCGGACTTGTACGACATGCGGCATTTGAAGAGTTCTCAAAGTTTTGACGCCACCCGATCCCTTCTGGGGTTTGTTCATCATTGCCTGTAGTACTTCAAAGGCCAGTTTTGACTCGGAATCATCTACTTCGGGAACGTCTTCAGTGGCAGGTGGCCAGATGACGACCTCACAATCATTGGCTAGCCAAATCGAAAAGGCACGCAAAGAAATGATGACACAGAGCGGACCAAGGGCAAAAACAGCAAGGGCAGCAGGCGCCTCCGTAGCTCCCCACAACAGTAAGCCCACTGCAATGAGACATAGATACGCAAGACTTGCCAATATTTTGGGTAAGTTGAATGATGGAGTGATAACATATGCCATAGCTGCACCACCCATCAGCAGACTTTGAGTATCAAGGTAGGCTGCTCGGACATGGCCATGTATTGAGCCGGCAAATGCAACAAATAGCCAGACCACAATTGGTATAACGCGAGAAGGGAGCTCTGCACGATCACCAAAGCGCAAGAGTGGCAAAGATAGTCCAGGTGGGTTTGCGTACTCGGCAACCAAAGTGATAACAAACAGCGCTGCTGTCAACACCAACAAAGCACACTCTGGCGTACTAGCTACATCAAAGGAGGGCGGGTGAACAACTTTTGGCATCTTATTTCTTGTCGCAAGGAAAATCATACTGCAGGCTTCTAGATGATCAATATACGGCAGGCGTTTGTTCACAATATTGCGCAGTAGAGATATTCCATATACACAGTACACCATAGATATACCAAGAACCCAAAATCGTGTATCGATGAGGACGACAATTGCACGTGAAGCAATCATGAGATGAACTGTTTTACTTGGTGACCAGCGGGCACAATCAAGGTCAAGATTAGAACTGATGGTGTCAGTCAAACTAAAAAAGAGGGCATAAACTAGTGCTAGGTATCCTTTTGTAGTCAGCATGAAAGCACCAACGACAAGCATAAGAAGCACTAGTCGAGATGCTGTGCGGAGTAATGCACAACGCACCGCAGCCATCTCTCTTGAATTCAAACAATTGCTGAACCCGCAGAGATGCCCTGCAATATCGGGTACGAAATCAAAATAAGGCGAAGACGACGAAGCACTATAACATTCCTTCATCAGCCAGTAGTCGTGTTTTGCACCATCGGGGTGCTTTGATTCAATAATAGTTGCCGCATTCGTAAGTGCACGCACGAGGTCACTTTTTGCGCGACAGATATCAGCATTGAATTCCATGACTTCCAGGGTGAATGGGATGAGCCCCAAAGCGAGAAAGACTGTTGCGAATGAGAGGAAGTCAATCTCTTGTTCGGCATTATCATTTGCTAGTGAAGGACCGAACACAACAATGACAAATAGGAAGCCAAATGTACACGTCACACTACACACCAAAGCACTCAAGATAGCTCGCGTGAGACGCCATCGCTCAAGTTTCCAAAGAGCGAGAGCAAATCCAAGTGACTGAATGGCAGTGCCAATGAACATTATGAAAAGTCCCAAGTGTGGCGGTCGCACGGTCATGGTAATGATGATGCCGCACGTCCAGAAGACAATCCAGGGCACTGCAAGCATGTTTAATGCGCAGCGTGTTGCCCAGTAGTAGTTGTGGCGAAACTCGCAATTGTTAATCGAAATGCCATCGCTTTGAAATAAGCTGGTTATGATTGTTGCCCCTGTAGATCCCCCGCCTTCTTTCTCTGGTGTGAGCATGTGTGCGCCCAAACGGTGCAGCCTAAACTTACACATTGACAATAATCTAAGAGCGCCTGACATATAAATCAGGAGTGGAGTTCCCAGTTGTGTCAGCCTGACAAGAAGTGCAATACATTCGAAACGAATTTGCCATCGATGCCCTTTAGCACTGGTGCCAAAGTGTGGTTCAAACACAATGAAGTAGTCCATTTCGCACTCTGGCCATCCAAGATTTATCATATTTTGTGCTATAATACCATATTGGTCACGGACCGCCGGGGCGAAGTCGTGTTGGTAGCAAGAGTAGCCTAGACTTTGTTCCTCTTGCACAATTGGGATCGACACAACGTACTCCCATTCCCGAAGCCAATCTGGAAGCCTGTGGCAGCTAGTCGGGCGACAGAGAGTCAGCGTGGCATCTGCGTTTATAGAAAGCTCAGCATATAGAGCCACCTGTGCATTTAGAGCCACCTGTGCATTTACAGACCGGCTCACATGGCTTTTTGTCTGCAGCAAAACAGCACCATCTGCATCAAGAGCGGATGTTGTACTATAAGCTATAAACTCTGTCGTTAAGAAGTCTTCTCCTTCAACAACATGGACCTGAAAGGGCACAATTTCAATAACTACGCGAACTGATGCGTTTGCATTCAAGCGAATCCAGGCTTCTTCGCGACAGAGCTTTCGGCGCTGTAGACCCCAGGGCATATCGTTTTCAAAGCAGCCGCTCTCATCACAAACAGAGTGGTTGTACTCCACGGCGAGGCTTGAGCAGAAAGGAAGCCAAAAGGATCCGGCCCCTAGTAAATCATCGCCACCATCTAATAGTTCCAGGCCAGTGTCGTAGTCCAGCACCTGAAAGAGCACCAGTGCCTCACCTGAACGATGCCATCCCATAGACATTTTTTTGCCCAACCAGTGTTTGTTCTCGTTCCCAATTCGACCAGTTTCTCTGGTCGACCAAAAGCCGGGTATACCCACCTGAACGCGGACATAAGCATCACTCCATTTCGCAATGCCTGCATCAGGAGTTGCCTTACCATCCTGATCGTTTAGGTTTTGTGCTTCCACAATAGTCACAAATACATTCCCGCCAGCCGCCGACCCAGTTCTTCTTTGGGACTGGATTTCGCGGTCGGGACATTCCTGCGAGCATGGCGGGAAAGGAAAATGATTCTGATTCTTCAATTTGCCGTTGCAAGAGAACCCTACACATGGCGGATCGGTTGTCAATTTCCGCGGCAGCCGTGTTGACATAGCCGCGCTGAAAATTGTTAAAGCTACAAGTACGTAAACTTTACGCATGCTTAAACTAGGTTTAATATTAAATACAGGCCCTTAAACACATGGTTGTTTCGTGTTTCAGCGCATGACGGTATACTTGGGTGGATACCGGTATGTGCATACTGCGGTAAATAAATAAAGGGCATACTAGTAATTAATTAGAAATCGAGGACGGAGGAGGAGAGCTCCACATCACTCCGCTTAGCGGTCTTCGCCACCCCAGGCTTCCCAGGAGCGACACTCCGGCTATGGCCCGGGCCCGGGCCCGGGGCGCGGCCCGGCCTATGAGTCTGGACTCGGATTACTCAGAATTATACACGCCGAGTCTACTTGTACCCACTCACTGAAAACAGTGCGGAATCACACAAGCAGTCTACGGTGCAGGCTTGCGCTCGTCAGGACAAGTCACGGTGAAGAAGTACCACGCCGCCGCGGCGGTCAAAGAAACCACCCGGGCGACAAAACTCCCGGACACTGATAATATAACTACTGGTAAGGTAGCCCGGGGCACGAAAGCAGTCTGAGGTACTCCCGTGGGCCGCTTCGGAGCCTCGTGCATCCGTACGAGCCTGCTCCTCCTCCACTGCGACACTGTCCGATTTCACCGTGACTGCCTTACTATTATTATTACACCCCAGACCCCTAGTCGTACTTTTACGGACATACGCGGGACTAGCCTGCTGAGTTTCTTTGACTTGAAGTTATGTCATGATACAAGAGCTAAGCTTTGGCAGCTTCCAAGAAGTAGGTAGATGCACATTGTCTCCAATTGACGACGACAGCCACGCAATGAACAGGGACTTGAGTCACCTCCCTTCTCGTTGACTAGTATTGCGGCTCACCAAGGTAGCAGGAGTTATGCCTGAGATATAAAGGGGCTTGATACCCGGGATTTTGTTAGGCCGATCTGTGTGATTCAATGGAGCTTCACACGGAACGCACTGCCCCAGAAAATTGAGAGGATGCTTTTTGGTAAATTCCAGAAGTGGCGCATGGGCTTGCTTAGGCTCCCTTGACACAATAGCAGCAGCATTGCTGTCGGAGGTGTTGCTTTTTAGCATTCTGTCTCCCAAGGCTGCATCAAGACTCTGTTTAAGGTCCCAAAACGAAGTTTTCTTGGCAAGTAAGTCGAGGATTTCAGCTCGCTTTGGGCGGGTGTCTAGCTCATGCTTGAAATTCTTGATTTCATTGGCACTCATGATATCATCAACTTGCGAAGCAATCTGGGAACGAATTTGAGCTAGGTCACCCCTGTCTGCCTTGATCGTGCGCATTTCATCCAGGCCGCGTCGCAACTGGGACGTTTCTCGGCGGACATCGTCGTCATCACCTTCTGTGGCGTGTAACGCCGATTGTAGGTACACTAATATCTCACCAAATCTGGCTTCCACCTTGACGTCCACATCTTCATAAGAAACTTTGTACTTGAGCTGGTTCAGGATATCTACAAGCTGTTTTTCTGCTTCATCGATTGCGGCCAACATAGATGGTAAATGACACTCTGCATTTGCATCGATTTTTGCCTGAACTCCTTCTAGATGCAATGAATGGGAGTGAACGATATTTTCAATTTCTATTGAGGCTTTACCACTGATGGCTATAGCATGATCTTGCAGCATCTTGCGCTGACGCTCAACATCGGCCTCGTGGATTTCTAATTGATCCCGGAAACTTGCTAGCAGGTGAGTCAACTGAGAGCCTCTGTCGTCTACGTTTCCAGTCAGATCAGCTTGTAGTTCCGTCGGTAGTGTCACGTTCTGCGCAGGAACCAACAAGTTCTCTTTTAGCTTGGCTACACGGGCTTGTAAATGTGATACAACTTCTTCAACAGTCCCCAAACGCATGTCCACCTTTGATAGGAATGTTTGGGTTCCTTCAAAACGTCTTGTAAACCGTGCGTCCATGTCATTTGCCAGCTTCTGAAGCGCGGTGATTTGCCCGTCTTGACTGCACACTTTGTCCTCTAGATCCTTGAAAGTTGAAAGTCTGCCTTGCAACACTGAGATTTGATCTCTATTATCAATCAATTGCTGCCGTGTCCCAGCAAGCTCTTCGGATTGCTTCCTGGTGCTTCGCTCAACCGCAGCTAAGAATTCACGCAACTGTCTCATCTCGTGGCGGGCTGATTCAAGTAACTCGTCGTGTCGATCAACAGTTTCCTGGATGGCACCTAGGATAGCGTTGTGTCCTCTAAGAGTCTCCAAAAGAGTCGTTTCTGCCACGTATGGCATGCTGTGCTTTGTTGCTCCTACCATGTCGACGTGCGAACTCTCGACGTCATGCTCCATTTGCCTAAAAAAACCCACAGGCATCGACTGGCGAATTGCATCGTCAAGAAGTGATGTTTCAAGGCTGACAGGTTCAAGGTTAACTGAGTTCATCGCTTTGTCGATTGATAGGCGGCTTGAGACAACTAATACGAGGTATAATACTTAGCGCCTCTCTTCGTAGTACCGTGGGTACCGTAGGTACCGTAGGGTACCGTAGGTACCGTAGGTACCCACGGTACCGTGCAGTACCTACTAGAGATACAGCGATATTAGCTTTGGTTTCAGATGAATAGTATGCGGTTTCTGCACCCCCAAAATCAATTTGACCATGAAACACATGGTATAGGCGCCAACTCTCAGCCGCCGATGGCCCGGGAGCGTTGACCCAGTCGCTGTGATCATAGGCCTTTAATGCACGTAATTCAACTTCATCGCGGAATGACCCAACCATTCCAAGTCTTTTGAGATTAATATTGAATAAATTCTTCTGAAGTGTCTTCGAAAAGAAATCGGCCATGACAATGTCCGTGAGCTCGAGCTGGCGTTCCAAAAATATATCTGCCGTAGGCGTCGTGCCATAGTTATTGAGAAGCTTGAAAGATGTATTATCATAGCATGGCGTCGTATAAAATATAGCATCAATTTTCCCATAATTTCTCGGCGCGGAGGAGTCGTGGTCTATACTCGACAGGTATGTGCTTGGATCTGATGAGCTTGGTGCAATAAATGCACAATGCTGCTATGGTAGCTAGGTCTCTCGGGTGTCAATGTGACACGGAGATGCCAACAGGAAGGACTCTCACTGACTCGGAGACGTGAGCCTGAGAGTGTGGGAACCCCCTCAGGCTACTACCTCCGAGTCCGAGTCGGCTACTCGGGCGACTACCCGGCTACTTCCAGTCCGTGCAGTCCGTGAGCGACCTCTAGGCTCGCTACCCCCCCGGGCCCTAGGCATTTGCGTCCCTGAACCCGAATTGACTCGGACTATGGCTATCATGATTTCATTCAAGTTAGGAAAAAGACAGAATAGAAGGTCTAGGGCACCGATCATGATTGATAGGGTTAGCCGGAGGTCTGCAAGGGTTTTGTTGTGTTTAGCTCTCATACCACGTCGGCTAATGTGCGATTTGCATGTGATCTGCAAAACTTGGAACAGACACACAACCCCAATATCAAGCAATCACTATATACACATGCCAAGGCCATTTTATCTCTCGTGTATTACCGCTTTTGGGATATTCTTGCCGCTGTGTGGCGGCGTATTTCCTCTAAGCCGACAGGTCGGCGGTTGACATCTTTTGCCGACTCGTTATCATCCTCTTCCATGTCAGGTGGATACATGTAGTCTTGACTGGTTGCCGTCGTCAGGCTACGACTGGGCTCCAAGGTATGTCCTGAGGCGCATTTTTCTCGGCTACTGATACGACGGTTGAAGTCTGACATAATTTCAAGCGCGCGCTGTTCGATTAGCTCAGCGTAAGCCAAGATATTAGATTTGGTGACTCCTTGGCCAGAAAGAAGAGCAAGACTTCCACCCGACCGATTGAAAATGACTCTTTGTCCACCTTTATTTCCACTGGCGTCATGTGCAATAGCAACAAGCTGATCACACTGTATTTTGAAAAAAAATGACTGAATCTTTCTTGCAATCTGCTCGAGGGCTTGCTGTGCCTCTAGCGCAGCGTATTTGCACTCATCTGCATTTTCTTTTGCGCTTCGCCACTTACCCTGCAAATCGGCCATCGCATCTGCGCGCTGCGTCTCCTCTTCACTTAATTTATCTTCATATGTGCATATCTCTGCTTCTAATCTTGCACGACGTTTAAGAGTCCAGTCGGTCTCCTGATTCTGAGCCTGGACATAGTTAAAAAGCGAAAACGCTTCTTCCTCTGATTTAACGTACTTGCGGACAATGTCCCCGAGCGCATTGATTCCACTAACACGCTTAAGCTCAGCGAACGAAGTTCGGTAGAGAAATATTTTATCTTTGGTGTGTTGCATGACATCTTTTTCGTTTGCGATCTGCTTCGCGAGCTCTTCGACCAAACCTGCCTTCTTTGTCTCCTCTTCGATCGTCATCAACCCCCGCGTTAAAGGTTCCTCTCCTAGGCCATTGTTGTGCGTCACTGATGATGCTGCTGCTGCCGCCATAGACTCTTCAAACTCGCGGTTTTGCTGGTCAATAAATTCAGACAAAGATTTCATTTTCTTTGAGAAAGTTGCCCTATCTTCTGCCTGTGATTGATGTAGCTCGCGTAATTGCTTGACAACCTTGTCGCGCGTTTCAGATATCGCATAGCTTCGTTCTAACACCTTCTCGACGCGACAATTGACCTCTCGGATCGATTGCTCAATTTTGGCGCGAGATTTACCGGACGACATTCGATGTCTCCGCACGGAGTTTATCTGCAACCTGAGCTTTTCATTGTAGTTCTCTGATTGCGACAGCCTTATGTGCATATGATTCAGGCGATGCTCAAACGAAGATATCAATTTTTTCCTGGAAATCTCCGCCAGCTTCGAAGGATCAATACCATCTGTTCGAGCTTTGGCTGGCCTCAAGGTAAATCTGTGTTGATTCAATAAATCGACAGCCGTATTTTTCGTAGACAGGCGAAAATGTGCGATCTGTTCGTCTGCCTTTCTTAGTGCACCTTCTAAATCGCTTAACCTTTTTCGCTCAATGATCATCTACGTGCTACTGGATTAGGGTATTAAATGAGTTTCGTGTATGTCAACCTGTCGTGTATGCCAATCAGACTTGAGCTGCAGCGCATTCATTTCCAGGTTCATTCGCTTCTGAGTCGCGATTGTTGCCATCTTGACTAGCTCGACAAGGCGCTGTGAGATGGCAAGAGAAGCTGCAGATATGTATCTGCGCACCGCCTCGGGCTCTATTAATGGTACGAAATAATCGTATGACTCCTGCGGCGAGACGACGGAAATCACCCGCGCTCGATCGTTGGGGCTTCATACCCCTATGAGCTGGTTAAGTGAGAAGTGAGGTGGTCGATGGGCGCCCACTCTCTAATATTTCAAGTTGACTCAGGCTCGGACCGTGACTCGGACTCCGAGTCGGAGCCTACACCGTGACCGTGACCGTTAGCCTGGGCTACTTCAGCATTTAAGAGGATTGAGGTCTTCCGGACGCCTGCCGGACTGCCAGTGTTACTAGGTCATTCAAGTCACGGTCACGCTTCAAGTTGGCGTGTTTTTTGTATTAAATTGCAGTATGGCGCGTAACAAATCACAGGTGCCCCGATTTTCACCGGGCCGCGGCTGGACCGCGGCGAAAATAAACACAACAGACAGTTTAAATTGCATGCAAAATGAAGAAAGTATTATGATATTCGTAGCCTGAGCGAGCCACTAGGTGTGACGATATTGCTACTGAGATACCGATCCTAGCTGACAGACCTGAGTCAGCCTCATATAAGTCCGGGACAGCCCTGGGGCCCTAAACAAAGCTCCTCCTGCAAACAGAGGGCTGTTGAGGCCTCTACAACACGGGCGCAGCGGGATCGTAACGACCCACCAATAGGATTTGAAGGGTGAACAAGAAGTTCCGGGGGTAACCCCACACCTTCAGGGGAATTACCAAAAGCCCCTTTGGCAGTGCCTGAGCAAGCTGATAACAGTTTGGCTCGCCAACACTGGCAGCCCGGGCCTGAGATCATTATATTCAAGTTGATCTGCGACAGGTCGAACAGGACGTATTTATTTGGGAACTAAGCCCAGCTTAGGGATATAAATTCCCTGCTTCTTAACTGCCAAAGGCAGCTGGGTTGAACACCCGGAGCACCATAGACGTAAATACAAGGATACGTGGCCCATATCATAGGAGGTACCGCAGTATTCACTTAATGGGGTCGTAGGTGGAACTATCGCAAACACACAACGCACAAGAGCATCGACCAAGCTTTAGACCCGAGCATATGAGGTTCGCGGTTGTTCGCTCTGGTTGAATCGTATGGCATTTGTGCACGAGAACGATGTGCGGGCATGAATATGAAAGACTGGCTTTAAGATTCGCAGCGTCGAAAGATGGCGCTTTGGCGCAGGAGGCGGGCAGCTGTGCGATGCGTCACTTGGTGGAGAGTTGCTACCTGAGGCACGGAGACAAGTTCTGGGGAATGGAAGCAAACAAGCTCTGGCGAACATGCACCAAGAAGATGAGAGCGAGGCAAAAAAGTCTAGTACGGCGGGGAAACTCTGCGCTGGGTACGCTTTTAACAAGGGAAATTTACAAATGCGCACGGAGGCTTGCACCAGAGCGACCACTCAGAAGGGAAGTGGGATTGCGAACTGTGGGAGATCCTGGATGGGGATGCTTGGCCCAGATTTTTCATGCCTGTCGATCAGCCGCCGAGCAGCACAATCCTTGTTGGACAGGGGCTGGTAGTAGCCAAGACGAAAACATAAAAAAACCAGGGCCCGTGCCAACAAGATACAATACTTCCAGAGACGACCTCAGCCATCATGGCAATGCCCAAAACTACAGAAAGCAAGGTCAAGTGTTTGATTTTGGCATGGAAGACAGCAGGCCAGTGGTCGAGCTATTAGAAAAGGAGTGGCACAAAGTATCAGAGCCCTCTGAATCAGTACAGCTTGAACTCCAAAGCGAGTCGAAGTGCGTAGAACTTCAGCCCTCGCAGCAGGCTTTGCTGACAAATGCACACGAGGTGGGGATCAGAAGATTTCGTGAGGCTAAGTATCAGCCATTCAAGATCACTCCTAGTGGTGAAATTTGTAAATTACAGTCCTTATGGCGTGCCACTATCGCTCGTCACATGTGTAGCGCGGCACTCAAGGATAGATGCTCTCTTAGAGTAGCCATAACAGCTACACAGACCAAGTTCTTATATGAGTATACGACCAAGTGTTGTCAAACCACATCTTTAAGCAATTTTCGTGCGACCCGGACCCTGCAACAGCTTCGCAGGCACAAGAAAGCCAGAGAATTAAAATCACCGAGGTGTCAAGTGACTGCTACTTTATGCCCTCAAATATCCCTGGGGGGCGCAACCAGGACAAAGGCGAGTCGACTGATGCGGGCACGTAAAACGGATGGCAATCTGCGGGCTGCTCTAGCTGCATCCGACACCACTATTATTAGGATGCAAGATGAGCTAAACCTACTTCACGCGACTCATACTGTTGTATTGGATGAAGTTCATAATCTGGTGAAGGCCACTCGCTCACTTTCTGCAATTATTGCTAATGGAGCCATATTTGCAGCCACCGCGTATAACTTCACACCAGCACGTGATGCTCTCAAGTCAAACGAGCCAAATGTTGCGCTCCCGATTCTCCGCAAGCTTAAAGTTCTGAGCGAGCGCCATATTGGTTGCTGCTTGAAAATGGTTCAAGTGGGAATGCCCTTTGCCCTTGTCCGCTTACTTGGTCAAGCAGACGACGCACGTGCACTACTTTCATTTGAAATCCTCGAAAATTTAGCAAAATGGCAAATTAGCGCCATTGCAGATACTGGCGTAGTTATTGCTCTCACGCGCACCCTCCTACTCAGCGTCACTCCCGAGGTTAAAGACCAGGCGGCACGCACTCTTGCGCTTTTCCAGCCAACTGAGTACTTCCAAAGTGGGTTCAGGTGCGCCATCTCCAACACAAACACAGGCATATTGCTAGTAGACAAGTTATTTCTTAAAAGAGCCGGTATTCACGAAGCGTTCCTCGCTAAAATTGACTGAAAAAAAATTGAATGAAAAAAACGAGGAAGCTGATTATTGGTTCCATTAAAAAATACACTGCCTCACGGTGCACGACGACGCTTTTGGCGGCACGACGACGCTTTTGGCGCTGCTGCAGTCGACCACCGCGGCCAAGGCGGCGGCTCTGAAGGACCCATAAGGCCTTAGATACGGCTCTGACCACAGCGTGGTGCCGGTAGCATGGCTTCTAGGGAACTTACGCTGCGCCAGCTGTCACTAGGACAAACGACCCAAGTTCTGCATGCAGAAAAGAAGCGCAAAATTTGCGGCTTGGAGAAAATTGAGGCCTTGAGGTTCTTCCCTTGGGTTCTCGAGGACCTGGCCCGGCGCGGACACCAAGCCAGGAGCGCCGTGCGTCGCGAACAAAAGTTGCCGATAGTGCCTGGATTTTAAAATCTAGTGAAGGAAGTGGATGCCTAAGTGAATGATCGTCCCCATAGGGCGATGGCGGTGGACTGTCGGAGTCCGATGATTCTATGGGCCAGCGAGCAGGACGCCGGGGCGGCGGAGAGAGCAGGCCCGGGGGTTGACACTCTTGTCACTCCACAGGTCTAGCGACCTGCTGCGCAACATAAGCGAGAACCCCAGCGGGTATGACGACTGAGGTCATAGGAGGATCCCGTAAGGCATTAGCACTAAATGTGTGGTAGAATGAGCCTGAGAGTGTCTCATACTAAGTAATTACGCTTATTGAATGTAGTAGAAAGTAGAAGTAGAAAGAGGATAAGGAATCTACTAAGGAGTAGGCCGACACCCTCACCGAGTTTTTTTTACAGTAAGATCCTGAGCGATCCTCCCCAAGGTAAATTCGTGCTGAATTACCCTGCGACACTTAATGCTGGAGCCGTGCCAGTGAGTACAGCTAAATTTGGCTGTTTTACCCCCCCCTTTTCAGCGCGAACGGCTCAAACCTGATGGCCAGTGAATATTGCCACCGTTCGGCACCTTCCGATTCCCGAGGGCGAAAGCAACCACACTTTGCCATATAATAATGGGGTCTCGCTTCACGTAGGTCCTGTCCGCGTCCTTGGGGGCAGCGCAGAAGCTGAGATCGAAAACTATTCGCGTGCTATGCGTCGGTGCGATCGGCCGCACGGAGCTCCGCACGGAGCTCCGCACGGCCGCCGGATGCTGCCAAATTCACGCTCACTCGCTGGTCAGCGTCGATAGACTCCCTTCCCGCGCGCGGGCGGGACGCAGCAGGCGCGCATCGGCGGCACCGGCAGCCAAACGAGACACTCATGATGCTGGCTCGTAGTTTTACCCCCCCTACTTTTTCCAAAAA
>JACLAA010004736.1_pt1 | contig 31588 bp, 21 predicted proteins | sample 8027891 | NCBI WGS metagenome assembly JACLAA01 (sample SAMN15724900, study PRJNA655200) | protist metagenome | isolation source: fluorescence activated cell sorting (FACS) single amplified genomes of... | place: Spain: Blaines Bay Microbial Observatory, Mediterranean Sea | collected 2016-01-19 | reverse complement strand
GGACGTATAAATTGAACCACAATTACCGGGATTTTGCTAGGCCTAAACGTGAGCGTGCAAGCGACGGCGAAGAATCACAACGCCCCCGGTGGTCCGACGACCTCAAGTTACGGTGCCAGTGACTTTGACTCGACGCCAAACAGCCTTCAACCAAGGCTAGAAACTTATAGACTCAGAGCACAACCAGTCTTTATGGTGTTGCAGGCCCGAGTTGTTCGACTATTTTAGTTTCGTGATGTGTATGAAGGTAAATCTCGCTAAACTTTCTGAAACTTTGATCTTCTGGTCGCCTTTTGCTGCATTTTGACCCGGTGTTGCTCACGGGCCAACAGTGACTCAGTTGTGCCCTTTAAAAGGCACTGCCGCCATTTATGGAGCATGGAGTTCTGCGCATACTCGATGCTATGAACTCCATATGCCTCGGCAGCCTTCTTATCCCATGCGTAGGGTTTTAACAAGGCAGATTTGGACTTCATACGATCGTGTAAAAACTCGTGCCCAGGTCGAACAGCCTCAATCAGGATTTTGCGCAAGGCTGATCGTGGTCTCTCGCGCTTTAGCTCAATTTCAGAACTGATAAACTTGGAGCCCAGCGCATAGTCCTCGGTGAGCGCTCTTTCAGTGGACCGAGTTCTACCTATTCCGAACTTGCTCTGTACATCTTTGGCTCGCGCTCCCCTCCCAGGCTCTCGCGCTTCCCATTCATTTTGTATTACCTGGTAGGTCCGCTCTTGGTCGTCATTGTGGCGAAGCAACAGACCCCCTGCGGACGCATGTAGCGTTAGGATCCAACTAGCCTCAAGATGTTTTCCTGTCAAACGTTGAGCAGGCGAGAATGGCGCATCTGAAAGCTGAAGTTGCTTTGACGATAAGCTTTGGGAAGCATAAGGCTGGGGAGAGTACAAAGTATCATCCACACGAATGAAATTTGTGTCCAGTTTGGCCTCTAGCACAATGTTAAGGTTCGCCGGTGATTTGTCAGGTCTTTCAGTGCCGGAATCCCGAGGTGCGTGCTTAGCTTGCTTGGGCCAGAAACAAGGCACGCATGCACGTCGTATCCCCAAAAAAGATTTCCTGGGGGAGACTGTAGAGGAAGCGCACGAGGCGGAACGCAAGCTTGTTTCCTTGTTTCTTTCGAGCGAAGAAGTTGAAGATGGATTTATTTCCTCTGTAGATTCACCAATGACAAAGCGCACTGGCAGATCTTCAGTATGGATCACATCCAGGTTTATAGACAGCGGAAAACATGCTTGTGGAACCTCAAGGATGTCATGGAATAACCGCAGGTGCTTGTTGGGTGAATACATAGACCCAAAGCGGTAAGTCATGCCTTCTTCTTGTGTGCCAGCTCCATCTAACTCTTTTATGTGTAGTAGTTGTGGCCTGGGGAGACTAGTCGCGGAATAAGCAATAAGCGACCAGGAACCAGCTGAAATGGGTGTGTTGCTAGGAGCCCGCAGGGTGGCACTAACAATGAAGCCCCTTTCGCGGAGGCGTACTTTTTGGAGCCGCAACAAGCTGTGCGTTGTCGAGACATTCTCATCTATGTCAAGCGTATGGAGCGTGATATTATTAGCTGCGGTTGGGTCCGAGACCGAAAGCTCCAGAGCGATATCCATAAATTGAGGTGTCTCAGGGAAACATGCCAGTGATGTAGTTTTTGGGACTTGCTCTTCTTTGCAATTTGCATCAGTGTTTGAGGTCTCCGCGGGGGCATTAACGTCGACGACTGGGTTTATCAGCTCAATGACACGTTGAAATACGACAATTTCGCAGTCGGTATGGACAGCATCGTAGGTGCCATTCGCTGACGTCGACCAACCACCAAGTTGCTCGCATACTGGTGGTAACGTTTTGTATGACACAGGCGCAGTGCAATTAAAAGTGACATCTGCACCAAATGGCGCGTCTAGACAGACCCTATACGCCCGGCCTTTGGGTGCCAGCGGAGCGTAAAGTATTCCACTTCTTGATGGATATGGCCCAGTAATTTTTTGTACGAGCCGCAAGGACACACCTGTGGATTGGCTTTCTGTGGATGAGTAACAAAATGTCGAATTCTCTTGCTTGAAACGCCCATCTTCTTCTGATGTCTGTGCAGGGTCAAAACCGACCAGCTCCTCAAGAGTCAAAACCGCACTTCGCGTTTGTAGGGTGTGAATTGAGGTTGGTCGGGGCCCCGCTGTGGTACTATCGTCCGACAATGGTGCCGCGGTGAGTATATTGGTTTGTATACAGGCGACTAAGGTGGCGGAGTTGCAGCTCGTATTTATGTGGAGTACTCCAGGTTGACGCAAAGGTTTCGAAACAAATCCTACCCCGCTCGCTGACTCAACCCAGGAACTCTGCAGCCTGGCAGTGAATGGCAGCCCGTACTGCGTTGAAAAGGACAACAAGCAACTCGTGCTCAAACGATCAGTGATGTGGCAAATTGGCTTCCTTAAGGTAGTAGGTGGCAAAGTCAGGGGACCCGATTCAAAGTCAGACAGTCCGGACTTTGCGCACGACCATTCAAGTATCGCATCAAAACAATTAGTAATATTTCTTTTATCTGTTCTAACGGAATTGGCTTCGGGATATGTCAAAACCCCAAGGAGAGGATGTAAACAAACACCAGTCTCCGTCGTTTCTACGAGCACAATAAGTTCTTCGCGTGCCGCCATCAACTTGTTCTTTGTCATTCTTGCTGCCGTGCTGCGTGCCATAGATGCTTGATTTAGCATCTCATTTGACACTTCACGGGATTGACCGCGTCTTCGACGACCGCTTGGCTTAGAGTGTCGATTCAAAGAGGACCCTGGAAAACAGTTGGTGCTTGCCAAATTAATCTCCGCCAAAGAACATTCAGGTGTCCCGCGCTGAGTAAGACGTGCTGTGAAAGCATTAATAGGACCTGGCTTCGACGGTATGTGGATGGGAGACGGGGCCCAACCCGTAAGTGCCGTCGTAGCAATAGCAACTAAGTCAAATAGTGCCTGTGGCGATGATTCATCTACTGATGGTATCGCCCGATAAGCTAGATGGGCAACTTTGTATGCTGCCTTTGCCAGAATAAATGGCCACAACTCGCGCCTCTCGCGCGAGAACACGATGGTCGCTTGTCCACGTGCATTTATGGGCACACGATCATCAATCTGAACTCTGCGCCATGAGCCACAAAAAAAGACTTTTACGACGTATTTGCCACCGGGGTTATAGCACGGCCTTCCTGATCTATCTTGAGGGTATATGGCCTCCCAAAGAAAAGGTTTATTCTTATTTTGATCGCACCGACGTGCATACATTGCCACCAACCGAAGCAGTGATGCTCCAATCTCATCTTGCTCTTTGGATGATGTAGCGATCCCATTTGGTTGGTCCGCCAAAGCAAAACCCCTCTCAAGTGGCAACGAATCCGGGGGGGGGGGTCCCCTGTCAGTCTGTGGTGGTAGAACGACAACCTGTGGGAGCGGCTTATTTGTGATTGCATCAATAGCTGTCTCACTCCACTCCGCAAGAGCAGTGTTTTCCACGGCTTGTGCACTTCGTACATTTGACTGGTCATCTGTCACAAATTCCTCATTACTTATTATGCTCGTCTTGACTAATATCTCAGAGCTCGCTGATTGCGCTGACTGAGAGCTAAGACTGGGTGCTCGAACCCAGCCCACACTTGTATCCCGAAGCCAGAACGGCAGAGCTTCAAGGTCGAACTCCTGGTCCACATACGCATCATCTGTGCTAAACCATCTCTCGCCCTCAAGCTCATGTGGCCATTTAGGCAAAAGAGCGTCTGCCACCCGCGGCCAGAGACCGGCGTGCTTATTTGAGGTACACTCCGCCTGTCCCAGGGCAGGCAGAGGAGTCCGGTTGTCACTGCTCTCAGAAGTTATTGGGGGATCCGTGGCTTTGGACATGCTGCTTACAACAGCTTTGATTAAAACAATATAAGATATACAGGGACGTATCTTGCCAGTGAGTCGATGGCGCCGAGCGCGGAGCGGGCGAGCGAGGCGCTAACTAGGTAAACGAGATGGTTCCAAGGGAACCATCGCCGCCGTGCGCGGCAGCAAGCAGCCGAGCACCGCCACCGGTGTCACGTTGACTCGGACGGTGCACCTCCGAGTCCGAGTCATCATGATTGTCAGTGCCGCGGACCAAAGTGTGTGTCTGTGTCATCTCGGGGAACGTTTACGATCTGCCTGCTCACACCGTGACCTCGATGTGCCTCGGGCTGCTGAGTTTTAAGCTCAGCGGCCAGGTTCGGAAACCATCAAAACAATCAACTTCTTTGAAATTGACCTTCACTTCACGTTGAAGTCATGTTTCAAGTTACGTGCTCAGACCATACTAGTATTGTGGAAAACGGCAGGCCGGCAGTATGGCAACTGAGGTCACATAGCCTGTCATAGGAGGGTCCCCGTAAGGGATCAGCACTTTATGTGGTGTAATACGAGGAAGTGTCATAATTGCGCTGTTGAATGTAGATAGTATGTGGATAAGGGGGAAGGGAACTTCCTAGGGGCGAGCTAGGGTAGGCCCGGTCCCGATGATTTCCCGGCCCGCCCGGGCCGCGGCGGGGGGGCCCGCAAGTATCGTGATGATCTAGCCTAGGAGACTTCGGCGTCCTTGGGGGCCGCGCAGAAGCTGAGATCGTGGCATTTTACGTCAAAAAGCGGGGGCGCGATCGACCGCCCCGGTCGCCGATGCTGCCAAATTCACGCTCATTAGCTGGTCAGCGTCGATAGACTCCCTTCCCGCGCGCGGGCGGGGTGGGCGCGCATTGCCGTTTTTTGGCACAAAAATGGGAGCCTTGCCGCCGACGGCCGGCCCAGCGAGCCGAAAAAATGTTTGATAAAGCTACTAGACGACTCGGAGGGTAATTAGGCTAGCTTCGGCTGATGGACCTCCCCCACTGATCAAGGGGGAGTGATGATCAAGGGGCCAGAGGACTGCACCGTGACTTCAGACTGCACTGCCAGTGGCAAGGAATATACCTCTATACTTACCCCCCCCCCCGGTGGGCCCGGCCGATTAATTTTACTACACCGTAACTTTTTTGCCCTCGTCAAAAGAAGCTCCTGAGCCTGAGGCTTATTCAAGTTCTGTTTTCTACTATCATGCCGTTATTGGACGAGCACGTGCTAGACTCAGTAAACCCAATGAAGACAGTGCTGGCGGTGCTATGGCCGGCGACGTAGTCTGAAACCTTGTTGTGTGACATAAAAACAACCAAATAAACGCGATGCAGAAGGCGCCTTATTTCAATGTCTATACTCCCTAAAATCATTGGGAGTGCCAGTGTCACTGTCTACAATATTCTTCTTTGTGAATACATGAGCATCATGATCAACAATGAGAGCAGCACTCGTTATATCACTAGAGAGCAGCACTCGTTTGAGGACAACAGCAGATTTGGCAAATGCCTACGAGTCGTGTTGATCAAATCATATGAGCACTTGTCAAGTTAAGCGCGGGAAGCTTCTCACAGCCACCTGAGCTACACCATTTCTTGTGAGGTTGCAGTTGCTGAGAAAGCAAATTGCGTTGGGTGCCACACAGAGACCACAGTGATTATTGCTCTTAATATCACATAGTGAGAACGTAGCCTTGGCACCAGGATAGACGAACACCCCAGCGGCAGTGGCACTCACCACAATGGAGCAGCTGAAGTGCAAACTTGCGCCTGTTCGCATTAGAGTACTCTTAGATACAACACAAATGGGCAAGCGCCAGGAGACAAACCTTTGTGAAGAGATATCGCAGCGCCAGGTGCCCCAGAGCAATCCACTACCACGCGATGACAAACAAGATGACCACCTTTAACAACAAGTGCTGAGTTTGTGATACCCCGTGACTGCAAGCGGTGGATTGTGATACCAATAAGAGCACCGGAGCGACCGCGCCATTCCAGTGCGTTGTTGAGCTCAATGAGAACCCGCTCTGGCATGTTAAAATCTCCAACAATGCGGATTTTGCTGTCGATGAAGAGGCTTGATCTCTCCCAGTAACGACCGGGCCCAAGAATAAGAGTTTCTCCCGGCAATACCGACTTCAACGCGCAACTTAGTGAGGTGTGGCGTTTATAAGGTGGTTGTGAAGATTGTTGGTCCCTATGAGTCAGGGTTGGGGTTGGGCTGTTCGCAGGTAAGACTCGAACAAGGAGATTATCCTCGCGGCAGGCGCGGGCCCAATTTTGGCACACGAGTGCGCAAGTCAAACGTGTGGGAATTGGCTCACACATTGCGATGAAGAGGAACGAAATTTCTCGGGGCCAATGGCTATACCCACCCTGGCATGCCTGCAGATAGGCGTCGCCTGTGTAGAATAAACCATGATAATTCTCTATCTTCAAATTTCAACTTCCTCGCCGGGCATCGCGACGCTGAATGACAAATGGCTTCATCCAAGTGGCTTCTGCTGTGTCTACATTGTACCAGAAAGGACTGCCAGTAATAGCATCCGTGCGAACTTCCCACGCAGCGCCCGTGCACTTGCGCTTGCGCTTGGCTGACTGTGCAAGCTGGCGGCGTTTGAGGAATTCCCCCCTGTTGGAATTTTCAGGGACACTAGACGATGTGCCGGCTCTAGTTTTAGGGATGAAATACAAATCAGTCGCTGATAGTTCACCTTCTGAACAAGCACGGTGTTCCTCTATCTGTTGAAGGCCTTCGGTTGTTTTGGCGCCCGCGCCCCCTTCCCATTCTTTTTTTTTAATCGTTGCTACAAGCCTGCGCTCAGCTGGTACTAAGAAAGATCCTTCTGCAGCTAAAGGAACTTTCGAAATTTGAGCCTCGCGGATCAAAATAGCGTATCGCTCAACAGCGCTCAAAGACCTCGTCAATGTGCCAATATCCATCCCGATTTGTTCTCTCCATGACACAGTCTCCGGTCCGCGCGCCACCGCGCCCACTCCAAAGGCAGCCCCTTTGTCCGCTCCAATTTCGGTACAGGGCTCTTCGAACTCACGAGATTCGGAGGCTGCTTCGGCTGCCGCTTCCCGTGCACATTTGGCATCGATTTCATCTTCAAGTTCGGCCATGGTAGCTGCGAGCTTGGCGTCGTCCGCTTTTGCCGGTGCTTTTCTCTGATCATTATCTCCTTCCGTGTTGAGGAGCTGGCTGCAGAAATTCCCTTCCGTGAGAGTAATAAGCTCAAGCTTCTGCTTTTGCCGAGCTTTGAGGAGGATATTTTCTTCAATTGTCGAGGTGCAAACAAGTCGATAGATGTGGACATCGCGACTTTGCCCAATTCGGTGTGCGCGGTCCATAGCCTGCGCATCCATCGCTGGATTCCAGTCGCTATCATAGAAGATGACGGTGTCCGCACCCGTAAGATTAACACCTAGTCCTCCAGAACGGGTCGAGAGCAAAAAGCAGAACACAGCTGTGTCTGAGTTAAAACGAGTCATCAATCGCTGCCGTTCATCTGGTGAAGTGCCACCATCAAGACGAAGATAACTATGTCCATGCCAGCATAGAAAGCCTTGTAGCACATCAAGCATCTTAGACATCTGAGTGAAAATCAAACAACGATGTTTCTGAATTTTTAAGCGCCTTAACAATGGTGCGAGCTCATGAAATTTTCCCGAGTCCCATTGCAAAAGTGTCCTATCGGGAAATGACACGCGCAATGCGAGTGTAATGTGGCGTATTGGCAAGAAGGCGGCGGTAACTTTAGCAGCAATGTTGGTAGACACCCCAGACAAAACTTTGTTTTGTTCTCTGAATGTGAAGAGAGGGGCACTGGCTAGGGCTGCTGGTACTACAAATGCAAAGCGCTTTAGTAAGTCAAAAAGATTCCAATATCGGGCGTTCACCGTAGCTTGATGCTCCAGGTGTCTTCGCAATGTGTCTGATGCCTTTAGGCTTTGCCTATTTGAATGGAGCCTACTATCATTTGGATGAATGAGAGATTGCCAAGCCAATGAAAGAGGCGTAGATGATTCAAAAACCTGTAAGATGAAGTGGAGTGTACAAGATGAAAGATGAGAAGGTAGTGTAGCATCTAGCGCGCGCGCGCATCTCGCTGTGTGGCGTAACATCATAGCAATAGTGTTTTTGACAAGTAATCTACCCGCCAACGTGTGGCTTGACATAGGCAAGTTGCTAGAGGACCGTGGTGAGCTTACTAAACAATGTTCACTAAGCACAAGTAATGCCGATGCAGGCAGTGTGGTCATACAAGAGGTGCACCTGGCATCCTCCACGCAGCACGAGATGCCACGCAAACAGGTAAGTCCAGACAGCATCAGGGGAATTCCAAATGACAAACCTGGCAAAACAAGAGGTGCCAAAACAGAGCGTGGCTCACATAGATCGGGATGATTGCACACCTTTCGCAGCTGCATCACAATGTTCATTAGTGACACGAAGCTACTACCGCAGATGCCATATTTACCTGAGGCAACGCGACGACCTTTGCTGTGATTCATAAACTCCTCATAGAGTAACTGCTGACGTCTCGAAAGTTGGCACTTGAGTTCGTGTTCAAATTTAAGGGGCAATTGTTTAGCGACATCCTTCTTAAGACGACGCAAGACAAATGGACGCATAATTGAATGGAGCTGCTTGACTAGGTCCTCAGATATGTTGGAATTTCCTTCAATGGCACACTGAAGCGGATTTGCAAACCAGTAAGAAAATTCGTGTCGTGACCGAAATAGATGAGGCATTAGGAAATGCATCAAAGACCAAAGCTCCATTAGCGAATTCTGTAACGGTGTGCCTGTCAGTAGCAATCGCCGTTGCGCCTGGAATGAAAGAAGTGTGCGCCATCTTCGACTGTCAAAGTTTTTGATGTTATGAGCTTCATCAAGAATGAGATAGTAGAATTTCTTGCGGCGGAGGATCGAAGCATCCTGAACAGCAAGTTGATATGATGTCACTACAACATGCACAGATAATGATTTCGACCAGCCTACCCGCAGTTGTTTGCGGGCCTTAGCTGCACCATAATAGGTGAGCACTTTGAAACCAGGGCAAAACTTCTTCAGCTCCAGCTCCCAGTTCACGAGGCACGAAGTCGGAACAACAACAAGGTGCGGACCCCATAGACCTCTACAAGCCGCAAGATGTGCCAGGAGGGCTATTGTCTGCAAAGTTTTGCCGAGCCCCATCTCATCTGCAAGGATGCCGTTCAATCGTCGCTCATGCATTGATACAAGCCAATTAAGACCAATCTGTTGGTAAGGCCTCAACATGACAGTACTATCGAGTAAATATGGTCGAGCGACCTCTGCCTCTCGCACACGCGCGTCTGCTGCCTCCAACTGTGCCATTAGACTCGAGCTCTTCCCGCTAGTGCGGATATTTATAGGTTCAGTCTGGCTGCGATGTGGTGGTACTATTTGTTTTGATGTCACTGGCCCACCAAAGTTGCTTGCTCCACCGTGCATGCGTTCCGCTAGATCTCCAGTGTACTGTTCCGTCTGGCGTATAAGTTCGACTAAGTGCTTATCCATCGCTGCTCGTTGTGACGCTTGCCAAGCCAACCGTTGCTTGTGCGCAATGACCCGATCAATTTTTACCCAGAACTTTTTAATCAAACGTGATGCCCGCTGGGCCAACTTTTTTTTTGATACCTGACGGTTTATGAGATCGAACTAAATTTAGCCTGCAAACTTTGACTTACCTGGTGTTCGCGTTCTTGTTTCTGTGCACGGCCCCTCGCCCCTCGGAAGTGTTGCACAACGGCCTATAATTGAGCTAGAGTTCATCGGTTGAGTTTGAGATGGCCAGGACCTTTGATCGTTTCTTTCGCATTATATTGTGTCGCTTCCCTAAAAGTAAGAACTAGCAGCAACTAAAAGAAAAGTACAAGAACACCGGCGGCTGGCTTTCTACCCTGAAGTCTGCGGCCATCCATGCCATTTCCTTCAGCAGAAAGCCTCGATGTGTCTCAAGAACTAATGGAGGTTCTATCGGCTCCACCGTCGTCTGACATGCAGTCGATTCAAGCATTCTCCGCAGCTCGAAGACTCTGACAACGCATTCGTTCCGAGACGCTTCAGGCGTCGCCCCCCCGCCCGCCTCCAGTAAGGCACTACAAATGTCATTCTTGGCTCCATCCATGCTTTGCACTTCTTGTGCTGTGCCGGAGGATTATCGCGATGCCGATACACCTACGTAAAAGTACCTACGGTACCTACGGTACTGTGACAGCTTATGATAGAAATAATCAGACACTCGCGGGTCGGGCTAGACACACCCGGAAATTTCTTTTGAGCCTTATAGATATTGAAGTCAGGGATCCTTTTCGTATTGCGGGTCCATTTATACGTCCAGCCGCATTCAAGTTACTACTATTAGTACTGCGGTAGTAGCCTGCCAGTGAGCCTCCCGGCCGAGTCACTGTCAGGCCCGCCGGGCTGAGCCGCCTGAGGCTGAGTAGCCTGAGTATACCGTCCACGTCACGGTGGCACCCGGGCCGTGACTGGCACACTGCGCCGGCCCAGGCCCCGGGCCGGGGCAGCTGCGCAGCTGATTTCTCAGCGCGAACTTTGCATGCCCCGTACTACCGTTAACCGTGACGGTACGGGGCACACAGGCCCTAGTGAGTTTTGCGCCACTAGCATTAAGCTGTTATGCGCCGCTCGTCAGAACGCTGTTCTTCGCCGCTCGTCCTTCCGTCCCTGTAAAAACGTTTCTCTCGCTCCCCGCGTTCCGACCGAGCTTACCAAATCATGATGTGGATTTTAGAATTTTATGATTTATGACGATGAGAGCTCCAAAAAGCGCCAAAAACCCCGCTTAGTAGGTTTAGCGGCAGCTGCACAATGTCATGCCACCCGGCGCGTGCGGGTTGCTCCCCCAAAACCCCTCAACGGCTAGAATGGTGAGTCATTTAACACCCAAGCCATTTTGAGTAAACCCGCTCGCGGTGGCCTCAAAGGGTACTGCAGTAAAGGTGATGACTTTGTGGCGGCTCTGCACGCCGTTCGGCCGGAGAAGCATCGTGCGGGTATTTTTTGCTAGGGGGCGGGAATCGACTTATGTGACCTTTGTTCTGGAAAATCCTGACCTACAGGCTGCGTTTATATTCGCTAAGGAGCAATCCTAGTCTGGCGTCCCCCGCCGACTCGCTGATCTCAGGCTCAACTAACTCTAACCGCAGAGCATTGCGGCGCAGATCACTTGCGCTGTGAGCCAGGCGCAAGCGGCGGCAAGCCAGGCGATGTAGCAAAACTTCAAACTGTATTTTTGAATAAAATGCTCCTCACTGGCAGGCTCACCCAGGCCCGCTCGTAGATGCCTGGGTAGTCTCTTTATCTCGCTCGTTGGACCAAACCCGTGATCAGCCACTCGGATAGGGACCTGAAACTGCATTAACTCCGTCACTGGTCTAGAAGACAACAACTTTTAATGCAAAAGTCCCAATCAGGATGCTAACTTCACAGAGTGCGCAGGGTATGTTGCAAGTGGCAATAGAAAACCTAAGCATTCTATGAATGTGAAAACATTTTTATTGCGGATCGCACCAGATATACTGATATTGCCAGGATTGGGTAATCATAGATGTTATAAAACAGCTACCCACGAAGTGGCAGATAATTTGAAGAAGGTTTGCCTTGGGGAAGAATAGGGATGTGCCCATAAGAATTCCCAGCACATCAACGGCGAAACACACCAGGCAGATTGCATATGCCATCATGAACTACAGTAATAAATTAGATGCTGGGCTGCTTCACAAGTCTACCTCTTTTTGGGCATCCTTGGGATCAGCGGAGACCGCAGAAGAGAGATTCTCTTTTCGCGTATGAACCATCGTTAAAACAGAAACAAGATGACCCACGGTCAGCAAGAAGCGTGTCGGGATAAGAAGGTTAAGAGAACTACGGCCCATATTTACAACTTGAAGAGTGTCCCGCTGGCACGCGCTTGAGCTACCAGAGCAGCCCAGGGTTTTACACTGACGCGAAAAATCTACAAAAACTCTAACCGTGCAAAATCTGTAGATGTAAGTTCTTTATAGGATTTTTTTAAGTCATGGGCCCTCTTAAGCTCAGGACTATAGGCGCCCGGCCTTAAGACCAGTTCTAATCCAAGTCACGGTCGGGAGCTGGAGTGCTGAAGGCCCCGGGCTCGGGCCGGGCCCGCCGGGTAGTACCGGCGTACCCGGGCCCGGGCCTAGGTGCCAGGGTGCAGCAACCGAAACTTGAAATCAGAGTCGGCCGGAACTTGGACAAATTTGGAATCATGATCCCGAAACAGATGATCTCCTTAGTACATAATGGACTACTGGAATGGAGAGACAGAGCCAGACTCGGATCAATTTGAAGGAATGGACTATTATATCTTGGGTAATTTGGGGGGAGAGAAGCCTGGGAGGCCTCCGGCTGAGTTAAACCAAGGCCCTCCGACTCTGTCACTGAGACAAGACAAGAAGGAGAGAACTTCACACAGGACCGCGGCGCCGGCGTGGGCCTCGAGCACCCTTTCCCCCGTGCGTGCGCGAAATCTCCAAATACTCCGATATTTTCTGGCTCAACCCCCGCCCTTTCGGTGCCAAACTCGGCTAGCCGCCGTGATTTCCGCCGAGGCGCCGCGCCCGTCGCGCACCGAGCTAGTAAGTATGGGAGAAACACGAGTTCGCATGTGCGCAACGCCACCACCATCTTTATACGAGCACCTCTATACGCCCCGTGTGGGACGATTTCTCCACTGGAAGCGCCCGCCAGAGATGCCCATGCGCGTGGCGACGACTCTGTCAGCTCGTAGCATCGCTTTCGCACCCACGCGCACGGGCATCTGCCCACACTGTTGTTTCGCTTGTTCCGAAGACGCGTGCTACGCGTGCCGCACGCCGCCGACGCGCGCCACGGCCACTTCGACCTACTGGCGAAACGAGCGTTTCCGCTCCCGAAGGCACAACTGCGGGGTCGAATCCTGATGACGAAAACGGGTTCCCGAAGATGTTCCCGAGTGACATTCCACTAGTGCCTGAGCACGCTGCTGCTCCTTTTTGTGTCTGTTGCCCCTACTTCTCCTGGTAGGCATTGAATTTAGCCGTACGACTCAAGCACACATGCGAGCAAATTCGATCATGCTGTTGTTGCATGTCGAAAACGGGCGTAAGATGCCATAAGATGCTGCGGCATGCGATGACCTACGCTAGAGTTACGGCCTACATTACACGCCAAGTCCGCGGGGCACACGACATTGACGGCAGTCCCACGATATTACAGGTATCAGCAAGTCGGGTCATAGTGAAATCCTTGATTGGACAGTGCGTTTACAGAAGTCTGAAATTTGATGATGTCGCAAAGGTGGCAACCGTTACCTGGGTTTCATTCAGTGGAAACACTGGCCCGTGGCTTGTCATGCTTCTGGATAGTTGCAGTCTTGTCCTTTTTGCACCCGACGGGAGCCAAGTAGAAGCAGCACTACCGTTTCATGTTGACTGCATCTGGCCAATCTTACCATGTCCTGTAAGCAAGGGGGGGCTTGTTCTTCAGTGCGTGCAATCCCAGCTTTGTGCATCTAATTTATCGCCACGAATTCCCCTATTCTCAATGACTCATCCACTCGAGAATTTTTGTGCTGTTGAAGCCCCATACCAAGCATATGACGGCAACATATCGTATAGTTCGCCAGACCGTGTGGTCTTCGTCGCTGAAGGTGTGCCCCTTTTAGTAGTCACCTACAGTAAGTCGCAACAAAAGCATTTTGTATGGCGCATCCATAAACGATCTTCACGTTCACTTAGAGTAGACTATGGAAGCACTCCGTCTCTAAGCGCGTGTACAAAATGCAAACTTGATCCGCCGCGTTTGCCTCGAGTAGTCACCTCATCCAAAGAAGGCAACTGCGGTGGTCAAGTGTCAGGATCAGACATGTCTCTGCTTCATACACCAACAGAGAGCATATTCCCACAAATGCCGGAGCTATTAGCTCAACGCATAGGGGCTCAAAATGGAAATATTCACCTTGCTAGTTCATCCGCTGCTATTCGAATTTTTTGCGTGAGTGGCGAGCAAAATGAGTCCATGCTCTGCCTCCTGTTGCATAAAAGTAATTTTAACTTAAAACCTTCGTGAGATGTCTGTGCAAATTGTTACAGGATACTTAGACGGACATACACCACACAGGTTGATTGGGCTGAAAGTTACCTCACTGAGTGAGGTTGATATTCTTTTACCTCCCATGCTCCAATTTGCATTTAATATACAATGCATTGATGCCCGACCTGTTAACGTACAACGGCACCGTGTTGGTTTTGTAGTCTTAAGGCAAGAAGGGAGTCTTGCTTTAATGATTGATGGTCTTTCCTTGTCATACATAGAGACTTCGAGTTTGCTAGCCAGTCCAGCTACTACTTCTAGTGCCAAAAAGTGTCAAATGATAACCTGATTCCAAATACAACATCTAGGTTTATCGAGTCCCCTGTTTGCACCTGGGGCACATCTTCTTGGCACGCAATGGGACGATTGCTCCGCCCTGACCATGACATCCTCCTGGCAGCACATGCGCCTGAAGGTCTCCCTCACGCTTGATTCAGCACTCGCAGAATCAGCTCTATTAGCACTCGATGACACACTACCACATTCGCTCGCATCCATCTTGTAAGTTACCTTGAGGGTCCAAGTACTGCGGTTCGTGCCTCGCGCGATGTTCTTACTACACAGGCGTGCCTCGGTGCTTACTGTCGTGGACTTTCTGGGCCGCAGCACTTACCCTTGTGGTATTTCACTCAGTGAAGTCATATGGACTGGGTTTGTAGTCACGCTTAAATCTCTTTTTGGTTCCCTGGATGCATCATGAGCAACTTGTGTCCTTTACAATGAAAGCGTCGCTCCTGTTGAGCATTTTCCACATAGGTAGCAGACTATTGAATGCTAATCTGAATCCGAGCCATGATTTTGTCAGTGATAATCGCAGCGACAGCAAATGGTTCTGGTTGAACTTGATTTGCAGTCAAACACACCGAAAGCATTCGTTATATGCATACAAGATCGCGATTGCCTTGCCTATCAGAGCCGGGAGCTTACTAACAGACCGCTCTCGTGTGTGTTACTTTACTCTAATTTCTGCCGCCCAAGACGTAGCCCATCGAGCTCTGGGCTTCACCCAAGTGGATGCTGAGTGGAGAATGCACCTGAAACGTATCTATGATGCGATCTATGCAGCTCGCGAAGACTGTAAGCTATCATCACTCTCCTGGGTTCACTTAGAACCGCTAAGCTTCTTGCTTGATTCCCTAAGCACAGATTTTCAGCCAGCAGACCGCGTAAATTCCCAGGATCTTCAATCCAATCTAAAAAGGGGCCAATCTCATGCTAGTAGAGACAGCTGTAAGAGTCTTGCGTTTAAATAAACTACGAACCTGATGTCAGTGAGCGCATAGGTTTTGTTTCTTCAGGTACTCCAAACAAGAAGCAGTTAATTGGCGTTCAAGAATGGGTTTCTGATATATTGAAAAGTCAGTTGTTTGGTGACGTAAAATATGGTTCTTGTGCTTCTTTTCGCTCTCGCGCAAGGCGCCTTTCTTGCATCTTAAACGTACTTAGTGGTCAAGCTTGCCTAGATTTGCGACGAAAACTAGCTGAAGAGCTCATCCTTGCGATGGTACGCACTGGACTACATTTGGAGGAGCTTGTCTTTCTGACCCCGGGGTTTGTTGTGCCTATACAAGATGCTCTCAATGTGTGTTGCCTGGGACCACCCGACTGTTGGCCTACTTCTGCATATGAACTTATTGGTCGTGGTGATCTTGCTTGTCTAAATCTAGCGATCCAACACCGTGAAGAATCATTAGTTACCATAGAGGCACGTAGTTGGGAAGCAGTACAGATGATGTGCGCCAGGACACACACGTACGCTGCTTATGTAGTGGATAAGGGCCACATATCCTACCTAGACGAAGACGGGTATCTCTCTGTGTCCATAGAAGACACTGTTAGATGCAGGCAGCACTATCAACACTCTAATTACGTAGACTTACACGCATATGTACTATGGCCTCTCTGTGCCATGCTGACAATTCCCTCTTGCGTGAAGTATCTCGATTACTATGTTCATCAAAACTGGTTTTGTTTAATGCAACACGTCCCCCTGAGATATCTGATCATGACTTTGAGCAGCGCAAGCAAGCATCTCTCCTTTTAGCATGCACCCGATCATTTGCGACAGCTGCAGGCCGAGGTATGATCACTTTCAGGTCATTACCATCCTTAAGTACCCTAGCGGAGGTTCTCCTGGTGAGTGACTGATATACGTATGTAGTGCAACCTGCCTTCCAGGTACCAAGAATGTGTCTTTTGGGTCGTTCACCACCTTGCAATGTCACTGTGGCTCTTGACCTCTCGTCGCCTCTCGCAGGAGCTCTGAGCTTATGGCCAAAGTTTCACAACGGTGTTGCTGTTGGTCTGCGACTACAGTCCTTAAGATCGACATCTCGCCTCACTGCTAGACAAAGGAAGTCAGTGTGCATCACACGAACTTGGATAGTGTACAACAAGCCAGAGACTCCCACACCCCAACATGGTGGGCTGTTGCTCGCATTGGGCTTACAACAGCAACTTCATGTTTTGGCAATGACAGATATATACGAATATCTGACCCTAGGTCATGATCCGACAACAGTTGGTATGCTGCTCGGGATGGCTGCAGCAAAATGTGGCTCCTGTGACGCAGCAGTATCAAAGATGCTATGTCTGCACATCCCGGCTCTCCTCCCACAGCCGTTTGCAGATATGGAGGTCTCTGCTGCAGCACAAACAGCCGCAATTACTGGTATCGGCATGCTTTATTGCGGCACAGCTCACCGATTAATGGCAGAATTTCTCCTTGGCGAGATAGCATGCTGCTCCCGTGGAGATCGTATGCGGGACCGCGAAGCTTATACACTTTCTGCCGGTCTGGCGCTAGGACTCGTCACGCTGGGTAAGGGTTCAAGCAATGAAGCCGCTGGTCTTGGGGACCTCGAGATCGCCCAGCGCTTGCATCATGCCCTTGCTGGTGGCACTGAGAGCAAATCAGGCCAGATCTTACGTCTCTTAAGTAGCACAGTCGACCAAGGTAACTATTTGTGTGAAGACCATGTATGCAATTCTCGCGTTCGTGAGGGTGAATATCTAAACACAGACCTGACTGCGCCTGGTGCCACCCTAGCACTCGGACTTTACTTCATTCAGACAAACTCCACCGCCGCCGCCGCACGACTTCGTCTTCCAGACACAGGTGTCCTCATAGATACAGTACGACCAGACTTTATGCTACTTCGTGTGATCGCACGCGGGTTGATACTGTGGGATTTAATTAGACCTACAACCGAGTGGGTTGAAGCCCAGCTTCCATCTGTCCTTGTAGACTCCATGCAAGCACTGCTAGCCGTTTCGTACAGTCTAAAGTCTGCTGCTCGTGCTAGTATTTCAGGTGATGCATGTGTAGGTCATCTAGGAGTAAGATGTGCGCAAAGGTCCTGTTCTGCAAGTGCAGTTGCCAAAAAGAATTGCCCTTGCAAGACGCAGCTGACTGGAGTACCTTAAAGCAAGCACATGCCAACATTGTCGCTGGTGGCTGCTTCGTGCGCCCGTGTACAACCTATTGACAGCATTTTTCAATCTACCCATAGGCAATTGGTCTACGCTATGCCGGAACTGGTTGTGCTATGGCTGCTGCAACCCTTAAGTACTTCTTAATACGATTCAAGGCTCTGAGAAATGCATGCGACTTGGTCCCTGGAGTCGTGATGCGGGAGTCAAAGCACACCTCCCATAGCAATGCTCTCTTAGATCCAGTCATACGAGAACATTCACTGGCTTGGCGGCCAGATCGGCCTACCTTGGAGATGTGCCTCGCTACAATATCAATTGCGTTGGGAATGGTGATGGCTGGTACTGGTGATCTCGAGTCCCTGCGATTACTTCGCCAGCTTCGTTGGCGCATCGACGAAGACATCACATATGGTGCATTTGAATGATTCACAGTTTGAAATCAGTTCGCACTTTCCGCAATATAGGTACACACATGGCCTTGCATATGTCTATTGGTCTTCTATTTATTGGCTGCGGTCGTGCATCATTGTCAAGATCGAAGGAAGCCATCGCAGCTCTCGTTGTTGCTCTATTTCCACGCTATCCTCGGAGCGCTAGCGACAACCAATATCACCTTCAGCCCCTGAGGCATCTGTGGGTACTGGCCGTTGACTGGCGGGGCCTAAAGACGGTTGATGTAGAGACTGGCACCGATGTCCCCGTCCCACTACAGATAGACCTAGATCCTGACATAGATTATATTGCCAAGGGTGTCGCTGGCTCATTTGCATCCAGACAGATCTTGCGGGTGATGTCGCCGTGCCTTCTTCCACCTGTGTGTAATATTGGCTCTGTGCAAGTCGCATCAGGGCGCTACTATCCAGCTACTCTGCATAGTCTACAGAAATGCACAGCGTCCTGAACTAAAAAGCCGACTGTCCCATGTTAAGCGCACATTTTAATGTAGGCATCTCCAGAATGCTCGTGCAATTGTGTGTCTTATTATTCACGTGAAACGTCGCCCTGGGTACTTGAGCTACATTCACGACCCATGTGCACTGCGCGAGGCATCCGGTGTAGCTGGAGAATCCGGAATCAACAACAAATCAGATCTCTGCTCTTTACGCATCTTAGCACCATGGGCGCGTCGCACCTTCCACGCCTCTGCTAATATGGGTAGCGCCCTGTTTGATTTGAATCATTGCTTGCATTTACGCATGAAATCACGATCAACCACAACTCAGCTTACACAGGTACTCAAAGTGGTGATGTTCTTGTGCCATATGCAGATGATCCATTTCTCCTAACTTTTGCAAGACAGTTCTGTGATAATCTTGGTAATCATGTAAGTCTTGGGCATGATCCTCAAGCATTGGCTTTTGACAGTTTGCTTGGAAGAGTGGCATCAGTCGAACATTGGTGTGCCAGGATTCTCTATGAATGTGTGGCATGCGATAAACCTGCCGCTTTAACCCTCTACCTCCAGCTGCGTCATGCTGCGCTATCCATCTGGTGGAAAGTATGTTCCGCACAGATATGGTCACTTCGAATTGCTTTAGAGCCCTCACACTTGTTGTTCTCACTTCAGAGCAAGCAGTGTCCAGAAAAGACATGTATTATGCCATGGATCATACGTACACCCCGCAGGTACTCGAATGGTGAACTTCAAAAGTCGATGAGAAGCAGGACTGTTACAGAGGATCAACCACTTTTGCTACATCATTTTATGGAGGCGGTTCGAGTCTATATAAACACTGTCCTGCGCCGGGGCGAGCATAGAGACCCGCAAATAGCAAGTTCGATGGACACTCTCTCGCCAGTTCTGGTTCCATGGGAAGAGATCAAAGTTGACCGTTAAGTTCAACGTCCGAATCGCCCGCAAGTTGCAGTGGGCTCGTGGAAGCGCCCGAGCTTGTGGGGCTGCCTAGAATTGCTTACATCGGGGTGCTGGCCGAGGATCCCAGTGATGGGTTAAATTATAATTTCCGAAGTGCGTCGACTTGGGGGCGATATCTGCAATGGAAGTAGACGTCTAGTAGGATCCTACACACTCTATTTCCCTATGCATCGCAATATCCCCCCGTCCTACGTCCTTTAGAAAGCAGGGGAGAAGGGTGAAAGCAGGGGGAGAAGGCAAGTGAGAACTTGAAGGCCTTTAGAGGCTTGGCGTATGTCCTTTTTTTAGGTATTCCTCATCAATTAATTATTTATTTTTAATGTCCCGCTGGACCGTGACATAAAAGTTATATCTAGTAGTAATGCAAGGCCTCAGGCTTCGAGGAAGAACGTGAGGTATTTCTTTCGAGATTATACTCGGTTTGCTCCCTCGCACGGCTCCGAGTCGGCCTAGCCAAACACCGGAAAATCCCTTTGAGCCCTATATAGATATGCGGGAAATAATTTTTTCGTAATTACGGTTCAATTTATACGTCTCAGGGGCATTTTTGGGTTTGAGGCGGGTTTTATCTACTACTCATGCATCGCACCGCGTCGCAGCTGCCTTCTCAGCGCGAGGCTGCCCGCATGGTACAGCGCATTATTTTAGCAAAATTTCCCGCCGTTCGGCCGGCGCGTGGCTGTACGCACATCATCCAAGACGTGCACTGGCAGCTTTTTATGTCACCCTCTGAGATTCCAAAGAGATCCGCCATCATCGCTTCCTATTGGTTAGACCTTGTGGGCCCATAACCTTCAGCGATATCAGCTTTGGTATGTGCTTGAATCTGATGAGCTGGGTGCAGCAAGTGCACAATGCAGCTGTTGTAGCCGCTAGGTCTCTCGGGTGCCAATGTGACACGGAGATACCAGGCTACCCAGCCTACCCTGGCCGCCTCTTCTACTTCCGAGCCGCGGCCGCGCGCCGCCTCCGAGTCGCGGTCGCGGTCAGCTTTTGGGCTCCGAGTCGGAGCGAAGCAACAAAGGCAGCGGCTGTCACTGGAGGAGTCCGACTCGGAGAGGAGTTACCGTGACGGTGCGGCCAACTAGCAAATAAGATGTATCGATACTAGCTACCGTAGGTGCCATAAGTAGCATGAGTATGTCGCAGCGTTATGTAAAGTAGCAGGGTCCGAGTCCGAGTCGGAGTTCGACGGTCCTCAGCAGCTAGCTGCCCAATCAGGGACTGGCGCCGCGGCTATCCCACCGTGACTACGAGAGTGTTGTATTATAAACTTTGTTTACAATCAATGTAATCGACTCAATTTAGAGAGTGGGAGATACATATCTAGGGTAGGAAGGGCTAGAGGGTTTCTCTCTCTCTCTAGGTGCCTACCGTAGGTACCGTAGGTACACAGTCGGAGTTACCTACGGTACCTACGGTACCTGAGGTGCTTTTGGCAAGTATGATTGCTCGTGAAGTTCCCACATTCTCCTGGTTCGTACTTCTTGTACTAGGACTGATTTATACGCAACAGCAGTGGTCACGCTACTCCCTGAATTACCTGTACAATGTAAGTCAAGATGATGACTTTGTGTCCATCAAGCATGCAGACAGCATTTCCTACACGGAATACGGTATATTGACCGGCTATGGATTTAGCGGGACGTTCTGTTTGGCGGGACTGGTGGCTGGACGCGCGGCAGACATCTCCTCACGAAAATTGATTATTTTTACTGGCATCTTTGCCTGGAACGTGGCCCTGCTTATGATTGGCTACAGTGAGCACATTTCCTTTTGTTAAATATTTAATAGATGCCTAAGGTCTGTGAAACGTAGGCCACTCCTACTTGGAGGTCCTACTTTGGCGGCTGGTTCTCGGTTTTGGCCAGGCATTTTCGAGCCCTGCTAGCTACTCTCTCATTGCAGATTACTTCCCGGAGAGCCAGCGGTCACAAGCCAATGGCTTATTTGCTTGTGGTGTGTACATTGGAGGCGGGATGGCATCCATGTGTATATCCATGAGTGCGGACCTGGGCTGGCGCAATACTTGCTTTTTAATTGCAGCAATTGGCTTTTGTATTTCAGTAATCGAGGTCGTGAGCATTCGTGAGCCACAACGTCCTTCAAGAAAATCGAAATTGCCCGCCTTAAATGCTGAAGGCGGGCATATCCCAGCGGCGGCGAAGAAGAATTTTGTTCAGGCAATTTGGGCTATATTTAGCAATGAATTAGTTGTACTGGTTTTTGCGGCTTCATCCCTGCGGTACATGGGTGGCTACGTGATTGCAGGCTATTTGCCTGCACTATTTGCCTCTGTGTTTCCAAACTTTGACGATCAATACTCCTATATAAACGCATATGTTGTTGCTGGTGGTGGGTTCATTTCTTCATGGCTTGGAGGCATGCTGGCAGATAAATGGCGCGCCGTCGAGCCACGAGCGCGCATGTACCTTCCAGTTTGCGGTTGTTTTGGCTCGCTACCTTTCATGGCTATTTGCTGCCTGGCTTCTAATTTTTATGTTTCAATTTTCCTTGGCCTGTTTGTGGAATATCTAATTGCGGAGTGCTGGTTTGGTCCTGTTGTCGCTACCATGCAATCAGCTCTTGAAGCAGATTGTCGCGCACTCGCGATAGCATGTTTTACCCTCATTGCTACTTTTTTTGGGTCTCTAGCCTCCTATATCCTTGGCTATATCTACGATGCAATGCTTGCCCGCGGCTACCCAGACACTATAATCAGATGGTTGGTCTTGTGGTCTGTTGTTACTTCATATGTTTTCGCGGGTGCCCTGTTTCTCTACTGTGCGACCTTGACTAGGCTAGACACAATGGTCACACAAGAGAAAAAGCCGTTGTTACGGGGGAAGGGTCTATTCATAGACAGCAGCGAATAGCTAGATATGCATTTGAGATTGTGATGAGGGTTTTATGTACAAACATGTGAATATTCGTCCCTAGGGATCTCGGCTGTATATTCAAACGACAATCCTCACTATCGCCTGTCGGACTGAAATCACTGGTACTCTGCTGAATATTCACCCGGATTTTGCGAAGAAAAAGGAGTCCCCCTCTCACGTATCATCTACTCTTCAACAAAAGTCTAAATTTTTGTACTAAGGCTCCAGATATTAGTAATTGATTACCATAATTACCATCTACCCGATGAATGCGCTCTTCAAGCGCCATCGGCATGCGTCTTTGTCACAATAATCGATCCACATGTTGATAGAATTAGACAGATGATTTTTGTTTGAGAATTCTGACGATGAACTTACGACGTTGAAAGGGCCTGGAGGTTTGTGAGACTGGAATCAAAAGCTATTTATCGTCAAAGCCTCCGGGGCGTTCGCTGCCCCTCTCGTGTCTTCCCCTCTCACGCATCTCAGGACATTCCTGGACTGCCCTTTCGCCAGGCTTCTGGGCTTAGAGCATCTCTTTGAATCCCGCACCGTGACCGTGGCACCGAATTCCAAGCCGAGGATAAGAGCCAGGCAAAACAGCTACTATGATGATGGTACTGTAGTGGCCCCCAGGCTTCCCGGGCCCTCATGCGCGTGCCAGTATCTGCCACTGCCAGTTTGGCTGTAACTGGCAGAAATAATTTGAACCTGCCCGGTCCCTCCCTCCCTGTTCGGTTGACGGGGCTCTTAGGTCTCCAGGCGCCCCTGGGGTTGGTTTTGCCCTGGCTACAACTCAGGCTGCCATGCCAGTGACTACTAGGGGCCGAGGACACTTACCAATACCCGGATACTGATGTGTCTAGGACCATACTGGTGGGGTCACGTTTCGACTCTAGGGGTCACGGTATCTCAACTTGAAAGACTAGCCGACAAATCGCGTCGGGGGAATTGGCTCGGTTTGGAGCTTCGTGCAGCTTGACGACTCAGGACGAGCCTGTAGCTCGTCCCGTGCTAGAATTCACCAAGTAGCGGCAACCAAACGCGAATCAGGCCGTTTATCGTCTTCAGGGAGCTGCTGCTGCCCGACGCCGTCAGGGACGAGTGAGCTTAACTTTTCGGTCCATGCATTGCTTGGCTCACTCGACTGATGGCTTGCGCAATGTCTGGCCTACTCCTGGGAAGGGATAATTTGGATGTTTTTTGTCTTTGGGTATGGATCATGATCCGGCGGGTCCGGAAGCATTGAACGAAGTCCGTTGCTTCCCAGACGTCGTCTGGAATGGACTCTTGGGGATCCAAGATCACACTGAGCGGTTTCGGCACTGGAAGATCGCGCGCGCGCGCATCATCGTGTAGCTATATCTAGCCAGCGTACCGTAGGTACCGTCCGCCGGCGGGTAGTAGGAGGGGGAGCTGAATTCAAACCAATTAGGGTGAACTTACATCGGACGGCTGCCAGTCCAATTAAACGTGCCGACGTGCCGCTATAACTCCATCGGCGCACGGACACATCAGGTCAACATACCGTAGGTACTACGAGCAGCAGATATTATCTACCCTTTTATCTAATTGCCGGCGCCTGTCACGGCATTCACTACCTAAAAACGACTGCTTAGCCCTTAGCGCACTGCGTAACTTGTTCCCAAGCACTGTAATGAATGCGCGTTTGGTCTCGGTCGCGTGGGCATTAAACTTTGCTCATGCGTTCTACCTCCCAGGCGTGGCTCCTAGGGAATACGAATCCGGAGAGAAGGTCGAATTGAAGGTGGTCTTAATTTTCTAGGTGCTCGATATGACGTCAACCACAGGTAAACAAGTTGACCTCGGTCCGCACGCAACTACCGTATGATTATTACAGCCATAAATTTTGCAAACCGCATGGCGGTGTGCAAGCGACTGCGGAGAATCTAGGAGAATTTCTTAGTGGAGACCGAATCGAAAATTCTCCGTGAGCTGTCATGCCCGATTTTTGAAATCTTTCCACGCACGATAGGTACTTGCTATTCATGCGTATAGATGAGTATTGCAAGGTGTTGTGTCAGACCAAGCTTAATGCCCACAACATACTACAATTTAAACGATCTATTGACGAATGGTACCATCATAATTGGATTGTAGACAATATTCCGGCTGCAAGCGTGATAGATACGGAATCATTTGTAACGACAAGTTATAGTCGCGGTTTTCCCGTGGGTTACTACGACCGAGTCTCGGGTAAGCACTTTCTTTATAACCACGCAAACATCGTCATTGAATATCATGAAGCAGTTCCTGGTGGGAATCGGATAGTGGGCTTTTACGTCGAGCCCTTTTCCGTGCAACATGAATTTGTTGGTGGTGTGTCTTGGGATGGCAAGGATACGACACCAGCTCTGCAGACATGTTCGACGGCGGAACCCATGGATCTGAATCAGGCGAAAGATCATGCATTGGCGCTAACAAAATCGATCGAGGTGCTGTTTACGTATGACATTGTATGGAAACCTAGCAATATCAAATGGGCTTCCCGCTGGGACATATACCTATCGATGGACAACGCAGTGCCCAAAAAGGTGCACTGGTTTTCCATCGTCAACTCGCTCTTGATCGTATTCTGCTTAAGCGGTATGATTGCCATAATCCTGACTCGCAACTTGCGTCGCGACATAAGTCAATACAATCGTCTACCAACTGATGAAGATCCAGAGTCCGAAATTTCAACAAGCGAAGAGACAGGCTGGAAGCTGGTTCACCAGGATGTATTTCGGCCCCCGACAACGTGTCCCATGTTTCTTTGTGTTTTTATTGGGGGGGGCGTACAAGTTCTTGTCATGGCCCTATTAACAATTGCGTTCGCGGCCGTCGGCTTTATTTCACCTGCTAATCGAGGATCACTCATGTTTGTGATGCTTGTGTTATTTGCCTTGATGGGTACCTTTGCGGGGTACCACTGTGCCCGCCTTTACAAGACGTTCAAAGGTCAACATTGGCAGCGTGCTACAGCAGCAACGGCACTTCTCTTCCCGGGTGGTTCTTTTTTGGTTTTTGTGAGCCTCGATTTGGCGCTCGCGTCCTATAAAGACTCGACGGGCGCTGTGCCTATTACCAGCATGGTCGCCTTACTTGCACTGTGGCTAGGTATATCCGTCCCCCTGGTCTTTCTGGGTGCTTACCTTGGGTTCCGGAAAGAACCTATAGAATTCCCAGCAAAGTATTCAAACATTCCTCGGCCCATCCCTATGCCGCCTTGGTATCTTAGCTCCGCTTTTACCGTAACCACCGGCGGCATCCTGCCTTTTGGTGCTTGTTTCGTTGAACTATTTTTTATTCTCTCCTCTATGTGGATGGACCAATACTATTATGTCTTTGGTTTTACTTTCCTTGTCTTTGCTATCCTCTTGATTACATGTGCGGAAATCACCATTGTGCTCTTATATTTCCAACTGTGTGCAGAAGATTATCGTTGGTGGTGGAGAACATTTCTTACTTCAGGATCCACCGCTGCCTACGTCTTTGTGTATTCTTCACTGTATTTTACAAAGCTAGAGTCCAATCTTCCGATTACATACCTCCTATATTTTGGCTACATGTTGATCATCTGCTTCGGTATATTTCTTTTTACTGGAACTACTGGCTTCTACGCTGCATTGTGGTTCAACATTGTCATATTTGGTTCCATAAAGGTTGACTAATTGGTGCAGGATAAAAAAGAACCCTCCTATGACACGAACACACTGCATCTGATAACAATCTAGCAGCCTGTGGCGGTTTGCAAGTTGTATCCCCTGCACATTGGGGTCACAGTTGATGAAAGCAGACAAAGATAAGGCATGACATCCGTCATGATAATCAGGACTCACCTGCAGCGTCATTGTAGTCCGCACAATATAGTATGCTTACGCCTCTGCCAGTCCGAGTCACGGTCACGGTCACGGCCACATCACAGCGCTTAGCACTTTTTTGTGCCGCGCCCGGGCCCCAGGCTCCCAAGGGCGACACTCCGGCCAGGGCATGAAGCCAAGATGCCCTGCAATGTTGAACCCAAGCTAGGGCATGATGACTCGGATAAATAAATATCTCTCCATACATAAAAAATAGAATGTACGGAAATTGTCGTAGCTCTCCCGGCCGCTATTAGTCTTCTTAGAACCCACCGTATGATCGATATAAATTTTACTGATTTTTCTTCTCCCCGCAACAGCATAAAACCCGTTTAGTGACTTCAAGTTTATGGAGCTCGACAGGTGGCTCCCTGTGAGCTTCTGCCTCTGGCCTGATCTCTAACCAAAGATGCAATTGGCCTTGGATGATAGGTGATGTGTCTTTGTGTAAACTCCTGATTTCAATTGGTTTCAACCTATCTAGCTTTTGCCACCCATAATGAAACCACCGGTCTTCAAGATCAATTTCTGTTTGACCAATAATCTCGTGCACGGGATAAAATCTATTCCAGTCCCTGACTTGGACTTTAAGCAGGGAAGGACCAGGGATCACTGTACGAAACTCAAACGTTTCATAGAATTCAGGCTTAAGTGTCCTAGTACAGTGTGAGCTCCTGCTGTCTTGAATATCAGTGCCCAACTTCACCCTGAGATATGGATCAGCTGAGTTCCCATTTACAGGTTGGAGATTAGAGCCTCGTATTATGTACAGACGCACTGTATATAGCGGATGAAAGAATCTGTAACGGAAAAAAAGGCTCCTTCTCACACGATGGATTTGTCTCTAGGACTCGTAGTATTCCCTTGAATACCCCAACACAGCGAAGAGTAGATTTTGAGGCATTTGGATGAAACTTTCCTCGGAACAACTTGTATGTTTCAAAAGGTTTAGTTTTCAAGTGATTCTCTAGTTCCCTTCCCCCCTGTTTCGTCCACCACTCACGCCCCTCGATATATTCTGCAGCAGCCCATTGTGATGGAAATGAGATGGGAAGTTCACTTAGTTTATAGCTCGCCTGGCTCCCAAGGAGGGTAGAGTATTCGGTCGAAGTGGAACTCGCATTTATCATCTCAGGGAAGGGAGTGATATCTTCATCAAGTGGAAATTTCTCGGCAAATTGAATCTGCTTCTCTCTGAAGATAACATCTTCATGGATCATTGGAAGCCCGGACAAAATCATGGGATCAAAAGCTCCTGTCCCAGAATCTCCAGGCATAGAACCCAAGGCATCTGGAGAATAACGTTCTAATTCGAGGTGCTCAACATCACACTCAAATTCGTCATAGTCGTCTTCATGATTGCTATCAAGTCTCTCACGAAATTGCAACCCTGCATCACCAGGATATTTGATAGTCCATTGTGATAAACCACTACCTAGAAGCTCAGATTGGGTTCGTAGATGCGACTCTTCATTCCTTTCCTTCTCTTGTTGCCACACATCGCTGCCGCTGAATAGTTCTGTTTGCGGCGCCACAAAGGCCTCAGAATTCCATGGCAGTTTGCTGGAAAGATCAATTGAGCTTGCACCGAGAAGATGTTTGTGAAGCCCTGCGGAAATACCAACCCGGGCATCGTACACACGTAGGTCAAGGTTCGGAGCGTACAGGGGGTTTTCTGGCATATCAATAGCCATGACTTTTCGCTCTAGAAAATTTGCATTCCGTCCAGACGGCACAGAACTTGGTTGTGTTCTGAAGCAATTGCCTCTATCATTCGGAGCGGACACGTCAATGCGCACATATGGCTCTTGGGGTGCCCGCAGCCGATGAGCTTTTAGCTGACGTACGCCAACACATGTGATCTCCACCCAAGCCTGTCTCATCTGTGGGATTATGCACTCGGAACGGCCGAGTCTTTCAGAGAGGTCTCTTTTTCGAATAAGTGCTGCTGACATGAGAATTTGGCTGCTTATTGGCTCTGCACCAATACTGGTGAGGTTTTCCCAGCTGGGAGAAGGAATTTTAGATCCTTCTGAAGCAAGAACATGGCACTTGGTCAATGGGAAACGCAAGAGCGCCCTTGGGGTATTAGACGAGAATACATCCCTGTCCCACACTTGCACAACGATGTCAGGCCCAAAGCGCACGTCGAGTGGGAGCATCTCATGAAATTCTAATGTCTCATAGAAAAGCGGCGCCGTTGTCATTGCATGCACTCGTGTTTTCTCTTTCTTACCGCAGAAACGTACTTTGACATATGGATCAAGGAGACTAGTTTGGTCCGATGCAGGCAATTCCTTTGCTTGGTAGATAAAAACCCGAAGGCAAAAAGGCACACGATCCTTGGCCTTCCTCAGGAGCTCTTCTTCTGGCCAACTAAAGTCAGGATCCAGTGCATCTTCTGATAGACCAAAGCCAAGCTTAAGAAGCACAGCACCAGGATTTGTTTTGAGCGCAGCTCCACCAAGATGAGACGCTCTTGATGGCTCGGGTTTCAGCAATTCCCAGCATGGTCCTGCACGAAATTGCTCCCTCAGCAATCTTGCAGCAGGTATGCGGCTAAAGCACACCGTTAAGATTTTAGGCGGACCACGTACAAGGTACAAGCACACATCTGGTATCTCTTCTACAAGCACTGGAAGCTTTATTGCCTATATCAATAAGAAGTATACGAGAGCAAACATGCAATGTTACCTTCAAGGTTAGTAGCATGTTCCACATCACAACACCGCGCTTGTTTGGCTCCCAAGCATAAGTAAGCGTATGATTACCTGCAGAGCGCAGTGCAATCGACAACAGAAATTACATCCGCACCTATAGAAATCACCAAACGCATTTTGGTACAGTTCCCGATGGCTGGGGAACGAAATTGTGGTATCTCGGAGCCCATCACCACAAGAGCACGCAGGTGATACTTGGCAGATGCCGATGTGAGGCGTGTGTTTGGCTTGAAATGAAACGGCCTTCGATGAGCCATACTCTTATGCCGTTGCTCGTTCGGTGGTCTAGCAAGAAGTTCCATGGAAAGAAGAAGTCGACCACGATAGGTGGAGGCTTCATTACCATATCGATTCTGCAAGGCACCACGCTTACCTTGAATACGGATGGGCGCACCGTATAAATTATACCAGCGAGGCCTAGGCCCCATATAGTTGTTCTGCTCCAGTAGCCCGCCACCCAAAAAACTTCCAGATATGTATTTGCTGCTCCGTTCGATGTCGTCTAGGTCGAAATACAAGTGTGCAATCGGCCTATCCCTAGTATGGGAGCTATAGTTCCAGAGCCCAACTGAAATGCGTCTTGTTTCTGTCGGTTCTGTGACTGGAAGCCAAAGTTCTTCATTGAACTCAGGAGCCAAACGAGCACGTCCCCGAACACATACTACGGATGTAATTGCCTGGGATCCACAAAAGTTGACTCTCACGTATGCTTCGATCCTGGTGTTGGAGAAAAGATTCGCTTCCATTATGTTGAGATCCTCAGCTTCCCAGACAAAAATGACCAAGTAAGTGGTCTTCCTACAATATGGAGAATGCGACACAAATAAGCACGTTGACACAGATTGCACATAGTAAAGTTCGGTTTTACCATGCCATCCACGCCATAGCCGACTTCCTCAACAAGTTCTTTTTGATACTCAGCATCTAGATCATGTGCTTGTTGCACATCATTAGGACCAAGGACTGTGACCGATAGTTTAAGGAATCCACGAAAACCTGTGGCTCTAGAGTGTGTTTTGAATCCCTCGATGCACTGCAGCGCTGTTGTCCTTGCTTCTGTTCGCATTTGACTGACTATTCGTGAGGCCAACCCACTTGCGGTAAAACTCATGGTTTGGAAGTTCACGCACTGATCTCGCATCAAACACAGTCGCACCAATAAGATCATGGGCTAGGAAAGCATCAAAGTCGTACATTTTAACTTCAATGCTCGCCTCTTCAATTGCTGAGCAGGAAAGTCCAGCGAAGTTAAACTGAAGCGTGTCGTCAAAAACGCAAGCTGAAACCTAATAGACGACCCCAATATAATTGGCCATTAAACTCTCTGTTGTTTCGTCACACCTTGCGAATGACACGCGTCTTTTTTACTCTCCCCATGACCTTGACTCTGACATAAGGATCATGGAGTCCGGTGAGATCACGACATTCAATAAGGTGAACCTGTATTTGGTAATCGCCAGAGGGCATTATGCGGCTTCGTTGCTCAAGCTGATCGAGGTGGCGGCTCGCTGTCATTACCTACATTTCATTTTTGTTAAATTTCAAACAACACAATATTGTTGTGTGATGATGGTATTATGAATGTGTGTGCGCGCGTGTGCTTGTGCGACTGTGTGTACTTCAATATGCCAAGGGCTGTTACATTTGCTTCTCGTCTGTCAGTTCGTTCTTCTCGTTCCTTGGAAGAAAGCTCCAGCGGCATAAATGCATCTTCCTCTATCATCCATGCGCTCTCTCTGTCAACTAATGCCCCTGAGCTTGATTTGGGGCCTTGCATCTTTCGACTCATTGTGAGCAACCCAGCGCCTGACAAGTAGGAGAGAAGTTAATGCTAAACATACTATGAAATTCGCTGAGAGTCTTGCTGGTCGTCAGCATATGCCGCGAGAGACTTTGAGCATACTGCGCGTCAAAACGCCACGCAAGATAAAGTTCGACATCGCCGCGTCCCTAAGGGGATTATGAAAATATTTTATTCTTTTTTATGGATCACTCGCATGATTATCAACGAGACCGTCACTGCCATGAAGAGAGCACCATTTTGTTAAGCCCGCCTCGCCATGTGCGGCTACTTCAACCATGGGTATGATGCAGGTGCCGATAAGACGATTACGAAGAACACCGTGGTCTTTGACCTACAGCCAAAGTATTGGCAATGCTCATTTTTTTATGTTGAGCCCGACCTTCACAGTGATCATTCTTGACCCATCAGAAACTGGCAATTTGAACTCATGGTCCCAATGCGGATTGCAGTTTTTCCGGACAACGGCCGTAGAATGTTTATGTGCGCCTACCTTGAGTGTCACATAAGCGTCAACAAGCTCTCTTCCCTTGAGATGCAGAGAACGCCCACAGATGATAGTTCCAACGAGCATATTTGGCGTGTGCACAAGGTCACCCCCATCTTCTGTATCCTTACGCCCAGGTACAATATTATTTGAGTCTGATATGAAGTAAGTGCACTCTATCCGTATGCGCCCCGAGACTTCATGCCTCATGCCTGTCCTCTGTTGGAGCATGTACCATGCGTCAGACTCTATGGAAGGCGATAGTACGACAGTGCGCAGGTCCACAATTGCCTGTCCGAGTTCTACATCAGATTGTGCAGACAGACTTTTGTGCATCACTGTCACAACAATGTGATCTGCATCATACTTCCCTATGCCCGTAAAGATCATAGTTGCAGAATTCCATTCTGGGTCTGTTGTGTGACTCGCGACCTGCACACACACTTACTAATACTTTCGAACCGACACAAAACGCGATTTTTTGAC
>JACLAA010006638.1_pt1 | contig 31614 bp, 31 predicted proteins | sample 8027891 | NCBI WGS metagenome assembly JACLAA01 (sample SAMN15724900, study PRJNA655200) | protist metagenome | isolation source: fluorescence activated cell sorting (FACS) single amplified genomes of... | place: Spain: Blaines Bay Microbial Observatory, Mediterranean Sea | collected 2016-01-19 | reverse complement strand
AAAAAAGAATCGAGTGACTGGATCTCCAAAAATACGTTGCTGAGGTAGAAAAAAAATCACACTTAAAATGAGTATGAGTACCCGTACAATAGGATAATGAGCAAATGTCCCTATACCTATCACTGTATACGACACTGGTGGAATAAAATAGATAATCCATAATAGCATGCACAATAAAGAACAGATTTCAACTACATAGACGTAAAAGCGTACAGATATACGAGAAGGCTTTAATTGTCGTGGTATTGGTTGATTCCAAGTTTTGTAGTTCAGACGATAACAAAAACGACGGTAAAGATAACCAGTTCCAATATAAAGAACATTTGGGAGAGCAGCCAAAGGTTTAAAGATCCATTTTTGACTTTCTCGTAAGCACCACAAAATCATTGTATAGATTAAATGAGGTTTCCAACAGGCAAACGCTAAAAAACAAAAAACACCTAAGAATAGTTTTGGCTCTCTCAGGATCTGAAGATCATAAAAAGAAAAGATATCCATAAAAGGTGAGGGAATAAAATCAATACAGTAGACTCTTTCGGGTTATAAGCAAAGCCCCGCAGGCATATCACTGTATCATTGGGGTGTGTGAATGGGGAAAGGAAAGATTCCTCTCCCCGTACAAAACCTGTGTACTGTACCGTTCTACATTTAAATAGTTGGGTCCATCTACACGTCGGTTATGTTATACAGACAGAAATTTGGGTACTTATTTATCCAAATTTACCAGAAGTTGATGCAATTACAAAGGCTGCGTATGTAAGAACGAATCCCACAGAGAAGTGTGTAAGTCCTACAAGACGTGCTTGTACAATTGAAAGTGCTACTGGTTTATCGTTCCACTTTACAAAGTTTGCAAGTGGTGTACGTTCGTGTGCCCATACAAGTGTTTCAATAAGCTCTTGCCAATATCCACGCCATGAAATAAGGAACATGAATCCTGTTGCATAAATAAGGTGTCCGAAAAGGAACATCCATGCCCATACCGAAAGACTGTTCATCCCAAACGGGTTATACCCGTTAATAAGTTGTGATGAGTTAAGCCAAAGGTAATCACGAAGCCATCCCATAATGTATGTTGATGATTCGTTAAATTGAGCAGAGTTTCCTTGCCAAAGAGCAAGGTGCTTCCAGTGGAAGTAGAATACTGTCCATGAAACTGTGTTAAGTTCCCAGAATACTGCAAGGTAGAAAGCATCCCATGCTGAAATATCACATGTTCCACCACGACCTGGACCATCACAAGGGAAACTGTATCCGAAATCCTTCTTATCTGGCATGAGCTTTGATCCACGAGCATCAAGTGCACCTTTTACAAGAATAAGAGTTGTTGTGTGAAGTCCAAGAGCAATTGCATGGTGCACAAGGAAATCTCCAGGTCCAATTGGAAGGAAAAGAGAGTTACTTGAACTATTGATTGCCTCAAGCCATCCTGGAAGCCAAATTGATTGACTTGCTACATTTGCTGGGTTTCCTTGTGAAGCAAGAAGAACATCAAATCCATAGATTGATTTTCCTTGTGCTGCTTGAATGTATTGTGCAAATACTGGTTCAATAAGGATTTGCTTTTCTGGTGTTCCAAATGCTTGCATTACGTCATTGTGTACGTAAAGACCAAGTGTGTGGAAACCAAGGAAAAGAGATACCCAACTAAGGTGTGAAATAATTGCTTCTTTATGCTCAAGCATACGTGCAAGCACATTTCCTTCATTTTGCTCTGGATCGTAGTCACGAATAAAGAAGATTGCTCCGTGTGCAAACGCTCCACACATAATGAATCCAGCAATGTACTGGTGGTGTGCATAAAGTGCAGCTTGTGTTGTAAAGTCTTGTGCAAGGAATGCATACGCTGGAAGTGAGTATGTGTGTTGTGCTACAAGAGATGTAATTACTCCAACAGAAGCAAGTGCAAGTCCAAGTTGGAAGTGAAGTGAGTTGTTCACAGTGTCAAAAAGACCTTTGTGTCCTGACCCAAGTCCTCCAGCTGGCGGTGTATGCGCTTCAAGAATTTCACGCATACTGTGTCCAATACCAAAGTTTGTACGGTATTGGTGTCCAGCAAGAATAAAAACTACAGCAATTGCGAGGTGGTGGTGTGCCATATCTGTTAACCAGAGACTCTCAGTCTGTGGGTGGAAACCACCTAAGAATGTAAGAATCGCTGTACCAGCTCCTTCAGATGTTCCAAAGATGTGGTTTGCTGTGTCAGGGTTTTGTGCATACACTGCCCATTGCCCAGTAAAGAATGGGGCAAGACCTGCTGGGTGTGGTAATGTTGTAAGGAAGTTATCCCAACGTACATGTTGTCCACGTGATTCTGGAATTGCTACGTGCACAAGGTGTCCAGTCCAAGCAAGTGAACTTACACCAAAAAGTCCAGAAAGGTGGTGGTTTAAACGTGATTCTGCATTCTTAAACCATGAAAGTGCGGGTGCAAATGTTGGTTGAAGGTGTAACCATCCTGCGAAAAGGAAAAGTCCAGCTACAAAAAGAAGGAAAAGAGATCCGTTGTAAAGATCACCGTTTGTGCGCATACCGATTGTGTACCACCATTGGTATACACCTGAATATGCAATATTTACTGGAGCACTTGCTCCACCACGTGTAAAAGCTTCCACTGCTGGTTGTCCAAAGTGTGGATCCCAGATTGTGTGTGCAATTGGACGTACGTGGAGTGGGTCTTCTCCCCACTTTTCAAAGTTACCTTGCCATGCAACGTGGAAAAGGTTTCCAGATGTCCATAAGAAGATAATTGCAAGTTGTCCAAAGTGTGAAGCGAAGATCTTTTGGTAAAGCTTCTCTTCTGTCATACCATCATGCGTCTCGAAATCGTGAGCTGTCGCGATTCCAAACCAAAGACGACGCGTTGTTGGATCTTGTGCTAATCCTTGACTAAATTTAGGGAATTTAGTTGCCATAAGTCATGTCCTCCGCGGGTTATCCGACTGCAATAATTCGCGCTAAGAAGAATGACCATGTTGTTGCAATTCCACCTAAAAGGTAGTGAGCAACACCAACGGCACGTCCTTGTGTAATACTTAAAGCGCGTGGTTGAATAGCAGGCGCAACTTTAAGTTTGTTGTGCGCCCATACGATTGATTCAATAAGCTCTTGCCAGTATCCGCGTCCTGAGAATAAGAACATAAGGCTAAATGCCCAGATAAAGTGGGCTCCTAAGAAGATGAGTCCATATGCAGAGAGTGCTGATCCGTATGATTGGATAACTTGAGAAGATTGAGCCCAAAGGAAATCACGAAGCCAACCATTAATAGTATTGGCACTTTGTGCGAAGTTTCCACCGGTAATGTGTGAAACACCATTATCCGTTACACTTCCCCAAACATCTGATTGCATCTTCCAACTAAAGTGGAAAATAACAATTGAAATACTGTTGTACATCCAGAAAAGTCCAAGGAAAACGTGGTCCCAAGCAGATACTTGACATGTTCCACCACGACCTGGTCCATCACAAGGGAAACGGAATCCAAGGTTTGCCTTATCTGGGATAAGACGTGAACTACGTGCAAAAAGTACACCCTTAAGAAGGATAAGTACTGTTACGTGGATTGTAAATGCGTGAATATGGTGCACCATGAAATCAGATGTTCCAAGTGAAATTGGCATCATCGCAATTTTTCCACCAACAGCAACAATATCACCACCCCAACTTGCACTTGTACTTGCACCAGCTGTTGGTGCAGTAAGTTCTGGTGCAAGAGCGTGTGTATTCTGCACAAATTGTGCGAAAATTGGCTGGAGTTGGATAGCTGTATCAGAGAACATATCCTGTGGTCGACCAAGCGCACTCATTGTATCGTTGTGAATGTAAAGTCCAAAGCTGTGGAAACCAAGGAAAATACATACCCAGTTAAGGTGCGAAATCATCGCATCACGGTGACGGAGTACACGGTCAAGAAGGTTATTGTAGTTGTTTGTTGGGTCGTAATCACGAACCATGAAAATTGCAGCGTGTGCTGCAGCTCCACAAATACAGAATCCTCCAATCCACATGTGGTGTGTGAAAAGTGAAAGCTGTGTTCCGTAATCTGTTGCAAGGTACGGGTACGGCGGCATTGCATACATGTGGTGCGCTACAATAATCGAAAGTGATCCGAAAAGTGCAAGGTTAATCGCAAGCTGTGCATGCCATGATGTTGTAAGAATTTCGTAAAGCCCTTTGTGTCCTTCACCAGTGAATGGACCTTTGTGTGCTTCAAGAATTTCTTTCATACTGTGTCCAATACCCCAGTTTGTGCGGTACATGTGTCCAGCAATGATAAAAAGAACACCAATTGCAAGGTGGTGGTGTGCAGTATCTGAAAGCCAAAGACCTCCTGTTACTGGGTTAAGTCCACCTCGGAATGTAAGGAAATCTGAGTATTCTGTCCAGTTAAATGTCCAGAATGGTGCAAGACCTTGTGAAAAACTTGGGTAAAGCTCAGCCATAAGGTTACGGTTAAGCATAAACTCATGTGGAAGTGGGATCTCTTTTGGATCTACTCCAGCATCAAGAAGTGTGTTTACAGGTAATGCAATGTGAATCTGGTGTCCAGACCATGAAAGACTTCCAAGACCAAGGAGTCCAGCAAGGTGGTGGTTCATCATTGATTCTACATTTTGGAACCATTCAAGCTTTGGTGCAGCTTTGTGGTAGTGCCACCATCCAGCAAAGAACATAAGTCCTGCCATAATAAGTGCACCAATAGCTGTACTATAAAGTTGAAGTTCACTTGTAATTCCACTTCCACGCCAGAGTTGGAAGAATCCCGAAGTAATTTGTACTCCTTGGAATCCACCCCCAACGTCTCCGTTAAGAATTTCTTGACCTACAATTGGCCAAACAACTTGAGCACTTGGTTTAATGTGTGTTGGATCACTTAACCAAGCTTCATAGTTTGAAAAACGTGCTCCATGGAAGTACATTCCACTAAGCCAAATAAAGATTACACCAAGTTGACCAAAGTGCGCACTGAAAACCTTGCGTGAAATATCTTCAAGGTCTGTTGTGTGGCTATCAAAATCGTGTGCATCAGCATGGAGATCCCATACCCATGTTGTTGTCGAAGGACCTTTTGCAAGTGTTCGTGAGAAGTGTCCGGGTTTCCCCCATTTCTCAAACGAAGTTGGTACTGGATCACGATCGACTACAATCTTGACTGCCTTTACCTCGCGTTCTGGTGGGCTAATTGTCATTAAAGTTTCCTCGTTAGTTCATAAATTACTTTTTGGTATACACAGGAAGCTATGTTACCAAGTAATGAGTGCAATACATGTGAAAAGTACAATTCAAAATATGAACCTATTCCCCATATAAAAGCAAGCCTACTTCAATAGGACATTTCAAAAATGTCAAAATGCAATGCAATGGTATAAAGTATGGTACTTTAATTATGCCTCGAAGATCGTATTCTGTCACTGCCAAAGGGACAAATTGACATTTATCAGTTTTTTAGACTATCTCTGTTTCATGCATGAGGGAATGCGAGCCATTGTATCCGAAAAGAATAAGGTTGCCAAACATATGAAAATAAGGCATCATAAGCTTTATAGAATAAAGGGACTGTAGTTCAATTGGTTAGAGCGCCGCCCTGTCACGGCGGAGGTTGCGGGTTCGAGTCCCGTCAGTCCCGAACGCAGAAAAAAAAACACTACAAATAGCGTGAAGCTTTTGCTTTTTTTTCCTATAATAATAATGTCGCCTCTATACCTTATTTTCTGGTAAATACTTCTTAAGGAGGAAACACATGGCTACATCTCTTTTACCATCAATTTTTGTCCCTCTTGTAGGATTAGTTTTCCCTGCTGTGACAATGGCAGCACTTTTTCTTTACATTGAAAAAGAAGAAATTAACTAATCATAGGATAAAAATTTCAGATTTGTTTCTATGGAAAATTCTATGTGTCTAGCCATATGAAACAAACTATATCTAAAAAAAGACTAAATGCTCTTTTTTTAGAGCCAATCTTTAACATAGGCAAAATCAAAGGCATTCAAAGAAAAGTTTTGACAGTGCACTTTGATACCTCGTGCACACCGCATCGAGTATTGCCTTCATTAACCTCATTATTGCGGAGTCACATATATGAATCTTGAATTAATTGGTCAACTTGTAAGCGTTGCTCTTATTGTTGGAGCAGGTCCAATTATTGTAGCAGCAGTTTATGCACGTGGTGGGAACCTTTAAGGCGTTCACCTTGTAAAAACTGCTTGTTTATGCCGACAACACTATAGACTCTGTTTATATAGATAAAGTTGGTAAAGACAATCTTTTATATATTCTTGCTAGTTCGATTGACCTAGCAAAGATGTAAGCTAACCCATTTTAACAAGTATGCCTTTATCTGATACACAAGTTTTTGTTGCTCTTTTTGTTGCCCTTATTACAGGTATTCTTTCAGTACGCCTTGGAGCTCAACTCTATAAGTAAATTGAAAACCAATAAGTGGAGTATCATCCTTACCAACATGGTTCCCATGCATGGTGAGGGAATACCCAACCATTATCACTTACAAGAAAAAAATCTAATTGTTTAAACTGAGTACATTTGCTACTCTAGTATATAGAATATATCGGAGTGTAGCGCAGTTTGGTAGCGTACGTCGTTTGGGACGATGTGGTCGCAGGTTCGAATCCTGTCACTCCGAACCATCGTAAAAGTAAAACTTGCTCAAAATAGAGTTGTAAAGTCTTATGCGTCCTTAGTTCAGTTGGTAGAACGCAGGTCTCCAAAACCTGATGTCGTAGGTTCGAGTCCTACAGGGCGTGAAACAGTAAAGTACCATGTCTATATGATATACGTGAGAGCAAAGTCTTGTCTCGAACACTACATCTTGCTACACTGGGAGTGGAGGGATGACTGAGTGGCCGAAAGTACTTCATTGCTAATGAAGCGTACGAGTAATCGTACCAGGGGTTCGAATCCCCTTCTCTCCGTGAATCGTTGGAATAGAAACAAAAGTCGATTTCTTTCATAGGGTATCTTGACTCAAAGGCTATGTTTTCAGTATGCTATTAAGTATATATGAATAGTGCATTTCGTGGCTCTCATGCGCAGTGTGAGTCTGCAAATACATATTTATTAAGGGAGTCCGCTAAAATACCTCCTATAAATCGACATATTCATTGAGTACACGGTTTATCTCTGTACATTGAATATTGCTACCCGTATATCTTCGTCCAGTGAAAACGAAGATTCCAACTAAAAAACTTATGACTCGAGTAAAACGTGGGACAGTTGCCCGAAAACGCCGAAACAAAATTTTAGATCTTAACCGTGGATTCCGAGGATCACATTCAACATTATTCCGTACTGCAAACCAACGTAGCTTAAAAGCACTTTCATCATCATATAGTGATCGACGAAAGAAAAAACGCCAATACCGCCGTCTTTGGATTCGACGTATTAATGCAGGGTCGCGTCCCGCAGGTTTTTCGTATAGTCGTTTTATGCATGCGTTAAAAACAAACCGTGTACTTTTAAACCGTAAAATGCTTTCACAACTTGTGATTTTACATCCAACAAGTTTTAATGCGCTTACAGAAAATGTAAAATAGACGTGAGACACGTTTTGTGTCTAGACAAACATGCCAGTTTAAGGGAAAGGATGTAACAAGGACTTGCATCTCTACCTTATTTTTGGTATGTTAAAGAACATGGAGAGGTGTCAGAGTGGTTTAATGTATTGGTCTTGAAAACCAATGTAGCGCAAGTTACCGTGGGTTCAAATCCCACTCTCTCCGAAAATAAAAAGGAAATAATAGCATTTCTGAGAAATAAAAAAAAATCATTGCTAATACTAGGTTTGCATTTTGATTTGTTGCTCTCTTTTAGATATAATAAGACTGCTAGTTCATCCCTTACTTTGATCTGATTGGAGATTTTCTCATGCCTCAACTTTTCATTCTTGGACGATTACCGGAAGCGTACGCTCCATTTGACCCGCTCGTGGATGTACTCCCGATTATTCCCGTTCTTTTCTTACTTCTTGCTTTTGTTTGGCAAGCTTCCGTAAGTTTCCGTTAATTACCAAAAGCAACACGCTCAACGTGTTCTTTTATTTACCTCGCTCATTGGAGAAAGTAAAACAGTATGCTTACGTTAAAAATTCTTGTTTACACAGTAGTTATCTTCTTCATCTCACTTTTTGTGTTCGGGTTTCTTTCTAATGACCCAGGACGTAACCCAAGTTCAAAAGATTTCGAATAACTTACTTATCATGCATTAGGCCCAACAAACCTTTGCAAAACTCATGTACTGATGCATGAAGGAACAAATGTGCTACTGGGTAGAGCTTAAATGCCATATTTGGTAAAAAGTTTCGAATCTAATGTTATTCACTAGACGTTTATGTCTATGTTTCTCACGTCTACCAGCTCAAAATGGTAGTATCCACACAAGTATCCATTCAGACGTAGAGATACGTTTTTTGATCCTGGATCTCTTGTTTTTGTTAGGAGGATACCATGAAGGATCTTACAATTTATCTTTCAACCGCACCTGTACTTGCTACACTTTGGTTTAGCTTCCTTGCTGGTCTTTTGATTGAATTAAACCGTTTTTTCCCAGACGCGCTTACATTCCCATTATTTTAATAGATAATTGCTGAATGTTTTCACTCGGGTAATGCCTTGAGTGTGTTGTATCGTTTGGGTTTTTTGCATAGTCATTTTATGGCTATGCAACCTTGATTATAAAAATCAAAAGAGTTGTGTCTTTTATTCTCTTTAAACTAGACTTGACATTCATGCTAGAACCTTGTAATGTACTATATAGAAAACGCCGGGATAGCTCAGTCGGTAGAGCAGAGGACTGAAAATCCTTGTGTCACCAGTTCAAATCTGGTTCCTGGCAAACTTCCATATTGAACCATTCACAAACTGCTTGTCAGTATACTAGAACATAAGTACAATAGATTATAGCAGCAAGATCATTTTCACTTGCTAAACACATTTATACGAGTAGATTTAAAGATTATGGATTCGTGTTCTTCATAAAGAAAAAAATTATGTCACCGCAAACTCAAACAATGACTCAGTCTGGATTCAAGGCTGGAGTTAAGGATTACCGTTTAACGTACTACACTCCTGATTACCAGGTACAAGCAACTGATGTTCTCGCAGCATTCCGTATGACACCACAACCAGGTGTACCATGTGAAGAGTGTGGAGCAGCTGTAGCAGCTGAGTCATCAACTGGTACATGGACAACTGTATGGACTGATGGTCTTACTCAGCTTGACCGTTACAAGGGTCGTTGTTACGATATCGAGCCAGTTCCTGGTGAAGATAACCAGTACATCGCGTACATTGCTTACCCAATCGACTTATTTGAGGAAGGGTCAGTAACTAACCTTTTCACATCTATTGTAGGTAACGTATTCGGATTCAAGGCACTTCGTGCACTTCGTTTAGAAGATTTACGTATTCCTGTAGCTTACTGTAAGACTTTCGTTGGAGCTCCTCACGGAATCCAGGTTGAGCGTGATAAGTTAAACAAGTACGGACGTGGTCTCCTTGGATGTACTATTAAGCCTAAGCTTGGACTTTCTGCTAAGAACTACGGTCGTGCAGTATACGAGTGTCTTCGTGGTGGTCTTGACTTCACGAAGGATGATGAGAACGTAAACTCTCAGCCATTCATGCGTTGGCGTGACCGTTTCCTTTTCGTAGCTGAGGCTATCTACAAGGCTCAAGCTGAGACTGGTGAGATTAAGGGACACTACCTTAACGTAACTGCTGGAACATCTGAAGAGATGATCAAGCGTGCAGTTTGTGCGAAGGAATTAGGACTTCCTATTATTATGCACGACTACATTACTGGTGGTTTCACTGCAAACACTTCACTTGCTATTTACTGTCGTGATCACGGACTTCTCCTCCACATTCACCGTGCAATGCACGCAGTAATTGACCGTCAGCGTAACCACGGAATCCACTTCCGTGTACTTGCTAAGGCTCTCCGTATGTCTGGAGGTGACCACCTTCACTCAGGAACTGTAGTAGGTAAGCTTGAAGGTGAGCGTAACGTAACACTTGGTTTCGTTGACCTTATGCGTGACCCAATCGTTGAGAAGGACCGTGACCGTGGAGTTTACTTCACTCAGAACTGGGGTTCTCTTCCTGGAGTAATGCCAGTAGCTTCTGGTGGTATTCACGTATGGCACATGCCAGCTCTCGTAGAGATTTTTGGTGATGATGCTTGTTTACAGTTCGGTGGTGGAACTCTTGGACACCCATGGGGTAACGCACCAGGTGCATCTGCTAACCGTGTAGCTCTTGAGGCTTGTACTCAGGCTCGTAACGAAGGTCGTGACCTCGCTCGTGAGGGTGGAGATGTTATCCGTGCAGCTTGTAAGTGGTCTCCTGAGCTTGCAGCAGCATGTGAAGTATGGAAAGAGATTAAGTTCGAATTCGATACTGTAGATACTCTCTAATCAGTAATCTTTTATATAAGAAATTTTCTTATATATGAGTTTTTGGCTTGAACCCACGTTTCTACGTGGGTTCAAGATCATGCCTATATTAGGCAGACGTTCGCCATACTTCACGGTATGGCGGACCATCCATACTATATATTACCGAGGTATCATATCATGGTTGAAACACTTCTTTCTGGAATTGTTCTTGGACTCATGCCGGTTACGCTTTCGGGGCTTTTTGTAACAGCTTACCTTCAGTACCGTCGTGGAGATCAATTAAATCTTTAAGATTTGATTTATTCGCTTCAGGTCGGCATTCCATACGCCACGTGCGGGGCGAATCACACGTGAGCCAGTTTCTGGATCACTTATGATAGGTTGTTTTTCAACCTATAAACGGAACGCCCCAGTCCACTGGCTGACAAACATACTTCATGGTTACTGAAGTGGCACACTCTTTGTTGCCTTAAAGCGTCATATAACTTTATAGATATAGATATTTAATTGTATTTTTAAGAAAAATGAATGAACCCACGTCGATCGTGAGTTCAAGAGCATCCTCATGCGCTATGGCATGAGATGCATCGAAAGGTACTCAATTAGAAGTTCATCTCTGAAAGTTGTACTTTCTCAAATTGCTTCTTCTTAAGAACAAGGAAAACTTGTGCAATAAGAACAAAACCAAGGAAAATAATAAGCCCTTGAAGACGAGCTGGGTTTTGAAGAACAATTTCTGTCTCTCCTTGCCCAAAACCACCTACATTTGGATTATTTGTTAATGGCTGATCAGCTGATACAGTTTGTCCAGAAGCTACAAGAATGTCTGGACCTGCTGGAATAGCTGTTGTTACTTTATCACCAGTTGCTGATGTAATAATAACATCTGTACCTTTATCCGTTGTGTTAATAGCGCTTACAGTTCCAGCTACAGGTGCATTGTATACTGTGTTGTTACTCTTTGTTCCGTCTGGATATACTTGCCCACGACCACGGTTTCCACCAAGGTAAATTGGGTATGTAAGGTAGTTTACATCTTTTGATTTTGCAGGATCTGGTGCGAGAATAGGGAATACCATTTCACTATACTTTTTACCAGGAACTGGCCCAACAATAAGAATATTTTTCTTATCTTCACTATACGGCTGGAAATAAAGTTTTCCAACTTTTTCTTGAAGTTCTGAAGACATACGCTCAGGTGGGGCAATTTGGAACCCTTCTGGAAGGATAAGTACAGCACCAACGTTTAATGGACCTTTCTTACCGTTTCCAAGAACTTGTTTCACTTGTTGGTCATATGGAATTTTTACTACAGCTTCAAAGACTGAATCTGGAAGTACAGCTTGAGGTACTTCAATGTCCACTGGCTTTTGTGCAAGGTGACAGTTAGCACATACGATACGACCTGTTGCTTCGCGTGGGTTTTCATACCCGTTTTGCGCGTAAACTGGATAAGCATTTGCTGATCCTGTGAATGTAAGCATGCATGCTGCTGCTACAGTCACAAAAAAGTTTTTGTTATTCATAGTAAACTCTAATGAAAAGATAATCTGAAATTTCCTTTTTTCTCTCTACTGGGGCAGAAGGACTCGAACCTCCGAATAACGGAGCCAAAAACCGTCGCCTTACCACTTGGCTATGCCCCAAACTACAGTATATTATGACGGGAGCGGACAAAAAAGTCAACGCATTCCTCAGAGATACGGGCATTCTCGTTCGTGCCCGTATTCAAACGGTGTTTTATTCTTTTAAAAAAAGACTTTACCAACTTGATTTACGTACACCAGGAAGTAAACATTGGTGTGCCATTTCACGTAAAACGTGTCGTGAAAGACCAAAATCACGGTAGTACCCTTTCGGTCGACCAGTCTGAGCACAACGGTTATGTAATCGAACAGGGGCACTATTACGAGGTAATGTTTGGAACTGACGGTGAATTGTTACCACTTCACGGATTGAGCCTGCATTACGGAGATCTTGCTTAAATTGTGCACGTTTCTGTGCATATTTTTGTACAAGACGTTGGCGTTTTGTTTCACGCGCAATCATTGATTTTTTTGCCATATATCAAGAAATATTTAAAATTTAAAGGAGAGTTTGCCGAACACAAATGCATTGGCACATTGCGTATATCTATATACATAGAATTCTTTACAGGTACTTTAACATATTTTTTGCTATGCGTCATCCTTTTCTTTTCGATGTTTATGGAATTATATCTGTACATTATGAGTGTATTGTATTGTATTGCTGTTGTTTCCAGTTTATTTCACTACCCTTCATCGTGATGGGCTTAGGCAACGCGTATTTAAGGATGCAAATAAATGCATCCTTAAATGTTTAGCCAAAACACAGGTCATAAAGACCTGGCTTCTGTTGGCGAAACAATCTCTTACTTAGCTGTTTCAAGGAACATTGCTGTGTAAGCAGTAATTGCTTCTTTTAACATTTCTTCAGCTTCTGGTGACATTTTCTTTGTTTCAAGAACTTCACTACTGAATTGTGGCTTGTTTGTCTTCATGTACTCACGAAGTCCATCAAGGAACGGACGCACTTGCTCTACCGCAAGTGTATCAAGGTATCCCTTTGTTCCTGTGTAAATTGTTACAACTTGCATATCTACTGAAAGTGGTGCTGATTGTGATTGCTTAAGAAGCTCACGTAAACGTACTCCACGTGCAAGTTGGTTTTGTGTTGCTTGATCAAGGTCAGATGCAAACTGTGAGAACGCTTCGAGCTCAGCGAACTGAGCAAGCTCTAATTTGAGTGTTCCTGCTACTTGCTTCATTGCCTTAATTTGTGCTGCTGAACCTACACGTGATACTGAAATACCTACGTTAATTGCTGGACGAATTCCAGCGTTAAAAAGGTCAGCTGAAAGGAATACCTGCCCATCAGTAATTGAAATTACGTTTGTTGGAATGTATGCAGATACATCACCACCTTGCGTTTCAATAATTGGAAGAGCTGTCATACTTCCTTCTCCTAATGCTTCATTAAGCTTCGCTGCACGCTCAAGAAGACGTGAGTGAAGGTAGAATACATCTCCAGGGTATGCCTCACGTCCTGGAGGACGCTTAAGAAGAAGTGACATCTGACGGTAGGCTTGTGCTTGCTTTGAAAGATCATCATAGATGATGAGCGTTGCACGGTTTGTGTACATAAAGTACTCCGCAAGGGATGCACCTGTGTATGGTGAAAGGTATTGAAGTGCTGCTGGAGCATTTGCGTTCTCAGCTACAATAATTGTGTAATCCATTGCACCAGCATTTGTTAATGTTGTTACAATTTGAGCTACTGATGACGCTTTTTGTCCAATTGCTACATATACACAAATACAATCTCCACCTTTTTGGTTAATAATTGTATCTGTCGCTACAGCTGTTTTACCAGTTTGACGATCACCAATAATTAACTCACGTTGTCCACGTCCAATTGGGATCATTGCATCAATCGATACAAGTCCAGTTTGAAGTGGTTCATATACAGATTTACGAGCAATAATTCCTGGAGCTGGTGATTCAATTAAACGTGTATCGTTTGATTCAATTTCACCTTTACCATCTACTGGACGCGCTAAACCATCTACAACACGTCCTAAGAATTTCTCTCCTACAGGTACTTGTGCAATTTTACCAGTGGCTTTAACTGCATCACCTTCTTGGATAGAAAGACCATCACCCATAAGTACGGCACCTACGTTATCTGACTCAAGGTTTAATGCAACACCAATTGTTCCATCTTTGAATTCAAGTAACTCACCAGCCATTACTTTCTCTAATCCATAGATTCGAGCAATTCCATCTCCAACTTGAAGTACAGTTCCAACATTTACAACTTGTGCTTCTTGTGTGTATTGCTCAATCTGTTCACGAATAACGCTACTAATTTCATCTGGGCGAATTTTTACCATTTGATCCTCGGTTCGATTCAATCTTTGGGATTAACTTTTCACAAATTGGTAAGCATAACGCGAGTATTCTCGTCGTTTCAAGCTAACCGCATAGGGGGAAGGTATGTTCAAACATTTTAAACCTTCAAGAGTATTATGTCTTTTCACACAAAGTACATTTCGTTGCCTTCATGCACCATCGTATGAGTAAGATACTCCTATAAAAAAACACTCGATGTAGACGCATTAAAGCGAACTATTCATAAGTGCAATTTTTGCATCAATATACTTACGGTGGAGTTTATCATTCATACGTGAACGAATTCCTTCAATTGCTTTTTCAAAAGCAACACTAATAAGTTGTTGACGGAAAGTGTTTACCACTTTCTCTTCTTCAAGGCGAACTGTTTCCTCTTTAAGATCATCAAAACGTTGGTGAAGTTCTTCATAACGCTTTGTTTCTTCAAGACGGAGAGCTTCCATTGTTTTCTGTCCTTCGCTTTGAATCTCTTTTACTTTTTCAGCAGCAAGAGCAAGTTCCGATTTTGCAGCATCAAGTTCTAATTGTGCTTGCTTGAATCGATCATCTGCACTACGGAGACTGTTAAGAATTTTCTCTCGTCGAGTGTCTAAGATAGATGTTAATGTATCTTTTCCAAGCGAAAAAACGAGTGGGAGTACAACAGCGAGGTTGAGAATGTTAGTTTCAAGAAGATTCGTATTAAATCCGAACCCTTCTGCAAGTGATACCATTCGTGTGAAACCTCCAGGTAATTTGGCATTTTATATTGTTTGACTATTAAACTCTATGCCAAATATGGCACTGAGATCCCGAACCCTACAAGGGATAGGTAAGCTCTATGGTCTAATTGCCAATAGAATTGAGACACATAGACACGTGCACAACAGCTTTGCAGCTTCTTTGGTTTCGCAAAGAAGGGTGGTGTTGAACTAGTAATGTGAGTCAAAGTTTTTCTGCCCGAGCCTTCATTAAGAAAGATATCGGGCAGAAAAAAACATTTCTTTTGGAATTTCAGGAATTGAAATTAAGAAACGAATGGGTTTGCAAACATTAATGCTAATGCAACTACAAGACCGTAAATTGTTAAGGCTTCCATGAATGCTAATGATAAAAGAAGTGTTCCACGGATTTTTCCTTCAGCTTCAGGTTGGCGTGCAATACCTTCTACAGCTTGACCAGCTGCAGTACCTTGACCAATACCAGGACCGATAGCTCCAAGTCCGATTGCTAAACCAGCTCCAACTACAGATGCAGCACAAATTAATGGGTTCATTGTATGTTTCCTTTTTATAAGTTGCTTATGCACTTCGAGAATAACAGGTTTCCCTCGTTTTTAAAAGGTTCTTTTAATTTAATCTTTGTAGGGTGCCAGGGATTTCCTTCTGCATGCATCTTCGAAATGAGTTTCTAAAATCGACCTATGGTTCATGAAACAAGTCTACAGTGAATCGATTTGTTGATCTTTTAGTTTATAGAGGAACCGTAAGGAGCGAATAAAAAATGATTCGCTCCATTCACGATGGTATTCCATTTAGACATCTCAGATGTTTGTCTAAAATGTTTTAAGAAAAACAAAAAGAAGGTAAATTAGTGGCCTTCAAGTGCTTCCCCAATATATGCTCCAGCAAGTGTTGCAAAAATAAGTGCTTGAATTGCACTTGTAAAAAGCCCAAGGAAGATAAGAGGGATTGGAATCACAAGAGGGACTAATGATACAAGTACCGCTACCACAAGCTCATCTGCAAGAATGTTTCCAAAAAGACGGAAACTTAATGATAATGGCTTTGTAAAGTCCTCAAGAACGTTAATTGGAAGGAGAATTGGCGTAGGCTCAACATACTTTCCAAAATATTCTAATCCTTTTTTCTTTAATCCAGCATAGAAATATGCAACAGATACTAAAAGTGCAAGTGCTACAGTTGTATTAATATCGTTTGTTGGCGCACCAAGTTCTCCATTTGGAAGTTCAAGAACTTTCCATGGAATAAGAGCTCCAGACCAATTTGAAACAAAGATGAAAAGGAAAAGTGTACCAATAAATGGTGTCCACGTTAAGTAGTCTTCTCCAATCTGTGTTTTAGCAATGTCACGAATGTATTCTACAACGAACTCAGCTAAGTTTTGCCCACCTTCGGGCACAGGCTTTAATTCACTTGTTGTCACAAGTGCAAATGCAATTACAAGTCCGAGTACAATCCATGAGTTGATTAATACTTGACCATGCATTTGGAACCCGCCAAGAGTCCAATAAAAATGTTGACCGATTTCAACGGCAGAAATATCGTATAAGAAATTCATCACCTTTCTCCATGCTTTGATGTCTCACATAAATATGATACCTGATTTTTTTGAAATGACCATGCTGATTCTATTTATTTCATACATGCAAAAAAAACGCTTTCGGGATAAGGAGATTCGAACTCCTGACACCAGATTCCGGAGACCTGTGCTCTATCCACTGAGCTATATCCCGACAAATTACGTGAGATAGTGTTTTTTTATTTGTGGCTGGAGGGATTTGAACCCTCACGCAGTATTAGCTGCAGGAGATTTTAAGTCTCCAGTGTCTACCATTCCACCACAGCCACATTCTTTTTCAATTGGGCCGAACTGGATTTGAACCAGTGTAGGCAAGCCAGCGGATTTACAGTCCGCCCCCATTAACCACTCGGGCATCGACCCATTGTTGCGAAACCCACCGTTGATGGGACATGTCTTAGAGAGGACTCGAACCTCCACGCCCAAAAGCACAAACCCCTCAAGCTTGCGTGTCTACCATTCCACCACTAAGACATACTCATAGTGTACAGGAAAGACTGAAAGAGTTCAAGTATTTCTTGTACACAAATTGAGAGAAATAATAAATAGACTCGCAAACAAATGTTTTTGAAGCATATTTATTATATGCACAATAAAAATTAACGCTTTGAAAATTGCGGAGCTTTACGTGCCTTTTTTAAACCATACTTTTTACGCTCTTTTTTGAGTGAATTACGTGTGAGAAAACCATTTGCTTTTAATTCAGCACGGTATGTTTGATCCATAAGACAAAGTGCACGTGCACAGCCAAGGCGAATCGCATCAGCTTGCCCTGTAAGACCCCCACCTGTTGTTTGAATAAAAACATCACATTTTTCTTCAAGCTCAAAAAGTTGTAAAGGTTTAAGGATGGTTGGATATTTCCCTTGTAAATACACTTGTGCATCTACTTGGTTAATTTGAATTGTTCCCGTTCCCGGAGATGCAATTCGGACTTGAGCACTTGCTCGTTTACGTCGTCCAGTGGCCGACCAAATTTGTTGCATAGAAAATCTCCATTGTTTCTAATACTTTCGATAAGTGGACAAAAGGAATGTAGCGAACCTCTTTGCTAGTCCCGTTTGTTGTCCTCATGCATAGAACATGAGTCAATCGAACTAACAAGAGTGTTAAACACCCATTAACTTTCGACTTCATGTGCTAATTGAATCCCATATGTTTCTAATGCTTTTGTGACTTCTTCAGCTGATTTTTGTCCAAAGTTACGAAGGGCAAGAAGACTTGTATACGATTCATTTGCTAAATCCGCTAAAGTTAAAATTTGAGCACGTTTTAAACAATTATACGCTCGAAGTGAGAGTTCCAGTTGTTCAATTGCAATACTTTCAAAATATGCCATTTGTTGACTTGGTGTTTCAACAGGTTTTGTAACCTCTTCAGTCCCAAGAAGCGATTGGGGATCTTGAAGTGTTGCACGTGTAATTTCTGTAAGGATTGCCCCTGCATGTTTAAATGCATTATGTGGGTGCACACTTCCATTTGTTGTAATTTCAAAATGAATATATTCACCATGTGGTGGTCCCTCATGAACTGCAAAGTTCACAAGTTTTACTGGCATAAAATTACCGTCAATCGGTTGGAAGATACCCGATTTGACTCCATCGATTTGTGGGGTTTCCATTTGGCGTGGGGGGTAAAACCCAGTTCCATATGGCTGTGTAGGTTTTTTCCAAACACGATATCCAGTTGCTTGTTCAAGAATAAATGTTAAGTCAAACGGTGTTTGAGGATTCATTAATGTTGCAATTGGCTGTGTCGGATCTACACAATATACACCCTCTGGTAATGTCATATCACCTGCACAAATTACACGAGGTTCCCAGGCGCGAAGATTACCAGCATGAGGAGTTTCTTCTAAAACGGCCGTTGTTTCATCAGTTAACGCTAAATCTTCTGATTCGTGGACATTTATTTTAATTGTACCTTGCGGTGCTAAAACAGCCGGGAACGTATTAAAGAAAACAACATCTCGTAAATTTAGAAAAATCTCAACGACAGATTCCCGAATACCAGGAAGAGTCGAAAATTCTGTCCGTGCATCATTAAGTTTTGCTGCTGTAATTGCAACACCGGGTAAATCATTTAAGAGAAGTCTACGGAATGTATTCCCCAGTGTGACACCTTGTCCTGGCGAAACTGGGCCTAGGACAAGTCGGGCATAATGCTCACGCGAGTTATTTTCTCGGAATTCAACACACTCTAACTTCGCTGCTGAGTTTGGAACAATAAAATTCATAGTGGTTGTAAGTATTCGTTGATACACACGGGCATGTTTGTAATTGGATAAAGAGTGAGTTAAAAAACAAACGCAGTTGTGCAATTACACTCGACGTTTCTTTGGAGGTCGACACCCATTATGCGGTAATGGTGTTACATCACGAATTAATGTGACACCTAAACCAATTTGTTGAAGTGCACGAATAGCCATTTCACGCCCAGCACCTGGGCCTTTAACCATCACATCAACATATTTTAAACCATAGTCAAGTGATTTACGTGCAGCTTCTTCTGCTGCTGTTTGTGCAGCAAATGGTGTACCTTTACGAGCTCCACGGAACCCACAGGCACCTGAAGATGATGATGCAATCACCATTCCAGAACGGTCACTAATTGTAACCAATGTATTATTAAACGTGGCTAAAATATGTACAACGCCACGTTGTACCTTTCGACGGGCTTTTTTCTGTACGCCTTTACGCTGTTTACTAGCCATAGTATAAATTTACCAATATAGAATAAAAAAAGGCTCAAACTGAACATGAACCCAAATGGTACCCATATGAACAGGTAGATGGTGGGTATACCTGATCCAGTGCATTTCGTTGCTCTCGAGCACATCGTGTCGAGTATGAAATAAAACCAAAAGAAAAGGTTACGTTGGTTTATTTCCTCGCCCTTTATCTGTATTACGTAGACGATACGTAATACGTCCTTTTGTTAAATCATAAGGTGTTAATTCCACAATTACACTATCTCCTAAAAGAATTTTAATGGAATTTCGACGAATTTTACCAGAAATATGGGCAAGCACTTGGAAACCATTTTCAAGTTCAACTTGAAACATTGCATTTGGAAGGGATTCAATAACAGTACCTTCCATTTCAATAAGTTCTCGATCAGCCATTTATTACCAAAGGTAACAAAGCACTTCACCACCAATTCCTAATGAACGAGCTTTTTTCTCTGTCATAATACCTTGTGACGTTGAAATAATAGCAATCCCCATTCCATTTAAAACACGGGGAAGTTCTTTATGATTCACATACATACGAACTCCTGGTGTACTTACACGTTGAAATGTTTTTACAGATGGCTTTAATGTTACTTCAAACATACCATTGATTTCAGGTTCGACACTTGAAAGAAACCCTTCTTGGAATAATAATTGTGCAATATTACGTGTTACACGTGTAGCACGTAAAATAACTGACGTTTTCTTTGCAAGATGAGCATTACGTAAACGCGTAAGCATATCTGCAATTGTGTCATTAATCATAACATTTCCTCTACTGAGCATTTGTACATTTTCCACGTGGACTACGCGGATGTTGTTGGTTTGACCCGCACTCTTTGCACCATGCAAAAGAGCCTAACAACATATGTACGATTAATTTAATTCAATGCTTTTTCTCGGAATGGCATTCCGAGTTCTTTTAAAAGAGCACGCCCTTCTTGGTCATTTTGTGAACTTGTCACAATTGCGATATCCATTCCACGAATTTGATCGATTGTATCATAACTTAATTCAGGGAACATTAATTGTTCATCTAAACCAAGATTAAAATTTCCATGTCCATCAAAACTTTTTGGGCTAATTCCTTGGAAGTCACGGATACGCGGTAACGCAAGATTTACAAGACGATCGAAAAACGCATACATACGTTCTCCACGTAACGTTACAGAAAGACCAATTGGCATGTCTTCACGGATTTGGAAGCCAGCAATCGCTTTTTTTGAACGTTTCACAACAGGTGTTTGCCCTGCTAATACTGTTAATTCTCCCGATAATGAGTCGAGGAGTTTAGCATTTTGCGAAGCATCCCCAATCCCTCGATTGATTACAATCTTTTCAAGGCGGGGAATTTGGTGCGTATTTTTATACTGGAATTGCTCCGTAAGTGTTGTACGCACCTTTGTTAAATATAAATTTTGAAGGCGTTGAATCATAAGCAATAAAAAACTTAAAGAACCTCGGGGGCGAGAGAAACAATTTTCATGAAATCGCGTTCACGTAATTCACGTGCAATCGGTCCAAAGACACGTGTTCCACGTGGGTTTCCCTCTTTATTAATAATTACGGCAGCATTATCATCAAAACGGATTGACATCCCATTTTCACGTTGTACCGTGTGTGCTGTACGTACAACAACAGCACGAACAACATCAGATTTTTTTACTGGCATATTCGGTAATGCTTCTTTCACAACAGCAAGAATTACATCACCAATATTTCCATATTGCCGGTTTAAGACGCGGATACACATAAGTTTACGTGCTCCACTATTATCGGCAACCTCAAGATAAGTTTGTGGTTGAATCATCGGAATTAAACATTCATTAAGAAGGTATTTATTGGAAAAGGTTAACCCTTAGCCGAAAATCCCTCACGGATAAGAAATTTTGTTTTTACAGGCATTTTGTATGCAGCAATACGCATTGATGAACGCGCAATTGCCTCAGATACGCCACGCATTTCATATAAGATTTTACCTGGTTTTACAACAGCCACCCAATAATCAGGTGCTCCTTTTCCAGCTCCCATACGTGTTTCAGCTGCACGTGCTGTAATGGATTTATCAGGGAAAACACGAATCCAAAGTTTCCCACCACGTCGAGCATAACGACTCATCGAACGACGACCCGCTTCAATTTGACGTGAGGTAATCCATCCTGGCTCAAGGGCTTGAAGAGCAAAATCACCAAAAGCAATTTTGTTTCCACGCATAGCTTTCCCTTTTAAACGCCCACGGTGTGGCTTACGATATTTTGTTCGTTTTGGACTTAGCATTTGTTATCTCCCTTACATACCCAGACTTTAATACCTAAAATCCCATACACAGTTTGTGCACGAGCAGTAGCATAATCAATATCAGCACGAATGGTATGTAATGGAACACGACCTTCACGTGCCCATTCACTTCGTGCAATTTCTGCCCCATTTAAACGCCCAGCAATTTGCACTTTGATCCCAACGGCACCAGCTTTTTGCGCACTACGAAGTGCTTGACGAATTGTTCGTCGGAATGGTGCACGTTTTTCAAGTTGTAATGCAATATTTTCTGCAACGCAAACAGCATCTAATTCAGGTTGAACTGTTTTTGTCACATATAATGCCACACTACGGTGTACTGGAAGTTTTGCCTTTAATGCTTCACGCACTTTTACTAAGGCTTCCCCTTTTGTCCCAACAAGGGCACTTGGGCGGGCTGTGAAAAATTCGATCTCAATACGATCGACTTGGCGGGAAATATTCACACGTGAGATGCTTGCATTTGTAAGATGTTTTGCAACATACTCACGAATAAGAAGATCTTCCTTCACCAAGTTGGCATAATCTTTTGGTTTTGCAAACCATTGCGAACGGTGTGTTTGAGTAACACCAATTCGGAATCCAAGAGGATGAACTTTTTGACCCATAGTATTTTTCTATTTCAAAATCAACACCACGTCCATTACAATATTAACGACGTGATTTTTTGTCAGTTTTTACGTGACCACGAAATGTACGTGTTGGGGAAAATTCCCCTAATTTGTGACCAACCATTTGATCTGTAACAAACACTGGAATATGCTCAAGTCCATTATGTACGGCAATAGTATGCCCAATCATAATTGGTGTAATTGTTGAACCACGTGACCATGTTTGAATAACTGATTTTTCGCCTTTTGCATGTAACGCTTCAATCTTTTTCATAAGTTTGTGCGCAACAAAAGGACCTTTTTTAAGAGAACGAGCCATAAGATTTAAGAAGATTTATGAAACTTTTCTTCGGCGAAGAATAAGACTATCGCTATACTTTTTACGTGCACGTGTCTTACGACCAAGTGCCGGTTTTCCCCAAGGAGTCATTGGTTGTGGACGACCTACTGGACAACGTCCTTCACCACCACCATGTGGGTGATCTACTGGGTTCATTACACTTCCACGCACTGTTGGGCGTTTCCCAAGCCAACGTGAACGTCCCGCTTTTCCAATAGAAAGGTTCATTACCTCGCTATTTCCAACTTGGCCAATCGTTGCCCAACATTGGTTATTTAAAAGACGAACTTCCCCAGAAGGAAGACGCACTGTTACGAAATCACCTTCCTTTGCAACAAGTTGTGCAACACCTCCCGCTGAACGGACAAGTTGCCCACCTTTTTTAGGGTGCATTTCAATATTATGAATTTGTACTCCTAAAGGCATTGAAGCAAGGGGAAGAGAATTTCCAATTGCGTTTGGCGCTTCGGCACTTGCAATAATTTTATCACCAACCTTTAATCCAGTTGGTTGAAGAATATATCGTTTTTCTCCATCCTCATACTGCACGAGTGCAATACGAGCATTACGGTTCGGATCATATTCAATTGTTTGCACTTCAGCACTCATGTCGTATTTGTTACGACGGAAATCAATTTGGCGGTATAAGCGTTTGTGTCCACCACCACGGTGACGGCACGTAATTACACCACGATTGTTACGTCCCTTTGCACGGTGCAAAGAGCGTGTTAAAGACTTTTCTGGGCGAGTCTTACTTAATTCTGTACAATCCGATACGGAACGGTGACGGGTTCCCGGAGTATATGCTTTGTAAAAACGAAGAGCCATATTAATCAAAAATAGGTAATGAGTCTCCAGATTTTAAGCGAATGATGGCGCGCTTTGTTCGAGGGCGCACACCACCAAATGCTGATTTCTTTCTTGGGAGACGATGTGTGTTCACTGAAATAACCTGGACATTATAAAGATCCTCAACGAGGGCTTTGATGTCGGTCTTTTTAAGATGTACATCCACATCAAACGTATAGCGCTCTGACTCAAGAAGCGTTGTCGATTTTTGAGTTACAATCACGCGTTTAATGAAGTCAATCATAAGCGTTAGGTTCCATCAGGAAGCAATAAAATAAGAAAGTAAAATTAAGTGTTATACAAACACACTATGAAAAAAAGCATTGGTATACACCAAAGTAATTGCAACACATTTTTATATATCATACCAAGGGCTTACTGAATGTGTAGACAATTATGCATAATTAATTGTGCAATTATGACTTTAAATACGTACAAAATAAAAACAATACCTAATGTACTGACTCGGATTTGAACCGAGAAATATTCCGAAGAATGACGGGTTATGAGCCCGCTGCATTAACCATTCTGCCATCAGTACGCGAGTGCATGTATTTTCCTCCTGTCTAGAGCATGAATCCAAAAATAAGTTCAGTTATGGATATAACAAAAAGGATTGAATATACAACTATCATACTTTCGAACTTGTGCTCTGTATAGTACAATTTTATGAGTAAAAAGGTTGAATAAAAACCACATTAAGCTAAAATAAAAATAGAGGCTCGGTAGCTTAGTGGTAGAGCAGGGGACTCATAATCCCAAGGTCACAGGTTCAATCCCCGTTCGAGCCAGTCTTTCAAATATAATAGGTTTTTACAAAACATTTATTGTTTTCTCAGTAAAAATGATTCAAAACCCATTTTCACAAAAACTTTCCTATAATCGTAACCAATTCTAGGCAGATTGGTATGAAAATGGTAACATATGAATAGTTCGATGTTTTATTAAATAACATCGAACCGGCTTTTTCATTCAATTGAGTTTACACCATGGATTGTATCTTTTAGAGATATATTTATAAATTCTTTTTAGACTAAGCTTTGAATAAAAAATGTTATGCACTTGCATACATTTCATTTACGCACATCGATTTTATGCTTGTTATTTTCCAACTTACACTTCTTGCTTTTATTGGACTTTCATTAGCTCTTGTTGTTGGGGTGCCAGTACTCCTTGCTTCACCAGATGGATGGGCAGCACAAAAAGGTCTTGTATTATCAGGATCTGCACTTTGGATTCTTTTAGTATTTGTAGTTGGAGCACTTAACTCTTTTGTATCATAAAGAGGATCTTCAGCCAATCAAAATATGAACCGAGGAAGAAATACCTCGGTTCACATCTTCTACTGCGACAATGGACCAAAGCGACGCAGCTTTCCATTTGAGCATTGAGTGTATAGTGATACGCATCATCTAAGATGACACCCGTTAAAACAGAGGAATACAAAACGGCAAAATCAATTTCGAATGCCAAGTACTTACACGAGTTTTACACTTAAATAATTCAAAGATTCTTTTTTTTATAATTAAAGGCTTTTTAGTCAATGGAAGGCGTTAGTCGGGTCAACTTTTTTGTTGGTCTGCATCTTTACCTTTAGGATATTCGTCAAAAATGTTGTTTGTCTGATTCTATATAATTTGTCAGTTTGACTGAGGGCCACCCCAGGGTATTACCCTGGGATGGGTTGGACAACTCTTTTAAATAAAAGAGAAATCTAAACTTGATTATGCGTTGATAGAAGGAGCTTCTACAGATGCAAGGTCAAGTGGGAAGTTGTGAGCGTTACGCTCGTGCATTACTTCCATACCGAGGTTAGCACGGTTTACGATATCAGCCCATGTGTTAATTACACGTCCGTTTGAATCTACTACAGACTGGTTGAAGTTGAATCCGTTAAGGTTGAAAGCCATAGTTGAAATACCCATAGCTGTGAACCAGATTCCCATTACTGGCCAGATTGCGAGGAAGAAGTGGAGTGAACGTGAGTTGTTGAATGAAGCGTATTGGAAGATAAGACGTCCGAAGTAACCGTGTGCAGCTACGATGTTGTAAGTCTCTTCTTCTTGTCCGAACTTGTATCCAGCGTTTGCAGACTCGTTCTCAGTAGTCTCACGGATGAGAGATGAAGTTACGAGTGAACCGTGCATAGCAGAGAAAAGTGAACCACCGAAAACACCAGCAACACCAAGCATGTGGAATGGGTGCATAAGGATGTTGTGCTCAGCCTGGAATACGATCATGAAGTTGAAAGTTCCAGAAATACCAAGAGGCATTCCATCAGAGAAAGAACCCTGACCGATTGGGTATACGATGAATACAGCTGTTGCTGCTGCTACTGGAGCAGAGTAAGCTACTGCGATCCAAGGACGCATTCCTAAACGGAAAGAAAGCTCCCACTCACGACCCATGTATGAACAAATTCCGATGAAGAAGTGACATACGATAAGCTGGTAAGGACCACCGTTGTAAAGCCACTCATCAAGAGAAGCTGCTTCCCAGATTGGGTAGAAGTGAAGACCGATAGCGTTTGATGTAGGGATTACAGCACCAGAGATGATGTTGTTACCGTACATAAGTGATCCAGAAACTGGCTCACGGATACCATCGATATCTACAGGAGGAGCAGCAATAAATGCTACGATGAATACTGAAGTTGCTGTAAGTAAAGTAGGGATCATTAATACTCCGAACCAACCGATGTAAAGACGGTTCTCAGTTGAAGTAATCCATGAACAAAAACGTCCCCATACTGTCGCGTTTTCGCGGCGCTCTAAAGTTGCAGTCATAATAAAGAAGAAATAAATAGTTATAAAGAGTTACACAATCTAAAATGTTTTAGACCTGTTAATAGACAGTATACCACAGACTGGACACAATACGGTACAAAAGAAAAGAAATTTGTAATAGATATATTTGGATATGTGTGAATAAAAACACCAATAAATTGAGAAAGAAAAAAAGACATTCACAAATAAAGAGAACAAGTCAGAATAGTTGTGTATATGGATTCAACGTTTTGATATCAAATATTTGTGTTTAAAAATTTTCTTGGCATCGATATGTTTTCAGATACAGCTACCCGTATCCTATCGTTATCTCAAAGGCCTTTCACCACGCAGTTCGGAAAGGGATGCTGTGTCTCGACCTCGACGAAGACACCAAGAAAAAAGAACCAACGACTGAGGTTGGTTCTGTTGCTTGCTAGGTTGTGCTAGCAAGTCTTAGAAGATAGTATACAAAATCAAATCCCTCGGTCTATTAGCACATGTCAGCTTCAGAATGCATTACTGCACTTCTACTTCATGCCTATCAAACGGCTCGTCTTGCCGTGACCTTCCTTGTCTTTCTATTGTCAGACTCGTTTAAAGAGCTGAAGGTTGAGACAAAAGAGCACTCATCTTAAGGTGAACTTCCTACTTATATGCTTTCAGCAGTTATTTACTCCAGACATAGCTACCCAGCGTGTACCCCTGGCGGGATAACTGGTACACTAGCGGTCTGTCCCCACCTGGTCCTCTCGTACAAAGGGGAGATCCTTTCAATGCTCTAAACGCCTACACAGGATATGGACCAAACTGTCTCACGACGTTCTGAACCCAGCTCGCGTGCCGCTTTCTATGGGCGAACAGCCCAACCCTTGGAACGTACTTCCGCTCCAGGATGCGACGAGCCGACATCGAGGTGCCAAACCTCCCCGTCGATGTGAACTCTTGGGGGAGATTAGCCTGTTATCCCTAGAGTAACTTTTATCCGTTGAGCGACGGCCTTTCCACACAGCACCGTCGGATCACTAAAGCCGACTTTCGTCTCTGCTTGACATGTCAGTCTCGCAGTCAAGCTCCCTTTTGCTTTTACACTCTATGGCTGATTTCCGTCCAGCCTGAGGGAACCTTTGCACACCTCCATTACCTTTTGGGAGGTGACTGCCCCAGTCAAACTGCCCGCCTGAAACTGTCGTCTTACCGGATAACGGTGAAGACTGAGCGCTCTAGCTTACCAAGAGTGGTATCTCACTGATGGCTCCCCTCTTCCCGGAAGAAAAGGTTCATAGCCTCCCACCTAAGCTGCGCAAGATAAGCTTGAGAGCAATTCCAGGTTACAGTAAAGCTTCATAGGGTCTTTCTGTCCGTGTGCAGGTAATCCGCATCTTCACAGATAATTTTATTTCACCGAGTCTCTCTCTGAGACAGTATCCAGATCGTTACACCTTTCGTGCGGGTCGGAACTTACCCGACAAGGAATTTCGCTACCTTAGGACAGTTATAGTTACTGCCGCCGTTCACCAGGGCTTCAGTCGTTAGCTTCATCAAAGATTGACCAACTTCTTTAACCTTCTGGCACTGGGCAGGTGTCAGCCCCCATACGTCGTCTTACGACTTTGCGGAGACCTGTGTTTTTGGTAAACAGTCGCCTGGATCTCTTCACTGCGGCCCCCTGAGGGGCACTCTTTCTTCCGAAGGTACAGAGCCAATTTGCCGAGTTCCTTAGAGAGAGTTATCTCGCTCCCCTTAGTTTATTCAACCCACTCACCTGTGTCGGTTTACGGTACAGGTAGTCTAGACTCGAAGTCGAATGAGCTTTTCTTGGAAAAAATAGCATCAGACACAGATGGGTTGATCCTACCTGCCAAGGTAGGCCATTGTGCCGAGTGTTATTTGTTCGTCCCTCAGGACTAAGCCTAGACTAGTGAAGGAATATAAACCTTCTTGCCATCAATTACGCCTTTCGGCCTCACCTTAGGTCCTGACTGACCCTGCGCGGACGAGCCTTGCGCAGGAACCCTTGAGTTTTCGGGGCACTGGATTCTCACCAATGTTTGCGTTACTCAAGCTGACATTCTCACTTCCGCCCTGTCCACCGCGGCTTACGCGCTTGGCTTCCCCCTGGGCGGAACGCTCCTCTACCCTACATCATCTTTGTGATGTAGCCACAGCTTCGGCAAAAAACTTAGTTCCGGTCATTTTCGGCGCGAAAGCGCTTGATCAGTGAGCTATTACGCACTCCTTAGAGGGTGGCTGCTTCTAGGCAAACCTCCTGATTGTCACTGCACTTTCACCTCCTTTGCCACTTAGCTTTTATTTAGGAGCCTTAGCTGGTGGTCTGGGCTGTTTCCCTTTTGACTACGGAGCTTATCCCCCGCAGTCTCACTGGCTGATTGAAAACGTTCTAGGTATTCCGAGTTTGCAACAGATTGGTACCGCTTTCGCAGCCCGCACCGAGACAGCGCTTTACCCCCTAGAAGTCCATAATCAACCGCTGCGCCTCAACGCATTTCGAGGAGAACCAGCTAGCTCCAAGTTCGATTGGCATTTCACCCCTAACCACAACTCATCCGTCGATTTTTCAACATCGGTCGGTTCGAACCTCCACTTCGTATCACCAAAGCTTCATTCTGGTCATGGTTAGATCACCTGGGTTCGGGTCTAGAAGAAGGGACGAGAGCCCTTATCAGACATGCTTTCGCTTTGGCTTCGATGGAAAATCTTAACCTGCCACTTCTTCTAAGTCGCCAGCTCATTCTTCAACAGGCATGCGGTCAGATGTGTTCATCCTCCCACAAATTGTAAGCATACGGTTTCATGTTCTATTTCACTCCCCGTAAAGGGGTTCTTTTCACCTTTCCCTCGCGGTACTATTCGCTATCGGTGACCTAGGAGTATTTAGCCTTACGAGGTGGTCCTCGCAAATTCATACGGGATTTCACGTGTCCCATACTACTCGGGAGCCAAACGGCTGAAGTTGGTAGTGATTCAACGACTGGACTTTCACCATCTATGGTACAGGTTTCAGCTGTTTCGTTTCTCATTCCATCAATGCCATTTGTTTGGTCCCATGACCTGGTCTTTACATTACTGTCAAAGTCCTTTTAGGCTGTTCCCATTCCGCTCGCCGCTACTTTGGGAATCGCTTTTGCTTTCTTTTCCTTTGGCTACTAAGATGTTTCAGTTCACCAAGTTGTCTTTCTCTTCTCTATGAATTCAAGAAGGAATGCATTGGGTTGCCCCATTCGGGAATCCTCGGATCAGTGCATACGTCCTGCTCCCCGAGGCATATCGTCGGTTGTCACGCCCTTCATCGGCTCTAGGTCCCTAGGTCTCCACCATATGCCCTTTATTGATTGATTTTGTTTTTTGTATTGAAATATTCACAATTCATGATAGGCCTCGATCTTGCAAAGCTTTTAAACTTTAAAAGAGGCTTGGCTGGAGGTAAGCGGACTCGAACCGCTGACGTCTGCCTTGCAAAGGCAGCGCTCTACCAACTGAGCTATACCCCCGTGCCATGGGCTATTCTGGACTTGAACCAGAGACCTCACCCTTATCAGGGGTGCGCTCTAACCACCTGAGCTAATAGCCCGTCGCGTGGTGTATTTGGGCTCTTTCTTTGGCAAGCCAAAGATGAGCCGAAAAACGCGCTTGATTCATCTTTAAAAAGGAGGTATTCCAGCCACACCTTCCAGTACGGCTACCTTGTTACGACTTCACCCCAGTCACCAACCCTGCCTTCGGCATCCTCGTCCCAATGGGTTCGAGTAACGACTTAGGGAAGAGTCGACTTCCATGGTGTGACGGGCAGTGTGTACAAGACCCGGGAACGTATTCACCGCTGTATAGCTGACCAGCGATTACTAGCGATTCCACCTTCATGCACTCGAGTTGCAGAGTGCAATCCGAACTGAGATAAGGTTTTTGAGATTGGCTAGCCTTCGCAGGATCGCAGCTCATTGTCCTTACCATTGTAGTACGTGTGTAGCCCAGGATGTAAGGGGCATGCTGACTTGACATCATCCACACCTTCCTCCGATGTTGGTCGGCAGTCTCTCTTAAGCACTCAGTGAGCAACAAGAGACATGGGTTGCGCTCGTTACGAGACTTAACTCGACATTTCACAACACGAGCTGACGACAGCCATGCACCACCTGTCATTTCATCCCGAAGGAGGCTCCTTTTTCAAGGAGTTTTGAAATGATTTCAAACCCTGGTAAGGTTCTTCGTGTTGCATCGAATTAAACCACATACTCCACCGCTTGTGCGGGTCCCCGTCAATTCCTTTGAGTTTCACTTTTGCAAGCGTAATCCCCAGGCGGGAAACTTCACGCGTTAGCTTGACCACCGCTCGTTGTATTTCGCTCGGCAGTGAGTTTCCATCGTTTACGGCTAAAATTACTAGGGTATCTAATCCTAATCACTCCTTTAGCTTTCGTCTCTCAGCGTCAGGAAAAGCCCAGTACAGTGCCTTCGCCATATTGGTGTTCCTCCCGATATCTACGCATTTCACCGCTCCACCGGGAATTCCCTGTACCTCTACTTCCCTCAAGTATAGAAGTTTCCTTTGCTTGATCTCGGTTGAGCCGAGGCATTTAACAAAAGACTTTCTATACAGCCTACAGACTCTTTACGCCCAATCATTCCGAATAACACTTGCATCCTCCGTCTTACCGCGGCTGCTGGCACGGAGTTAGCCGATGCTTATTCCTCGAATACCGTCAGAGCTTCTTCTTCGAGAAAAGAAGTTTACAACCCGCGGGCCGTCATCCTTCACGCAGCGTCGCTCCGTCAGACTTTCGTCCATTGCGGAAAATTCCCCACTGCTGCCTCCCGTAGGAGTTTGGACCGTGTCTCAGTTCCAATGTGGCTGTCCATCCTCTCAGACCAGCTACTGATCGTCGCCTTGGTACGCCATTACCGTACCAACTAGCTAATCAGACGCAAGATCATCCCTCGGCGAAATTCTTTCACTCCACAGCGTATCGGGTATTAGCTCTCGTTTCCAAGAGTTGTCCCCGACCGAGGGGCAGATTCTTACGTGTTCCTCACCCGTTCGCCACTCTTCCACATTCCGAAGAATGCTTCATCGTTCGACTTGCATGTGTTATGCACGCTGCCAGCGTTCCTTCTGAGCCAGGATCAAACTCTCCTTGATGTGTTTGAGAAGATTAGAAAAACTAATGCTTCCATATACGAGTATAGCTTGACCTCTTCAAAGCAATGGATGTCTGCCTCTTTCACAAAACAAAAAAATACTTTTTACATAAAAAATCTTGATTAAAATATCTTTATCTATTAAATTTATGTCGTAAAAAACTATAATCACAAAGACAAACAAAATACGCGTAGAAAAGAAAATTTACTCTTTTCT
>JACLAA010002027.1_pt1 | contig 31623 bp, 16 predicted proteins | sample 8027891 | NCBI WGS metagenome assembly JACLAA01 (sample SAMN15724900, study PRJNA655200) | protist metagenome | isolation source: fluorescence activated cell sorting (FACS) single amplified genomes of... | place: Spain: Blaines Bay Microbial Observatory, Mediterranean Sea | collected 2016-01-19 | reverse complement strand
GTGTTCTTACGAACGTGTCGTGACGCATTCTTTAAACGTGATATTCGTCGCGATCGACTATTCGCAGAGAGAAAAACGGGGAAAGACAGAGATTCTTTCGTCAATCCGCGTGTGATTCGTACGGGTGCGCGCGCGCGTGCAAACGCAAACACAGAGAATGATGAAGAAGAAATGATGATTTTTGACGACGACGACGCGGAAAATTTGTACTATTTATCGTACCCACAAGAGCAAAGAGTACAAAAAAGGAGAAAGAGAAAGAAAGAAAGAAAGAGAGGAAGAAAGGATACCAACCATAACCATGCCCAACTGGTAAAAGTAGTGATATCAAAACTGAACTACACACGTAGGTCAAAAATTAGGTACGTGGTAAAAGTACCCGTACCTAGCTCAATCAATACATCGGCAACTCTTCGCCTTTGTGCATGAATAACGGTGTCAAACCATCATCTCCCCACGGGGCCAAAACCGCATCCGCGGTTGTATACAATCCATGCGCCCGAACTCCAGCTACGCTTTCAATTTCCGCTTGGATTTGAAATGGCGAACAGTCCTCTCCGGCTAATACGAATCCTTTGCTATATCGCCCACCTTTTAACGCGTCTTCAAACTTTATGTCTACAATAGTGGTCCCATCAGCTGAAACAAACGGGTTTTTTCCACCCCTTGGATGCGACTGTTCGTCGCCGCGTCCTCTTCGCCACAATTCCGCATCGCCTAGAAACAAATCGTCCAACTCTTCCGCAATAAATTCCCAATTCTCCACATCAATCTCTACTGGAATAGAACCGCCGATGTAATCTCGAAACTGTTCTGTGAACAAGATTGTTTTCAACGATTTCTTCAATACGTTTCTAGTAGCGACGATGGACGGTTGTATCGGTGTTTGTGTTCTATCCAAGATTGAAACAATATTCCCGTCGTAAACAGCCGTTTCGTTGGGTTGTAAGAACACCAGGTCAATTGCTGCTATCTCTTTGCAATCAACTACGGGCGCTAATCCGCGCACCACCAACTCTTTCGCCGCTAAGGTGGAAGCTGGGACGTATTTCACGTCCAAAATGTTCTCCGTCTCTAAAGCGTCAAAGAGTTTTGAGCAAATGCTCCCAGTACCGATGGCGATAGTCATCCCCGGTTTAATCTCCGAAATGGCTTTTTGCGCGACCGCTAATAAAGCGTCGTCCATCGACGTCGACGACGAGGCGGTCGTTTCCTCGCCGCCTTCGTCTTCGATTGAAGCAGCAGTGGATATTCTTTTGCCGCTCGTCTTCTTGCGAATTTTATTTGTCGTGCCGATGAGCTGTTTCCTCGTCGGCGTCGTCGACGGGGGTGACGACGAGTACGAAGTTCTCGTAAAAGAAGGAGACGGCGATGCAAAAACTCTCGACATTGTATTGTAGTATTTGGTGTGGCGCGCAAATCAAAATCTTTGTGGTGAAATTTCTTTCTATTTTCTTTCTAAAAATGAAAACTGATTAAAATACCCTGTATTGTAGGTAAAGGAAACAAAGCTAAGACGCGCTTTTGCCATTATCGCGTGACGCCACCACCCCTTCCGTGACCGCGTCTGGGCTTTTCTTCTTCAACCTCGTGATGTTCGACATTCTCTTCTCGAGGTAAAATCACCTCTACCCGATCTTCCTGGAACGCTCCGTAAAATCGACCCGTGAGAAACTCCTTGAACCAACTGAATGATTGACTACCATTTTCACGGAGACGACGGAAGACAGGCTCAATTAAATCGTCTTCGTCTTCTATGAAGTTTTCATCCTCGTCGTCGTATTCGACTTCGTCGTCGTCGTCGCCGTCGTCGTCGTAACTTTCGAACACAAACTCTTCTTCGTTACTGTCAATGTCATTCCGGGTTGTCCAGGTTGCTGGCGTTTCATCTGTAGCGTTGAGGTCTTCCTTATTTATTGGAGTAGTCGAATCTTTAATATCGGCAATATTATTCGTAGTTCCGCTCTCTTCGAGCCACTCTCGGTATCCAATTGTGAAACTTGATGAGTCTTCCGTCTGTTTCTCAAGTGTCACCTCGATGCACTCTCCATTCCCGTCGTCAATTTCTATTTCACGGCTGTTAGTATCTGCTTTCATTGTTTTTGTTCTCGGTTTTCGCGCTTGAGAATAGCGTCCTTCGACTTCATCAAACGAAAAGCCTAAAAGATCGCCGCTAAACTGTGCCGCTCGATTCAAGTTCTCGCTCACGAATTCCGTAAAAGGAATTTCTAAATCCATCAAATCGTCATCCATAGTGGGATGCGCGTTTCTGTGACCACTATTCCTTTCTCCTCTTCCCCATCTCGGGTTGGATCGTGTACGAAATTTCGAGCCTCTCGCGTATGTTTTTCTATTCGCGTCAAAATCTCTTCCTTTGGTGTTTGTCGCTGATCTCCTTCTCGTTCTTCTATTGCTACTACCGTATCTGTCTCTATTTTCATGTAAATCCTCTCCATTCAAACCTGCATTCAAGGCACCAAAAAGCAAAAGCACGCCTCCAGTACACGCGAGTAAAACTAAAAACTTCTGAGTCAGGGACGTCGCCAACAGCGCGCACACGGCATACACGCTCCATCGAATTGCCGTTAAAGGTACTCGATAAGGCAACGCGGACTCTAATAAACTCACGATAGCATTCGTGACGTAGGAAAAAGCTTTGATGACCTGTCGCAACACGAAAGGAACGCTGCTATCGTTTGAAATTGATCGATCTTTGTCTCGTCTTTGTCTTCTCCGTCGAAAGAATCGCTCTTTCTCGGCATTATTAACTCTCGTTTCATCATCTTCCATCATCTCTTCCATCTCCGTCGCGCTTTCAAAGATATTGTTCGCGAATCCGCGTTTCATTTCCGGTTCTATGAATTCTCTCGTTCTTTTCAATTCGTCCGTGATGGATGAAAAATCAATCGTTTCCTGCTCTGCAGTGGTGAAAAACGACTCGCTTCTTCTCATTTTTGGTCTCGTTGTGCCTCTCTCTCTCTCAACATTTGGACCGAATAAGTTGAGTTCTTGCGAAGAGTCCAGCCAGTCCGATTGAATGACGCCCACGTATTTATTAAACTCGTTATTGTCGTCTTTAGAAGAAGAAGAAGAAGTGGAGGAGGAGGAGGAAGACGAGGAGGCAACGACGCTTTCGCTTCTTCTTCTTCTTCTTCTTCTTCTCAACAAATCTTCTTCGTCCAACGGCAAAAAAGCGGTCGCCGTCTGTTGTTGTTGTTCCAACGTCTTCTTGCGAAAACGATGATAACAATGACGATGACGATGATGATGTCGACGATACCGGCGCGAAGGAAGAGAAAATGATGATAAAGAAGAAGAAGAAGAAGAAGAAGAAGAAGAAGACGGTACACTCGACGTCGTCATCATCATCTTCTTTGTCTTCTTCTTCTTCTTTCTCCTTCTTCTTCTGTGTTGTTTTATTTATGTCGCTTCTTCTTTTGTGTTTTGACATTTTTTTGGGTTTTTGATGTAAAATTTTTGACTTTTTTTTTTTGCTTTTTTTTCGTTTTGTGGATTTTTAGTCCAGAGACGAGAGAGGTCGGGTCGAGCCGCATTTTTTCGAACGCATCACAGGGGCACACGTCAAACGCGACGCAAGCATCATCATCGTCGTCGTCCTTCTCCTCCTCCTCGGATAACCCGCACTCCGACCAGTGAAAAAGACGAAGATGTTCTCTTTGTCATCAAAATCCGCGCTCTCTTCTTCCTCTTTTTCTTTGTCTAAAACAGGAAGAAATTCAAACGCGACGACGAGGAAGGTTGTTAAAAAGACCACGCTTTCTTCTTCTTTGTCCGCGAATAACAATACCACTACTACTAATAATAACAATAATAAAAGAAACAATGGGAGGGGGAAGACCACCAAAGCCGTGGCGGATCCGAGCGCGTCGAATTCAACCTCGTCTTCCCATCCGTTCGAAGATTTAGGCGTGGAAGAGTTGGACCCCGAGTTGTTTGCCATCATCAAGAACGAAAAAGAAAGACAAGCCTTGGGGTGCGAACTGATCGCCTCAGAAAATTTTACCTCCAAAGCCGTGATGGAAGTGAACGGCTCGTGCTTGACGAATAAATATTCCGAAGGTTTACCAGGTGCTCGATATTACGGTGGCAACGAGTTCATTGATCAAACGGAAACTTTGTGCCAAAAACGGGCGTTGGAGTTATACGGGTTAAACCCGAGCGAATGGGGCGTGAGCGTGCAACCGCTGTCGGGATCTCCGGCGAACTTTGCTGTGTATACCGCGTTGTTGAATCCACACGACAGAATCATGGGTTTGGATTTACCGCACGGAGGTCACTTGACGCACGGGTTCTACACGCCGAAGAAGAAAATTTCCGCGACGTCGGTGTACTTTGAGTCCATGCCGTACCGATTGAACGACGAAGGGTGGGTCGATTACGACAAGTTGCACGAACATGCGACGCTGTTTAGACCAAAAATTATCATCGCTGGTGCCTCGGCGTACCCGAGAAACTACGATTATAAGAGAATGCGCGAGATTTGTGACGATGTCGGCGCGTATTTGATGTCTGACATGGCGCACATCTCCGGTTTAGTCGCCGCCAAAGTGGCGGACGACCCTTTCGAATACTCGCACATTGTCACGTCGACGACGCACAAATCCTTGAGAGGTCCGAGATCTGGTATTATCTTTTACCAAAAAGAGTTCGAGCAAGCGATTAACTCTGCCGTCTTCCCGGGATTACAAGGTGGTCCACACAACCACACCATCGGCGCGTTGGCCGTTGCATTGAAAGTGGCAAACACGCCGGAATTTAAAGAGTACCAAAAGCAAGTGTGTTCGAACTGCAAATCCTTGGCGAACAAGCTGACGGAAATGGGGTACAGCTTATCCTCTGGTGGGACAGACAACCACTTGATCTTGTGCGATTTGAGACCGAAAGGTATCGACGGCGCGCGCTTGGAGAAAATTCTCGACATGGCGCACATCACTTTGAACAAAAACTCCGTCGTCGGTGATACTTCTGCGCTTATTCCGGGTGGTATCCGAATCGGAACACCGGCGATGACGACGAGAGGCATGAAAGAGACTGATTTCGAGAAAGTTGCGGAGTTCATTGATCGAGGCGTGAAGATTGCGACAGAATGCAAAGCCTCGGTGACGAGCGGGACAAAGTTGAAAGATTTCAAAGCGTACGTCGACAGCTCAGATTGCAAACAAAGTGGCGATATCGCGAAGTTACGCGCGGACGTTGAGGCGTATTGCGGTGCTTTTCACATGCCGGGTGGCGTTTATTAATATCTATTATTGTTTGGTACCTACCTACATACTATCAATTGTTCATACCACTAAGAATTACGAGTGCTTTACTACTGATTAAACACCTCCCTCGCTTTCTCAATGTCTAATTGTTCGCACGTGCCCGGTCCAAAACCATCTTTCAATGCGAATCTGGCGAATTTCGAGCGGTGCAACGTAAGTACGGTACACCCAACTCCTTCGTAGAACATCTTTTTCACTTGATGAAACTTGCCTTCCGATAACGTTATGGTAGCCTTAGCTGTGTCTGTTTTATGAATTTCGAGTTTTGCCGGTAAGCACGCCTTTGCTTCTCCCGAAAGTTTCATCGTTCCTGAAGCAAACAAAGAGGTCGCTTCAGAGGGAATCTCTTTATCGCACGTCACTTCGTACACTTTCTCTACCTTTTTCGACGTATACGCGTGTAATAACTTGCCATCGTCCGTGAAAAGAAGGACCCCGGTGGTATCTTTATCGAGTCGACCGACGGTGTTGATCTCGGGAACTCTGTTTAACCATCTCTGTATTCTTTCTTTACTTTTGTCCGCGTCTTCATCGTTACTGTTACTTATCAGCGTCGCTTTTAACAGTTCATCGTACACGTTATTCCCTTCTCCTTCTTCTTTTGAGCACACGCAGTTTTTCGGTTTGTGAAATAGAATCAGCACCCCGTCGAGTTCGCTTTCTTCTAACGGTTTTCCATCGATGAGTACTTCGCTCGGGTCCACTTTCTCCGCTGGAGATTTGATTTCTACGGGCGACGACGACGCTAAACTGAGTCTGTTTGTGTTCACAAATTCAGATTTCACTCGACTTCGATCGCAATACCCTAATCTAGAGACCAGTCTATCCACGCGTTCTTTCTTCCTCTTCTTCTTTTTCTCACGATGTCGTTCGTTTTCTTCCGTCGTCGTCGTCATCGTCGTCGTCGTCGTCGTCGTCGTCGTCGTCTCCGATGCAAACCTTCTTCCTCGTCGTTTCGCGCGAGGTACATCTTCTCGAACGCATCGATAACACCAGTGACTCGTCGCGTCTGATGCATAATTGAACGAAAATGCAATCATGTGATGACGACGACGTACGACGACGACGTCGTCGTCTCTCGTGCGTCCCTCTTTCTTCTTCTTTTTTGTTGTCGTCTCTTTTTTTTTCTTTGGATTTTTTGGAAGAAAGAAAGAAATGGTAAAAATGAAGAGCCATATGCCACGCTTATTATTCATACTTTTTCAGCATCTAGGAGGAGGAGGAGTGACACGCGAAAAAGCCAAAAAAAAAAATAGGTTTTCCTCAATTCGTGCACGCGCGCGCGCGCCCGAGAGAGGGAAAGAGAAAGAAAGAGAGAAAGAAAGGGACGGAGAACAGACGCCGTGCGACGCCTGGTTTTGAAAAGAAATCGCGCGCCCGTCGTCCTCCTCCTCCTCCTCCTCCTCCTCTTTTGATATAAGAGTATTAAAATCAAATTTTTAACGAGGAAACGATGCGTAACGGTGCAATCGGTCTCTCGATAAAAAACGCTTTCCCTTTGCGTGTCTTTTGGAAAAGGAAGGGAGCGGATTGATACGCGACGTATAGTGTGAGAAGATATATAATCATGGGAATCTCTGGGTTTAACAAGATGATGCAGAAGGAGTTCAAGAAGAGCTTCGCTCAGCCAAAGTCGGATGGAGGACTGCATTACAAGAATAACAATAATAATAACAACAGAAGTAGTAACTTCACTTCGTCGTCATCCTCGTCAGTATCACCTGATATAAAAAATTCTTATAAACTAGACCCCAAAAGGTTAGCATCGTTCGACCACGTGTATGTGGATGTGAATAACGTGTTACACGTCGCCGCGCACCACACGAAAACAGAGTCTGCTTTCTACAAGAAATTGTTCGGTTTACTGACTGGTATCATTCGGCGGACGCGCCCAAGACACTCGATTACGTTCGCTCTGGATGGGCCAGCGCCAATGGCTAAGACAATCACGCAACGACGACGACGCGTAAGATTGTCGTCAGGCGAGAGAGAACCATTATCGACGGATTTATCGAGAATGATGAAGCTTGGGATTACTCCCGGGTCAAGATTAGCGCTGAAAGTCGATCGAGCAATTGAGTATTACATCGCGTCAAAAGTTCATCGAGAAGAGTTTGGAGCGGACATTCTATACGAGCTCTCGGGAACGACAGTGCCTGGTGAAGGTGAAATTAAACTCGTTCGAGCCATGCAGTTGAGACAGGAAAATCCAAACTTCCAAAATCACACGCACTGCGTCGTCTCCGAAGATTCTGATGCCATATTGTTGGCGCTGACGATGAATCCAACCGTGGATGTATTCGTAAGTGGAGCACAGAGATTCGTGTTTTCAGGCAGAATGTTCAACGAAGAATTGGCGATGAGTTTAGACCCGAATTCAAAAGTGCTCAGCTCGGAAAATAACTTGAGCGGCGCCGGTGCGACTGGGAGCAAATCTAAAAAGCAAGCGAAGAGAGAAATGGAAATGAATCGATACAACCAAAGAAGAGGTGGTGGTGATGATGGTGAATCATCAGCTTCTAACGCCAAAAATTTGAATAGCAATAGCAACAATAATAATAGTGAGAATAGTGGAAATAAAGGTGACGATGGCCTACCGTGGTGGAACGGCATTCTACCAGACCGAAAAAAGCATCCGAAAGAATATTCAGAAGAGTTATCGGCGCTTCGGCGGGACTTCGTTGGTTTGTCTGTGATGTCAGGTAACGATTACATCAGTGGAAGTCGATTTGGAGTGAAGTTTTCGTGGAGAAATTACGCGCGCGTGAGGAGCTGTAAAATGTTCAAAGGTCGCAACAGATTGTTTCCGGGACCTCCCTCGAATTCTAAAGATCCTTTGTTTCAACTTCGTTTGGAAAAAGATCGAAGTTCGCAACCAATGACGGGAATGGATGACACGGTAAATTGGGCCATGCTCAAAGCCATAGCCGGGACGCTTTTGAACCCAAATTATTTGGAATGGTTGGAAGAGCACGACGCGAGCGCTTTCAAACACACGAGCAAGTATGCAAGTCCACTCGCGAAGGACATGATAACCATCAAAGATTTTACAATCAACTACTCCACGCTTGCGAACATGCCAGCTGAAGATTTCGCGCACGTTTGGAACAACTTTTCAGACGTGAACGAGGACAATGACAGCAGCGTAAGACGTGTGTACGATTACATGTACGGCGTCGAGTGGGTGTTGGCAACATATCACGCGGGAGAATGTGCAGACTTTTCGTTCTACACGCTCTACGATTCCTCTTCGCGACCGCGCTCAGTAAACCAAGTTGGTGGCCTCGGTGGAAATGACTTACTCGATTATGCTTCCATACCAGACACTTTTGACAAAAATTGTGACCCATTGATAGATAAGACTCGAGCAGAGGCTGTGTTTTATAACAAGGCACCAATTACGCCTTTAGCATATTCGTTAGCTGTGATTCCTCGTGGCGGTCGTGCTCAGTTGTGCAAAGGTATTCAACCTTTGGTGGATCCAGATTCTTCATTGCGCGAGCTGTTCGCGTGCGATTACTGTGCGAGATGTATTAAGCATCGCATCAAAGTCGCTCCGTTGGAAAGAACGCTGCAACAGCAACTCTCTGGGAATGCGGTGGGAAAAGTCGGACAGAAAAACAAGTCTGCTCGTTCAGTTCAACGAAACGCGTCGAAACAGAATCGAACGAGAAAAAGTGGAAATTCATCTCGCATAGACGAACTGCTAGCGAAGAAATCACCGATGTACGTAGAAGTTTTGAACGATGGCGACGATAGCAGCGACGATATTTCAGATGTCATCATAATAGAGGACGAGGACGAGGACGAGGATATCGAAGACGAGGATGGAGATGGTGGCATGAAAGTTTTTCTCTCAACTGACGAAGACGATGAAGTCAGCGATGATAATGTTGACGCATCAGAATACGAGGACCCGCCGCTTGAATTTCCCTCGAAGAAAACGTACAAGTCTTACGAAGAGGTTCGCGACGAGCTGCGCAGATTGAATCGGAATCATCTCCAACACGTTAAAAACGCATACGTACACGTTGATAAACCACCAATGTCGCTACCATCGCTCGAAGCTGCAGTAGCGCGATTGTCTGCAGATGAGCTTTTATCGAAAGACGAAGAGGTGCTGCGTACGATTGGAAGTCCAGTTTTGTATTGGAAGCGTAAGTCATTAGATACGAAGGACGCAGAAGAGCAAGACTTTTACACGACAAGAGAGATGAAAGCGTGGAGAAACGAAATCACGCCTCCCGGGTGTAAAACGTTAACCGAAGGGGTCACTTCAATTCGAAGATACGACGGCGATGTTGCGCGGGTGCTAAAAGAGTGGAGAAAGCGACGATTTCGAGGAGGAAGATGGGGTAATCAGCAACAGCAACATCGAAAGCCGCAACAGCGAACGAAATCTTCGCCGCCTTCGCGAGAGGACCAACAACAACAGCGCGCGCCACAAGATCAAGCCCCTAAAAGGAAGTTCACGGGAGGACGAGGAGGACGAGGAGGACGAGGAGCATCTTCGACGTCGCCGGGGAGAAGCGGTGCGCGACGTGCAAATCCCAGGCCACCGAAAGCTCTGCCGCCGTCAGCTGTGATTATGATGCATCGCGTTGCATTCTAGTTATGTACGACTTACTATTTGATACACTTAGTGCGATCAACTTTCCCAGGGAACAGATTGAAGGCACCGCTTGCTAATACATCAGTGGAATACGCTCCACTTGCGACGACCTTTTTCTTCGACAGGTTCAAAGGACTGTTGTAAGTACTCAATTCGATTTTATTTCTACTTTTGCTCTTGAACCATCACCTTCGGTTATGTCTTCTTCCTCCTTTTCCTTTTCCTTCTCGCCTGGAGGGTCTAACAATTTCCATCTCCCTGTTTTGGCATCATACATTTGGGGGTTCTGAATTTGCGTTCGTTTTGATTGCATGTGATAAAAATACACTTTACCGCTTTGTGCATCAAAAGCGCGTTTCCACGCATCTCCACTCGCCATACTTTTCTTGAGTTTCTCGAGTTTCTCGAGTTCCGCGGCGCGGCGCTCGTCCGCGAGAGATCCGACGACAGGTAACTCGGCGCCAACACAGACATCTCCCGATGCACCGGTGACATAATCGAGCGACCATTCCTTTAATCGCTTTTTACCGCCTGGCGTATATTCGCTCACCCATCTGTCGTAGCCGCCCGGAACGATCGCAATGTTTTCGTAACCGACGGTTTCTGCCAAATAAGCCGCTAAACCATTCATTTCCGGATTATCAATTTCGAGATATGATGCTTCTTGTATTGTATTCCCACCTAACAATACAATCATCTCCTCTTTATTTCCAAACATCTTCGTAAACTGCTCGATAAAATCAGCGGCGTTCGCTTCGTACGTATACGCGAGCGGTTTTCCTTCAACTTTAACAATAGGAACGTTGACGGATCCGACGACAGATTCTCGTCGAAACGATCGCGCGTCTCTCACGTCTACCACTTTGCACGTTTTTGCCTTGAGAGCATCGAATGCGTTTTCTACGGATACGACGGCATATTTACTGTCGTCGCTAGACGGCGGTCCTGGAATGGCGTTTTTCTTTTTTTCCTCCTCTGACTTGATTTTTCTCGCGGTCTCTTCGAGCTGTAACGTTGGGTTCGCGGCTATTTCAGCGAGGCGTTTGGCTTCTTTCTCTCTTGCACGTTTCATTGCAGTTTTAAGCATTAGATTTCGGGCTTTCAACGCCTGTTCGCCCGCTGCACTCGAACGCATCTTCATCCGTCTCAACTCGCGTTCTCGTTCTCGTTTCTTCAACGTGTTTTGCCACGATTGCTTAGCTTCCATAGCTTCTCTTTCTTCCGGCGTTAACTCCTCGGGATTTTTTTGCCATTTCATGTACTCTACTGATAACTTTTCCGAGTTGACTAAATCTTGTTGGTTCGATAACTGTTTTGCAGCTGCCATTACGTTTTCTATGGTGATTTGTGCCTTATCGGAGTGGACAATCTCCGGAGGCGCGTGGTATTTCCAAGCCGAAGAAGGCGCATCTTCCGTACCAACGTTTCCGAACAAATCAACGCCAGAGGTTCCGAGGGCTAAGTTTTGCATCAGAACTTTGCCAAACTGATCGTCGTAGCCGTTCTTTTTTTTCGATTTGCCAATCATCCAGTTACGAATGGCATCGTCGTATACCGTTGAACGCGTCGCGCCAAAAAAATCCAAAGGTTGATTCGGAAACTTTGTCACCAAAGCTCTTGTATCTTCAATACTCCATAACGGATCGTCTTTGAACAGAGCGTCTACCATGTTTACGATATCCTCGAATTGAGGGTCCCAGTACCACTTTTCCATCCTTCCATCTCGTAAAAGTGGTGCGTACAAACGACTCAAATCGTTCCCGGTGACTATGATTGGTACTCTCACGGTTTCTAAATTCGAGCCGTCTTCGCGTCGCTCTTCGCCTAAAGAAACTAATTCAGGATGGTCGCACAAATTCATGAGCGTTCCGCACACGGTTTGATTATTTACGGTTTGTTGCGTATCTTTGAACCACCCTAAGCCGGCATCGATATCGTTTACAATCAAGCATGACATTTTTCCGTGCACTCGAACTACTTCTCCGGCGCGTCGGTATCTTTGTCGGATGAGTCTTCCAGGTTCGCCTGCGCTTTCGTCTTCGAGTTCTCCCGCGCTCGTTACGATAGGCATCATTCCTAATTTCTTACACGCGAGTTCTAAATTGAACGTTTTCCCGCATCCTTTACCTCCCCAGACGCCTAAAATCAAAGGCACGTTTGGACTTCTTGGTTGCGTGCTGCGCATGAAATTTTTGCACACGTGTAAAGCGACTTTTTCGATGAATTGTTCTGGAACGAAATAGTCTCCAACTAAGTTGTTGAACTGTCGAACTTCTTGGAATCGAAAGCGCAAATCGCCGTTGGCAATGTCTGAATCCGCCCCGAGTTTAAATTCGCCATCCCCTCGATTCCGAGTGAATATATCGTCAATTTTCCCTTCCTTTGCTCCGACGTTCGTGTTCGTGTTTCCAGTGTCGTTCTTCCCGAGTTCGTACAAGTAATCGATCTTTTCGTTCTTCTGCGTTTTTTCTCTCGCCGTCCACGACGACGAGGACGAGGACGACGACGAGGATGGTGGTGATCTGGTAGCACCACTACCACTACGAGTCTCGCTGGTCTCGTCGGAGGACGCGGCGCGAGTTCTCGACGACGACGACGACGACAAAGAAGAAGAAGAAGATTGTCTTCTGTTGTTTGGATGGATGAATGGATAATAAAAGGAGTGTCTCTCTTCTTCCTTTTTACGATGCTGTTGGTACCGATGCGACCCTTTTTCCTTCCGGGGAACGACCGCAGCAGCAGTCGTCGTCGTCGTCGACGACGACGACGCGTGCGCGTGCATTCTTCAATGTAGTCCTCTCGTCCTCTTTTCAAAGTCGAACGAACGAAAAGATTGTTGTGTGTTTTGTAAACACGTGTGTTGTGAAGAAGAAAGAAAGAAAGAAAGAAAATAATTGTTTTTCTCTCTCGTTTTTACTCCACTCTCCTCCAAAGTATTTTTGCCACCTTGAAGGACTCACTCCTCTGGTAGGTATTGAAACGTGGTGTTGGTGTTGTGGTGTTGGTGTTTTCTGGTGTTTTCTGACAAAAAAATATAAAAAAAAAAAGGTCTCGTCTCAACTGTCAACAAACATCATATCATTTTGTCAAAACATCATCATCATCATCATCATCATCATCATCATCATCATCATCTTTTCTGAAGAGAGAAAGAAAATGGGAGGAGAGGGAGGCGCGTGCGCGCCGTCGTCTTTTTCGTCGTCGCATACTATTTTTCTCTCCCCGCCGCGCTTACCCGAGTGAAGCACTCGCGTGAAAAGAGGAGAGACGCTCTCGATGAAGGAGGAGGAGGAGGAGGAGAATGCGACAAAAAAAAGCGTAGCGCTGTTTGGCCTGAGCGCGAATCCGGTGACCGACAGAGGAGGACACGGAGACATTGTCAAGGCACTGTTAACGAGAACGGTGAATGATAACGACGCGTCTTCTCCGCGCCCAGTATACGATGAAGTCTGGGTAGTGCCGGTGTATAGACACGCTTTTGAATCTAAAAACAACGCAATGCTGCAGCGTTCCTCCTCCTCCTCCTCGTCAGCGGAGGAAGAGAAAACGAGATCATCGAAAGTACCAAACTTCCAGCAGCGGTGCGAAATGTGCGAGAAACAGTTCTTGACGCCAGGAGATGAAGGATCGTCTAGTGGAAGAGTCAAAGTGAAAAGAATTGAGCTCGAGGCGACGGATTGGAAAAGGAAAGTAACTGGAGACGCGCGCGCGACTATAATAGGGACGTACGAATTGTTGGAATATTTAAAAAGGAACGACAAAAAGGAAAAGGACATAGAAAGCAGAAACATCGAGTATACGTTTGTGATGGGGAGAGATGCTTTTGATGATTTAATCACCGGTAAGTGGATACGCGGAGACGAGATTCTGAAAACAACGAATATCGTCGTCGTTCCCAGAATCACGTCAACAACACCTACAAGAGCAATAAATGAAATGAGTACTACTTTTTCAAAAGAAACGAAGTCAGTCGTTTTCCTTGAAAATATCACAGATCTCGGAAACGTTTCGAGCTCATCTGTTCGAGAATCCATCAAAAATGGAACGAAACCAACGGTCATCGAGGAACTGAATCCTTTAGTAGCCAAATACATAGAAGAGAATAGTTTGTACGAATAGCGTACCATGGTACCCAGGTAGGTGTATAGAAAGTCTATTAAAAAATTTAGAAGTTGCTACAGTACTTCACTCTTTTCAATGCCCCGCTTTATTTACTTGTCGTCGTACGCATTCCGCAAGAGTTCGTATTTACCTCCTTTGCGCATGAGCTCGTCGTGAGAGCCACTTTCAGCCACGACGGAGCCAACACCCGACTCATTCTCAAGTAAGTAAATGCGTGTAGCGTTACGAATCGTACTCAATCGGTGCGCAATAACAATTGTACTCCTTTGCTTACCGTTTGCAATGACGGCATCGAGCGCAGACTGTACCAACCTTTCTGATTCGTTATCGAGCGCCGACGTCGCTTCGTCGAGTAACAGAATTTTTGGTTCGTGTACAATCGCCCGAGCGATTGCAATCCGTTGTTTTTGACCTCCGGAAACGAGTGAGCCACCAACACCAACGTCTGAATCGTATCCTTGCGGCATGTTCATGATGAATTCGTGCGCGTTTGCAATTTTAGCAGCTTCGATAACCTTTTCGCGAGATGCCTCGCTCGTTGGCGATCCAGAGGCGATGTTATCGTGTACGGATCCTGAGAATAAGACTGGCTCTTGCTCGACGAGACCGATTTGTGCGCGAAGCCACATGACGTCCAGCTCTTTAATATCAACTCCATCTAATAGAATTTTCCCACATTCTGTTCCGGGAACGACCAGAGAGGTCAAATCACTCTCACCGTCGTTACTCTTCGCGGCCAAGGATTTTGGCGCAACCGCATCATAAAAGCGCTCTAAAAGTTGAACCGCGGTAGACTTACCAGAACCGCTCGTACCAATAAGCGCGATAGTTTCGCCAGATTTTACGTCCATGTTCAAACCGTTTAATACTGGCGCATCTCGCGTCGGGTACGAAAACTTCACCTCTTGAAATGCGATAGAGCCTGAGAAATTATCAACAATTTTACCACAATTTGAGTTTTTTGCTTGAGCACTCGTCATAGGAATGACACGCGCTTCCCCGTTTTCAACGAAAGGATTCGTATCAATCGGTGGTTCACGATCAATGAGTTCGAAAATTCGACTCGCCGCTGTATTTCCCGCGGTTTTGTCACCCATGAACACCGCCGCCTGGCCGGCACCTGCGGCGCAGAAACCGAGCGCCCAAAGAGACTTCATGAAATCGAGAAAGCTCAATTCACCTTTGTTGATAAAGTAGCCTCCGAGCCAAAACGCGAAACCATAAAAACCCATCATTATGGCCTGACTTGCACCAAACGCCGCACCTGAACTCATAGCTTCTTTTCTTTCCGCTCGGCTCGGCTCAAGCAATAAGGTACCATATAAATTGGCGATGCGTTTTTCCAAACCAAAAGCTTGAACTTCTCTGATCATTTGCACAGCTTCGCTCACGACGGAGGATGACTTCTTCGTCGCATCGTTAATTGCTGATACACCACCGTCGCCCAGATTTTTCATCTGGAACATTTCCCCTAAACCTAATAATGGAACCGCGGCGAGTAAACATAAACCGAATTTCCAGGAAGCCACAAGCGACAACCCGAGACCGAAACCCAACGCGCCAAGCGTTTGAATAAATCCACCGAGCGATTGCCCAGTCATGTTGCGTACTTTAGACGTTTCCACAGACAGCACTTGCGTGAGTGCACCGACAGAGTTCTCTGTGTTATCAAAGAATGGGATGTCCTGACGCATCATCGCGCGAAATGCGTGCGAGCGCAAACACGTCGTCAATCGTTCGCCAACGATGCCAAATATACCACCTTGGACACCAGAAGCAATAATTGCAGCGATGGACACGCCAAACATGGCAAGAGCTAACGTTTCTGAACGATCGCGCATATAATCAGTATCGAAATTGAAAAACAAAGCCATGATCTCGGCGAAAACAAAGGCAACCGCGGGCATGATGCACCCGTTTATAACGGCGACAAAGCAACCAAAGATAACGAGCGGAAACTCTGGCTTCGAGTAGCTCCAAACTCTACTCGCCTTCACTTCATACTTATCCGATTTTGCTTTCTTCGACTTTTTTTTCGTTTTGCCATCGTCTTCTTTTGAAATTTCGCTCAAGTTGGCGTAACTGTCAGATTTCCCACCCGAAAACCCCTTACCATCAATTTGAGAGTTCTCTGCAGAAGCGAGCGAGGCGAACGATGCTTTCGAACTTGACTTTTTTATCGATTTCGATGATGCTGACGGTGCAATGTCACCCTTCGATAAACCAACCAGAGCTCGATACCTTCCATCCTTACCCAACTTCATGAGCTCATCGTGCGTACCTTGCTCCACGACTTCGCTACCAGCGGATGGATCGTTCCCGGGCTTTCCGAGGACGACGATTTTGTCTGCGTTTCTCACCGTCGTCAAGCGGTGCGCAATGACAATGGTTGTTCTCGAACCACCTGAAACCAAGGAATCCAAAGCAGTTTGAACAAGACGTTCATTTTCGGTATCTAATGCCGAAGTCGCTTCGTCCAATATCAATACTGGCGGATTTCGAAGAGCCGCGCGCGCGATTGCGATTCGTTGTTTTTGACCACCTGAAAGTTTTGCATTTTTACCTCCAACAATGGTACGATAGCCATCCGGGAAGTTTTGAATGAATTCATGCGCTCGCGCAACGCGTGCTGCGCGCTCAATGTCGGCATCGGTGATGGAAGACTTGACCGATGAAATTGCTCCAGCTGCTATATTTTCGGCAATTGAAGCTTCAAAGAGTAATGGCTCTTGAGAAACGATACCAATCGCATCGCGCAGAGCGTTGATCTTAAGCGTCCGAATGTCGACACCATCTAAGGTGATGCACCCCCCTTGCTGCGGGTCATAGAATCGCTCCAACAATCTCGCGATGGTCGATTTTCCGCATCCACTTTGACCAACTAACGCGCACACGGTCCCTCCATCGATTTTTAAATTTATACCGTCAAAGACTTTTCGATTCAACGCGCCGTAGGCAAAGTGCACGTTTCGGAACTCAATATCACCTTTAACAGGTAAAGAAAGTTCTTTTCCAGTTGGTTTCCTCGTATCGATGCCATTCTCTGGCACACGATCTATAATTTTGTAAATTTTAGCTGCCGCAATGCGCGCTTTCGCCAAAGATTCAAAAGCAGGACCGGCTTGCCCAAGCGCGAATCCTCCGAAAAGAATAGAAAAAAACACCATGACGACCGTACCGCCGGACATACACGCGTCGCTCGTGTCGCCAAGTAACGAACCGACTGAATTTACCGTGCGATAGCCGCACCCGCAATTGGGAGACTCGTATCCCGCCGGGTATTCAAGTTTACACATGCACTGCGAGTACGAGTCTGACCCAGAAATGATCGAGCTGTTTTTATAAAATCCACAGTACGGCTCGGCATATTCGTTATGCATCGACCAACTGATACTCGAAGCGTCCGTTAAACCATCCGGTGGTGGATATTTCTTTAGTGCATTGTCCATCGAATCCGCCACGAGTTTGTTCCCGTACCACAAACCAAGAGAGTACATCAAAAACATCGTCCCATACAAGGAACCGCCAGAAAACGCAGCTTTCCAAGTACGCGTCGCTGCTTCTTTCTCGGCGGCGCCTAAGTGGCTGTTGTATCGTTTCGCCATCACCGGTTGAATATTCAACGCGTTCGTTACGCGAATTGCGTTGAGTGACTCCGTAGCCACCGCATCGGCAGCTTTATATGCCTCGACGCTCTTTTCCAGTGTAGCAACAGTTTTCACGAGCATCATTATGGACATGAAAATCAACGGCGTCGTCGCTAAAATGACCAGGGAAAGCTTCCACGAAAAGTAAAACCCGACGGCAAAACCACCCGTCATTTGAAAGGACGCTTGTACGAGCTCTGCTAACTTCTTCGCCAAACCTTGTTGTAACTCATTCACTTTGTCCGCGGTGTATGAAGCTAACTCCCCAGCTTTCGCTTGGTCGAAGAAAGCGACGTCTTGCGTAAGTAACGACTCGACGTATTTTTGTCGTACGTTTCTCGAGTTTCGACTCGCTGCCCATGAAACTAAACCGAACGCGAAGAAAAAAGACATCCCGAGCGTTAATGCGACGACTTCCATAAAGATGACGGCATTTTTCGTCTGGTCCGAGGACGTCGCCGACGCAGCCGTGCTATCCAACATGTTTCTAAACGCAATATTGATGCCGGGAAAACATAAACCACCAATGGCTGCAAATATAAAACCGACAAAGAGCATGACAAACTCTGCACTGGTGTAAAATCGGAACAGCTGTAAGAACGGAACCGGTTTGATAGGAGCGACGTCTTCACTTTTCTCAACTTCATTTGTTGGGAGTGCCGTCGTCATCTTTTCTTCGTCCATCGTCACGACACCTTACGAATACGAAGAAATGATGCGAGTGGGAGAGACGAATAGGAATAAAAAGCAGAGATTGCGTATCGGAAGAAAACGAAACAGAGACGCGCGCTCGCTTTTCTCAATCCGCGCGTGCGTGCGCGCGTGGCGTGGACCTACTTTTTTGTAGTGACGGAAAATGTACGGGGTGGGGGGAATTTTTATTCCAATTAAAAGATGTCCAAAACTGGGGTCAACGTAGTCAATCCGACCAAAGTCCGACGAGAACAAAATTCATATATTCTCGCGAAAATACCACGCGTCGTCGGTGGTGGTCGATGTTATTGGGCGTGTGAGATTTTTGTTTGTACAACGCGCATCACCGCTGATGCGATGGTGTTCGAGTGATCATTATAATTACAATACGAATATTTGACGTGACGTGGCAGATCTGGCCGTTGACCAGAGCTGTCACTTTTAACCGGACACAATTTATATAGTGTGTGTATATATCCCTATATACAACATTTGAAAGGGTGAAACAATTCGCCGTCTGTGTTTCGCGATAGATGGATGTGCTAACGATTAAACGAGTAGCACCGCATTTACGCAGCCATCGTTTTCTGGGTTGTTCGTGACTTGCGCGTACTTCCCCCACACTACTTTACCTCCCGGCGTAACTAATCCCAATTCTTCTACTGAAACCTCAATGACCGTCCCTTTTGTCATCACGCCTAAAGATGAGTACATTGGCCCGTTCGGATTCTTCTTTACGCCTAAAATTTGCAACTGAAACGTCGCTTTCAACTCAGGGTGCGTCACGTGCGCCTTCGTGAAACGCAAACCGGATGGGCGAATAAAGCGTTCGTATTTTGGTGGCTTACGCGTAAAACCTGGTCCAACAAACGTCGCTTTGGTAATCATTCTTTTCCACGTTTTCTTTTGTCTTTTACCAGAACGCATGACTCGGAACATTTCATCTTCCGCGATCGGTCGAACTTTTGGTAAAGGTACTTCCCACTTTCCAGCTTTCTCTTTTCGTTTTTGTTTAATCGTGTTGGAGAGTACTTTCGCTCTCGAGGTTGTTTCTCTATCCATCAAGTACGCGGGAATAGCTCCAGGCGCGACTTCGTCCTCCACTTTTCTCTTTCTTCCTTTCTCTCCGTGTTGGTTGATTGTTTTCTTCATCGTGATCTTCTCCTTGAACCGCTCTTTGCTGTATAACTTCGCCTTCAAGCCGATAAGCTTCTTCGCCATGGCGCTTCGTTTGTGCGGCTCCCTCGCTTCTTTCTTCCTCGCTTTCTCCTCATGATCGAGACGTTTACCGTATCGCTTCTGGAAAAGCTCGATGTGCTCGTTTTGCGGCATTGTTTCGTTTCTTTTTTACCGCCGCTGCCAAAAGTTAGAAGAAGTGTACTCCTCCTCCTCTCTCAATTAAGAATCGTCGTCCAAATACTTTTATAATAATTAGACTTTGGCGGCGTCGTCGTCGTCCTATAAATTCTCGTCTCTTTCTCTCTCTCTCTCTCTCTCTCTCCGTCTGCGCGTGTCTGCTGCGTCTCTGTGTGTGCGCGCGCGTCGAACGTCTCCCCCCGATACCAACAACAACACCAACAACACCAACGGCGCAAAGACGATCTTTCGAGGAACAGACCAGATCGGATCCGTGTTGAACAGCGTTTTTGTGTGCGAGCAAAGATGTGTGGTAAATGTGTAAAAAATGTGGCCGCATTTTCGTCTCCTACAAAAAAAATCCTCCCCCCCCCAAAAAAACGTCTTCAGACATAAAGCGCTTTTACACACACACACACACGAAACATCATATCATGCGTCGAGCGCTCTTTTCCTCCCTAACGCGAAGGTTGCGGGGAGCGAGCGAGAGAGAGAGCGCGAAAAGCGCGACGTCGCACCACCAACACCGGGTCGACTCCGCCGCGACGTCTTCTCGACGCGTGCGCGGTTATAGTCGTGGTTTTTCTCCGTCGTCGTCGATCGAAAAACAACACCACCAACACCAACACCGAGGAACGCGTTATAGAAATGCGAACAGTAGGAGTGCGAGCAGCGAACTTTACTACGGACGATCGGCGTCGTCCTACTTTGCATCGTCGTCGTCGTCGTCGTCGTCGTCGGATGACAACAACAATAAAGAAGAAGAAGGAGGAAGAAAAACAAAACTTTCTGAGAGAGGCATCGTCGTCGAGCCCGGTTCGAGCATCGCCGCCGAAGGTGTTTTAGGTTTGAACAACTTGCGAGACGTTCCAGGATCGAGAAAATACAAGAAACGAAAAGGCAGAGGCATTGGATCCGGTAAAGGGAAGACCGCTGGTCGAGGACATAACGGACAAAAGTCGCGTTCAGGCGGAGGACCGAGATTAGGTTTTGAAGGCGGACAAACGCCGTTGCGATTGACATTACCGAAGCGCGGTTTTACGAACAAAAACCAAATGCGATTTAATGTTTTGAACTTGTCTGAGATACAAAGAACGTTTGAAAACGAAAAGAACGTCGATTTCACCTCGGGAACTATCGGTAACGTTGTGACTATGAAACATTTATTAGACGCGGGACTTCTCGATCGAAGGACGAAATTCGGAGTGAAGCTATTAGCCGGCAACTGTAAACGAGACGAGGACGACAACGAAGGAAATGAATTCGACGACGAAGATGGCGATGGTAAAATGAATAAAAAGAAGATTCCATTTACGCTTAAATTGGACATAGAAGTGTCTCGGTGTTCGGAAACAGCGAAAGCTCTCATCGAAAAGAATGGAGGAAGAGTAACCAAAGTTCACTATAATCGATTAGGAATACGCGCGTTGCTAAAACCGCACAAGTTTCCCAGAGGATTACCGAAACCCGCGAGGACGCCACCGAGACTTTTGAAGCACGTCGACCGCGAAGGTACGTTAGATTTAGAAGAGCGCAAAGCGTTTGTTTAACTCAATAAATATACTTATATACTTACAACAATACACGCAAGACTAATGAACAATTTACCTACTTTTATGCGAGAATATTTTGTTGCTGCTTTTGAAATTCTCTCGATCCGAACACGGCGTTGGACACGCGCAAGACCACGGATGTTGTTACCATCGCTGCCCCGGCTACCTTTTTTTCGACGTATCGTTCAACTGCGAGCACGGCGTGCTGTCGCGGCGACGAGCTTGTCGCAGCAAACGAACCAAACTGTTTCCCAACTCTTTGCGCCACTTCCGTTTTTCCTTCTCTGAAGGAAGCAGACGAAGAAGACGTTCGAGCATCGTATAAAGCTTCCGCTAACGCCTGCATGACAAATCCAATGGCGTAGCAACATGCTCCAACTTGCGCCGAGACTGAGAGAAATGCTACGGATCTACCTCGTTTTCGCGTTGCCGTGAACGCGTTCAAACCGATCGATCCTCTCGTGCGGATAGCTGGTGAGACTAAGCTCACAATAGCTGCGTTCATTCCGATAGCCGCGAGAATATCACACGCAAAAAATTCCCACTCATCCCAAAAAGAAGGGGAAACGGATCCTACTCCTCCCGACTGCTTGTCCCTTTTACGATTGATACTATATTTTTTACTATTCTTGCCGGTGCTGCTACCACCGTTCATTTTGGAAGGTGATCTCGCGCGTACTCTCATAAACTCTATGAATGATAACAATGCGACATCAATCGAGATGTCCGTATAGAGCCGACGACTGAAACTCGCATCCATCAAAGCTCGGTTACGAAATGAAGAAAACTTTGAAACCACGTGTTTTACGAAGAAAGATTTCGAGGTCGCGAGGTCGAACCATCGCATCAAAACGGCTGCCGATATTCCGTTGGACGTTCGAATCATGGTGAGCATATCTTCGGGTAAAGGTGCTTTGTGCTCTTTACACAATTGTTCGACTTTTGATGTTGGAATCGACCCGTCTGTTGAGGACGATATCGAAAGAGCTCGACTATCATCGCCTTCATTCTCGTTATCTTCGCGGTTACCTTCATCACCACTATTATTATTATTATTATCGCCACCATGACCACCACTGTTATTGTTGTTGTTACCGACGTCATCGTCACCGCCGCCGTTGCCGTTATCCGCGATAGGCTCGACCCCAGATTTCCCATTTATGCCAACGTCGCCGCCCTTGAGTTCTGCAGCTGAGAAACAAGTAAACGCGCGCGTTTGTGATGACGATGATGTGGATGATGAGGAGGAGGTCGACACGAAATTTTCCCAGCGTCGTGCGCTTCCAAGCGTCGAAGAGGCCGCGCGCCGAGGCCCCGATGACACCGCGCGTTGGCGCGCAAACCGACCTCTTCGTTTTTGGCCACCACCACCGCCATCGTTCAGTTGGTACGCCGCAGGTCTCGACCCACACCGCTCCATCTTTTCTTCTTCTTCTTCGTCTTCTTCAAAGAAAAATTTGTGTGAAGAAAAGAAATAGGTTTTGTGCACCCCTTTTTTATCTTTCGGATTGGACAAAAAGAAAAAAAACAAAAAAACAAAAAAATTCAAAAAAACGTCAAAAAAGTTTGCGTCGTCGTCGTCTTTCAATCGGATTTGTGCGCGCGCGCTTTAAGAAAGGGTGTGTGTGTGTGTTTCTTTTTTTGGAGGTGCGGTGGTGTCTCGAAGGGGATGTCACGCGTGAACGAAACGCATATTCTCGCGGACGCGGCGCTGGCGGATGCAAAAGGGACGTCGAAGGAAGAAGCGACGAGAATCAACAATCCTCCAGAAAAGACGAACGCGTCGAAGAGCAACAACTTTTCGATGACGACGACGAAGAAGAAAGCATTGCCTCAATCGTCAAACACGACGAACGGCGACGACGATTCGGATGACGAAGATTACGTCATTGGAAATTTAGAGTGGGATTCCGGTGGTTCCGGTTCAGATGATTCGGATGACGACGACGACGAAGAAGAAGAAGATTCGGATGACGCCTCCTCCTCCTCGGGCGATGAAGACAGCTCAGACAGAGAAGGAAACGAAAAAGAAGAAGATAACAGAAGAAGAAGAAGAAAAGAAGAACGTTCCGTATCCAGAAGAAAGGTCGATTCGACACTGGCAAATAAGCTCGGAGAGTGCGAAGAGTTGGAATATTCTGAATCTGAGGAAAAGTTAGCAGATACAAATAGCGATAGCGATAGCGACGAAAAGAGAGCAAAACGATACGAAGAACTCGAGGCGGAAAAGTTCTCAAAGGTACAAAAGCAAGAGAAGAGTACCCGATCAGGGGTACGTCGGGTTCGCTTTGATCTTGTTCCGGACAATAAGACCGTCCCATCCCATGACACGATAGTAGCAAACGCAAAAGTGCCGGCAGGAAAAGAAGTCTCAAAAGATGTCATCAGAGATACGACGGGATGGATCCCGGTGATAGCATCGCCTATGAAGGCACTACCAGGATCTCTCGACTTTTACGAACGACAAATAGCTCTGAACGATATCAACGCACCAAATGGTATAAAATCTGTGGCTGGTACTGATGGTCTGCATTACTTCTCGGATAGTGAAGACGAAGACGATTATGACAAAGACAATCTCAATAGAAGCGCCTCCAGACCGAGTGCTGGGCCAATCGCCAGAAGAACCCGCGCAAGGTTTAACATGGACGACGTTTCGTTAGATGAACTAGAACAACGGCTAAACACGTTACCAGACGAGGAAGAAATGATGTTTACGAATGAAAAAGATATATACGAGGATTTCTTGAGCGCAATACGCGTCATAGATACGAACGACAACAGTGACTTGTTTGATAATATGGCAGCAAGCGACAATGGAAGTGACGGCATGGATAGGAATAAGGAAAATACAGGCGTTTCATTGAATACGAAAGGCGATAATGAAGATGATGACGACTTTGAAGATGACGATGAAGATTTTGAAGACGAAGATGTGCGAGCGCGGGAATTTCAATTGAAGTTGCGAGCGGAAAGACGACGTTTGGAACGAGACTGTAGAGACACCGGCAAAGAGAATCTTCTGGAAGGCACGGTGAGAAAGACGATGCCGCAATACATACCACTCGTTACGAGACAATCGCAAAGACTCATAAATAGGAACGCCCAGAAAATTATCGATTTGAAAAGAAGGTCGCACATGACTAAAAACCAAATGAACCAGTTGCGCGATCAAATAGCTATCCATTCGCAACTTCTGGTACAGACGTTTGCGCTACACGCCTGTGGAGAAAGAGTTGAGTACCAAGGTCTCACGGGTCTCTCCCTCAATTCAGAATACGGAAAATGGAATAAAGATATGCTCCTCGCGTTGGATGTGGCTTACAACGCAAGAAACGAATTATCTGCACCTATAGTAAATGTGTTCGATAACGATATAGTGCGCAACGCGACGCTATTCGTGGGTGATATGGAAGAGTTTACACGTTCACGTTCGGATATCGTCAAATTCACGAGAGAAGAAGGGCATCTATGGATGTCTCCGAGAGATAGAATGACCACACCAAAGTCGAGACATAAACTTCCTAATGTGCACTTTTCTCGAGTAGATTGTATGTTCAGAGTGGACGACAGAATGTCTTGTATAGATTATCCGGGTGCAAAACGTAGCGAGCACGTCACTGAGATCGCTTGGAAACCAGCGAACAAGCAATTAATACGTCTGACGAGGGAGTTTGCGTTAAAGACGCGCATGCAGCGTGCTTATCTACCTGGCGAAAACGCGCTGCTTTCGTTCTTAATGCCGAAACTCATCGGTCAATGTGATAAAAATGAGGAGAAAGAAATAAAACAGAAGGGTACGCACGAATATGTGCCGTCTAGAAATAAATGGCTCCACACGGAAGATGTTTTACTTGCGCATGGTTTACTGACGTTTGGATGCTGTTCCGAGGATACGTGTCAAGACGTGAGGAGTGCAAAGCAACGCGATTTTATGATGGAGCGCTTTGGTGACGTGCAACAGCGTTTTTTACCGGCGAAAACGGTGAGAGCAATCAACGACCGGCTCATACAACTTCTGGGCGTGGGCGGAGAGGAGGCAAACAGCAGTAAGAAAGATACGCTGTGGCATGCAAACGAAATCGTAAAAAATATCAGACAACGGAAAGATTTGTTCCTCGGTCGCGAAGAAGTTTTGACGATTTCTGACGTTCTCGAGTCGGTAAAGGGTTTGGATGCGCGATATCTGGACAGTCATCTCCTGTGGAGAGAAATTGCGTTAAAATTAGAAATAAAATTTAATGGCGATAAAAAGATTGATTATGACAGCAAAGATTTGCTGTTGTACATTCCGGGATTACTAAGTGATCAATACGAACGCATGAAATGGACCATATTGAGAAGAGGAGACGAACCGGTGAAAAGGATGTCCGCCTCTGATGTGAATCCAAGAGTGGTGGTGCACCGGCCGAACAAGAAGAGAAGGAAACCGGCGACGGCGGCGGAGGGACGGAGTAGTCGGCAAAAGATGCAAGAACATAATCCACATCTTCAAGAACACGTCGTCGTTCTTGAAGAGTTGCAGTATTCAGAATCGGACGAATCGGACGAAGATTTTGATGAAGGCGAAGCTGAAGAGTTGGAATATTCCGATTCGAGCGAGCTCGAAGACGAGGATTTCGATGACGACGAAGAGTGAAAAGAGAGGAGGACAAGGACGACGACGACGAAGAAACTGTCTGACTGTATACCTACACTCCTACGTAGAACTAGAAAAAAATTGTACGATAATAATTGTATCTCTAAACGCTCGCTTTCGCTTTAAAAACACCTAATCATAAAAATACACCTCCATACTTTTAAAACTACCGACGCGATCCTAATGAGCAGCAGTAAAATCCACGAAACGTTCAAGAGGATGTTCTCGCACGCCGGCGTAATCGGGTGTTGCGTTATTGACCGCGAAGCGAGTCGCGTCGTCCACGCGCGAGGTTCTAAAAGTATCGACGAAAATAATTTTGTCGCAGCCGTGTCGTCCTTGTTGACCAAAGTTAATAATTTCAACGAGACTGCTCTTTTTTACGCACCCCGAAAAGAAAAAGAAGACAACAACAACAACAACAACAACAACAACAACAACAACAACAACACACAAAGGAGTGTCGAAGAGGTCAAAAGAATCGAAGAAGTTGACGGCGGCGCCGACGACGACGACGAAAACGACGACGACGACGACGAGGGTCACCGACGACGAACGTGCGCACCACCAAAGTGCATACGCGTGCGATTCGATCGAAACGAGTTAGTCATCGCACCGGGAGACGACTTCGCTCTCGTCGTCGTCCAAGAGTGCACGAAGAGATGTTGACCCGTCGAAATAAATTTTGTGGGCACCTTCAAATTAAAGGCACCCCTAGATATACGTGTATTAACAATTTTCCGTACTAACGAAATTGTCGGCATTCAATAGTTGTACGCGCGCACATAAATGCACTCGAAGCACAAAGAAATGGCATCAGCAACGACATCGACGTCGCCGTCGTCCGCATTGAACGCCGCCACGGCACGTTCGACGACGAAATGCGTCCCGACCTTCGCCAAGCGCGCTGTTTCTCTCCGCGCACCCACGCGTGGTGTTCAAAAAAAATATATCTCGTCTTCTTCTTCTTCTTCTATTCCCGTTACCGGGGAGCTCATCTTATGGGATGCAGCTACGACATCCGCCGCAATGATGTTCGTAAAGGATGGAGACGGGAAATATTCGGCGTGTAACGATGCTTTGTTGAAGAGACTTGGTTTTGACAAAACAGATATCATCGGGAAAAATGATGACGAGGTCTGCCAAAACATTCAACATATTGCAGATACTGACGAGGAGCATAAACGCTTCCACGCGAAACACTCGTATCGCGGTGAGGCAATCACCGATTTGCCGAAAAGATGGCGTGCCAACGACTCTCTCGTGAGAAACGGTCATGTTGGTGAAGGCAAGATTTTCAAAGAGCGCTACGCGTCGTTGGTTGATGATAAATTCCATGAAGTCTTGGTTTATAAAACGAAGATGACGGAAGACGGCACGATAAGCGGAGTCGCCATTCCATACATGAGTTAAAGCGTATATTTTCTTTTCAATATACAACGCAAATTTACACTTTCTAAACTGTAGTCATACAATCGAGCATCATTTTTACGATTTTCTTCGCGCCTGCAGCTCGTCCACCACCTCTTCCGCTACATATGCACAGCGGGCAGCCTCTTTCGCACGGACAATTTTTCACCAAGTACGCAGCTTTTTCGAGTAAAAGTTCAGCGCACTCGAACAATTTATCCGACAAACCCACGCCATTTGGGCAACAATCGTATATGAAGATGACACATTTCGAATTTGGGGGATCGTTGGAAAATTTCATCGCACTCGATACGTCCTTTCTAGAACAAAACGCGATGGAGCTCGCCAATTCAACACAGACGTTGCGAACACCTAAGATAGCCGCGAAGACGTTTTCACTTGGGATTTTGTTGAGCACATCTTCCGGCAACGAGAAAAAAAGTGACTTTGTTCGATAATTCGCGCAGACGAGCGGTGTCTCGAATTCAACTTGACTCACACTCTTGCCGCCTTCTGCACTCGTGACGCGAAATCGATTGTAGCCTTGAACAAACTCCTCCACGCGGACATTGCCCAGAGATACGCGCGTATTTAAAACATTTCGGTTGTAACGAACGGCGCAGTTCTCTACAACACTCGTATCTAATATGGTAATATTTTCGTTTACCTTTGGCATCGTGGCGAGTCCGTTCCACGCGTATTCCTCGCAAAATGCGATGCGTTTCATGGCATCAATCTTTTTCACTTCATAAGTACCCTCTCGAGTCGTGTGGATGGCGCCAACGTACAAGCGCATCAAAGCTCGGTCAGAATCTATGCATTCCATTAGAAGTTTTCGTTTCTCAAGCATAGCTTGCGTTTCAGGAGTTTGGAGCAGTTGTTCGTAATTAATACCGTTATAACCTTCCTTTGGTTTCAACACGAGCCACCATCCGTCGCCAAATGGATTACCGCGTAACAATACCGCCGAGTGTGGGTTCACTTCGCATCGTTTATCAAACGTCAACGTCTTCGTCGGATTATCGAACATGAGTGGTGCTATTGGTGTTATTTCAGTTTTGTGGGTTAATTTTTTCAACGCGGCGTTGAACGGCGTAAGGTTTTTCTCCACTTTTTCCTTCGCGGCGAATATTTCCTCTACGTTGAGTTTCTTGTACTTTTTCTTTCTTTTCGCCACATCGTCCTCGTCCAAGTCAAACATTTCCTTATCAAACTCTAAAGAGTTTAAATCAAAGCAAAGTTCTTTTGCCGCGCATGGAAGGTGCAGAGTCAACAGCGCCTCGTTTTGTGGATCTATAAACGCTTCTTCTGGAGGACGTTTGAATAGTTCTTCGTACTTATCGCAATAATAGGCATCGATTGGATTTTCTCGAGCAATGACTACAGCGAGTGAAGTGCCGTGGCGTCTACCCGCACGACCAGCTTGCTGCAATAACGAGCTCGATGTTTCTGAAACGCCTACATGCACGGTAGCATCTAAGGATCCAACGTCAATTCCCATTTCCAAGGCGGAAGTGCACACGAGCGCGCAAATTTGATTGGATTGTAAGCGTCTTTCCAACTCTCTGCGTTCTGCGCGCGAATATCCACCACGATAGGATTCAATCTTGTTCGATAAATGCAAGCAATTATCTTTGTTTAAAATCGTTCGCACTTCGCGCTTTACAGATTCACACTGCGCTCGAGATTCAACAAAACACAAACACCGAATGCCGTTTTTCGCTAAATCTGCGATGAAAACTGCCGCTTCGTGATTCGGACTCTTCCGAGTTTTCATCTCCGCCACAGGATCATCCGTGCTCACTTCACCACCACCTTTACTGGATAATTTCAGCTCTGCGGGTTGCCACAACATGAACCTTTTGTCCCCACTCGGTGCTCCACTTTCTGCGACGCTCGATGTATTCCTCGTCGTCAACGCCTTGACATGCTCAGATGGATTCCGAATAGTAGCGGATGTGCATATAAACTCGGGAGTTGGATTACCGTAGTTATTGCACACGCGGATCAACCTTCTGAATAACAACGCGACATTCGATCCCATAATCCCGTGGAAAATGTGTGCTTCGTCTAAAACTATGAGCGACAGGTTGCCGAAAAAATTTTTGCCCCACGACGCGTGCTGCGGGAGCATCCAGTGTAGCGAGTCCGGATTCGTGATTATAATTCTATTCGTGTTCCCTGCGCGTATTTCGGCTTTTTCCCGCGCGTCTGAATCTCCATCGCATACTTTTATTTGGCAATTGGCTAATCGCGAAATCTTTCCTAAGTTTACGTTGTCGGTAAACCCGTTTTGTCTCGCTGCTACTACGCGTTTCGCCGCTTCGATGAACTTTTGAAAACTTTCCGCCTGGTTATTCGCCAGCGCTTTTAAAGGATACATCAACAGCGCCCGCGCGTTTGGTTCCGACATGATCTTCTCTAATATTGGAATGATGTAGCACAAACTCTTTCCCGATGCTGTTGGTGTCGAAACCACTACGCTCTCGCCTGTGCGTGCTCTTCGTATCGCTTCCTCTTGATGCGAGTAAATCCGCGAAATACCTACTTGCCTACAAATCAATTTCATCTCTTCGCTCACGATATTTCTATCGACGTTTTCAATGGGCGCATCTTTCGATGACCTTGCGGGAACAGTTTCCACGTGCAAGCACTCTTTATAGCCGCGTTTGGCGTTGATGAAACGATCCACCTTATCATAGCTTGTCGTGTTGTAGTTGTTGTTGATGTTGTTGTTGTTGTTCTTCTTATTATTATTAGTAGTAGTAGTAGTAGTAGTATTCGTTGGTTTTTTGGGTGACGACGAAGATTTCCCATCTTTGCGCTCCGCGGAGAGCGAAGACAAACGCCGTCGCTTCCCAATCGGCACATCTTCCAGAGGAACGCTGAGCCACTTCGCGTCGTCGTCGTCGTCAGCAGCAGCAGCAGCAGCAGCAGCAGCGACAACGGGGATTGCATTCGTGATGTTCTCCATCGTTCCTTTTCTCTGATAGTCTCACCGAACGCGGGGAAGAAGAGGAAAAAAAACGAACGAACGAACGAACGAACGAAAGTTTTTTGTGTGAAGCAAACTTCAAAAAATAAAAAAAAATAAAGTGAAGCACGCACTTTTCGTCACGACGTGTCACATCGTCTCGTCGGTCCCCGGTATCGCGTCTTAATAATAATAATAATAAACGATGGTGGTGGTATAAAAGTACTACTACAACCCTACGACATATGTACATAAAGAAAAAGTGGAGAGAGACCTCGATCAACCCTTCGTTTCAGCTTTTTTAAACTCTTGCGAGTACATTTTCACTAAATCCAATATATTCACGCCTTTATTTGTTCCGCCCGCGCACGGAGGCGCGTTTACTCTCGTTACCCCTAACTTTCTAAAAGCTTCGTACGTCGCGGGATGCTTCGTGGAACCGAGCATTCGCACTTTCTTCTTTGTTGCGGGTTTAATCACCAGAGAGGCGCCTTTATATACCATTCTGAAAATGACTGGCGTGTTGATCATAATAATTCTATACAGCGTGTCCGAATACTGTTCGATACACATTTTTAAAATCTTGTGCAAAGCGTCGCAAACGTCGTGCGTGAAGGAGGACCATTTGATATCTGCTAAATCCATGACCCAGATGTGCTTATACACCACTTTATCTAATATTTTGCTCTGTCGTTTTTTCAATTCTGCGATGGCTTCGTGACACACCATTCGAACGTGCAACGCTTCGTCCACGGTCATTATCTTTTTCAGATAGTCGACGTCGACCTCGGCAATCTTTTCGACGAAAATTAAATGTCCGTACGCATCGTTTCCGTGAATGTACAACGGCCAAAGATCAAAGTACTCCTTTTGATTCGGGATTTTTTCGTAGTCGCGCAACGCCGTATCTGCACCCAAACGTCCTCGCCACTCTCGAATGCACTCCAGTTGGTTCCTCATATATTCTATTTGTTCCTCTATCGTTTTCGTCGGGTTGTTTTCGATGGCCACGCGCGCGTGTCTCGTTAATACCTGCGGGTCAAAATCCTCTTCCTTTATTGGACCTCTGTTGCGACTCGATATCCTCTCGAATATTTCGAGCGATCGACCGGAGAGCGGGCGAGATTCTTCCGCGTGGTCGTTCGAATCGAACAACTTCGGGTTCTTCGCGATCACTTTCTTCAACATTTCTTTTTGTTCGTTGGTGACGACGATGTCGTGCAATCGTTTCAGTCCTTTTGGGTCGTCACCATCTTCTCGTCGTTCGGGTTTCCTCTCTCTCTTCTTCCCGAACGACAACGCCCTCCATCGCTTTCCTTCTTCCTTCGCGTC
>JACLAA010000025.1_pt1 | contig 31697 bp, 24 predicted proteins | sample 8027891 | NCBI WGS metagenome assembly JACLAA01 (sample SAMN15724900, study PRJNA655200) | protist metagenome | isolation source: fluorescence activated cell sorting (FACS) single amplified genomes of... | place: Spain: Blaines Bay Microbial Observatory, Mediterranean Sea | collected 2016-01-19 | reverse complement strand
AACCCCAAAACGCTCCCGCGCGTGGGCCACAAGTTCTTTTGCAGAGAGCCCGTCGCCGGAGTAGATCACTACCCTCACGTCGGGTCTTGCTTTTCTTAAAGCAGCGACTGCGACCCACAGCACGCGCTCGCCGCCACCGCCCTGGGCCGCGTAGGGGTGCAGGAAGGCGACGACCTTCTTTTTCCGTAGGTGCCGTCGTATGCGGGTCGTGACCATGAGTGTTATGAGCGCTGCGGCCGCGCACAGCAGTAGCAGGTACGCGGTGTCCATGCTCGTTGTTGGAGGGGCACACGTCGTCGGCGTTACCTGCGCTTGCCGCGGCGCGAGCGCTGCGATCTGTACGTCCCGTTTGACGAGCGATGCGGCCTCCGGATAGCTGTACCTCGACAGCCGCTGCTGTGAAAAACCGGCGTTGCTAGCGCATGTAAGGCACTAGAGCAAGAAACGCCAACCGCGCGCGCTGTGCACAAATCCGTCCGCCAGCGGCTTAAGGCTCGACGCGCATCGAGAGGCAGCTGCCCAAGCAGCCTCCGAACTCAGAAGGGCTGCCCAGAGAGGCGACCCGGCACCATGGCCGAGCGCCAACCGATGACCTCGGAGCAGCGCAAGGAGATCGCAAAACGGCGCCGGGAAAAAGCGGCGGCCGCGGCGCTGGAACCCGAGCTCGCCGCCATCGCCGAGGACCCCGTAGCCGAGCAAAAGATCGGCGGAACGAAGCCGCCGAAGCGGAAGACGGGCCCCTCGGTCGCGGATCTCAATCCCATGGAGGAGATTTTGATCAATCGGGAAGAGGCGAACAAGCAGCTGCAGGAGGTGGAATTGATGCGGCGGCGCATGGTCGCGCGGGCCGAGGATATTGAAAGAAGAGCTTTGGACCGGAAGCTGTCGGCGGCGCGCTACGCCGCGGCGAAGCAGGAGCTCGAGGCGGCCGCGGCCTCGTCGCACCCGACGGCGCGGTCGTCGCACCCGACCGCTAGAACAGATCCGATGGCGTCGTCTCGAGCTGTCTCCGAGTACTCGTACCCCGCCTCGCAATATTCATCAGAGAGCGACATGGCGCGCGTGAACCGGCCGGCCGGACGCGTTTCGTCGCCGGACGCCGTGCCCGCTCTGAATCTCTTTCCGCACGGCTCGCGCTTCACGAAGCCGTCCGAGGACCAGCGCGATAGAGCGCGCGCCACGGCGGCCGTCGAACGCGCGAAGCGGAAGCCGTCCGAGGAGGTCAAGGAGAAAGCGAGACGGGCCGCCGAGGCCCGGCGGGCCGCCGAGGCGGAGCTGTCGCGGCCGTCGCTCGAGCAGGGATCACTATCGAGACCTTCATTAGAACAAGGATCATTATCGAGACCATCAATAGCGTCGGACATGGCCGTCAAGCACAACCTCCAAGAGGCGTCCGTATCCGAACGACGAGCGGAAGAACTAGCAAGGAGGGCGAAATTAGTGAGGGAAGTGGAACGGGCCCAGGCCGACGTCGCGGCGACGGCGGAACGCGTCTCCACACGATCAAGAAACGAGGTCGAAGACGAGTTCGGCGAGACCCCTTTGCACCCGGAGGTCGCCGCGTGTCGGAGGATGTGGGCCAAGCCGAACGACATGGACGCCGATAGTACATCTTCTGAGGACGAAACCAAGCCGGTGCCGACGCGCGTGCCGCCGTCCGTACTACGAAGGAAGATGAAAGCTCGTAAGGCGAAAAGGGTCCAGCGCGAAGCCAAAAAGGCCGAAGCTTCAGCGCCGCAGGACGACAAACGGGCGTTGCGAGAGTACGTCCAGACGGCGACGGAACGAGTGTCAGGTGGTGATGCTTCTAAAGCTCTGAATACCGCGACGGCGGAGGTGGCCCGCGCTAGGCGGGAGGCTGAAATGTTGGCGCAGCAGGCTCGAGCGTTGAGGCAGGAGTCTTCTTCTGACGAGTCGTCGGAGTCGGAGTATTCCGACGGCCCCGGCATGGACGCCGCTTTGAGAAAGAGACAGGAGGACGATTTGAAGAAGGCTCGGCGCGAAGCCCAGTACGCGGACCTCGAAACGAAGCGGGCCCTAGCGAAAGCTCGAGTCCAGGAGGAGATGGAGCGCGTCAAGTTCATTCGCAGATCAATAGCCGAGAAGAACCTCGCGGACACGAGGGCCCAGGAAGCGGAAGAAGCCAAAAAAGACGCGAAACAGCAAAAGAAGGCCGTCGAGACCATAAAAATCATCGCGAAGAAGCGCGCCCAGTCGCCCGTGAAGCCGCGTGCACCCGTGAAGAAGGTTCCTACAGATGAGGAATTGTTATCTGGTGAAGTTGCTGCGTTCTTTGTCAGGGAGCCTCCTCGCGAGCAATTGAGGTTTTTGAAATTCGCTCTCGAACCGGAGCAGAAGAAGGATTTACCCGCGGTTGCCGTGGCGTTCAAGCACGCGAATAAGCCAGAACAAGTGATGAACGACCGGACTTTTGATAACGCCGTTCTCGTCGAGCACATCTGTTTGGATCTGGAGCACCAGCACGTGGCGTATTTGCGGCCCTACTGTTTGTTATTAGGTGTTTTGATTGGTCGAAAACCAAACCTGAGGAAAGCGTTACTGATGGGTATTGTAAAAACACTCAATGCGAGGATGAAGGGTCGCGAACGGGAAACGTTCGCCAAGACGCCGACGCTCATAGCGCAGTCCATGGACGCGTGTCGCGAGTTGATGATGCGGTTGGTCTGGGGCAAGTCGCAGGGGCAGTTACGGGACTCGTGGAACCCCGAGCGTCTATCCGCGAAGGCGGAGGTGGCCAAGGCTCAGAAGCCAAAGGTTGTGAAGGCGCCGGCCCCTGCGCCGGAGGCCTCGCCGGATGCGGCTACCGTCAAGGAGAGTGCGTCGTACTGGAACAAGCGCAAGGCTGCCGAGGGGATCGAAGTGGATAGAGGGCCGCTGTGCCGGATCAAAGCAAAACGCGCCCACGTCCCCACGGAGGCCATGGAGATGCGGATGCGGAAGGGCGACACCTTGGTCGTTAAAAGAGAAGAATTGGACGGCGAGCCGGGCTGGATCTTCGCGACCAAGGGTGGGGACGCGGGGTACGTCCCGCGGGCGTGCCTGGTGGGGGACAATTCGCCGGACCGGAGCGTGTCCTTCGCCGGCGGCGTAACATTGTGATTGTTAAGAAGTTGCTTACTGGAAAACTAGTGATTTTCTGATTGGGACGGGTTTTTCCCCTTTCTAAATTCGTGTCGCTGTTAGGGGCCATGGTGCTTCTGGCCATACACGTGGCCGCTCGCGACGGCCATCTGGTCGCGCTGCGGCGAGAGCTAGCGAAAGGCGTCTCACCAAACGCTCCTACCAGACACCATGGCTTAAAACCACTTCATTTACTGTGCGGATGGCAGCGGGGCAAATCCGCGTTCTCGACTAGAAGTAGCGAGGGCATATCCGCGGATAACCTGGAAGAACGACTAGCCTGCTTTCATGCACTCGTCGGAGCGGGAGCGGATATACACGCGAACGATAACCATAATCCACCTAAATGCCGTCAACCTGGATGGCACGCTCAATGGAGGCCGCTACATTTCGCTGTCGTAATGTACGCAATTTTTATCCCGAAATTCGCCCATGTCCTCCCGCCAGAGCTCGTACGGCGCGTCGTCGAGTTTTACTGGCTTCACGCGCCCTATTATTAAGTAGAGTCGTGGTTGGGGGGAAATTACGCGCCAAAAGAGCACTAGTCCGACTCGTCGCTCGACAGCTCCGCCATGCGCCGCGCGAACTCGGGGTGCATCGGCGAGCCGTCCTCGCGCTGGAGGAACATGACGCGCACGGACTGGACGCCGCCCGTGTCCAACTGGACGCGGTACCAGGCGTGCTTGTGGTCCACGACGGTCCCGAGCTTGCCCCGGAAGCGCGGGTCGGCCAGCCGCACGCGCGTGCCGCGCGGCACCTCAGGCCGCGCGTCCTTGATGCGCGGTCTTTTTGGCTTCTGCTGCCAGGCCTTGTCGTTGTTGTAGCGTTTTGGTACACTACCGGCCGCGCGGACGGGAGCCGGGCGGTCGCTCTCAAATGTCTCTAGCGAGTCGCCGGCGCGCCAGCCCGGCGGCGACGGGCGGATGCCGGCGCCTTTCGTGCGGGACGGCGACGGGCTTCTCCCGTGCGAGCGGTAGCGCTGCTGCGCGGCGAGCGGTAATGGTAGAGGAGGTGGTGATTGGAGCCACATCGATTGCCCGGTAGCCCTTAAGCTCTCCTCGTACTTGCGCGTCCAGAGGACCCGGATCGGCCGCTTGTCGGCGTCGCCGAGCGCCTGCCAGAACTCCTCGGAGGCGGCCGCGTCGTTCTCCAACCAATACTGGAACCAGGGGCCGCACTTCTGGCCGCCCTTCTGGCGCGCGCGCCGCGGCGGCGACGGCATGCGCGGCGGCGACGGCGACGGCGACCGCGAGGGCTTGGGGGCCGGCGGCGGGCACGCCTTCCTTAATTCTTCCTCGTTCTCGAAGGACGTGATGCCGAAGGCCGCCGAGTCCGCGTCGCTCGAGTCGTCGTCTTCTTCTTGCATAGGCGGCGGCGCAACTACCGGCGGCGCTGCGTTGTCGCCGAAGTTGCCGCACGTGTGCACGTCACTCTTGCCGATGCAAGCTTGACAAAGCTCGGCGAGCGGCTCCGGTCCCTTCTTCCGGCCCTTCTTCGGGCCGCGCGGCAGCGGGTTGAGGCGGCCGCGCGTGCCGCACGTGTGCGCCGTGTGCTTGTTGTGCGGCGGGCACGCGAGGCAGACCGTTTGTGGCGCCTCCTTGGTCTGGTTGGCGTCCCAGGCCTCGTCGGGCGCCGCGCGGGAGAAGGTGATGCTCGCCGTCTCCATGAGTTACGCTAATGCTCTCGCAGCCGAAACCCAAAATCCAGCCGGGGCGCGGTCGCAGCGAAGGCGTTGGGGCAGGGAACGGTTTGTCGCTTATGAATAGGTCGTGCCACAGGCGTTAGAACTTATACAAGGTCTAATCGTGCTGCGTACAGAGGCTTGGGCAAGTTCGGCAGCAGAGCCTAAGTACGTTTATGAACGCTAGACAGCAAAAAAATAATCAAGCACATAGGCTCGTCGAGGTCGTCCTGCCTACCAAGGACGTAGGAGTCGAAGCGCTGCCTCAGAAATGGCCGCACAGATGGACTGCGACGACGCCAGGTCCCAGCTCAAGGAACTAGAAAGGCAGCGCCAAGCTTTAGAGGACGAGGCCGCGGCCATCGTCTCTGAATTGGACGGCCTCGGCGTCGGGCTCAAGGATGCGTTGGTCGACGCCGAGGGCTACCCGCGCGCGGACTTGGATCTTTACAGGGTAAGAAGCCAGCGCGGCCGCCACGCGACGATACGGACGGACCACAAAGCTCTCATGAAAAAGATCGAAGCCTTGTTACCGATCGCGCTGGCCGCGCCGCCGGAGGACGCGCGCGCGACGCCGCCGCCTTCACGTAGTGTAAAACCGCCGCCGGCGCCGCCGTCGAACGCGCCCTGGTGCTCGATCACCGAGGTCCGTATGAGTTCACCAGCGGCCGAGGCCGGGTTGCGGTTGGGAGATTTAGTCGTGGCCTTCGGCGACGCTTTGGCTTTAGATCAAGTGAAGCCGTTCGTGCTGGGGCACGTGGGACGGCCCTTCGCCGTCTGGGTCGAGCGGGGGAATCAACGCGTGAAACTCGAGATGACGGCTAGAACGTGGGCCGGCGAGGGGCTCCTCGGGTGCCGACTCCTACCGCTCCAGTAACATTATTACACACTAGCTAGTTTCTTCTTCTTCTTGTTCTGTTTGTCATCCACAGCTCGATCCTTCTTCAGTTGCGAAGCCGCTTGATGCGTCACACGCGTGTTTCCCACCAGCGCGAGGATCGCCTCGTTCGCGTCGACGTCTCGTATCAAATCAACATGATCATGAGCCGCTCTCGCCAGAATCTCGAGCGCGTCGCGCGCCGCCCGGCCTTTTTTCGTGCCCCCCGGTTGTAATTTGAGAGCGTGCGCGAAGCCGCGACAAGCACTCGTCGGGCAGCACACGGCGACGGCCTCCTCCAAGACATCGGTCGATAGAGGCGTCCCCGTCAGCCTCGCGACGTGGTCCTCATCAGTACCTGCGATGACGAGACCCGTAGCTTTCGTTTTTTGAGTGTCGCCTCGCATGACTCGTCGGCAGATGCCCGAGAGCAGGGCGGGCAGGTTCCGAGAAGCTTCCACGAAATCACTTTCAATACCCGTTCTTTTGGCTCTAGCCGCGGCCTCGTTTCTCCTTCTATCATTTCGCTCCCGCTCCTCGACGTCGGCCTTCAAGAACTCAGAGAAGACTTGAGACGCCTTCGCGTCATCGTTTAAATCCGCGACGCGATGCAATTCGTAGGCCATCGACGCCTCGTCCAATGAAGGGACTTCTTTCACACAACGGGCCCAGGCTTCGGTGGAGAGCGGGCCTAGTCGAGCTACGGCTTGAGCTGAAGTCCCGTCCAACAGCTCGACCGTCGACGGTTGTACAGGTGGTGCTTCCGCTTCCGGTTCGTCAAAGGCCGACAGCGCCGTCGCGGCGGCCGCGACGTCGTTATCATGCGCGGCTAGAGTTGCAGCAGCGGCATCTTTCGCGAAGCCCATGCCTATCAACGTCTCCAAACCTTCGTTCTTCTTCTTCTTTTTGGAAATTGTAGGGACCTTTTGCAACCGTAGAGGCACGCGCGGCCCGTCGTCGTCGGACGAGTCGTCTCTCCTGCCCTTCTTCTTCTTCTTCTGGCCGCGCTGTCTTCTACTAGTCTTCTTCTGTTGCACAGGTGACGGCGGTGCTTCGTCCTCTTCCACCGGTAGAGGCTCGGGCGACGGCGCCCGTCTACCCTCTCGTGTTCTAGAACCGATGCGCTTTTGTTCGGCTTCGCGCATGGCGTCGATATCACCGCCAAACTTCTTTAATAATTTACGTTCTCTCGCCGTCAATTTGCCGGAGCGCACAAAATGAGGCTCCGGCGCGGGCGGCAGCGCGTCCTCGACAGCGACAGGCTCAATCTCCTCTTCGGTATCGGTAGCTTCTTCCGACGGTGTCAGCCGCAGCAACTCCTCGTCGGGCACGCGACCGGGCCGATCTTGCGCATGCGCCTCCACACTGTCGTCCGAGAGCTTGAAGAGCAGCGCGAAGGTGAGTTCGAGTTGCGTCGGTGGTAAGTAGGTCTTCTTCGTACCGGATGAAATCGCTACGTCACCCAACACGTCCAGGACTTGGGAAGAATTAGATGAACCGACGCGCCGCACGGAAAAGCCGGGCACCCAATAGGCGGGAGCTCTATCTCTCCTTTGCCACGCGTCCGACCGACACGCGGCGAAGCACCCGGCTTCATGTAAAGCCAATGGCGATAACACACCATTCCTAGCTCGCACTACACAAGGTGGGCCATTCTGCTCACATATAACAAGAGCATCCGTCGGACGCAATACCCCACCAAACACGACTTGTTCAGATTGCCCCTTGTCTCTAGGGGCGACCACGAGATACCCCTCGGAGGACACGAACCAGGCGAAGCGCTGGAACCACGCCTGGACGGACTTCTGCTTCTTCAGCCGCGACGAGTCCTGCTGCCAGGCCCGAGCCTTCAATTTGTTGTCGGCTTGCTTCTCGGCCGCTTTTATGACAGAGACAGACGCCTCCTGCGTCTTCGCGACTTTCATCCTAGCTTTCTTCGCCAACGACCATAGTTGCGAGGAAGCCGCGCGCGCGCTCTCGTCGAGTGAAACTTTTGCGGAACACTCGTCCAACGCAAAGGTCACTTCGCGACTTTCGAAGTCGATGGATTGGACCAACGAAGCCAACGGCGAGCCTTTGGATTGCTCTTCCCTTACATACTCTCGGACCTCGTCCCAGCGCAAACCGGATGCTAAGGCATTGTTCAGCACCTGCACGACGGCGTCGATCTGGTCCGCTTTTTCCTCTAACAACGAGGCAGTTCTCTCTTTCTGTGCGAGTGAAGCCTCCAAATCACTCACACGTTGTTTCTGATCGATGCGGATCTTCTCGACCTTGGCGGTGATGGCAGAGGTAGCATCTCTGGCTTTCGATTGCAACTTCGTTTCCTTCGTTTCCCGGAAATACTCGTCGACCGCTTCACAAAAAGAAGAAAATTCTCGCACTTGATAACATTCGTGTTGTAAAAAGACTCCTGGAGCAAATGACACGAATTTGTCGTTTTCTAACAGTAAACGCGGCGTCCCGCACGTTCCTGAACTGATGGCGTCGGCCAAGGACGGTGCGGCTCGTAAGGCAGCGTGGAGTTTGTGGACGTAGTCCTCGGGCTGCTCTTGTAGTGGTAACGAGCCGTCGAGACCCGACGCTTTAATGCAGTGGTCCACGACGTCGCTGCCGTAGGCGTCGACGCCACTCCCGCGGTCTAACAAGAGCTGGGCGAGGGTCCAGGCGCCCCTTCTTTTCTTCTTCTTCTTCGTTTGTTGCGTGAGCGCCGCTTCACTCCGTTGGACGCGCGTCCGTAGCGCGTCCTCGAGGAACTTCTGTAAATCAGCAGCAGGGAGCAGGTCGGTGGGCGGCGCCACGGCCCGCACAACGCCATAGGGTTCGCCGACTTTCAGACTGTCGACTCTTAATGCAGCTACCACAGTATATGTAGAATCAGCTAATACAACATTTCCAGCAGCATACAACTCCAGAAATAAGTTGAACGTGCCGGGCCCGGCGCCGAAGCGCAAGGAAACCACTCGATCTCTACCAAGAGCTTTTACATCTGTGAGGCGTTTGCCTTTTAATGCACTTCGTAACTTCGAGCAGAGTGGAGACGGCATAGCTGTTGGATCTTCTCGGGCATCGAACTTCGTCACGAGGAACTTCGTGCCCGATTCTAGGAGTAACAATCGCTTCTCGGCAACACCCGACTGCTGCAGCTTCAAAACGAAGGTCCGGGCGTCGCCGTCATACACTTGATTCACGCGCCAGTCGCCGCACCGTTCTCGCACCTCGCGGGCCATGGCGGCGACGTCGCTCACGGTGAAGCGGGCCTTGGGCATCGTGTTTTTTTGCTCGCTGTGGCTCTAGAGGTGGTGTGTTGCTGCCTTGCTGTGGCGAGTGCTACGGCGCCGCAGCCGTCGCTGTGATGCAGCGACCGGCTGTGTAGTGATCGCTGAGCCCCGCGCGCTTGTTATTTCCAGAGCTGTGCGGCGTGCTCGTCTCTGCGACACCAGCTCCAGCTCTCCAGCTTGCTAGTGTCTTACAACGCTAGCCACCGGCTTTTTTTTGGCCTAGCTTTCGCGCTTGCGACGGCACGCGGCGTATAGTTAAGGCGGTTCAGAGGATACCCACAACCGCCCGCATCAGACATGTACGGTTCCCGCCGCGCCGCTCACTATTGACTCTTAAAAAAGCCTATGCGCGAACCACTCGCAGTGCTATCCTACCGAGGCGGAGCAGAAGGCCATGGGCATCTCTACCGTTAACGCGGACCTGTCCAATTTGGACGACACGCCGTTCAGGTACAAGATCGCGGGCTTCACGGTCGAGACGACGTGCTGCGTGAACAAGAAGGCGTACAAGCACGACGTCGACATCCCCTGCAACGCGGCGGCGCGGCGCGGGGTCGGCGCCTTTGTAGTGCTTGTCGCGCTGTTGTGGGGTAACTAGTCTCTCTTACACGCCCATCGCCCCCACGGCGTCCCGGAGAGGCTCGACGTCACGGGCGCCAAGCGCCGCACGCGCATATTGCAAATCGCGCACAATATCCACTGCGAGCGGATGCGCGCCACCGAGCACGCGTCGCCCGATCCGCCCTGCGTCCTCGAGCGTCGTCACGGCCTCGCGGAGATCGTCGAGCGTGGCGCCGGTGTCGTTGCAGAGCGCCATCGCGTAATTCCACTTCATCCTGAGCGTGGCCTCATCATTATCTCCGACAACACGTCGCGCCACGGGGATTATCTTGCGCAACAGAAACTTGGCTTCTTCGAAGTGCTTTAGGTCTTTGAGCATCGCCGCGTAGTTGTTGGCTGCTATGAGGGTGTTTTCATGTTCCACGCCATTGAGCTGCAAACGTCCGGAGTATACGTCTCGCTTCAACTCCAGGGCCTGCTCATCTCGTCCCAGCGCTCGATACGTGTTCGCAAGATTGCTCTGCACGCCGAGAATGGAGTCTGCTGATCCGCCAAGGCGCCGCAGCATAGCCAAGTCGGCTTCATACACGAGCACCGCGTCCTTGAATTGTTCTGCATAGGCTAAACCGTTCCCGAGCAGGTTCATGGCGGAGCCCCGAGCCCAGTCCGCCTCCGGCCGCCCCACGTACGTCTTCCAGCACGCCCACCCAAGCGCGCACCACACGACGCCGTGGTATTGTTGCTTGCACAGGCCGCACGCGTACCACCGCGCCCACCTCTCATTCTTCGTCTCAACCCCCAAATTGTTCTCCTCGGCCTCGTTGTACAAAATCTTGGCCTGCTCCGCCAAGCACGACACGTGAGCAAAGCCCGCCGTTCCGCGGCACGCACACATACGCACGAGTCCCTCCTTCGTCTTCCAGTGAAGGGCCTGCGTGCAGATGTAGCACGTCTGGCCCTTCGTGTCGTCGGCACACGCCTCGACCGCGACCGATACAGCCTCCGCATACCTGCTATTTGCGTTGTACTGCTCAGCGCCGCCCGCCTTTTTTATTTTTTTGCAGAGCTGGTCGTGGCCGCCTCCCTCCCAATGTTGTTTCTGGCACTCAGGTCCACAGTAGCGCGTCTTACAGCGGCTGCATTGCTTGGCTGAGGTGTGCGGCAGCTGCGCAGCGCACACGGGGCATTGCGTGAGGATCATCTCGCCTTACAAGCGAGCAATGGGCAGCCTGCCTACGAATGGCCCAGGCCGGCCGTGGAGCTTGCTAGCGCCCATAAAGACACTAGCAAATTTGCAGCCGTTGTTGAGCTGTCTTTGCCTGTCTTTTGCCAGCCCAGACGTTGTCAAAGGAAAATTCAAGCGCTCATCGCCTGCGCTCTAGCCCTCCCCATCGAGCTCCTCCGCGGCACAGCGACGCCGACCGCCCAGGCTAGTCCTCTACCCAAGAGGACGTTGGCGGGAGGCAGGACAGCGAGCCGAAGGCGGCCTTTTAAGGCGCTGAAGGCTGGGAACCCCTAGGTCGCGGCGGCGGCAGACTTAGGGCCGAAGGCGAAGCGCGCCAAGGAGCGGCGCAATCATGTCGGACAGCGACGAGCAGGTGTGCCCGCTGTGCTGCGAGGAGCTGGACATCTCGGACCAGAACTTCCTGCCCTGCAAATGTGGCTACCAGGCGAGACGCGGCGTCCGTCGCGAAAACAGCTGGCGCGGCCCAAAACTTTCGGGGCGTAGCGCGCGCGCGCGAAGCGGCCGGCGCGAGCAGCGCGACGCCCGGCGCGCCCCGGGCCGGGCTCCCGGGCTGCTGAGAGCGCCCCTGGACGCGCTGCGAGACGAGAGGTGCGCCGTCGACGCGACCGCGAGAGAGCGCGAGAGAGCACCGCCCAAACGCCGACACTCACCGCGCGACACGCAGGTCTGCATGTGGTGCTGGCACCACATCAAGGAGAATTTGAATAATCTCTGCCCGGCTTGTAGGAATCCGTACCACGACAACCCCCACGCCTTCAGCGCCGTCGAGAAGGAGGAGATCATGCGCAATAAAAGGGAGATGAAGTTAAGGGAAAAGGAAAAGAAGGAGCGAAATAAAGAGAAGCGCGAGGCCATCGTCGCGGCGACGGGCGTGCAGCGGATTCCGCTGCCGTCCGAGCATCCTCTCACTTTACGTAGAAATCGGGCCGGTTCGGACTCGGAGAACGCTCCGAACCGCCAGCAGCGCCGGGCCGAGGCTAAAAGGAATGCGGAGCTCCTCGAGGAGCAGCAGCGCCAGCAGGCCATCGCGGCGTCGCTGCGGGACCAGGAGCAGGCGAAGCGGCCGGAGGGCCGGCCGCCGCGCGCGCCTACGCAGTCCTACGGGTACGGGTCTTCGACGGATAACCTCCAGTCTCTTGGGGGCGAGTACGGCTTCGGGCGGGGCGGTTCTACTGGATTAGATTCGCTGTTGGGCGGGACGCGAGCTCCAGCTCCGCCTCCTCCACCTCAACAACAGCAAAGGCAGCCGCCCTTGGACGTGGCTGGCTTGTGGAATGCACCAGCACCCGCACCGCCGTCGAACGGCCACCGCCCGGCCTTCCGGCTCGACGCGTCGCCGGTCGCGGGCGCCGGGTTCTTCGACTCCGGGAGCATCTGGTCTACCAACTACTCTACACAAGGAGACGGCTGGGGCGCGCCGGCGCCCTCGGCGCCCTCTGGCAACGGCTTTGGTAATGGCGGCCTCTACGCGCCGGCGCCGGAGTCGTCGGACGCCTACGCTGCGGACAGTCTCGCGGCGGACACGGCAGCTCTCAACTTGCTGTCCGTGGGGTATGGGGACGCGGACCGGCGTCGCTACGCCCCGCGGCAGCAGGGCTACGGCGGCTACTAGACTGCGCTCGCCCTCGAGCGCGGCGACACCTTTCTGGGGGGCTCCTGTGAGCCTGGAAAAACGGCCTCGCTATTCAGAACGGCGCATGTGACATACGTGCCGAGCGAGCGCCGGTCGCCGCCGCCCGGGCGGGGCTCACGCGGTCACCTATAAATACGATTCATCTCTTCTAGTCTTCGTGCGCCGCCGCGGCGATAGGCGATGTGCGAAGGAACTAGCACAACGAAAGTTAGTACACGAGCTAGGCCGCCGGATCCAAGAGCCCCGGGTCCAGGAAGCATAAATACAGCGCGACCTCGCGCTGCATCGCGTAGGAAAAGGGCCGGACCTCTCCTAAAACTTGAGAACGAGGCCCGAGAATCCGGCCGCTCCGGTCCACCTCACACAAAGTCGAGCCTTCTAATGATACTAAACGACAGCCGTCCAAGTGTAGCGTCAGAATATGCGTATCCTGGCCATCTAAAGCATTCAACGCTGAACCGGTGGCGTCGGGCTCCAATTCCCCAAGAAATTCTTCCGAAGCCGACCCGGCCTGCGTCTCCGTCAGGTACCCTAGAATCATGCCCCTGTTATTCGTGACACACCCATCCTTCGCACAAGAAGCCCGGTAGTCGTCGTCCCGCCCGTAGACGGCCCAGGCGCAGTCCATGGGCGCCTCACTTACATATATACCAGAGCCCTTCTTCACACCTCCAGGGGGCGGCGGCGACGTCTGGTAGCGCACGGAGCCCGGCGTCGTCGAGTCCGGCGACAGGGCCGGCGGCGGCGGTGCCAGTGACCGCTCGTCGTCGTCGACGCATCGCAGGTAGGCTCTTCTCTGGTCGTCCGGGACGAGGTCCGCTATTGACAAGGGAGTCCACTCGAGATGCAAGTCATCGTTAAGCTCTTCACTTGATATAGAATGCTTTCGAAGGGTAGCTTTGAAGAGGCCATGCGCATCTACGACGGCGTGCACGGGCCCTCTTGCAGATGCAAAGACGTGGCCGTCCTCGAAAATTTCTAGGTGGATACGCCACTCCTTTTCCAGTGAAATACCATCCACAATAGGCTTACCTGCAAATAGCCGCCGTCCGTCCTTGCACTTGACTTGTGTGATCACAAGATCTAAACGTTTGAACTCGAAGCCCAGTCCATCGCCTCGAGCCTTCGCGAAGGCCTCCTTACCGGACCACAACAGCCTAAACCTTTCACCTCTCTCAGGAACATCGAGCCAGGCCCACTCCCGCGCTGTGAGCATATCTCGCATCGCCTCGAGGTCGTGCTCGCCGCCGCCCTTCCTTTCCGAATCTGGGGCGCAAACATCGACTCCTACAATAGTCCTTGGTTCCGCCGCAACCACCACATGCCTCCCATCGTGGCTCACGTTGAAATTGAAGTTCGGCTTGTCGTCTGATGAAGAACCATGCAAGAGAAAGGGTTTCTTGCCTTTGGTCCGCCCGATCTCGACCGTCGCGTCCTCGAGCCCGAGACACACGGCGCACACTCTACGCGCACATAGTCTCGATACTAACGCCTTGTACCGGTCCGAGGCGTGGTGGAAGCGTGCTATTCGTTCTTTCTCTGACGGCTCGGGAATCAAATCCATCAGGAACGCCCACTCCCTACCTTGTTCGCCGCGCACGGGGCGCCAATCAGAAACATCTAAACGCCAGCGCGCTCGTCCCGTCCGTCGGCAGATACTTTTCCAGGACACCGGGCGGACACATCTTCGCGACACGAAGCCCTCGTCCCTTCCTACCCGCCAGCGCACCCGCCTCACGTGCTTGGAAAGTTTACCTAAGTCGCCCTCGAGCAGCAGATTTCTTGCTCCTCTAGGGACTGCGGCCAACTCCGGGCTGTCGAGGTCATGTGTTTTTCTTACAATGGCGACGTGCGTGCAGACCTCGTACACATCATCGTCGTCGCAGGCGTCTTCCAAGGAAGCGCTGCTAAGCTGCTGGGTTACGTGTGCTGCCATTTTGCAGCAGTGATGCGCTAACGTCGGATGGTCACGAGAGCACGCGATGCAGCCGTAATGAGCAACTGTCTGCGTGAGCACCGACGTGCACAAGAGGCCCGGTGGGCCGACGCAGGGATTTGAAAACTTTGCGTCTCCCCAAGGCTGGCTAGTGCCTCATCCCGCTAGCTAAACGTCCAAGCAAACATCCGCGCGCAACGTTGCACACCTTCTCTCGGGGCATCGCACGATTTCCGTACCGCAACCGGACTGCAGCGCTCGACGAAGCTGATCTGCAGAATCACAAGACTGTCATCTGCGCGCTGCGACGAGGCCCCGAACCGACACGTAGCGTGGACACGATGTACTATTTCGAACACGTCGGCCCGTGAACGCAGCCCGGTCGCTGGCATGGCGACATTCCTCAGGGCAGCGCTCTGCCTGGCCTTGGCGCACGGCCACAACGCCACGGCCGTCCACCACGCTTCGACAAGAGGCGGCCGGTCGCGCGCCACGACGTCTTTACTGGTGGTCCTGGCCATCGTCTGCTGCGCCGTCGCGGCGTGCCTCAAATCGAAGCGGACGACGCTCGCCGAGAAGCCGCTCCACGTCGAAGCTACACTCGACGAGGAGTCCAAGGAATCACCGGATGAATTATCAGAGTCGCGCCACGCCAAGCCCATCAAACCGGTGGAGGCCGTGCCCGAGAAGGTGCGAGCCGTGAGCTTTGACATCGAGCAACCCGCCGTCGCGAATCCTCTGACGGAGTCGCGCGCTTCTGCCTCGAAGTGGAGCCTGGCGAAGCCCTCCACCTGATTTTGTGTTGTGTTCGCGCCCCAGGCGCAACATCGTGTCGCACGGAGCCGACGCTCCGCGCTGAGTAAAATACCTGCTTGTTAGATACTTACTTATTTGGCCGAGTCCTGGCCCGTGCCGATGCAGACGTCGATGATCGACGTGTTGTCGACGTCCTTCTTCACCAGGGACCCCTTCTTCGGGATCGACGCGTCCAACCGCAGTAGAGTGGACCGCGTGCCCATGGCATGCTGGGCCGTGCCAGGGGAAGCGCCCTTGTAGCCAATAAAGGCCCAGGCCGCCCGGTACTCGATCTTGGGCATGTCCTTCGGCGCGCCGAGCTTGTACAGTGTATTATATACACCTTGGCCCAAAGGCCGCGACGCGGCGCAGGCCGTGTCCGCAATTCCCAAAAGTACAGGAGTCCCATCTTTCATTTTCTCGACCTGCTTCTGGAACTCGGCGGTGGCTTTTTCTCTCTTATTATAGAAGTCCAAGCGCTTGTGCGACACCAAAGCTAATTTATCACCGACAAATTGCAGCTCCGCGCACCAAATGCCGACACTGTTCGGTGTGAGCTGCAACGTCTCGACGCCATTAATACCGTGGAACGCCATCCAGCCGCCACCCCGGTCCGCCTGTCGTCCATAGCACTCGACGGCGACGTCGTGGAGTTTCAACGTCGAGGCCGGCGCAGACTTCTGCGCTCGTTTTTTGAGCTCGGCCTTGAACTTTTCGTTGTGTTCCTCCGTCAAGTAACTACGCTCAATCCGAAATCTAGCGAAGAACTCGAGGTCCTTTCTGTCGGAACGAGCGGCCGTGAAGCCTAAACTCTGAAGATTCTTGGCGATGGGCGCTTCGAGCTTGTTGTACTGCTCGTGCGCAAAGGCGATGAAGCTTATACGTTCTCCTTTGAAGGGTGTCGTGTAGTGCTCCGTGTTCCCGTCGAAGAGCTTCCACTGGTCGTGGCATTCGATGATGCCTTGGTCCGCCGTCCAGAGGTTGCCGCCCGTGTGTTTGCCTAACGAAATGATGTAGGACGGGCCGATGTTATTGCCGTCGACGTGCTTCTTGGCCTGCGCGTGTCAACGGTGAGACGCCATCGACGCGACGGAAGAGACACTGCAGCGTACCGCATAATTATAATTCACCTGGAGCGAGGAAAAGGGGAACTCCGCGCCCTTCTTCGTCTTCGGAAGCGTCGCCCGGCACCACTTTACGAGAACCTTGGTCATATTAGGATGATTGGTAGAAATGAGCGAGGTACGGGCACCCTGCCCTAGAGCAAAGACCAACCCGGCGCACATGCCCGGCACCGGTCTCCCGGTGTCCGTCACGTTCGGCCGGGCCTGCGTCGGCCACTTGCCGTTTAACAGCTTGAGCATCGTAACCACTTCATCACCAGAAGGCGCGTCATCTTTCTTGTGCTCACTTAACCAGTTCTGAGCGTACGCTTCGACTTTCTTCAAACCAGTTCGCACCTCGGCCGCGCAGGACGCGTCGCCGGGCGCGTTCGCGAGAGCCGCCGCATTCGGCGGGTCCTTCTTGCTCTTCTTGGACGGCTTCTCGTCCTCAGCTGAGCGCTTGGGCGCGGGCTTCTTCGTGGCTTTCTTCTTTGTCATAGGTGCCTTTCTGACGAGGCACTTGGCGGCCTCGGCCAGCGAGAGCGTCGTGGGGTCTTCCGGCTCGGCGCAGCGCCACCTTACCAAACATGTGTCGTCCTGGATGGATTCGACGGTACCCTGATAAACACCAAAGCCCGGGAACTTCTTCTCTACCGTATCTCCGACGGTGATCTCGGCCATGGCGATCTTTGGGCTACTGTTACTCTGTCTGGTGGCCTCACCGCTGCGTTTTTTCACTGGCGCAGCGTTACCTGGGGCTGTGACTATCCACTCTAGGATCTAAGCGTGCCAGCTCGCACCGCTACGGGCGCAAATGGCGGCGAAACTCTCGGGGGCGCGGGAGAAGAAATAATCACCTAGCGTAGCAAACACACTTAAAACGTCGCGCGTCGACGCGTCCGGCTAGGCATCCTTCTGCAGTGCATCAGGAAGAGTCGTGCGTGGTGGAGCTGGTGGTCCAACCCCAACCCGTCCAGTTTGGCTTGTCCCCTCTCTTGGCTTTCATTGCCGCAGCGAGGCGCCAGTGAGTTACGCGTGGCTCGTAATCGACGTGCGCACCGCCACGTCGAGGGCAGCCCCCACGCCGTCGCCGCGCGCATCGAAAGCGCAGCGCAGACCCCATTTCCACGCAGGCAAAAGCTGCACGCAACCACACCGTCGTCGACGACGAGAACCGAGGCGCCGCGTCGGCGTCCACGAAACTTCTGGTCTAAGGGGAGGACTCGCGGCTTTAGCCCGCGCGGTGGGGGTTCGATTCCCTCGGGCGGTTCGCGCGACGCGGCGCCGCGCGCAGGTCCCACGTCAACGATGGTCGCCGAGGCCTGGTGCGGCCATCTCTGCCGCGTCAAGGCGAACCAGGGCGCCGTCGTCCGCGCCGGACGAGCCCTCGACTCCGAGTTGATCGGCGAGCTCCCGACCGGGGCCGAGGTCCGGGTCTGGGAGTCGGGCTTCCATCTTAAACAAGACGGGACGAAGATCGGCCGCTGCCGCGTCACGGAGCCGCTCAACGGGTGGTTGAGCGCGAAGTGCGTCGAAGTGTTACCGCAGGGCGTGCGCGGGGGCCCGGTGCCCCGCTGCGACGACTACGAGGCCTGCTTCGAGCCCGCCGAGCCCCAGCGTGTTGCAAAGAAGGACGACGGCCCGCCCAAGACCTACGTGCCCGCCTCCATCAAGTGCGTCGTGCTGAACGTGCCCGAGGAAGAACGGAACGGCGTCACGAACTTTAAAGTAGGGTGGGCCCACGGCCAGACCACCGTCGTCACGGACAAGGAGTCGCGCGCGAACACGGAGCTCTACCAGTGGACCAAAGGTAAAGACGGCGGGCCGCCGGAACTGTCCGCGCGGCTCTCGTTCCACGGCTTCGCCTCGCGTGCGCTGCCGCCGGGCAAGACCATGAAGGGCTAGCCTGTTTCCTCCCTCTCCCCCCGCCTAAGACGCGTCCCGTTGTTCACAACAGATACTTACGCCAACGCCTCGAGGCTCCCCATTTGGCCGGCCGGCGCCTTCCGCGCCTGGACGACGACCATCGGGTCGCGCTGGCCCACCCAGCCCTCGGGCGAGACGTCCACCACCGATATGTCATCGTCGTCGAAGCCCGCGTAGTGGTAGTAGCTCGCGATGATGCGCGCGTGCGACGGCTCCGTGAAGGGCCGCGTCCAGCAGGGCACGACTTTCGATGGAAAACACCGGTTCGTGAACGCCATCGCCGCGAGGCCGCCCGGCTTGAGCACTCTCCTGATTTCTTTGAACACCTCGAGCGGACTTGTCAGGTAGTCCGCCGACAGGCTGTTCGTGACGACGTCGAAGCTATTGTCATCATAAGGTAAAGTCGGGTCCTTGTTGAGGTTCTGCACGGTCCACTCGGTCTTCGATGGGTTCGCGAGGAGCTCCAAGGCGTTCAAACCGAGCGCTGCGCAGCGCTGGGCCTTGTAGCCCTTGGGGTAGTGCGACGTCCAGGAGCTGCAGAGGTCGAGCACATCACCATCGTCCGGCAGGACGCAGCCGTAGTATTTCGTCAGTGACTCCCTGCATTCCGCTCCCGCATGCTGCACGAACTTCGGGATCAGGTAAAACAATTGATCATCACTCGGGTCCTGCGGCGTCAAATCGCGCGCGTCGAAGGGCCACTTGTCGGGGTAGGTCTGGTCTTCGAGGGCTCGGGAGGTGGGTGATACTTTTGCATGAGGTATGTCTATGCCGCCGATCACTAGTGCTGCGGCCAGGGCTGGTGTCAGTGCCAGCAGGAGTGGAGCACGCATTGATTGTATGGTATTGTAGCTCTGTGGCGTGTAAGGTGCAGTTATGGCTGGCTTTTGGCCGTGGGTGTGGCGCATGCCAGAGAGCTAGCGTCCTGTAAAGACACTAGCAAACCTTTCCCATTGCGCGCGCTGCAGAGCGCTAGGGGAGTCGAGAGGTGTCGTTCCCTGTATTAGTCATCACTTACAACTACGTCTTGACAAGGGGAGGACTTGGGCGGGGAACACGCCGGGGACAATACGCTAGCAAAGGTTGTGACTCTCCAGTTGCTTCACGGCGGATGACCTGACCGCGGTGCCGGAAATCCAACATCCTGGCGGTTTTCTCCCAAAGGCTGCCGTTCCTGGAGTGTCTCGGCGCCGTCGGCGTCGAGCTTGGCCCGTTTGGAGGTCCGTCGGCGTCGAAATTCCGCAAGGGACACTGATCCCGTTTTAGTCCTAATGCGGATACGGTCCTCAGGCAAGAGCCCCTTCGTCTCCGCCTCCTCCGCGACTGCCAGGTCCGCCGTTTTGAGTGTAATGTGTTCTTTATCGATGCCCAAGGCCAAGGCCGCCTCGACTACATCGATTTTTGCTGTATTGCATCTAATGTGCAAGAGGTCCGAGCCGAGCGGCCAGAGCCGCAGAGCCTCGCGGAGCACGTCAACCTTGGCTGACGTTAGGTTCACTTTATGGCCCTTCGCGAGCAATGCATTGGCACCATCGATTGTGGAGGCGTGTTCTCTATTATAGCCCTTTTTTTTCTCGGCGCCAGCTTCTTGGTCAGGGTCTTCCGTTGGCGGCGCAGCGTCGGCGACCTGTCCTGGCGCGGGCGCGGGCGTGGGCTCGGGCTCGGGCGCGGGTGGCGCGTCCTCTTCCTCTCCTGGAGCGGGCGCCTCAACCTTGGTGGGAGGGAGCGAGACGTCATCATCCTCCGCGGGCGGAGCGTCGCCGTCGCGGTGTGGGGCAGCCTCGTCGGCGTCCGGCACTGAATCCTCGTTCCCCTCGTTATCACCGTCTGGCGCAGGTGGCGGCCCCTCCACGGTCGCCGGCGCGGCTTCCGGCTCGGGCTGCGGGGGCTGAGGCGGCTGGGGCTGCTCCTGCGGGGGCTGCTGGGGAGCATGGACAAGCATTGTGCCGTCCGGTCTTATCTCAACGGTGCTGCCTGCCTTCGCCGCCGCTGCTATGATTGCGTCAGGGCCCATTGCGGCTCAGCGCGCTGCTGCGGCGCTGCAGAAGGCGCTGTGGGCAGCTCAAAATATTTAGAGACAGAGCGAACCCCGAACGAAACGCGCCAAACACCGCCCCGGCAATGACTCCTCGCGGACGCCATACGACCACTCGGCGAGCAATGGCGACGATCAGCAGCGTGCGGGTCGAGTTTAAACATGCATCCATGAGCTGCCGGAGAGGCGCTTTGGGGCAGCCTAAATAGCATGTACAAGATGCGGTCACGGACCAAACCAGACGAGGAGGAGAATGATGGACTGTTCTACGACGCCGCCGACGAGGAGGCGGCACCGCTGCCGCCGCCGCGCTACTTCTACCTGAAGCGGCTCCTGGCTGCCCTCGCGGTCGCAGTGATGGTCTTCTCATGCACGCGTCGCGATGCCGACGAGGAACCACCTCTGCCACCACGCATCGCGACTCCAACGCTTGACACGAATTTACCCCATCCGCACGAGTGGGCGCCGCCGCAGAAGCGACTCGTGCACTATATCGACCTGACGCGGCCGCCGACGCCGCATCAGCAGATGCGGCTGATCTCGCGGAATAAACCAGTTACGGCGAGCGTGCGAGGCAATCTAGGTCCGGCTTCGGTCGTGACGAACGGTCTCAAAAACGATTGGTTGAAAGATAGATGGCAAGCGGCAAAAAACATGCAGGGCGCGCCCATCCCCGGCGCCCACTGGTTGTTGGTGGATCTCGAAGCCACATGCGTCGTCGAGCGTATTGATGTCGAGTTCGAGTCCGCGTTCGCACGCGATTACACTCTCAAAGGGCGCAGTAAAAGCGGCGCCTGGGTGAGCCTGGCGGTCGGCGCGAGCGCCGTCGAGTCGCGTCCATCAAAACAGCGCATTTTGCATCGGCTCGCGTCGAACTCGATGGTCCCGGTCGACCAGATCAAATTAGACATCGCGCGGCCGGGAACGCGGTGGGGCACGAGCGTCTGGGAGCTGGATATTTTTGGGACGTGTAGTAGTGCGGGGTAAGTAGTTGTTTTATGAGATGCACAAGACAATGCCTAAGACAATACCATACCATACCCTATACCACATAGAACCTGCTCTTACGGTCCTGCCAGCGGTTATAAGCTCATGCCCGGCGAGCACAACAAGGTCTGGTAGCTATAAGTATACTTAAAAGATACCGAACAGCTTCTTCTTGTCGCCCGGATCCACCAACCGCCCCTCGCACCCGTCCTCGGCCGAGAGCCAGAGCTGGTTCGTGTTATCGAGGTGCAGGTAGAAGCGATGGTTCAGCGTGAAGGAGTTCGGCCCGTACCTCTCCCGGAAGCCGGCGACGCCCTCATCTTCCAACCGTTTGCCGTCGCGCCAGACGCGCGACGAGTCGTGGCCCCAGCCGTCGTAGCCGTCTCTTTCCCCCGCGACCCAGCCGTCCTTGTCCTCGCCGCTCGCGGAGAGCTGTAAGACGAAATTCATGCCGCCCGCGGCGTTCGGCACCTTGCGCACCTCGCGGCCGTGGAAGAACGTCGCGTCGTCGGCGAAGTTGGATTTATCATATCCTGGAACCTGAGCCATGCGTCGCATGGAAGCGTCGTGAATCACGACCTTGGGCGCATCTGGTCCCTTCAGCTTCTCCACGAGCGCGTCCGTCAGCACGAGCTGGAACATCATGCCGCCGCAGAAGTCGAAGACCGCCTTCTTCTCGTGGAGATCCACGAGGTAGCGCGCCGCGTTGTCGGCATAATCGCGGTCGCGACACGTCGGGTTCTCAAGAGCCACGTCGGTCATCTCGGCACTCGTCGCGGCGGCGGCGCGCTGGGAAAGCGGTGCCGCGACGCCGAGAGTTGGAGCCTGGAAGGCGCGGCCGGCAGCACCCAGCAGAGCGATGGCGCGGAGCATTTATGAATGGTCCTGGTCTCTGGGGAGCAGGGATATTATACAGAGGCTCTCCTGCCGTCACGGAGGTAGCAGAAACCGAGCTTTAACGATATGGGCAGCAGCAGGGATGTATGGAGGCCACGTCGACGACTATGGAGCCAGCTTAAGCAAGCTTAAGGCGTCCAAAAAATGCCGCCAGCTGGTCTGCTGAGAGCGTGCTAGTGTCTTACAGGACGCTAGCAATCGCGGAGCGCGCTTTGCTTTCTATTGCCGGTGCCCAACGCGTGGGCCTTCCTGGAGCCCGGCACGCAAGCAGCAGACTCCCCACAGCCAACAGCCATGAGTGAGGAAGCCAAAAAGGACGACGACGAGGTCACCATCAAAGACCTGAAGGAAGTGATAGATGGCCAGTCGCACCGCATCGACGCGCTGACGAGTTTAGTAAGAGCGCAGCAGGTCACGATGGACCGTCTGCTGCGCGCCGTCGAGAAGGGCGCCGCCATCCCTGCTGCCGCCGTCCCGCCGCCCGCGCCCCAGGCCTACGCGGGCGCGACCCGACAGGCCTACGCGCCATCCACCAGCTCGCGCACGGGCCCGACGGGCTACGGCGCCGCTCCACAAGCGTACGGCCCCGGGTCGGCGAGCGATCCCAGTGCGGCAAGGGCGAGAGAACACGCGCAACGCTTAGAAGCGGAACGCCAGCGTAGCGAGGCGGCGAGAAGGGCCCACGCCGAGCGTCAAGCGCAAGAACAGCGCGAGCGCGAGGCGCGGGCTCAACGGGAACGGGAGCGCCAGGACCAGTTAAGGAGGGAGGCCGAGGCGCGCGCCGCGGCGCAGCGGAAGGAGAGGGAAGCATTAGCTGCAAAGCGCGCCGAGGAAGCTAGATTGAAGAAGGAGGCGGAAGAGGCCGAGCGGAGGAAGGTCGAGGCCGCCAAAAAAGCGCAACAAGCGAAACTCGCGGCGTCGCGGTCGAAGGTGCTCGGGGATTTGGTAGGCTCCGACGACGAGGGCGAGAACTCGCTCTTCGGGAGCTCGCCGAAGGCGCCCGCCTCCACCTCGTCGCTGTTCGACTAAGTACCTAGGTACACAGTGTTACGCCGCCTCGCGGAGCCGCGCGACGAGCTCGGCCTTCTTGCCCGAGACCTTCAGGCCCTTTTCCTTGAGCAAAGCCTTGAGCTCGGGCACCTTCATCGCGTCGTAGGACTCGGAGGAAGCGACGGGCACCGCAGCGGGCGCGTCGCCGCCACCAATTCCTAAAATAGAAAGCAACTCCTCATCTTCGCCCTCAAGGTCGTCCTCATCGGACCCCAGAAACGACGCGAAGGACTCATCTTCCTCGTCCTCCTCGAAGTCGCCGCCGTCGTCCGACAACAAGGACCGCAGCAAGTCGTCATCACTTGCAGCCTCGGCCTTCCTCGAGACTGGCTTCTTCTTCTTCGGCTCATCATTTCCACCCAGCGAAGAAAACAAGGAGTCGAAGAAGGCGTCGTCCGCCTCCGACGGCTGGCCTAATAAAGCGTCATCCGGATCATCTTCCGCCGTCGTGTACTCGTCCTCATCTAGATCTCGGTCGACGGCGGCGCCAAACCCTAGCGCGCCCTCCCGTGCCGACGCCTCGGCCATCGTGTCCCACCTAGAGCGTCTGGCTGCGCGTCCGGCGCCGTCGTCGACGTCGTACACCTCATCCTGTTTCCTGTCCTGTCTACGTTGTCTCCGCGACGCGAGCCCGGCGTCCCCCCGCCCGTAGTCCGCCTCGCCCGATCTCCGAGCTTCTCTCTCGGCGGCTTCGCGAGCAGCAGCATCGGCCCGCGCCTGCGCCAATTCCTCGGCCTGCTCCATCTGCGATATCTCCTCGGGCGTGAGTAATCGCACTTGGTCGGGGTCCAATGGCACGTCGAAGGCCGACGTGCCGCCCGTCAATCTTATTATCAGTTGGTCGTTCTTCACCGATCTTATAAGTCCTCGCTCGCCCGTCAGGTCACCCTTGACCACCGCGACGATATCCCCTAAAGCATAATTGTCCACTATAGAGTCAAGACCAACATCTTGGCCCTCCTGGTGGATCTTGAGCATGCCCTTGACCTCTCTCTCCGTAAGTGGAGTAGGAGTAACAGCGCCCTTGTACCCGACAACCACATCACCAATGCCGTTGCGCATGCCCTTGTCATCACCTACAAAATTAGCGACTTTCGGGACTTTCGTCAAGACCGCCCAGGAGTTCTGGTCCGGGCGCCACTTCACGAAGACGTAGCCGGGGTATATTATGCGATCCTTGTGGTAGACCTTCTTGCCTCTTGTACTTGCTACCTTCTCCGTCGGCACGAGAATCTCATCGACTCGGCTCTTGGCTTCCGCGTTCTCCGGGTAGGACAAAATTTCTTTGAGCGTCTCGCCGCACCATAATTCATTACCGACGTAGCACTGCAAAATGTACCAGTCGCTCTTGTCGCTCGTCTCGATGTCGACGGGCACGGCCCTTCGTCGTGCGTGCGGTTTCGCGAGCGGCGGGATTAGCGCTGTTGTAACGCATAGCGTCACCAGCGCGGCGGCGCGCCTCATGGCTTAACGTGCGCCGCTTTGGCTGTCCTGCGGCGTGCACTTCAGCAGCTCACTGTGCACTGCCACGGCGGCCGCGTTCGAGTGCTGGTCGCTCAGACGGCCTCGTGAGGACTCCGTGGCGACGCCGAGGAGAGTTGTGCGTTGCGCAACTGCGTTGGCGGCGCGAGCAGGCGTGCCACTCTGAACAGCAAGCAAAAGGAGCTGCACCTCGCTCAACGCTGGCAGGCTGTACGAGCAGACCTGAGACTTAAGACTCATCGAGCACTCGCATAGCTCCGTTGAAAGACGATACGAAGTGACAACCCTGTCACGACGGCGACGATGATCCTGGCAGCAGCCCTGCTCACGGCGCAGGCGCTGCAGCCGGCGCCGCGCCAAATCCGCGCGCCGCACCGTATCGTTAAAGCGAGCGCCACCGACGCGACGGAGCGCGAGTCCTACCTGCAGTACAACGCGCACGCCTGGCGCGGCGTCTGCCGCTCCGTCGTCGTCGACGCCACGAGACGGAGGGTGGACTACGACGCGGATTTAGATGGAAAGCGCTACTCCGCGGCCGTGAAACGTAGAAAGAATGGCGATCTCGAAGAACGGTTCAGCTGGGACGACGCTGATTCTATAGAAACGACGCTCCCCTCAACAAGTGTGGTGTGCGACTTCGACGGGTCCTACTCCTGCGACCGGGCCTCATCATTGGTCGCTGGAACGGCTCCTTCATTTACGATCGAGACGGGTTTGGCCGTGTCGGACGAGGCGCGGATCCGCATCCTAGCTTTATACGACGGCGCCACAGGCTTGTTGAAACGCATCGCGTGCTTAGATGAGCAAAGAGTGGGCGCGGCAGAATCCACGGGAGGCGCCGCATTGGCGGCTGAAGTGGACGACGTCTTCGCGGTAAGTGGTGAATGGGCGGGCGACGCGACGGTACGAAGGCCGGACAACAGCGCTTGTAGGGTCCTGAAGCAGGATTTCGTGTTGCGATGCGACGGCGAGCGGTTTTATCGTGGCTTGGAGATGCGCATGCCCGGGGACTTGTTTTCCACTGATGCCAAGACCGAAAGAACTTTACTCGAGTCCTACGGCGAGGTGAGTGAGCCGGGCGCGGCCTATGATAGCGTCATTTTCCGGGAGGACGGCGCTGTGTTATGTATCTTGCCGGGGTGCTACGCGCTCTGCCCCTTCGCGCTTGACGATGAAAAGGCCTTTTTCGTCGAGGCCGCCTGCTTCGTCGACGAAGATGATAGACAGGGGCAGCTGCCCATCTCCGTGCGCAAGGGCATCATGATGGAGGGCGACCCGGGGACGTCGTCGCGCTTCCTGGCGCGGAGCGTGCGGCTCTACGCGCCGCAACGGGAGCTGAAGAGCGTGACGACGTCGTACCACCAGCTCGTGGACGGGGACTAGTACGTCTCGCGTAAAATGGACTATACTTATTCAAATTTAAGAACTACGGTATGGGGTGAGATTTGGGCGCGCGCGAGCACCGATCGGAGGAGTTCCCAATGTGCTTGGCGCCTTTTTGTTGAGGGATGTGCAACTCCGAAGATTTGCCGCGTCCTCTTTGATACGTCCTCGTGCATAGCTACGGCCACGCGCAGATGCTCGATGTCGCGGCTTTCGTTAAAGATTCTTGCGTGGGCGTCTCCAAGCTGATAGCAAAGGTCTAGAGTCAGATAATGGTCGTCTCCTAACGCGCGCCGGGCATCTAAAATCGGTGTGCGGAGAAATGATTTCGCCTCGTCTTGCTTCCCGAGCTTGTTGAGCGTGACTGCAAGATTATTTGCAAATAGGAGAGTAATGGAGTCCCGCGGTCCCCTTATCCGCGTAATCCCGGCGTATGCATCGCGCCGCAAATCTAAGTGGCGTTACAATAGCGCGTCTTACAGCGTACGCATCGCGGCGCGTCGTGGGCCAGTGGGGCGGCACAGGCGGCGCAATTTGTGAGGATCATCTTGCGTTTTGCGGTGAGTTATTGGGCTTTGCGGCGGCAGGACTCGGCTTGGAAAACCCGTTTTTTATGCCTCGATTATACGCGGCGCGCACCGCATCGTAACAGAAACACCGTCTACCATACGCTTTCGACGTAACACTGCGCTTCTACAACGACGGGGGAACAACCGCGCCGCGCCGAACGACCGACGCGCCCGACAAAAGAATAACTCGAGAATCCCTTAGAGACGGCGAGCGGGGGTGGAGAGGGATATTTAAAAAGCGCCGTTCTTGCCGACCGGCGTCGACGCAATGTGCTGCTCGTCCTTGAGCATGACCGCGTGGTCCGCCTTGTTCTTCAGGTCCTGGACGTGGGCCTTGAAGTAGCGCATCGACCGCTTGCAGTCCTCGACCGTCGCGAAGGAGACGTCCACGGTGCGGTCCGCGAAGATGAAGCTGAAGGCGAGCTTGCAGTGCTTCGCCTGCAGCGACTTTCGTAAAGTTTCCGTGCCGCAGATGAGCTTGTTCCTTGCATCGGGATCCACATCGTGGCCCGCCCGTAACTCCAGGCACTTGTGCAGGTAGAAGCGTTCTTTACTGGAAGCGGCCTTGCCGTTCGGCATCGTCCAGTACAGCGCCGCGGCGTCCGACGTGAGTTTGAGGAGCCGCCGGTCGGCCTTGCCCTTCCTATTGTGCTTGACGACCTCCAATCCTAATGTTTGCCAGTCGCTCACGAAGCGCGCCAAATCAGCTCGTGTAATGGTCACCTTCTGCGTCGGCCGCTTCTGCTCTAATAATTTGCTCCGCATCGCCGGCGTCATCGAGTCCGAATGCCGTAAAAGCTTCCTCCTAAATCTAGCATACGCGTCGTTCGCCTCGGAGGCGCCCGCGAGCGCTGCCGAATCGGCCATGTGGCGGTGCATGGCCGCCGTGGCCTTCGTCGCTTCCCGCCGCGCCTCGTCCACGACCGCCGCCAGGACCTGCTCGCGCTGCTGCCACCTCCGGCCCTTCTCCTTCTCCGCTTCGACGTCCAGCGCTAATAGTCGAGCCTTCTCCCGCAACTCCGCGTTCTCGGCCCGGATCTCCTCGAGCGCTTTCGACGCTTCCCCAGCTAACTCGCGCATCGCGTTGGCCTCACCCTCGAGCTCGGCCTTCTCCGCACCAGAGATGGAGCCGCCGCTCCCGCTGTGTCGACCCATGGACGCGGCGCGCGCCACCGCAGAACCGCGTTGCGACGAGGGCTTCGGTATACTCCCGGCCTTTTCCATCGCGATGCGGTTCAGGCGTTTGGTTATGGAATCGAGGTTCTCGCCCCGCGCCCGCAAGTCTCGTACCAAGATGCATCTACGTCTAGCGACCTCCGGCCGCGCGATTTTGGTTTGAATCGTCAACGCCGCGGCCTTCGCAAGTTGTAAATAGCCGACCATGCGTATATCAATACCGCGCCACCTGGCTTGGAAGCAAGAAATAGCTTTAACTAACCGTCGCCGCTTCGCCGCTCTTCTACGAGCTAATTTAACCCGCAAAGCACACGCCACGATCAGCAGCGCCCGCAGCACCTTCCTGTAATATTTCTTTCCCAGATAGCCGCGCCCGTGCGCCTGCAGTCTAGCCGCTAAATCAAAGCACACTACGGCCCTCACCCGCTCGATGTCGTCCAGTGCACCATCTCTCAAAAACACCTTCGTCTTGCCCACAAAAACACGACCACTTCTGAGGGGAGGATGTTTGGCCAAAGCCCCCTTCCGGCCACCCCGCTCGAGACACCTCAGGATGTCCTCGCAGGCTTTTCTCCAAGGCAGAGCCGCGGCGACCACAGCCCGATCCAGCACCAAGTCCTCGTCCTCTCCTTCTCTGAGGTCTTGGGCCGTGGGAGCGTCGACGTCGTCCGTCACCGCGAGACCGTCCAAGGACGCGTCGAAATCACCTAATCCAGCGGCATTTGCCGCCGCCCGACATCGAGCTAGCGTGGAGGACCGCCCGTCGCCCGGCAGACAAACGGCAAATCGCTCCACAAAGGCCCTTAGAGGTTTTCTATCAGGATAACCAGCTCTAGCCACCCTCAAAGCAGCTAACACACCGCAGCACCGCAACTGCTCGACGACCGCGATCCGGTCGAATGATCCTTGTTGCCCCATCGCTAAAGCATGGTCGTTCGGTCTGATACACCTCACGTAGCGACACTTCGTGGCGGCGATCTGTCGCATCAACTCCTTGAGCTGGGCCCGGAACTTGGAAGCGACCGTCTCGGCCGCGTTCACCTGGGAGCCTCGCCGCAGCGCCCGCTGGCCCGACTGCCTTCTTTGTTTCCGTTGGAGCGCCGCCTGCCGCGCCTCGGCGGCGCCGAAGACCGCCACGGGCGACGCCGCATTCACCGAGCCGCCCGGCGTGGCCGGGCCGGCCGGCGTCGTCATGGCTTCTACTAACTTCGCGGGTAATACATCCCTGTTCCTCTCGACCCACGAAGCGGTGTCCGTGCATCGGTAGAGCACATCACCGGCATAGTGCATGATCTTGAAGGGCAGGGCCTCGCCCGCTTGCGTGATCCTAATTTTCGGCGTGGAGAGGATATCTCCGGTATACGTCCGCAGTAACTTGCCCACGAAATTCGCGTCGGCTCCCGAACCACCTCGGATGCACTCCTCATTCAAAATATCCACGAGGCCGCCCCGCGCTTCGATCAACCTCAGAACTTGGGCGTTGTCCTGGTAATCGACGCGCGTCCACGGGACGCCTTCGGCCAACAGCTCCCGTTGCGCTCTGGCCAGGACATCGGCCACGAAGCGCTGCTGCAACCGCTCGTTGGCGAAGTTGATGAGCAACTGCTCAAAGCCATTTGTCGAACCAGCCGCACCATAAAATTCAAAGCCAAATAAATCAAGCATCCCGATCACTACACTTTCTGTTTGCTGTAAGGCCCACTGCCGCTTCGTCGTAGCGTTCGATAGCTCGACAACCCGATCAAACAGTCTAGAATACAACTCCTTGGCGAGGGCATCCCTCGCATCGGCAGCCTGCTCCGCGGATAGAGACGTCGTCGACGTGCCAACAGTACGCCGTAGAAAACCTTCCTCCAGTAATGCACGGTCACAGCCCAAAGCGTTAGCAGCTTGCGTCAAATCTATAGCGTTCCTCACCTTGCAGCCGTGGTCTTCCGTGCGCGCGTAGACGCTGTCGAACTGCACCTCGCCTATCGATAACACCGCATCGACGCAGTGCAACAACGCTTCCCGCTCGGCCTCGTCGAGCTGGCACACCGTTTCTAGAGATTCGACCATTTTCGGGTAGGACTGTCGGTCGTCGAAGCCGCGGGCTTTTGTCGCGGAGGCGTCCGCGCTAGGACAGGGATGCTCCGGCAGGTATTTGGGCGTTCTTCTTCGTCTTTGTTGTAACAACTCGTAGAAGACGTGGAAGGCGCGCTCGCCCTTGGCTCTTTCTACCACTCGTGTTTTCTCGAGCAGCGCGGTCTCGCACCACGAACTTTCCAGAGCCATGGTCCTCCGGTCGAATTCAATCCGCAGGAACTTGGCGAATCGCGAAGAATTACCATTCCGCAACGTAGCAGCATTACCGAAGGACTCCAACAAAGGACCCGCCCTTAGTACTTGCGTGATGATCTGCTGCGTGGCACCGCCGTGCCTCGCGACATCCGCGAGATGGACGAGCATGATCTTGACGGTCTCCGTTTTTCCTGAGCCACTTTCACCACTCACTAGGATCGATTGGTCGTCTCCTCGGGCCGCGCCGCGAGCAGCCGCCCCAGACACGGAATAGCAATGAGCAGCTCTACGTTCTTCATACGAGTTGGGAGGCGCCGAGTGCAAGGCTCGCAACTCGGGCGTGTACAATTTCAGCCATCTAAACGGATTTACTGCTACGACAACATCTCCCGCCGCGGTATAAGGCTTGCTACAATGAGCTCTCTCTTGGATCGTATCTAATATAGACGCCTCGTGGACGTGCCCCAAATCACACAAGTCGTCGCAGTTCTCCATGTCCAGGCCCTCCTGCTGATACATTTCCTCGGCGGGGAGCTTCACGCTCACGGGCCGGCCGCGGACGACCGCGTCGACGACGAGGCCGGGCTCGTACTGCGCCGGCGGCCTGGGTAGCGTGGCCTTGACCCAGACGGCGTCGCCCTCCTCGTCCTCAACGTAGAGCTTCATGGCTGGCCCCTGGATTGGCTTCTAGCTTGTGGGTGTTTTGTGGCGCGCGCGCGCTGGTGCGTGCTCGCGCAGCGCTCGTGCTCTTGCTCGAGCGTTCAAGGTTTTGGGGCTGCCCCACGCAGCTGCCCGCAAGTGCGGCCGGCGCGTGACTGGGCCGATGGCGCGGCGACGCCAAGAGGAAATCCCGAAGCTTTTAGACGTGGCTTGGAGAGGCCGGTGGTAGGGACTGGTCGGCGCGTCGAATACACGCCTCTTGCACGGTTGTGGGAGCAAAGGTCTCGGAGCCTAGTGTGTGTGTACACGCTAGCTCTCTCTGCTTTTGGCATTGTGGTGCTCTCTGTGCTCACACAGGCTTCGTTGGCTGCCTCCGGAACCTGTGCCAGTACTACGATCGATAGCGACGGCAATTTGCATCTGTTTGGCTCGTGAGAGCTCCTGACAAGCCCACTGCAGCCCAGCACTCCCTACAGCCACGCTAGACGCCATCGCCGCGAACAGCGGGCTGCACTACAGGTGCCAAGCCGCAGCAATGGCGGACGTGCCGCCGCCGCAACAACCCAAAAAACGTCCCAAGAAGCCGCCGCCCGCGACGGAACGCGCCGACCTAGCCACGCTCTACTGTTTGCAAGCCACCGCTCGCTGCGCTCTAGACGGCTGCGCGGTCTGCGCGCACCGGATCTGCCAGCACGGCGCGCCCGGCCGGCCACTGCCGCCGGCCCAGCGGCCCGAGAGCTGTCCTAGAGTTGTAGATGAGAGTCCCGGACCGGATTTAGGACAGCTGTACGGCGGCTGTCGGGTCCTTACCGTGGGTGACGGAGATTTATCCTTCTCCGTGGCGCTGGCCGAGCGCGGCGAGTGTGCGTCGTTGGCCGCGTCCACGCTAGAACCGGACCTCGAGACCTTGCAACGAGAGTACGATGGTTTGGATGTGCGCGGCAATGCGAGGCGCATCGACGACGTCCGCTACGGCGTCGACGCGCGGCGCCTCTCCT
>JACLAA010001619.1_pt1 | contig 31750 bp, 18 predicted proteins | sample 8027891 | NCBI WGS metagenome assembly JACLAA01 (sample SAMN15724900, study PRJNA655200) | protist metagenome | isolation source: fluorescence activated cell sorting (FACS) single amplified genomes of... | place: Spain: Blaines Bay Microbial Observatory, Mediterranean Sea | collected 2016-01-19 | reverse complement strand
AAGAGGTTGGCGGCGACCGTGACGTTCTAGAAGATGAAGAAATATTAGACTAAACTTTATTCAACCATCAAACTCCACAAATTAATATATAAAACACAAAAAGTAGAAGGCACGATATCTCGAACCTCAAAAAAAATTGGCAGCCCCGGAACAACAGACTGGCGGCAACCTCAGGCTTTCAACAGAAGAACAAGACCCTGATGACGCTGAATTTGCAAGCTTCAAGGCCATAATGCAACAATAAGTGGAATATGATAGAAAGCTAGCTGAAACGCGGTATAGTAAGCCAAGGGGTGAAACAATGGAGCTCTTTGACCAAGCGGACACCAAATTGAGAACATCCATAGGACAGTGTGCTTGGCGAGCAGTCAGTTGGCACAAAGAATTCAGGAACGTTAGTGGTCTAAACAGGTCATTCAGGTCCAGCTCGTCCTTCAACAGGGAGCCATCACGAACCTAGATGCAATCTATTAGTATCCGCACAAAGGAATCTTAAGGCGTACCTTTGGTGACCAGGATTTGATGCCAAACGCCTTGTGAACGAGCAGCGCAAGCCAAGTGGTGGGCTTATCTGGACCATCCCACAGGTTGCTCCAGGTACTTGGGATATTTCCCATTAACAGACATGTCGCAGTGGTCTTGATGAATGGAGTTAGGAGAGCTGTGCCGTAAATTACCTTTTTCAGAGTAGCCATCTGAGATGAAACATGCAAGAGAATGCTTTCTGCAGCTAGAATCTCCGTGGCAACAAAGCCAGCAATTGGATTTTTCAGTTCGACAGTGTTCAAGGCCCCGAGAGAAGCTTTCGCATTGAGTGCTGGATACTTGGCTGTCAAGTGCTGCCAGTGTTCCAGTAGTGGCCCCAGCTTTGAGCGCCAAATCTCACGGTCAAACAGCAAGGACTCACTACCAACCACATAAAGCTGACGAAGCTGGTCACTCACGCGTGAAGATGCTGTGCGCTGTAACGATTTTTCGATGTTGTTTGGAAGCCCAAATAATGCTGGGGTGTCCTGAGGGCTTAAAGTAGACACCGCGGAAACAGCGGCCGAGTATGTGCAGGGAATAGGAACCAACAAGTCTGGGGTAAGGGGTAGCCGGCCCTCAATAACATCTCGAGTGAATATTCTGCGAAGGTATGCTTTTAGGACACGTGCATCATGCAGGTTGTCAATACGTCCACCGTATATCGCGTCTTCTATGAGACCATGGACGACATCAAGGTCGAGTTCACCGGATTTGGTAGCAGCTGCCGCCGCAGCATCCATAACGAAGGCTCCAGCTCGAAGATCTCCTACTGAGAACTCGTAGAACTTACTCCAACCCTGAGGGACGTATGTGCGTCGCTCTTGTAGGATGGCATGTAACCATGCAAGGCAAAATAAAAGCTGAGGGCGGTGTCGACATTCACCAGTATCAAAAAAGTCACGACCCCAGATTGACAGTGTCCTCTGCATATTTCTCTTGGTTCCTGGAGGAGACTCAAAAGTCACTTTGAGCGATTTTTGAAGTAATACGTGCGGAAAGGCTGTATGGGGTTCTGTTGTGAGCCACAGTCGAAAGTCTTCATGCGCACTGATTACGGCAAGTGCCTTTTCCAGTAAAGGAAGCCAAGCAACAACTAGGTGCAAGTTCTGCAGGCAAAGCCAATCCCCTTCAGAGCTCGTCTCTCTCAAAAGTGACATTGCCAAATCATGCGTACCTCCACCCATTGCTAAGGATTTGAATCGATTCCTGCCAACGACAGTGGCTGAAAAATCAGCCAGTTCTTTGCTCGGATCGGCACCGGCTGTTGTGATGAGAAGAATTGGCAGATTGGCCTCGGTTTCCTGCTTGTGGAGCTGGTCAAAATTCAATGATGGAGGCGCAAGTGCGGAGATCTGCAGGATTTCACAAGCAAAAGCATGCAAAACAGTTGTGAGCCTATCCGGACGGAAGCATTGTGTAATTAAAACTCGCTGGAACGGCGTGCATTTGCGCATTATTTCAGCTGGAAATTCCCTCTCACACTCTGGGGATTTTGCCCAGTGGCTCCACCTTGTAGTGTTTTTAAGGTCCAGCTCGCTGACAAGCGCGCCAAGTTGCGTACTCATGTTGGAGAAAGCTGCCATTCGATCGTGCCCTGCCCAACAAGGAAGATCAAGTGGACGACCGTCACATACTCCCTCTTTTGTGGGAGTGAGACCGGCAAACAGCTCCCATTCTCCTGCCTGAAAATGTTTCTTGTGCATTCCGTGAACAACATGAAGTGCAAACATACATCTGTCAGCTTTGAAAAGGCCACGACTCACATAAAAGAAAACAAGCCGCTCAATGAGAGGTGTAAGTTGCTGCAGGCGCTCCGCGAGTGTTGCGTCTGTGTCGATGGATTTACCCTGGAGGAGCCCTTTCCTAAAGAGTCTCAGGAATGATGCAAGAGAAAAATGATACATGCTATTGATTGCAGCTAGGCTGCGCACTAGGAAGAAGAGCTGACAGCAGTCACTGCTCAGACCTTTATATGCTTCGCGTTGCTTGTCCAGTTCTACCGACGCCTGTGCCGATGCGGAGAGCGCATTTTTAATTTCCCATGACGCTTCCTTTGTCTGCGATAGAGATTCAATCAACAGTGAATTTTCGAGAAGATCACCCTCCGCAGTAGCAAGAGCTTCAAGCAGAGTCTTTTCGAGTGCCGCGAGTCTGATCTTGTAATCTTCCTCCTGTTTGAGCATCTGCGATTTCTTGATCTCCAGTTCGGGCTGTTCGTGGTGGATAGACATGCCGAGGAGCTGACCTCTAAGGCCAGACCGAGTTACTGTGAAGTTGATTAAAGTACAAAGAGCAGTAGCGTCAGGGGGAAGATCTGGTTGTGGGTTGCGCGTTGCTAAGACGAGACGAAAATTCTTGTTGTAGTCGAGCATTTTACCACCAAGACAAATAACAGAGCGAGGACCTTGCATAAAAATGTCTTTCCGTACAATGGGGTAGAGCATGGGTTCCAGCGTGTCAACATCAAAGACAAGGAGGGTTTTGCCAAAACGTACCGCCAGTTCCACCTGATTTGTGAATCGTGTGTCGGCTGATTGGATGGATTCTAATGGTCTAGCTGGATCCGTACCATAGTGTGCCTGAAGCCAACCTCTGGCCGCATCAGCTGGGTCAATCACAAAAGGCACGCGGCTGTGGGGATTATGCGCAATGACAAGTGCATTCTCTTGAGAAAGAGGGTCATCTGGAAGCCCTAGCTGCTTCCAGGCAAGGAGTTGCGACTCTGTTGATAGGAGATGCTTGAATGAAAAGTTTGCAACTTCAACATGCAATTTCCAGGCATCTGTCGCCGCCTCACGCGCGTCCTCGGGGCAACGTGGCAGATATGTAAGAAAACCTGCAGCCAAAAGCAGCTGACGCGGAAGAGCCGCCAACTCTAGCCTCAATTCTTTGACCTGGTCCTGCCATCGTGCGTGTTCATCGGAAAGCTTGGCTAAGAGATTTTGCGCTTTGGCCAGTGTCCCCTCTGCCATCATTAATCGTGCCCGGAGTTTCTCAGCTTCGCGGGTGTGTTCTCCAAACTTGGATTTCAAAGCTGTCACTCGATTATCTATCGACAAAATTTCCTCCTCACATCTCTGTAGACGATGATTGCACTTTGCCAGAGAATCTTCGGCTTGTGACAACTCACTTTCAAGCGGCCGGATTTTTTCTAGCACTACACTGTAACGAATATTTGCCTTAACCCATGCTGCTAGCGGAGCTGCTGCCACACTCACACGAGTAATAGCTGCCTGATCGAAGGATGATGCCTTTTGCTTCAGCAGGCGAGCTACATCTTTCCGCATCTCACCTCCTATGCGACGCGCGTCGTAGTTTAATATTTCATCTTTGACGCCACGATTTCCAAGAAACTTTTTCATTGAAGTCCAAGAAACATCTGATATACCCAAGAGTTTCAGTACCGCGCCAAGTACATCTGCAATCGGTTCTGGCGGCATTTTTAGTGATCGTATCTCATTCAGATGCTCAGCCTTTATCTGTCCAACTGCCGCCTTGGCTGTTTCTAACACAGGTTGAATTGAGCTTAATTCATTTTTTATTTCTCCCTGACGATTCATAGTATGTTCCTCTTTCTCCTTGACTTCCCTTTGCAGCTCATGCACCTCAGCACGACGGCTTGTTGCTTCAGAAAGCGTTTTTGTTATCATCTCCATGGCCTCATCCGCACCTCTTTGGGCATCTTGGAGCTTTTCCTGTTCCAGTTCTGCATCATTCGAGAGTGAGTCCACGGTCATCGATGCTTCGCCAAGTTTTTTCAATCCTGCCTGCAGGTGCTTCAACTTGGTCTGAATGCCGACTTGCATTTGGCTGTAAAGTACTTTCCAGTTCTCAAGGAAAACCATAAATTCACGTGGAGATGCTAGATCCGCAGATTCGTGGATTCTTATCAATGCCTCCAGAAGATTTTCATCTCTGTCATTTTTTGCGCCAGGCCGTTCTTCCATGGCCACATCCTCGTCGTCATCCTTGCTTGCTGTTTTACCACCTTGCATGCTCATTTTTGAGTCGAGTCTTTGGACTGCTGTGGCATCAGGTGAACTGCCCGCCAAGAGGAGTGATTTAACTCCATCAATCATAGCTGGCACGGATCGCATACTAGATCTGCTCCATTTGCCCATCCAGAGAATTGTACATCTCGTGAAAAGGGCGGGATTAGATTCACAGCGAATGTCAAAATTTTTGCTAGTCGGGTCCATTGCCACGCAAAGATGGATAGATTGGCGTATTTGTTGAATGAAATAGTCGTAAGGATTTACTTCTGTCCCCTCGTCCATCATTGCTTCGCGCATGGAAGCATAAAGGGTCTCGAGCTCCTCATTGCTGAATAGTCCTGGGACTTCGCCAGATGAGAGCATAGAATTGACAATTTCGAGAACAGCCTCACAGGTAAAGTGGTGGTCTTCTAAATATAGAATAGAGTGACCCCTTTCTGTTGCAACGCTATGAAACACTGGTTTCAGCTCAGATCGGAAATGCCTTATAGCATCCTCACCAGCGGAGCGGGTCAGCGATGGGTTGTGGAAACCAAAACCATGCATATGTGATACGATCTTGACTGCCGTTCGACGCCCAACTCCGCTTCGTCCAATGAGCAGCAGGTTGCCGCCAGGACTAGAGATGACGCGATCTACTCGAGATATATGCTCGAGAATCTGGGGAAATAAAAGCATGTTAAGCTCAGCAGTCTCGCGCTCGTAGTGTTCAATTCCTTTTTGCACATAGGACTGAAATTCCGTTCGAGTGGTGCGCACAAGCAATGGCGTGTTCAGACTATCAGTGCCACTAGATTCAGACCGCTGCTGCTTGGAGTATTTAGTGTGACCACCAATGGCTGCCAAGCCCATTGTTGTAAAATGTATATCGGTCAGCGAGGGAACAAAATGAAATTTAGACCGAAGGATAGTGCGTACAATACTATCCAGTTTTGTTTCACTCTCCTCGTCAACCATGCGGTCTCTGAAGATCCTGGATCCCTCATACGAAATTACATCAAGGAGGTCCTCACCGCCAAGGTCGTACTGGGAGAGATTCTTTACCCACGCAGACAAATCCCGTGGCGTAAATAGGTAATGCCTTGCATCGTCGACCAGAAATGTTGCCTTGATCTTTTCATATATCTCAACAAGAGTCGTCGCTAGCTTAGTGCGTTCCTCCAGCTTCATAAACTTTGCCAAATTTGAAGCAACTTCTGCTCCTCCCTCAGCAATGACTCGCCTGAATGCTATCACTAATAACTTCTCATAGATAGTCGAAAGTTCGTGTGTCTCAGGGTAGTCAAGGTAGTATATCCGGACTATTGCCGTGAATCTCGTGCTGAGCGGGTGTCTGCCAATTGTCGTTGCTGGGTTTATTGATGCAACAATTTGGACCCCCTCTATGCGGAGAAACTCCAGGTTTGCATCGTAAAACCCCCCGAAGGTTACAAGTTGTTGAAGGAAAGCAACCAGCATACAGGTACCGTATATATCCGGTTTGGGTAGATTGAGATTTTTCAGATAAAGAATGAGTCGTTCGCAATCACGTGGACGGTACACACGCCCATCTGAGGCAGAGAACAAGCTACAGCACTGCTGAATCTTAGCAATTATATGCGCGACCTTGGTCTGAGCAGAGCAATTGATTATTGTGACAACAAATTTGCGCCGCTGCGCAAAAGCGTGTCGAATCATAAGTTCCTTGCCGCAGCCTTCATTCCCCACTATGATAAATGGCTCAGCAGCCTCAATCCATGGCTTCAGTTGAGCCATGGTTCGTTGGGTTAAAGGCGTCTCAATTACACTTTTCAGAGTCTGCTCCTTCGAATTCGGCTCCTTACCCGCATCCTCGGAAACATCTCCAAATTGTGAACTGTAACTAAATAACTTCTCACCTGAAATGTCAACATCACAGTCTAGTGGAGCGCTGTGGTCAGGTGGGCGTTCTCTGGCCCAGGCAAACACTTCTTTTGCAAAACAAGATCGATCTGAGGCTGAGAGATTGCCGCCGAGACCCCGGATGAGTCCGACTACAAATGAAAGCTTGGTGGATACTCCTGAGATGGACGACAGCCCATTCAAAATCGTGCCTACAAGTGTTGTTTCTACAACAAAAGAGCGCATGCGTACAAGATAGTCCAGCGCTTTGTAAAAGATGTCTTCAAGCCAACCTGCAAGATGACTACGGTTGGCATTATCTTGACTCAACAGCCACTTTGAAACGAGTCGTTTTTTATTGGTGTCTTCATCGGCGAGGAATATCATTCCCATCCTACTTATTGTTGCAGGAGACGCAAAACGAAGGTCATGTGTCTCGAAGAGGAAATTTACATTGCCACCGAAGGAAATTCTTTCGCCACTGGGCAGTGTCAGCAAGTGGTTGTCATCGAGAACCGAGTTTAGAGACTCGATCCATTCTGGGTCAACATCTCCGTCGCAGACAATCCAGGAACGCACCTCAGCTGGTGCCTTGACTACATTGCGCGCTGCGTCTGTCAGTACGCCATCAGTCCACTCACGGGTGTCCATGTCCATCTCGCCAAGAAGTTGCTGTCTTGGCATACTTTTGGGATTCATCACATGTACTTGAACAGCCTGACCACCTTCAATCAAGGCCGCCTTGAGGACACGCCAGACTGTTGACTTGCCGCATCCAGAAGGACCAACCACAACACAACCCATTCGCTGGTCCAGGGCCTCCTTGAGCTGCAGCATCTTGCAAATCTGTGTTTCGTCTAGAGTCAAGGAAAAAGGCTTGCTCTGCATAACCTTCCGGATTGCTACTTCCAACTCCCCACCAGCCACATCGCTTGATTCCGCACCAGGAAATATGTCCCCAATCAATGCTAGAAAGCAAGATGTGTCGCTGAATGTAAGCTTCGAAAGTGTATTTATGCGCACTGCTTTGATGAGCAGCTCTGCTTCCATCCCGACACTCACCTGCGCTTCTCCTCGTGCTTGTACCAGAAGTTTGCCTCCAGTATTCAAAACAGCTTTTAATGCTCTCAGGCCCCAGTCATAATGGCGCTGCCGGCTCAATAATTGCTTGCTTAGCATAAATAGGGACACTATTTTTTTTGAAAGGCCACGTGCCTGAGTGAATCCCTCTGTCTGTAAATAAACTTCGGCGATCAATTCATTGTCCGGTCGACCCATGGCAACGGGACGAAAAAGGGCCTTAAGGTTATCAGGAATCTGGGATCGTCCCCCATAGTCCTTACCGGCAGGATTCAAAGTCACAAATATGCCAGCATTGAAATCGACATTTATTTCTCTGCCCACCAGACTCAAGACGGGCGCGCGTGCCTTAATCGCGTCCTGGATTACTTGGATCTGCTGTGAAATTGCGCTGAGTTGGTCTTCCTTCAGCCGGTTGAATTCATCAAAGCATCCCCAGGCACCACATTTCACCAAGCCTATGAAGATGCGCCCCATGCTATGAAAGTCGATGCCTTCATCGCAGTTTCCTTGAATCGTTGGCACTGACGCCAGAACTACTCGTCCTTGGGCATCTCTTCGTGCTCGACGCACAACTACAAAATGATATTTTGGAACATTAACACACCACGTTTGCCCTGTATATTTGATGGTTCGTACCTTTGATGGAATTGCCAATCCGTTCCTGCGTGCGTGATCAATTGTTGTAAGTGAGTGTTCACTACTTCTGGTGTGAATTGTTGCATCCAAACAACACATATCTGTGAGATAAACGACACACCAGGTATCTGAACTTGGTGGGTGGGACTCACGGCTGTTGCAGCCATCATAAGTGAAATGCGTTGACCACCCGGCATGCAAGGCAAGACACACGAGTTGATCACGAATCCTATCTCCGACAACTTGGATACTACTTTGAGTCCCACAATGATGGCCGTAGGCGACGCAGATGCCGGTCAGGACTGCTCTTGCTTTTGATCTTGTGAGGTGAAAGACCCAGCAGGGCAGCTGCCTTAACAACAGTCCAGGGCGAATTTCGCCAGGCTTATTGGTTGTTTTTTCTACAAATCTTTCTCTGTTATAAGCACAGGTCTGGGTATTGTTCACATTGATTAATAGCCGTTGTGACGGCTCCGCATCCTCGTTTGATAAAAATGAGGCCATCCTAGAGAAGTTATTCCACCCCCGAGTTCGAATAGCAAAAGGGTAGCATACCAAAGGCATTGAAGTGTATTTAGGCATTAGATCTTGTAGTGACTGTCCTACCAGGTCCAACATCTGGCCTTCCAGGTCGCTTGGCAGTTGGCATCGGGAGAATATCAGACGCACTTGACTGCAGTGGACATCACCAACAAAAAGGCTAAAATATACACCAATACATCGCGCGTCATCTCCATCAGAGGTTCTGCATGCGCAGGCTTTCATATCAGTGTATTTGCTAAAAGTTCTTAATGTCTTATTTTGCTCGACCTGGGAAAGTTCGCCCGAGTCGGTCACTTGACAGTGCCCAACAATTTGGTTTTGCTGGCAACATCGCCCAAGCTTGACGACAAAGCAGGACAAATAGTGCAAGTCATCAATATATATGTGCCATCCTCTGCCAATCACAATGATATGAAATGCTACCCCCAGAAGCGTTAACCGTTTTTTTAGGAATTCCATTTCGGTCTGCTTACATGCGTAGCTACAGAGAGCACATGCCTTTTTGTTCTCACGGAAAATGACGAAACTATTATCGTGCCAGAAGCCATAGAACTCCAGGAATGCCACCACCCGGTTTTCCTTTCTAGGGTCGATGCGAAGTGACTTAAGTTTTGCATCAATATACTGTGCCAATGATGAGTTCTTTGGCACATCGATGCCCTCCCGCGCGCAAGTCAGAAATTGAAGGCGAGTGTGACTTCTGGACAATTCAACAGCACTTTTCTTCATGTACCATTCTGGCTGCTGCATTCTTGAAGCAAAGGGCTCTGCACGAAGAGTCTCCCTCTCCAGCAAACTATCTTGCACTACCATGTTGTGATCCGGGGTAACCACAAGAGATATGCCATTTCCCCACCATTCCTCGCCAGAGGAGCTACTGGCCTCGTTGGGACATATGAACTCAACCATCTCCCTATTTGTGTCCCTTGTCTTTACGAGGTGGGTCAAACCCGCATATAGCAGCTTCTTGGATGACCATTCGTAGGTTGCAAAGAGCAAGCCCGAGCTATGAAGTGCCTCAATCTCATTGAGAAACATAAAGCCTCTATTTGTCAGAAGTTGGTGTGACTCATCGAAACAATTGAACACCAAGACCTGCCTACCAAAGGCATTACCAAGAGCCTTAACAGATTCGGTCTTTCCGGTGCCAGCTGGACCGTACGGGTTGCCGCCAAAACCCATGTGCATTCCCTGTACTAATGTTAGGTAGCATCTATCTGTCAATGGTGTGTGAACAAGTTTCGCTGCATTTCCTTGATATTCATAGGTGTACAAAAAGGCGCCATCTGACATACAGACATTTGCTGCAATATATTTCATATTTCTCACGTAATATCGCAGCTGCTTGTGCCAAGCCCAGTCGTGCACGTGACAGCATCTGGCGGAATCCAGATGTTCTAAAATACCCAGGTTATGTACTAGATCCATAACAAGGGCTTTGACTTTAATCTGCACCACTGGCATTGCCGATAAGTCCTGATTTGTAAGAGCTGCAAGTTGAGACTTGACCTTGATAAGCAAATCAGTGAAACCGTTCCCAATAGATGCCTCAACACTGTCGGTAAACTGCACCAATTCTCCGATGCACATGACTTGCGAAGGGTACATTTCAAAGTTTACTTCGCCTGTCTTCGTCAATGATAGTAAGTAGGAAGCCAGTAGCGAAGCAAGAGTGGATTTCATCTCGTCGGCAAAGGCCGAGAGCCAGTCCTCGACCCGGTCAGAGGTTGCCACAGCATGATCCAGGTCAACTACCTCACCGGCTGCCGAGACCATGCTCTGGATTTTTGTCATTGTTTTATTGAACCGTACTGTAGGTGTACCCTGGAACAGTTTTTTTAAATGCGCTTGAATCACTGCCGGATTCTGGGCCTGTCCCAGAATCTCCAGGAGATCATCATCCCCGATAAAGTAAAATCTTGGGAATTTAGCCCTTTTTTCTTCCAAGAAATTGCACAGTGCCTTTTGACACCATTCAAGCTGTTCCAGCATTGTCTGCAAGGTTCTTTTGATGTCATGATGCACGTGTGGGTCAACCAGATTGAACCTGAGAGGCACGAATGATGGACGCATGAAACCACAAAGCCCATTCAAGAAACGCAGTTGAAAACAATTTTTGATCTACTTCTACAAGGCACATTATCTCTCGGAAGTCCTCATCCACGCCCCGAAAACGCTTACTCTCATTTGGAAGGCCTCCTCGGGCAAATATAGGCTCAAGGTAAACCCATTTCCTCTGTACCGTGTTAAGCGCATGGAGAACGAAGTCAAGATTGGACATTTTAGTCTCGTAACTTGCGCCTGAATTAGCAATAGTGTGGGGTATGGCATATGCTATGTTGCTCCACTTACCGATGCTTTCAAAAGCACGATAGAATTGGGACTCTTTCAGAGAAGAGAGTAGAGATTGCTTGTCGCCCAAATCCAAGAACATTCTTCCCCAGTCTTTGACGAGCATAGTCTTCCTGCCCTGCTCCTTGTACTCCACAAGACTTAATTCAGCGGTCTGCGACCACACGGAGAGCTCTTGGAGTGCGTCACGGACCAGGACTTCACCTTGTGCCTGAGCCTGAAGCTCCTTGACAAATACAAGAAGAGCTGGTTCTAAAACTTTGTCCAAGGCAGCCACAAAGTGGCCAACGGTCAGTGACTCCAGCCTAATTTCCTTCCCGAGACCAAGCTTACCCTGAAGCAAGGCACTCCAGTGCTCATCCTTAAAATCTTTCCCATGACAGTACTTTAGAGTGGTTGCTGCAGCCTTAATGCGTTCTAATTGTGATGAGAGGTGCAACATGACAGCATCCGCCTGCCCAGCAACAATTCTCTCTTTGACCTTGTCGCTCCAACTCATTGCCAAGTCATGTAGCAGATGCATATTGCCCCGGAAACTGATCCAGTCCTGTTTTTCAAGCAAATCAAGTTCACTGAGGTAATCCCTTAGCAGGGACCAAGAAGTTGATGACATTGTGATCTCTAATTCAATCACCGAAAGCCCATCAAATCGTGGCGGCACCGGCATATTGAAGCTGACAAAATGCTCTACTAGCTCATCAGCTCGATCTTTGAAATCTTGCAATTGGGCTTTCCACCTAGTACCAAACAAAAAGTTATCAAAAGTAATCAATCTGTCTCTTGAGGACGCGGCAAGTTGGCTCGTTGAGGTCATCAAAGGTTTTACGGACATTATCAAGATCCCAAAGTTCAAGACCTGAAGGTTTAAGTGCCCGCCACCGCTCCGCGAATTTATCTATGGCTTGATTTTGTTCGATCACGTTTTCCTCAAGTCGAGCTTTGAGTGTGCCCTTTTGGATCTCAATCATCTCATTGAAGGCTTCCATTTGATCAGTGAATGCGGTCCAGCGAGCTGAAAGACTGCTTGCTTTACCAGAAAGGCTGGCAGTGTCAGTGTGAGTCCCAGTTGCATGCAGACCGAGAATTGATCCAAGGTCCAAGAGCCCCTTGCTCTTTGCTTGCATGTTATCTCGACGACCATCAATCTCTCGCCAGTTCTTTTGAGCGATGGTGATGTCTTCAACAGACTGGGGCCGTGAGGAAAGCATTTCTGTGGACTCTGTTAGGTATGCTTTGACCTATTGGTAATATACAATGGAGCGAAATCAGTAATCAAATGTGTTACCTCGTTTATATCATTGGTCATGGTTCTCTTAAGGACCAGCAGCAGGGTCTCGTAGGCACGTTGAAAATTGTCTTCAAGACTTAGTTTCAGAGGTCCCAGGCTCACACATATACAATCAACCTTTATGAAGTCAGGTAGTCTCTCTGCTGCTCGGCGCTTGTCCCGGAGCGCTCTGAAGTTTGTTTCGAACAAAGTTGGTGAGCTGCAACATAGCTCAACCACAGCATCGAGGTCCGCCGTGGCACATAGACTACTCCAAGACTCATATTGCTCCAGCAGATTACAAAGTTCAACAAACAACAACTCCGCCTTGATGTAGACGCGAACTAGTGATTGAGTATTCGATCCTGCCATTTTGGTGTAAACCTATTTTTTTATTTTGTAATCTGGGGGCAGGAATTCGATATCAAGGCACCGTATAGGGACTTCGTTGCTACCATTAAGCCCTTTAAATGCACTGGGAGCTGATACAAACTTCTTTAGCTCATGGTAATAGATTGAGCGGATCTCCTCAACACTAGGCTTAAGTTGAAGGGGCATCTGCTCTGAACTAGAGAAGAAGCCAAGCTCAACTTTTAAACTCTCTGGGAGCTGAAGGGATTCATTGAGGGTTTCCAAGCCAGTACAATATGCAGCCTCCAGCACTTTGTAGACCTGATGGTCCCAGTGTATCACCCACTTGCGCATTCGATCCTGAGGGTATCGGTCTGAAAGAACATTTATCCTGCCCACAATCTCTAGCCAATGCTGCTTCCATTTGCTCCGGTGCTTAAGCATGTCAATGTCCATGAGCAGCACCACACTGGTAGAAAGCTCATGATGAATGTGCCGAAGCTGGCGGTTTTCATGTGCGAGCTTAGTTGCTGCTTGCTGGAGCCGCTCAACGTAGCGTTCATACTCTGTTGGTGTCCTCCACTCGATGACCCCTCCATGAGTGTTGCGTTTCTCGACAATTTCCTCAAATGCCATGAGGGCATTCAACAGCATTGGGCGTTGAGTCTTAAGTATCTGTGTATCCATACTATTGAAAAAAGAAGCCACTTTTTTTAGCACGACTCCAAATCGATAGTATTGCTCACCATCTTTGGCGGCTTGTTTAATGCTATCTGGGACAGTCACACCTAGTTCAGTCAACTGCCTGACTTCTCGGAGTAGTTGGACGAGACGTGAAGAGTAGTTGACAATAAGTAAGCCCTCCTGAGAAATTTCCATCAGCTTGCCCTTCGTGCACATGCCAGCCTCGCTACTTGTCAATTCATTCTTGACCTCTGCAATCCATTCGCCCAAGAGCTCATGCTCTGTCTTCCGACATCTAGATTGCAACTCGCTACCTAGACTCAGTAGCACTTTGGCGTGCTCAAGGTCTCCAAAGAGTTGCGCATTCCCCTCAGAAAGATCTTGAATGTGGAAGGAAATTTGCCTGGCACGTAAAATCCCACTGACATGCTTGCCCAATAGGCAAGAATATTTTTCCAGCCCACTGGTCGCCTAATGTAACAACATTAGATCTGGACATGTAAAACGCACAGCCAAATTGCGTCATGAATTAATACATGAAAGTTTTCTCCCATATTTTCGATCATATCGACCAGCTGGTGAAGCAGGGCTTCCCGTTCACTGACAAGTGCTCTGCGAATGTTGCATCTCGAAAGCAAATGTTTAAATTGCCGAAGTTCGTGCAGGAGAGGGAGTGGGGTCTCATGCAATGGCGAGATCATCTGCCTAAAATTAGCTGCAATCTGGAAATCCAATGGAGCTAGCGATTTTTCATATTTCTCCACAGCTCTATGCCTAAGTACATCATACTTGAACTTCAAAAGTTCTTTGACTGCATCGTCGCTCTGAAATGAAGACCAGGCAGAGTCGGTGTGGTGACTGCACAGCAGAGGGTCTATCCCAGCAAAATACTTGCCCAGCGAGCCTACCAAAGTTGCACTGCGAGCATTTTGCATCTGCTTCTGATCATTCTCCGTGTCAAAATCTCCACTAAGTAGACGACTTAACTCTTCGCGCGTTTGACGGAGTGTGAGTATTTCTTGTAGCCGGTGTCCTAATAGCAACACAAATTCATCTTTATAGTCAAAGCCAACCCAAGAGCGCCCTTCGGTATTGTCCTTCCAGAGGAATATCAACTCTTCGCATGCCTTGCACCAGCTCTCGCACAGACGAAGACCTGAAATTAGTTCTGGCCGGACCTTTGCAAATCCTTCTTCCCAGATGCCGATGGCCCTAAGCTCACGCTGCACACTTTGACCCACGGTACTGCTCATGATATCCAGGAGATGGCGCATGCGGCTTTCGGGGTACCTGTTGGTGCATATGGTAAACTCATGATTAGGGACTGGGGCATTACACTTGTGATCCACGACCCTCCGCTTTCCAGATGCGATCTAGGCTGTCCATAACCTGGTCTATAAACTCACCTGCTTGCGACCACGGGGGCATTTCCAAAGTGTCGAACCACTTCCGCAATGGCTCAAGCGCACTAGCAACGCTATGAATAAGATCACCATCGAAGCCCATTGATGATCGCGTATTGTTCCAAAGGTCAATTTCGTCAATCACCGACTTGATGTTGACAAAGGACTCAAGGGAGGGAGACATCTAGTTAGTAGAATGTTGACGTTTTTTCTAAAAACGATATTCACACACAGTTCGGCGCCTCTGGGTTGTCATTCTGAAGGCCAGTGAAGGAGCCCAAAGAGTGCTCAAGTCTAAAAAGTAGACCTTTTGCGCTTTGAGGAATGCATTCCGGGTCCTCGGCGCACAAGAGAATCGGGCAATACAGTTCTTTTAGTACCTCATGCAGTGAGACTGCTGCCCCAAAACGTCCAAGTGAGAGTCTGAAACGAGGCTTTGAAATTTAAAAATGGTTTTTTAGCTACTCAAACACCGACACGCACGGCAATACGGCTGAAGTCAAGTTGTTCGCGTTTAGAGACACAGCTAGACGCTTAACGAATGCAACCTAGGCATGCTTTCTTATTCGGGATCTTTGTTTATTAAAAATTCACTGAACAATATAAAACGTTTTGTAGATAAGCCGTCGTTGATGCTACTGCTTCCTCTGTTGTTAAGAGCGTCGACAAAAGGACCGTTCCATTTTCGCGCACCCAGGCTCGAAGTACAGTACATGAGGGATCATCCAAAAAAGCTGCAAGTGGATCAAGGCTGTCAAATACGGGATTAGGACCTATTCCTGAGATTGCGGATATGCAGCGGATGAAGTACGCGTGACGATTGTCTGTCATCGCAGTTCAAATGCTACCGCGGGAATGCTGCCGGTTAGTAAGATAGATTAAATGTGGGGTAGTTGTAGTTGTAAAACCGACCAGGCCGGCGGCTTCCTGATGAGTACACGGGCATAATCATTTATATCAATAGCTATAGTTGGCGCTCGGGGATTCACTTCCTCCCAAGAAACTGGCTATTAACCCTCCAAAACCAAGCATAGGGATGGGCTGCGGGGGTTGCCAGTGCAGGCTACAAGTCCCGGGAGACTATTCGGCCCCCGGGCACCCGAGGTTTCGAGCGCACCGCGGCCGCCACATCCTGCAGTGGGATCGGGCCCGCAGCGGCCACCGTGACTGCAGTCTGAACTTGAACTTGAAACTTCATACATCATGATCCAACTTGAACTTGAATCACGCATATATATAAGACCGTGACGTGCTCGAAGGATTAGGATGGGCGACTAGTCTCTACCTCCAATGTTTCTATCATGATCAGGCTCATAAAAACTTCAAGTTCAAGGCCTCGTGGCTTCCTACACCCCCGGTATCCTATACCCTTTAACTGAGGCTTCCTATATACACTGGCACTTACACACACCAGTGGCGGGGATAAGTTGCATTAGTTGGACCCTTCGCTGGACATAGTACAACTTGCGACGGATATGACCGCGCGTGTATCGTATCCACAGCGCCTATTCAATCATGCGATTGATTGTGGAACGATTAGCGGCCGGCACCGTGTTTTTTCAGGCTCAAGATTCTCCGGAGGAGCCCATGCTGCAGACGCGGCTGCCCGGCGAGGCGCAATGGGAGAATGTGCACTCCTTGAAAGAAGGCTGGGAGGTATGCTTACCCGTGCGAGGCGCTCAGTATATGTTTCGATTGGCCGATAAGTTGGGGCAAGTACCTTATGCCAAAACATCAATTATAATATTAACGCCACCGCCAGCTCCATCGGTTCTGGGCATGGGTCGAAATGTTTGCATACTGTGGGATTGCGAAGCTTTCCCAAGTGTCTCAACTGATGTGACAGCACCAGATCAGCAATCAGACATCCGGTATATCGCGAGCTGGCAACGTATATCGCGAACTGGCAACGTAGAAACTGAGCCGGAAAGCAGGACCACTCTGAAGTGGTGCAATTTCACAAGTGAAAACGGCACACGGGCACTCCTGGCGGCATTCCCACAATTCTTGATGAACACAGAATACCTGATCACACTTCAGACAGAATCCTTTGGTGCAGGCGAAGGTCTCTCTGGAAATGAGACTGTCAAATCAGCCAAATCGTCACCTGTGCGTTGGTTTACTGGTTTAGAACCACCAACTCTGCTTTCGTGCATAGCGGGAAGCAATGAAGTGACTCTCAGCCTTCCCAATGAGACGGATGCATGCAGTGTGCTTGCATCACTAAAGCTCAAGTCTCGAAAGTATGTAGAAGGACGTTGTGAGGGAGTGGCATCATTTCAAAGATTACAACGACGGGCCAGTGAGCAAACTCTACCCATTGGTGATACTGTTGCAGTGCTTGGAATTCCGGCAGATACAAGGTGCGGTATAAGGATGCACTGTAGCATCGACCTTCGTGCGCTTGGCGCCAGTCATTTTTACTGGGACACGTCAAATGTCCTTGAAGTAGCAACTTTGCCAAATCCTCCAATAATCCGTGGCATGGCCAGTAATCGCGTGTCGCAGCCACCATGTCTCAAACTATCTTGGTCATGCGCTCTGGGTATCAAGCAACAGGAACCTCCTGCTTACCAAATCCAAATTTACTCATGCCAAACAGACACATACCTGACTACATTCACTACATTTGCCCCAGCGCTAGACCTTTGTGCCGTTGGCTTTGAAAGTGGTGTTTCCTATTGCACACTCCCAGGGACTTGTAGAACTGTTCGGCTTCTACGTGTACCATCTGCTTCAGTGCCGTGCAGACTTCTAGCGCACATCGGAAAAGCCGCTCTCGTTCTATTATCACCGCTTCCGCCTACCGTATCCCTCGTTGCAAGATCATGCTCGGTCCTCGATCGTGCACGCATATCTTGGGATGGTGCTTTCGATATTTCAAATGTTCATCCCGCTATGTCGCTTCTCCCTGTTGAATTCACGCTCGAGGTAGCATCATCGAGAGCTCTCCGTTTTATTGAACAAAGAGGGTGCTCGTCAGACCAAAACCAGGGACTATCCGGCACACAGCTTGATTCCAAAACCCATCCAATGGCTTGCACATTTCAGACCATCGCACATAGCAGGGGAGCCTTTTGCCTCACGCAAATTCTCTCACCAGGTCTACGGTATTTCTTCCGTCTCCGACTGCAAACTGTCTCTGGTGTTGCAACTTCTGTTCCTGTGGAAGTTGAAACAAAACCAAAAGTGCCTGATGCACCCATGGTACCTCTTGGCGTGGTTTCTCATTTTGTGTCCACGATTGGTCATCGGGCACCATTCCTTCGCGTTTCCTGGGATAAACCCCACTGTCATGGTGCGCCGATCAATCGTTACCTTTTGCAAGCTCGCCGAGCAGGCGCTTTGCCTGGGACCTGGGGGAAATGGCGTCGAATTTATTTAGGACCGCAACTCTCTGCAGGAGACGAGGCAACTTTAGACGCGCAAGCAACGATTACCCAGTATAGAGTAAAGGCCGGTTCCATCCTTGGCTGGGGGGGTTACTCTCGCATTCTCACGGTTGATGCTCCAAACGGCCTTGGGTCTTGGCAAGGGCAAGTTCGCCAGAGTCTGATAGGCAATATACAAGACATTGTAGTTGACCCCAAGCCTCAGAGTCCCGGAGACAACATTCATGAAATAAGGACCGCCAGGCTCAATAGATTCCCTAAAAAAACATGCACGCATGCATCTAATGCTCGCGTCGTTGAGTTGGATTGGTCTGCAAAATATGCCCCCTCCTATAAGAAGGATGATAGTTTTGCGTGCCATGGCGATTGCAAGCTCGTCGTTCATGAGCTGATACGCCGTTTCAAGAAATGTTTTAGCTATCCAATAGCCACGGGTCTTTTTAAGATTGCCATCATGAATCTTAGAAGTACGACTGCCCAATGGTACTAGTAGTAATTGTTTCAACGCGTGTGAGACAACAGTCGAATGTGGCATCTTATGCCACACACGCCCAGCATAGAGGCCCCCGATTTTTGTTTCTAGTGTGCAAATTGTCCCGAACAGCTGCCGGTTTCGGAACTTGACTGACGAACCTCGTGATTTTGTCCCAAACTTCGGGTGAATTAAGATGAATAAGTTGCCCCTTTCTTGGCACCACCCTAGAATAAGCTTATGCTAGGGACCCCCACGCGTCACGGTAGCTTCATACTAGGATTTAGGAATTGCTAAACAAAGGCGCCTAATGCCGCCCGTGACTCGGCGCGCGGGCATCCTCGTGCAAAACACTTAGTGTACGTCGTGGGCACGGGCAGCCGGGCTACGCGTTGCAAAAAAAGCGGCAGCAATAGGACTGCCTTTCGCCGAGAAAACGGCCAAAACCATGCAAAAAGCCATGCGATCGTCTTTTTTGGCGCCGTTTCGAGCCGATCGGGCCACCGCAGTGTCGGACATCGTAAAACATGTGGCCGCGGACGATTTAAAACACTAAACAGGGGCACCGATACGTGGGATGTCAGTCTATGCGTGGTCCGCGTTTACAGCGAGAACGCGGCTTCAGAGCTGGCTTCAGGCGAAAATCGCGCCCGTGGGTCGCGAGATTTGGCAGGGGCCTTCTCAGCCACCATGGTGTGCATACGAGGGGCTTCGAGGGCTGTGTTGAGGACGACGGGGAGCAGCAATGCCTGGAGCGCGTCGCGGCGCCTCCGTGGGCTCGAAATCTCAACAGTTAGGCGAACCATCGGCCGTTATCGTCAGTAGGCATGGCGATGGAGCAAAAATCGTCGATCGTCTGCCTAACTCTTGCAATCTCGGCGGCTGAGAGGGCAGTATGTGCAGCCAAATGGGCAGCCCCTCTCGCTCCCAGGAGCTGGAACCACGGGCGACGTGCTGCGGCCGCGCTTCTGCTGCAACAGGCGCGGTGACCGGTGAATTGGGGGCGTCCACCACCCTTCGCGCTGCGCGTTTAGCTTTGTTTAGCTGAACTTTTGGCATGCGCCGCTGGCGATTTGAGGCTTCCCGTCGGCGGCGCGAGGCCGGCGCGGCCCTCAGGAAGGGGGGTGCGGGGTCTCAGTGGCGTGAATTGAGGGCGCTCGTTCGCGGCCCCTTGAAAAGTTATATGCGCAAAAACCGGCGTGCGGCCAGAGCACCCCCCGGACCCCAACATCCCAGCTTTTGGGGGTGGGAAAGGGCGACGCCGGCGCGCAGTGCAGTGGGCAAAGGGCTGCCCTCTCCCGACGGCTTCGGCTCCTCCCGCGGCGCGAGACGGTCAACCCGAGCGCGGGACCAAGCGTGGGGACCTACGGAACGACGTCGAACGGCCGGAGCGAACAATAAGGCCCGTTCGGCTGCGGCATCCGATGGCGCATTTCGGGGTGCGCCGATGGGCTGGCGCGATGTCATCGAATCGCCGCGGCGAGCCCGTTGACGTGCGCGGGCCATCGCATACGATCCTTATAGATGCTCCGTGGCCACAGTTTTGGTTCAATCGGCCCGGAAGGCACCATTTGGGCTCCACGAAGTCGGCCTCGACGCCGCGTTCGGCCCACTGAATGTCGGCGTTGTGGAGGTTTTGAGCGGTCCGAACGGTTCGGACCCACCCATGGGCCAGCGTAGAGGCCCCCAACGGCTGGAATACGCGCGGAGGCAATTTTTGTGAATTTTCTAGTACGTGATTTTGTGCCTAACATCTGTCAAACCTCGTGATTTTTTCTCAAACTTTGTGTGAATTAAGATTAGGCCTAGATACGCCCCCTGACCGGTTTTTGCGCATAAAATCTTCGACGCGGCGCCGCTAGAGCCGGAGCCAAAACCCGGCGCCCCCCCTCCTCGGTACGTGATCTTAAGTAGAAATGCCAAATGCGCTTTTATTTCCAAAATCCCTAATCTCGGCTTTTGGTGCTACCGTGGGCTCTGTCACACCAATTGAAACGCTTCGTTTTTCATTCGCTCCCCAATGGGGGATCGTTCGAAACACCCACCAAAAGCAGCAAAAATAAGCAATCAGTTAAACGCTACAAACAAAGAAATCAAACGGGCGTCATTTTTAGATCTGAGAACAAGCTCGCGGGCAATCCAAACCAAAACAATCTCGGAAACTCTCTGTCCCTTATCGCTGAATCTATCTCACATATGCACTAAACTACTAAGTATTGTCAGTGAATTAACGCCGGTCGCTTCGCTGACTCACGCCGACCTGAATCGAATCAGACGCACGGAGGCAAGAAATTATGATCTCCTAAATTTGCTGGAGGCCAAGTACCTATTTAACCAGTGCGCCGTGCGGCAACAGAAAGATGTCATTCCACTCATAAAAGTATCCCAAGTGCTCGAGCATCATATACACTCAAAGCGTTTCAATTGGCTGGTGGCCGATGTGACATCAGGGATTGTTGAATCTGCTCTAGTAATGCGAGCGACGGCTGTGAAATCATTAAACGAAAATTTTCACCTCTCAGTCTCCATTGAATATCTGTCCAAACTGAATAAATTCGATTCAGTCTACAACAATCAAAGAAATGCAAGTGTTGCTGATCAGCACTTTTTACAGCACGAAGCATTCTTTCGTCCCCATCAGCATGTGAATATTTGCCCAGAATCAGCACCTTCAATTTGGACCTGTACCAGCGAGAGGAATAAAGTATTTTGGATTGAAAGGAGTACTCTTTTTCATGCAGCATTCTGCAGTTCCCGCAGGAATGAAGTTAGACCACCAACATCAAATTTCCCCCTACAGTATGGGGCAAGCGTATTGCTGGTCTCGTGGTTGTACCGACACACACTCATGACCCTGAGAGTTCAAATTTCAAGGTTGTTTCGGGACCATTCGATAAATTTGCGCCCTGGGTCAGAGACCTGCTTTCGGTGCAGTGCTTCCTTGAATCGCATCGGTGCCTTATTTTCTTCGATGTTGCTGCATTGCATACTGACCAAATCGCGGGAGTCAAGAAGACAATGCTATCTGTTATTTGAGTTGTCAAAAAATTATTCCCAGGCAACGAACGTAATTGGGTTGATTCGCATTAGACAAGACCTCATTAGAGTCATTAATGATATTCTCATGTGTTTTAATCAGCTAAGACTATCCGCGCTGCTGACCATCGAGATGGAGTTGCGACAGTCTACTTTTGATATTTGCAATACTTTTTTTATGTACGTGCAACGCATTCATCGCTTCAATCCAGGGCTAAAGGCGTCTTTTGTCTCATCACTGACGAATATGATGTATTCAGCGACTGCTGGGACAATCAGGACTTGAGGTTTTAGCAGCTACTATTGGCCTTCATTGCACGCTCAAGCAAGTGCACTACGGTCCCTACAGACCGGGGCCTGGTAGTGCACTTTAGCCACAACCGATTTCTTTTCCAATTCACTGGCAATTTCAACCGGATTATTCCAGCACTAGTGGTCACACCATGAGGCACCGTGGCAGTTTGATGATCGTCTGGATGAGTTGGGATGTAGGGTTCTATAGTACTAGAAGTCGTCACGGTCAAAGCACCTAGGTGACCTTCAAGTCGCTTCCCTCTTCATGTTCGTGTGACGCCCACCGCCGGGCCAACTTTGCCAGCGGAGAGTTAGTTTTGGGCAACCTTAAGGCTCCAAAAACCCTGGGGCGGCGCATCGCGCTTCTTTTCGGCTACCTCTTCCGCACGGGGCGCATGATCCTGGCGGTAGGCATCATGAACGAGTGCAAGCTCTGCCTCTCGCCACTCCGCTTTCCGCAACACTCCGCACGCGCCGTTGGCTGCTCGCGCATGAGAATAATAAGGAAGACCAAATTAAGGAAGACCTAAAATAGGGAACAAGCGCCGTAGGGAAGCAGTACGTAGTGCAGGAAACAGTATACCGTCCGAAGTCGGCTCCCAATAGCCGTGTCTCCGGCCATCCAGGCTCCGGTTGCATCAATATCTGGATCGAACCAGAACTCGACGATAAAACGCTCCTCGACGGAGGTGTTTTCGCCCGGGCTAAGCTCGTCAATAAAACGTTATGTCAAATAATCTTGCCGCGACCAATTTTGGGGGTGGCGTCCCCGAACGGGACCCGGTCTGATGGCCGAGCGACTCGTGTAATGAAACTTTGACTACGAAGTCCCGGATGATGTCATTTTCAAGGGCCAAGTTCTCCGTGTCATTCATTAGAGAGCAACTTGAAGGATTGTACTAAACCGTTCATGGCATCTCAGGCTTGTTCCATTGCTTGATCCGAGTCTCGGTGACGATTTCAAATTGCTCCGCGACTTCAAGTTCCTTTCTTTCTGTTGCTTTTAACCACTGGCATTACTAACTTTTGCTAAACCTCTTCGTCAGTAGGCGGAACCTTGTGGGCCCCGGGCCGGGCCCGGGCCATAATTTGAACCCGGGCAAGCCCGGGGTGTCGAGCAATGCCTCCTGCCTGGTCACGGTCCCGGCCTCAGGAGGCTAGTAGGCTCAGGCTCAGGCTGCGACGGGAGCCTGAGACACTCAGGCTACTGCCAGTGGTGCTGCCCGTGTCGGCGTGAATGTTGGAACAACAGTATAGACACCGATATTAGAAAGTGGGGCAGTGGGGCTAGTGGGGCTGGATGGGAAGATATGGCTTTGACGGTATTTTTGCGTGAAATAATCTTATAGTTGAATTGGGATATATCCTGTCCGAGCCCTTGAAAATGGCTCTGTGCTCTGAACAAGATATCAAGTGCGAGGGGATGTTGCAAAAAAAGGGTGGGATGAGATGGCAAAAGCGCTATTTTATTTTGTGTCAGAGCGGAACAAAACCAGCGCAACTGACATACTTCAAGGACGAAAAGACCCATCTTAGTGACACCGCCAGAGCAACACTTGTGCTAACTTCGGATACAAAAGTCGACTTGCTCCTTGGCAGGCCGCATGCATTCCAAGTAATCTTGAAAGGTAGTATGAACACAATGTGACGTTACAATGTATGGCAGGCCGCGCGCTTAAAGTGGCCTCGGAGACGCACGAAAACCGTGACAGGTGGATAAAATGCCTTCGTGATTGCATATCGATAGTTGTTAGCCAAACAATGGTACACGTGTGTATTTTAATCCACCTATCGTATTTACCACGACACACCCTCAGTTTTCTGGCACTGATTGGTTTGTTGACCCAAAGTGCAGTCAGTGCCTTCTAATTGGATTACCATTTACATCCGTATGTTCTCTTCTCCAGGTATAAACTGTTAAACAAAGTCGGGTCGGGGGCGTATGGATTCGTTGTTGCCGCAGATGATGTAAAAGTTCATGTCTGATTCCTATTCACGTAAACGCCCATAGGTCTTGACCGGCAAAAAGGTTGCAATAAAAAAGGTGGCAAACGCATTCGAGGACATGGTAGATGCAAAGCGCATGCTGCGCGAGGTGCGACTAATGCGTCAATTTAATCATCCGAACGTCGTTAAACTTTATGATATCATGGAACCACCATATATCGAAGGATTCGAAGATTTATATATTGTTACGGAGCTGATGTCAACTGACCTACAGAAAATTTTGTATTCCAAGACAAAACTCACCGGCGAGCAAATGCAGTATCTTGTTTATCAGTTACTTGCTGGTATGAACTACATAAATTCCTCATCTGTCCTCCATCGGGATCTTAAGCCATCAAATTTACTGATTGATATTCAAACATGCAACCTACAGATATGTGATTTTGGTTTGGCGCGAGGCACCACTGGTCAAAAGGAGGCGATCGATGATAATACGATAACAAAAAGTGATAATGAAGTAGATGGAGTCTTGTCACAAGAATATACCGAATATGTAGTCACTAGATGGTATCGGGCACCTGAAATCATGCTTGGCTTCCATGCGTACGACCAGGCAATCGACATGTGGTCGATTGGATGTATCTTCGGTGAAATGCTTCTTTTACAGCCTGTATTTCCTGGAAATGATTACATTCACCAACTGAAGCTCATTGTCAAATTACTGGGCCGCCCACGTAAAGCAGATCTCTGGTTTGTCTCCAATCAAAACGCAATGAATTTTATGCTGCAGCTCCCTGATTATAAGTCCCAAAACTTCCAAATAAAATTTCCCAAAGTTGAAGATGTTGATGCTCTGAATCTTCTTGCGCGCATGCTTGTGTTCAACCCAAAAGGTCGCATCTCTCTTCGCGGGGCACTCAAACATAAGTACGTCGAAGACTTTCGTGAGTATGAGCTCGAGCAAGATGCCGGTTTTCATGTTAAGGTTGATGATATCGAGGCAACAAAGCTCAACAAGGCTTGCCTACAGAAAATGCTTTACAATGAAATACGAGCATTCCATCGCAAGGTACCGCCGGATCACGGGGGCGAGGATGGAACATATTTCTGATGCGGCGAGGTCCCGAGCAACCGGGTGAGCAACCGGGACCACCTCAAATCAGAAAACTTCAGGGCACTGACTCAGGCTCGGAGTCGAAGTTCACAAGTTCGTACTTCATTGCGAGCGGGGATGCCAGTGTGACTACTAGTATCCTGCCTCGTCACAATGCGCCCGTACTTAGGAGTTGTTTCATAAAACCATAAAAAACTACTACTAGGCTATCGGGTTTTAAATCGATGGTTCATTTTGCCGAGACGGCGTGCCAGTGGGCTTCAGTGGGCGGCCCGGCCCGGGCGGTCGAGACGGTATGGGTTTTGCCTGGACGGCATGTAAGAGGGCTTAAGTCGGAACCGAACTTCGCCGCTTTGCTCGTTCAGTTTTCAAATTTTCTTTTTGATATCACTGGCATGATTACTTAATTAATTGATTAATTAATTAATTTAGAGGTCAATGCTGAATTTTTTTCGGTTGGGCTTTTTTTGCGCCTGTTTCGAGCTTAGAGGTCGTGATGACCTGTGAGCGTAGCGAATACAGGTCGTGATGACCTCTGGATGCTCGAAAATGGTGTAAAAAGGCCACTACCCAAAACGAAATCGTTAGCCCGAGGGAAACCACAGTATGTAGAGATGCTCTTCATCAAACCGAAAGCCCTGCTTAATGAAAATATCAGAGCCATAGAACCTATATCAATGTAAGTAATGCGATCTTCTTAAGAACTACAAGCTGAACTCTGCCAGACACTCGTCCAGATTTCCGGCATAGTTTAGTTCGCGTGCTTTTGCTTCAAAATCTTCAATCAGCACTTTTAACACCATGCGACTAGAAGGTGTCCCGCGTTGCTGGGCCTTCAACGCGGCATAAGTTTGAGCTTCTCGCAAAAGAGAGCGGAGAGCATGGAGAAGCAAATGGAATAAATCACCAGCACGAGTGAGATATTTGCGAAATCCACGTTCCAGGGACTTGCGGACTGAGAATTTCTGTGCATTTATAAACGAAGTGAGGAGGACTGATATTGCGGCATCAACGTCATCATCTCGAACATGTTCTCGAAGAGACATCTTTGCCTGCGCGTCATTCGAGATGAGTGACTAGAGACCCCACACACGCACATGTGCCTCCGCCATGCGCATGAGAGACTCAAGATGCCGAACTGCAATGGGCACGCCACCACAAGTGGCAGATTCACGGCGCAGATCGGCGTAGAGGTGCGATATCTTATCCTGGTCAATCGAGTGCAAGCGAGGCTCACAAGAGCCCCGTGCGTGAGTCAAGTATTTGCGTAAAAAATCTTGTGCAAGTGACTGGCCAGCCACAGATGTCTGGAGCACTGACTTTTCCAAACGCATCTGATTTTGCAGGCTCACACTATTTATTTTGTCTAGAAGGCAATCAGCATGACGATGAGAGCCAATAACATGGGAAGCCAATTGTTCATCCATGAGCCTAGGAATGATAATGCAGAAGAAGGACGCATCAAACACAAGCTATGTCACGGGTCAACTATGTCTTGAAGCACACAGAGAACATCGAAACGTTGAAGAATCGGATCCTGAGTTGAGAGGATAACACCACAGTAGAAGAAAGCTACATTCGACACAGAATTTTACAGTGAGTTCAACATTGTCTGCAAACGTTGCACCTGAATCATACCTAAGATACACGACAGACGTGCAACTATCATGTCCGTAGCAGAGCACTCAACGAAGGAATATTACTGTCCTCCTATTGGATTAGCAGCTGCTACGACCGAACATCGAGCGTGAAGTGACGTCACAATGCCTGCCTATAGGCACAAGGCGCCTTAAACGCAGAAATTCCTATTCAAATCAGCTATTTTCACCTTAGAAACCGATATGGATTGCTGCTCCATGGCTTCATGGATCGATGTACGATCCTGTTCGTTCATTTTGTCAAACTCGTCAATACAACACCTAGTAAACTTTCTTCATTTTTTCTTAAATCCAGGAATGCCCCTTTCGCCGTAAAACACAGCCCATTGTCTGCGAGTACTAGTGCCCCACCCTCAAGTGTCCATTCTCTGGTGATTGGATCCTTGTGCACACCCGCAGTTAGTCCCACTGCAGATGCACCCTTGCCAGTGGTGTAAATTGCGCGTGAAATCAGGGAACAACAGTATTTGAGAAGTTGTGACCTGCAGTCCAACATCACTTTGCTACTGTAATATATATATTGCACAGCCTGGGTGCTTTGCACAACCTGGATCGCCAAGAAGCATTACGTTAACCTACACAAAGCGACGGTATGTGATCACAGATCCATATTATTACAAACACAATAATTCTATCGACTCAGGTAGACACATCACCGCGAATACGATGTTTACCGTCAACATTTTTTGAACAGCCACCAAACAAGGCCAATGCCAAAGCAGATTTGACGTGCTTATGGCCGTGAATTGAAGGAGCCAGCGACATGGCCTAGACAGCATACTATATCTTTGTAGGATGATTTCTTTCCATAACATACGATTTTATTAACTGCCTTTGGGTCTCGCGCAAATCGCAAGGCATGCCTTTTCTCTTCGCTGTCCATCTGGAAACAGCCATGCTCTGTTGCTAGTGTCCTTTTAGCAACCTATAGATCGATGCATATTGAAGGCCGACTAATTTTGTTCGAATACAGAAAATACATGATTTGCTTCTATGGTTGTTGAGAAGATTGGGAATCCTGCCCGACCTGTGTAGTTTCTGTATCTGAATGACTCAATGAACAAGGCATACCCGAGATTCCCGCGTCGTACCTAAGACAGACCCGATGAATGGCAGGGAACAAGTAGTGCAGTGATATTGACGAATGAACGTAGACACCAGTGACATCAACTTCTTCGCCAGGTCTGGCGACGTCTATGAGATCAGCAAGTAGTACGACATCTTTATGACGGGGGACTCGCCCAGGTGGCACCGAACCTAGGATGGTCGTCTCAACAACGATAATGTACTGCGCACGAAGTCACCAGGAGTTTCTTGAATCGCTAGCTTTTGATAGTTTCCATAAACGGTCTGTTCCTGGTTTACCTTAAAAGGTCCATGCCTCTGACAACATGGACACAAGTCAGGCCGGACCTTAACACGCACAATCACTTAGAAAAATAGCATTAAATTGATGGTACCTCTGTAGTATTATTTTGTCTAAATGGTCCGAGATTTACGTCACAACTTAGGCATCTAAAATGCACCATCTTAAGCTGTGGGAACACGACGGATCGTCGTGTCACGACCTGGTACAGTGGCAGAGGGTTGGGAAAAAAATGCAATCTCCACACTGACCACAATACGCCATGAACACGCACAAGCCTATGTGTTAAGAATGTTAACAATAATATCATAAATTGATGAGATACTGGCAACGTGTTCGTGCTGGTTGAGGTGGTTTTGACGGAGATCGCGCAGCGTATCAACAATCGGCAATTCGCGGATGCGTACATGAATCTCGTCTTTGATTTTGCCTATTGAAACAAGAATATTTTTTTAGAATATTGTTACATCGCTGTCTGGGTGTGTACCATAATCTGGGAAATACTCCGCAGACGTTACTAGCTCATTTGCAACTTCATCGAAAATCCTACGTACGCTAATCAACAAGGCAACTAGAGAAAATAACTAACTCGATAATGTCGCGAGGTGCATCTGCTACCCAAATGGCAAGAATTGGCACGTGTGAGCTGAGGCTTTGATATGAGACTTCAAAACTTGCCTTTGGCTTAAAAGCTACACCAAGTTTGTTTGGACTGGACACTCACGAGGTTGTTTGCACACATAAATTGAATAGCTTGCTTATGGTGTTCATCAGATTCCAAGAAAGTCCGAAACCTGGGCGGGTGATATATGTCTGGCTGGGCAATCGACTCAGATACAGAGATCATGACCGGTGTTTTATTTCACGTCTAGTTCTGTCCTGAGCTATCCACTCACGCAATGGCATGTCCATAGTCTCGAGATTAATGCTTCCCATTGGACCAGTAGTTGCTTCTGTGAATTCATTACTGCTAATGTTGCGACGACGGGTTGTGCGTCCGTGATCGTCTACGATTTCGCTCAAAGATGCTAGGCAAGTTCAACGAACCTTCGTGCCCGAAATCATCCAGCTGATCAGCAACACGAGTTTGATTATTGTTAAGTCGTGCATCTAGTTCCGTCTATGTAGTAAAATTAATATCTAATCTTGCAAGCTGCATATAACGTACCTCTGCAGCGCGGCGAGCTTTAGGATCAATTGTTCCATATTCTCTGTGGTCCAGTATGTTTTCGTCGTAATGATCTAGTTCTGGTATAGCGACGTAGTCGCTCTCCAAATCTTCCATCAAGTTCTCGCCAGAGTCATCGTCCGACGAATTCGGATTCAAGCTGAACAAATTAGGGCGAGCACGCTTCATAGATTCAATGCAAGCCAACCCGGTCGGGAACCTCGGACGAAGTACCGTAGCTCCTGAGCTGCCGGGGGCCAGTCACGGGGGACGGACCGTGGTACCGGTACTGCAAGGGGCACTGCGGCTCTAGAGCATGAAAGAAAGAAACGGTACCTGACGAGCACTCTTCGGCCGTATCGTCTATTCGAAGCGTCTAAAAACGCGGGGATTCTCTGCTTTCCTCCCAGCACGATCTTTTAAAAATCACTTGACCGTGACGCTGAGCCCCAAGCCTCCAGAGCTCGCGCGTTCGAGGTCGACAGCGCTACCGCGGCACAGCCGATTTTTCGACGCGAGGCTGCCCGCACTGCACAAAACTCTGCACAGCCCATTATTTTATCATACGGAACCTGCGCCTCAGCAAAAATTTGCCGCCACCCGGCCGGCGCGTGGCTGTACGCTCATTGCGCCAAAAAATAAAATCAACGTTACGCTAATAGGCTTAGCGCTTGACCCGGTCCGAGTCACGGTGACCCCCCCGCCGGGCCTTAGAAATGTCGAGGTCTCCACAGAGTTTTAAGCGTCGCAGGCGAAGGCAGAATGTTACTCCAACGAACTAACCGATCTCCGGCTAGGGGAAGCCAGTCCCACCTTCAAACTTCAAGTTCGACCCCCCCCCCGGGCCTATCATCCGGCGACAGGTGGATACCACCTTCGCCAGTGTACGCACGGAATCTCGCCGGTGCGCACTGGCAGTCGGAGCTGTGCTACGGCCGCCGCGGCGACTCCGAGTCGGACTTGGATATCCGAGTCCGACTCGGAGTCACGGTCACTGCCAGTGGCACTCAGGCTGGCAAACCCTGAGGAGCCTCCGAGTCACAGTGACGGCAACCGAAATCGGGGCGGGGAAGTCGTTGTGTGACCGGACATTTTTTTTCAGCGTCCGCAGCTCGTGCTAATAAACTCGTATCTTTACCACCGTAGGTACCGTAGGTACCTACGGTACCGTAGGTTATAAGCACCTAACGAGCATATGACCTCCACGACCAAAAAGAATACAATTCATGCCTTATCGAGGTTCATGTGCGACTGGGACTCTTTAAATGTATGGCTTTAGGCTCGGTGAGACGAAGGAGGTAATGAGCTACATGAATTCCACAGATGGCCAGGAAGTCGATGCCCATGACCTATTTCAAACGACGCCCTTAGTTTGGGGAGCACGCAACGGACACGACGAAACGGTGAAGTATCTATCTAGCATCAAGGCTGATGTTAACGCGACAGGCTTCGGCGGTTGGTCAGCGCTGCAGCATGCGGTCAGCTGCTCTTGCGAGACTATGGTCACACTTTTGTTGCGTCACGACGCAAATCCGAACGCTTCGGATGAAACTGGTACCAGAGCCCTCCACGTTGCTGCTGCACGTGGTGCGATCAACATTGTTGCGCGCCTAATTGAATCACATGCGGATGTCAATGCACAAAACGCAGCTGGCATGCGCCCCCTGCACTATGGCGCGCTCTTCGGGCATGTATCGTCTCTGAAAACGCTTGCCGAGCACGGCGCAGATATAAATGCCCAGGACACAGATGGCAACACAGCACTCCATCTCGCTGCCCAAATGGGATTTGAAAATGCAGTCCAATTTCTCTTAAGTGTATGCAACAAGCGAATCGTGAATAAGGAAGGCAAACTGCCCCTAAATATGGCACAAAGCTCTTTGATCAGAAATCTCCTGAAGTAGACTCGGCACCCACAATCTCATAAAGCTTGCGACGCACCCGGTGGGCCAACAGAGCGAAGATTAAGGGAGATTTGACTATTCTGGTATAGTAAACTTTTGAAGAAATTCGGAGATGCTTTGGAAACCCAGTACGGATTTCGGGCATCTTTTGAAAACCCAGGAGGTTTTTGAAAACCAGAATAGTGAAGTTCAGACCTCCACAACGTAGTTGTCACAACGAACCTAACTCACTAGAACGGAGGCGGGATTTTTAGCTAAATTTAGTAATTCTTGCCTTTTATAAAATACTAAGTCGTTTCGCTGCCCTAAGCGCCCCGCAGTGCGGGCCTTGGCCAAGTGGGAGCACATATCGGCACCCAGGTGGCCAGTGCGTTGCTTCTGCGGCGAGCGTGGTCCGCGGTTCGGCTTCCAAGCCGTTAACCACTCTCGTAAGCACAAAATCTCGTCGCGACGTTGCTAAAAGTTGTACGCCTGTGGCGCTACTGCCCAGGTACGACCGGGCAAAGCTGAGTGCATGTGTCCGCGCTTGAGTGCCAGGCAATTACTCGTTTCAAGTTGATGGGTTTACTCGATGTTTATGTCGACCCAGCCGAGATCGACTCCCACTAGTACTCAGTGACTTAGTACATTTGACTGGGGCCGAGCGCGCCGCGTCCCCCGAGGCGCGGCGCCGGGCGGCCTGCCAAAATCAATCTCC
>JACLAA010005593.1_pt1 | contig 31756 bp, 23 predicted proteins | sample 8027891 | NCBI WGS metagenome assembly JACLAA01 (sample SAMN15724900, study PRJNA655200) | protist metagenome | isolation source: fluorescence activated cell sorting (FACS) single amplified genomes of... | place: Spain: Blaines Bay Microbial Observatory, Mediterranean Sea | collected 2016-01-19 | reverse complement strand
TCTCATAACAGCTCGACGTAAAGGTCTTGCGCCGTATGTTGGGTTATAACCTTCATCAATTAATCTAGTTTTAAATCGGTCAGTAACTTCTAATTGAATTCCTTTCATTGAAATTCTTTCAAACACCTCTTTTAACATGATTTCGGCAATTTGTCCAACTTCATCCTTTGTTAACTGTCTGAATACAATAATCTCGTCAAGACGGTTTAAAAATTCTGGACGGAAATATTGCTTAAGTTCTTCATTAACAAGCGACTTAATACGGTTATAGTGCGAACTAGACTGATCCTCAGAAAGCTCGAACCCTAGACCTCCACCGCCCTTTTCAATAACTTTTGAACCAACGTTTGAAGTTAAAATTAGCAGTGTGTTTTTAAAATCGATCGTACGGCCTTTTGAATCTGTCAGACGACCATCTTCAAAAATTTGAAGCATTAGGTTAAATACATCCGGGTGGGCTTTTTCAATCTCATCAAATAACACAACTGTGTACGGTCGGCGACGAACAGCTTCAGTTAGTTGACCACCTTCGTTGTAACCGACGTAACCAGGAGGTGAACCTATTAGTTTAGAAACTGTATGTCTTTCCATGTACTCAGACATATCTAATCTAACCATAGCTTCTTCTGAACCAAAGAAATAAGTAGCTAATGCTTTTGTCAACTCAGTTTTACCAACTCCTGTAGGACCGGAAAAGATGAAACTTGCAATCGGTCGATTGGGACTTTTTAGACCAACACGTGCTCGCCTAATAGCACGGGAAACTGCTACAACTGCTTCGTCTTGACCGATAATACGACTATGTAAAGTCTCTTCCATTTGCAGAAGTTTCTCAGACTCACTCTTTGTTAATTTATTAACTGGGATACTTGTCCAAGCTGCTACAATTTGTGCAATATCTTCTTCAGTAACCGTCGGCGTTTTGTTTACCTCTTCAGTAGAGCCTTTCTTACTAAGAGCAATCGCATTTATTTGAGCCTTAATTTCCATTTCTCGTTCGCGAAGTTGCCCTGCTTTTTCAAAATCCTGATTACGAACCGCTTCGTCTTTTGACTTTAAGAGTTCTCTTAGTTCTTGATCTAACTCTTTAGCGGCAGAAGGTAATTCAGAATTCATTAAACGCACTCTTGAACCGGCTTCGTCAATAAGGTCAATTGCTTTGTCTGGTAAGAAACGGTCAGCTATATACTGGTCGGCAAATTTAGCTGCCGCTGATAAGGCTTCGTCGGAAATTACTAGTTTGTGGTGCTTTTCATAACGCTCACGTAATCCGTATAGAATTTCAATGGTTTCCTCAACAGACGGCTCACCAACCATTACAGGCTGAAAACGTCGTTCTAGAGCCGCATCTTTTTCGATATGCTTTCTATATTCTTCTAGAGTTGTGGCTCCAATACATTGTAGCTCTCCACGCGAAAGTGCGGGCTTTAATATGTTGGCGGCATCAATTGCTCCTTCAGCAGCTCCTGCCCCAATTAATGTATGAACTTCGTCAATAACAAGAATTATGTTATTTGCCGTACGAACCTCATCCATAATTTTCTTTAAACGCTCCTCAAATTCACCTCTATATTTTGTTCCGGCAATTAAAAGTCCAATATCTAAGGCAACTACCATTTTTTCATCAAGAGTCTCTGGGATGTCTTTATTTGCAATTCGTTGGGCTAAACCTTCAGCGATTGCTGTTTTTCCAACACCCGGTTCTCCGATTAACACTGGATTGTTTTTTGTTCTTCGTCCTAGAATTTGAATAACTCTTTCTATCTCTTTAGCACGACCAACAACCGGGTCTAATTTACCCTCAGTTGCTTTTTCAGTTAAATTTGTACCAAATTCTGCTAATGTTGGAGTTTTACTACGAGTATTGCTTGCTCCAGCAGCAACTTCTGTATTTTCTCCTAAAGAACGGATGATTTGGCTTCGAACTTTTGAAAGATCTACGCTTAGATTTTCAAGAACACGTGCAGCAACACCTTCACCTTCACGAATTAAGCCTAGTAATAAGTGTTCTGTACCAATATAGTTATGACCTAATTGACGAGCCTCTTCTAGTGAAAGCTCAAGAACTCTTTTTGCTCTAGGGGTAAAAGGTATTTCAACAGCTACAAAACCAGAACCGCGACCAATAATTTTTTCTACTTCCACACGGGCGTCTTTTAAGTTAACTCCCATAGATTTTAAAACTTTTGGTCCAATACCTGTACCTTCACCAATTAATCCTAAAAGTATTTGTTCTGTGCCGACAAAGTTATGACCTAGACGCCTAGCTTCCTCTTGGGCCAACATAATAACTTTAATGGCTTTTTCCGTAAAACGTTCAAACATTTGGCTCGCGTATGACGAAATTTTCACTATCTTTGATATAGAATATCATACCATACTATAAGCTATCGTGAAGACTAATAATAAAAAATTAGTTGCATAAAATTTTTGTATATTTGACGAAAGGAAAAATGTTAAATTATACTTATTTGTAATACATTTATAGCGCTCTTAGTTCAGTTGGTAGAACGTAGGTTTCCAAAACCTGATGTCGTGGGTTCAAGTCCTACAGGGCGTGTTTAAATATTTTCTTTATTTGTCTTATAATGATATGATATATAAAATATAAAGATTCAGGAGAGGTGGCTGAGTGGTTGAAAGCTTCAGATTGCTAATCTGATGTACGTTTTTAATGTACCGTGGGTTCGAATCCCATCCTCTCCTATTTACCTTTTTTAATTTAAATAACTAAATAACATTTCAAGTATATAAACAAATGTTATAATTGTATAAGTTATTAAAAAAAAAAACGTTCAATTTAACAATGGATATTTTAAGCTTAGGCTGGGCTTCTCTATGTGTTATGTTTAGCTTTTCTCTAGCATTAGTAGTTTGGGGTCGAAATGGATTCTAAAATCAGTACTAATGGTACTTTTATAGATAAAATTAATTAAATAATTATGGCAAAAGAAATATTTACTACAGCTGGAGTTATGTGGGCTTTAACTTTAACAGGTTTAAGTGTTGGTTTTGGCCTTTTAAAAATTCAAGGTGAATAATCCACTTTGGCTTAAAATCAAATCTTAAGCATGAGTTTACTTGAAAGTAGTTGGTTTTTAATATCATCTCTTATTATTATAATTGTTTTGATAGTGGATCCTAAAAGTTCACTAGAAGGTTCAAATACTAACTCAGTATTAGGCTTATTTTCGAGTCCAAGTTCGGGCCAACAATTTATTTATAGATTTAGTGCAGTACTTATATTTGCATTTTTTGCTTTAACGACTGTTCTTAGTTTAAGCGACTAATTAAAAGTAAAAATTAGACGAGAAGAAATGAAATCTTCTCGTCTAATATTATTTATGCAAAGAATCAAATGTTTGATAGAAGTGTGTAAGCAACTAAATCACCACCAAAGGCGCCTACAATAAAACCACTTGTAAATTGGCGCCAACCCTTTGAAGACTCTAAACCTTCTAGTTCCCCACCATCTTGAAATTGCGCTAACCCATAAATAGTTAAACCTATAGTTAAAACTAAAATTAAACCTAAAGCCGAAAGAAAACCAACTAATAAAGCATTTTCAGAGTTACGAAGAGGTCCTAAAATATAGAATGGTCCAATAAGGAAATACCCGTGTGCCATACCAATTTCAAGACCTCTTAAAAGTGGTGACAAGCCTTTTCTATATATTGGTAAATTTCCAAGGTATAATTTCGTTGCTGTTGAAGTTGTTACAGGTGTTGATAAATTACCTACAAAAGGATCGTTATTATACGGCTTAATAAATTCGCTCATGTATTAAATTTTGTTTAAAAAAGCTATCGTTAATTACTATTATTATAACCTTCAATTCCTTTTTATTACGTTTTTTTTATAAAAGTAATCAATAATCGGGATGACAGGATTTGAACCTGCGGCACCCTGCTCCCAAGGCAGATGCGCTACCAAACTGCGCTACATCCCGTCTGTATATATACTAACGTATAGTTAATAATTATTCAAGATATAACACTGAAACTTTATAACTAGAATTATCACTTTCACTTAAATTACAAAAAGAAGTTCTTTGGCCGGTCTAAAGACTGACCAACTAACTTCTTTTTATTCAATTAACTAACTATTACTTAGCTAAACTAATATGTTTTTAACCAAACTTACCTGTTGTAGATGCAATAACGAATGGTGCAAATGTGAAAATGAAACCAACCGTAAAGTGAGCAAGACCAACAAGTCGAGCTTGAACAATTGATAAAGCAATTGGCTTATCTTTCCAACGAACTAGGTTTGCAATAGGTGTACGTTCGTGAGCCCAAACAAGAGTTTCAATAAGCTCTTGCCAATAACCACGCCAGGAAATTAGGAACATGAAACCTGTTGCCCAAACTAGGTGGCCTAATAGGAACATCCACGCCCATACAGCTTGTGCATTCATACCAAACGCGTTATAACCGTTAATTAAAGGTGATGAGTTTAACCATAGGTAGTCACGTAGCCAACCCATAATGTAAGTTGAAGATTCGTTAAAGGCAGCAGCATTACCACCCCAAATAGTCATGTGTTTCCAGTGCCAGTAGAATGTTACCCAACTAATTGTGTTTAACATCCAGAACATGGCTAGATAGAAGGCATCCCATGCTGAAATATCACAAGTACCACCACGACCAGGTCCATCACAAGGGAAACTATAACCGAAATCCTTCTTATCAGGCATCAGTTTAGAACCACGAGCGTCTAAAGCACCCTTAACAAGAATTAATGTAGTTGTGTGAAGTCCTAATGCAATTGCGTGGTGTACTAAGAAATCACCAGGTCCAATAGTTAAGAATAGAGAGTTCTTACCACTGTTAATTGCTTCGATCCAACCAGGCAGCCAAACTTTACTACTAGCAACACTAGCAGCACTAGTTGAAGATGATAATAAAACATCAAAACCATAAACGGCTTTACCTGAAGCAGCCTGAATAAATTGTGCGAAAACAGGCTCAAATAATATTTGTTTTTCAGGTGTACCAAATGCTACACACGTATCGTTGTGAATATAAAGTCCAAGAGTATGGAAACCTAGGAATAAAGATACCCAACTTAAGTGTGAAATGATTGCTTCTTTATGCTGAAGCATTCTAGCTAGTACATTATCCTTGTTAATTTCGGGATCGTAATCTCTTACAAAGAAAATTGCACCGTGCGCAAAAGCACCAACCATTAGGAAACCAGCAATATATTGGTGGTGTGTATAAAGCGCGGCTTGTGTAACGTAATCCTTTGCCATAAAGGCATAAGCAGGAAGGGCATACATATGCTGCGCAGTTAAAGATGTTGCAACACCGATAGACGCAAGAGCTAGACCTAGTTGCATGTGTAAACTATTTGTGATAGTTTCAAACAAGCCTCTGTGTCCTGCCCCAAGACGACCTCTAGGTGGTACGTGAGCATCTAAAATTTCTTTCATACTGTGCCCAATACCCCAGTTTGTACGGTACATGTGACCCGCAAAAATGAACACTATCGCAATTGCTAAGTGGTGGTGAGCAATATCTGTCAGCCACATAGACTGCGTCTGTGGATGGAACCCACCAAGGAATGTCAGAATAGCTGTACCTGCACCTTCGTTTGTACCAAAGATGTGGCTTGCTGTATCTGGATTCTCGGCATAGATACCCCAGTTACCCGAGAAAAATGGAGTCAAACCTTCTGGGTGAGGAATATTATTAGTTAGGTTATCCCAACGAATATGTTGACCTCGAGACTCAGGAATAGCAACGTGAATTAAATGCCCAGACCAAGCTAATGAACTTACACCAAATAAACCTGATAAGTGGTGGTTTAGTCTAGACTCATTGTTCTTAAACCAAGCTAAACCTGGTCGGAACTTAGGTTGTAAGTGAAGCCATCCTGCGAATAAGAGTGCACATGATAGCACTAATAAACCTAAAGCTCCGAAATAAAGATCAGTGTTTGATCTCATACCAATTGTGTACCACCAGTGATAAACACCTGATGTCGCAATGTTTACTGGGTAGGAAACACCACCTCTAGTAAATGCTTTAATAGCAGATTGACCAAAATGTGGATCCCAAATTGCGTGAGCAATTGGTTTAACTTTTAATGGGTTTAGCACCCATTGCTGGAAGTTACCTTGCCACGCTACGTGGAATAGGTTTCCAGATGTCCATAAAAATATTATCGCCATATGACCAAAATGTGAAGCGAAAATCTTCTGGTAAAGACTTTCTTCTGTCATTCCGTCATGGCTTTCAAGATCGTGAGCAGTTGCTACACCGTACCAAATTCTTCTAGTAGCGGGGTCTTGAGCAAGTGCTTGACTAAACTTAGGAAATTTAGTAGCCATAAAAAATTATTCTCCCTTTTTTACTAATTAACCCACAGAAGTAATTCTTGCCAAGAAGAATGACCATGTTGTACCAATACCACCTAGAAGATAGTGCGCTAAACCTGCTGCACGACCTTGAGTAATACTTAAAGCTCTAGGCTGAATACCCGGAGCCAGTTTAAGTTTGTTGTGAGCCCAAACAACTGATTCAATTAATTCTTGCCAATATCCACGGCCACTAAATAAGAACATTAAACTAAATGCCCAAATAAAGTGTGCGCCTAGGAAGATTAAACCATAAGCTGAAGCTGCTGAACCGTATGATTGAATAACTTGAGATGCTTGTGACCATAAGAAGTCACGCAGCCAGCCGTTAACTGAAAGAGCACTGTTTGCGAAGTTACCACCAGTAATATGAGTAATTTTACCAGCAGATGAAATTGTACCCCATACATCTGATTGCATTTTCCAACTGAAGTGGAATAGTACTACTGAGATACAGTTGTACATCCAGAACAGACCTAGGAATACGTGATCCCATGCAGATACTTGACAAGTACCACCACGACCAGGACCATCACAAGGGAAACGGAAACCTAAGTTTGCCTTGTCTGGAATTAAACGTGAGCTACGTGCAAATAGTGTACCTTTTAGTAAAATAAGTACCGTTACGTGAATAGTAAAGGCGTGAATATGGTGAACCATAAAATCAGCAGTACCTAACTGAATAGGCATCATAGCGATTTTACCGTTAACTGCAACAATATCACCACCAAACGCATAACTTGATGTTGCTAAAGCATTTGGAGCAGTACTGCCAGGAGCTAATGTGTGTAAAGATTGTACCCACTTAGCGAAGATTGGCTGCAACTGAATTGACTTGTCAGAGAATGTATCTTGTGGTCGTCCTAACGCACGCATTGTATCGTTATGAATATATAAACCGAAACTGTGCATTCCTAAGAAAATACAAACCCAGTTTAAGTGTGAAATAATAGCATCACGGTGACGCAGTACACGATCTAAAAGATTGTTGTACGACTGTACGGGACTATAATCACGAACCATAAAGATTGATGCGTGTGCTCCAGCACCAACTACACAGAATCCACCGATCCACATATGGTGTGTGAAGATTGAAAGTTGTGTAGCGTAATCAATACCAATGTATGGGTACGGAGGCATTGCATACATGTGATGAGCCACAATAATACTTAGAGACCCCATCATTGCTAAGTTAATAGCTAACTGAGCGTGCCAAGATGTTGTTAAAATTTCATAAAGACCCTTGTGACCTTCTCCAGTTAAAGGACCTTTGTGAGCTTCTAAAATCTCTTTCATGCTGTGTCCAATACCCCAGTTTGTACGGTACATGTGACCAGCAAATATGAATAGTACTGCAAGAGCTAAGTGGTGGTGAGCAGTGTCACTTAACCAAAGACTTCCAGTAATCGGATTTAAACCACCCTTAAATGTTAAGAAATCAGAATACTCACTCCAATTAAGTGTAAAGAATGGTAGTAATCCTTTTTTAAAACTAGGATATAGTTGACCCATAAGCTCTTGATTAAATAGGAGCTCATGCGGTAATGGAATTTCTTGCGGTGCTACGCCTGCATCAAGAAGCTTGTTTACAGGTAAACTAATGTGAATTTGGTGACCAGACCAAGCAAGGCAACCTAAACCAAGTAGTCCTGCTAAGTGGTGGTTCATCATAGATTCCACATTTTGGAACCATTCTAACTTTGGTGCCGCTTTATGGTAGTGGAACCAGCCTGCAAAAATCATTGCTGCTGACATAAGTAAACCACCAATCGCTGTCCAGTAAAGTTCCGTTTCATTAGTAATACCACAAGCACGCCACATTTGGAACCAACCTGACGTAACTTGAACACCAGAAAATCCACCTCCAACGTCTCCGTTTAAGATCTCTTGTCCTACGATAGGCCAAACAACTTGTGAACTTGGTTTAATAGTCGTCGGACTAGTTAACCATGCTGAGTAGTTTGAAAAACGTGCGCCATGGAACCACATTCCACTTATCCAAAGAAAAATTAATGATAGTTGACCGAAGTGCGCACTAAAAATCTTTCTTGAAATATCTTCTAATGAATTAGTTTGGCTATCAAAATCGTGAGCATCAGCGTGTAGGTTCCAAATCCAAGTAGTTGTCTTTGGACCTTTAGCTAATGTTCGAGAGAAGTGTCCAGGTTGAGCCCATTTTTCAAATGAAGTTGCAACCGGATTCTTATCCACTACGACTTTAACTTTCTTAGCCTCTAATTCTTTCGAGCTAATTTTCATTTTTACTCTCCTTTTTTGAGACTTACAAATACGAAATAATTTAAACCGTTTTTTGAATTGATGATTAAGTCTACAAAATAACTAAAAAAAACAAACATTAAGACTAGACTTCAAACGATTATAAACCCTTCTAATTACTTATTCTACTTTAAAAAAATTAACTTTAGCACTTTTTATAGAAACTTTATTAATAACTTTTTTTAATATTATTTTTCAAAGGGTTTTTAGTTTGCTTATTAAAAACTGTTTTTATTTTTAGTCGATACTTAAATATCAAAATAAAATAGCTCTTTTTTGAAAGAAAGAAATTTTTCAAAAAAGAGCTATTTGTATTTTAACTATTACATTCCTTTCGCGTCAGCGATAGCTTTCTTTAGAGCTTCTTCACTTTCTGGAGAAAGTTTCTTTTCACTCTTAATAGTTTTTAACAGTTGAGGAGCAGAGCTCTTCAGGAAAGTTCTTAACTTAGTAAGGAACTCTTTAACATCTGTAACAGCTACATCATCAAGGAATCCATTAATACCAGTGTAAATAACACATACTTGCTCTTCTACAGGGATTGGAGCGTTTTGCGCTTGCTTAAGCATTTCACGAAGTCTCTGACCACGAGCAAGCTCGTTTTGAGTAGCTTGATCTAGATCTGAAGCGAATTGCGAGAATGCCTCTAACTCAGCGAATTGGGCAAGCTCAAGCTTTAATTTACCAGCAACTTGCTTCATTGCCTTAATTTGTGCTGCCGAACCTACACGGGATACAGAAATACCTACGTTAATTGCTGGACGAATACCAGAGTTAAATAGATCACCAGAAAGGAAAATTTGCCCATCTGTAATACTAATAACGTTTGTTGGGATATAAGCTGAAACATCTCCCGCTTGTGTTTCAATAATAGGAAGCGCTGTCATACTACCACCACCCAGATCGTCACTTAGTTTAGCTGCACGCTCTAATAAACGTGAATGAAGGTAGAATACATCACCTGGATATGCTTCACGTCCTGGAGGACGGCGAAGAAGTAGTGACATTTGACGGTATGCTGAAGCTTGCTTAGTTAAATCATCGTAAATAGAAAGTGTTGCCTTTCCGTTGTACATGAAGTACTCTGCTAACGCTGCACCTGTGTAAGGAGCAATGTATTGAAGTGTTGCAGGATCATCTGCATTTGCAGTTACAACAATAGTGTAACTACTAGCACCTCTTTCTTCAATTGAAGTAACAACAGATGCTACAGAAGAAGCCTTTTGACCTACTGCAACATATACACAAATAACATCTTCACCTTTTTGGTTTAGAATTGTATCAATTGCTACTGATGTTTTACCTGTTTGACGGTCACCAATAATAAGCTCACGTTGACCACGTCCAATTGGAATCATCGCGTCGATTGCTGTAATACCTGTTTGTACTGGCTCACAAACCGACTTACGTGTAATAATGCCTGGAGCTACAGCTTCTACAAGTCGTGATTCAGATGATTGAATTTCACCTTTACCATCGATTGGTCTTGCTAGTGCATCAACAACACGTCCTAAGAACCCATCACCAACAGGTACTTGGGCAATTTTTCCAGTTGAACGTACTGAGCTTCCTTCAAGAATATCAATTCCTGTACCCATTAATACTGCGCCAACGTTGTCATTCTCAAGGTTTAGTGCAATACCAATTGTCTTATCTTCGAATTCTAGAAGCTCACCCGCCATAACCTGCTCAAGGCCATAAACACGAGCAATACCATCTCCAATTTGAAGAACTGTACCAGCGTTCTCAATTTGAACTTCTTGATCGTAACTTTCGATTTGTTGACGAATAATGTTACTAATCTCGTCAGGTCTAATATTAATCATATTTCCGTCTAGATTACTTTTTATTTAAAGAGTCTTTTCGTTTAAAGTGAGTTAAAAAAATTTTTAACCTTAATTCAACTTTTATGCACCTAAAAGAGCACTAATTTGTCTTAGTTGGCCTCTGAGACTTGTATCGATCAGTTTAGAACCGATTTCAATAGTGAACCCACCAATTAATTGAGGGTCAACTTTTAGTGCAAGTTTGATTTGTTTTGCCCCTGTAATGATTTTAAGCTTTTCTGCGATTTCTTTTTGTTGATCTGCAGATAACTGAATAGAGGACGTGATTTTTGCTATCTCAATAGATTCTTGCTTGTATGAAAGTTCTAAAAATTTTTGCGCGATACTATTAAGAACTTCAATACGATTACGGTCGACAAGAAGTAATAAAAACTTTAAAGTTTTTCCACTAATTTGCTCACCAAGAATATCTTTGACTACATTCTTTTTAGATTCTCGAGTTATTAAAGGATTACCTAAGAATTTTTTTAAATCAGACGAGTTTGAAAGAAACTGCGAAACTATATTTATATCGTTTGTTGTTTCTTTTAAAGAGTCATTTGATTTAGCTAAATCGAGAAGTGCCTCAGCATACGGCTCTGCAACTTTACTTAAAACAATTGACATAATTTACTCGGCTAATTTAGAAATGTTTCTATCGATAATTTTTTGTTGTAAACTCGAGTTTAGTTTACCCTCTAACTGTAATGTAATGCGTTGTAGTGCTAATGTAGCTACGTAATCAGAAATTTGCTTACGTACGCGTGATTCGATTGTCGCAATTTGAGTTTTAGCAGTAGCTGTTAGGCGTTCAATTTCTGTCTTTCCATCTGTTAAGATAGAGCTTTTAACCTGTACAGCCGTTTGTTCTGCTTCTTTTTGAATTGATTCAATTACAATTTGCGCTTGAGCTAACTTAGTTTCACCTTCAGTTAATCTCGTTGTAGCTTCTTGTAGCTTTTCTTCAGATTCTTGGATTGCTCCTAGAATTTTCTGTTGACGCTCTGAAAGACTTTCAGACAAAGCACCACTTAATAGAGTAAATAATCCACCAGCTAATAAAATAATGTTTATTAGGTTTGATTCAAAAATTGTATCTAGAAGTGATCCTCCTTCATCAGCTATTAGAGTAGAAAAACTATTTAAAGTCTGATTTAATAAATCCATTTTTGTTAAAAATATTTAAAAATACCAATTAAAGAACAACTTCTTTACCTAGTAGCTTTTCTTTAATAAGTTGACTTAGTTCATCTACTTGCGTTTCTAATTGTTTTAGAGCAAGAGATTTTTGTGTTTCTAACTCTTTGTTAGTACGCTCAATTAATTTAGTAGCATCTTGACGTGCTTCATTAATTTCTAGAGCAACAATATCTTTAGCTTCTTTTTCAGACTGAGCAATAATTCCTTGGGCGTTAACTCGAGCTGTTTTTAACTGTTCATCGTACTCATTGTACAGTTCGTTGGCTTTGATTAGTTTTTCAGAAGCAGTTGTTAGATTATCATTGATGTAATTTTCACGATCATCTATAACTTTTGATATGGGCTTAAAATATATAAACGTTAATACAACAGTTAATAAGACGAACTGAATCGCCATCAAAGGCAATGTTGCGTTAAAATCGAAAAGCCCACCAGCCCCTTCAGTCATAGCCAGCATTTCTGGCATGAATAATATATTCATTTATATCTGATATAAAATAAGGTTTTTAGACTTAGGCAAAGCTAAGAGTGCTAATATAAAATATTTAAAAATAGCGCTTAGCTTTTAACTAAGCGCTTCAAATAAATATAATTAACCATTGAATGGGTTAGCGAACAGTAATAGAAGTGACACTACAAGACCATAAATCGTTAGTGATTCCATGAAAGCAAACGATAGAAGAAGCGTACTACGGATTTTACCTTCCGCTTCTGGTTGACGAGCAATACCTTCAACAGCTTGTGCAGCTGCACTACCTTGACCAACACCAGGACCGATAGCAGCAAGACCAACAGCTAGGCCAGCACCAACAACAGAAGCCGCAGAAATAACAGGATTCATAGGAGATTTTTGTTTAAAATTATTTAATTAAGAAGTTTATGAAATTAACAAATTTCTTAGTTGTTTAAAATATAAAATAATATTTTTATAAACTAAATTAAATTTACTCGATTGATTCAGCAATATAAGCAGCCGCTAGGGTTGCAAATACTAAAGCTTGAACTGAACTAGCAAAGATACCTAAAACCATTACTGGTAGAGGTAAAAATAACGGAACTAGGAGACATAAAACAGAAACAACAATTTCATCTGCTAAAACGTTACCAAATAAACGGAAACTTAATGAAAGAGGTTTTGTAAAGTCTTCTAGGATATTAAGCGGTAAGAAAATTGGCGTTGGTGAAATATAACGCGCAAAAAATCCTAAACCTTTGGCTTTGAAACCAGCGTAGAAATAACTTAACGAAGTAAGTAAAGATATAGCTACAGTAGTATTAATATCGTTCGTTGGCGCGGCTAATTCCCCTTCAGGAAGTTTAATAAGCTTCCAAGGTACTAGAGCACCTAACCAGTTCGAAACGAAGATAAATAGAAATAGAGTTCCTACGTACGGAACCCAAGGGCGGTATTCGTATTCACCAAGTTGATCCTTGGCAATACTGGCAACATATTCGAATACAGCTTCTACGAAATTTTGCAGCCCTTTAGGAACTTGTTCTAGGTTTAAAGTACCAAGAACAGCTATTGTCAGAATGATCGCTATAACAAGCCATGTAACTAATAACACCTGTCCATGTACTGATAAACCGGCAATGTTCCAATATAAATGTTCTCCTACTTCAACAGCAGCTAACGAAAAAAACATAAACAGATTATAACTAGACGTGAATAGTGCAAATTTTTTGTTCCCTACTTAATATATATACCTAGTTATTTAGTATAGGTACACTTCATTTAAAATTAAAAATGTAACAAATTTAATTACTTGATTGTTTTATACAGAATTCGGACGTCATGCACAACGTTTAATACTTAATAATTTTACAATTTAGCTGAAGATCTTTCCTTTTACCAATTGATTTAAGACCCAATTCGCAAAGAGAATAAATAATATGAGACCAATTATAAAATTCCAATTAGTATAAAATTTGAATTTTATACTAAGATAGGTTATCTTAAATACTAAGAAGCTCTGTTAATACAAACAATTGCGTATATAAGTTTTTAAAATAAAGAGATTTTATGGCTCGATACACAGGAGCAAAATTAAGAATTACACGAAGACTGGGAGATTTACCAGGATTAACTAGTAAAAAACCTAAATTGGCTCAACGACCTGGACAACATGGTGCAACACAAAAAAAATTAACACAGTACGCCCTCCGTCTTGAAGAAAAGCAAAAATTACGTTTTAACTACGGCTTAAGTGAAAAGCAGTTAATGAACTATATTCGACAAGCTAAAAAAATTAAAGGGGCTACAGGTAATATTCTTTTACAACTATTAGAAATGCGTTTAGATAACGTAATTTTCCGATTAGGGATGGCACCGACAATTTCAGCGGCTAGACAAATTGTAGTACATAAACATATTACTATTAATAATTCTTGTGTCTCGATACCAAGTTATCAATGTAAACCTGGAGATATTTTATCAGTTAAAGACTCAACTGCGTCAAAGCAATTAATTTCGAGAAATTTAGAATTACCAGCATTATCAAACTTGCCACAAAATTTAGATTTTGACAAAAAAGCCTTAACTGCTAAAGTTTTAGGTATTATTGATCGTGAATGGATAGCATTAAAAGTAAATGAGCTATTTGTAGTTGAGTTTTACTCAAGAAAAATTTAAAACCTTAAATGATGTCATTTACTCGACCACCTATACAAATTTAAAAAATATTATAGTTATTTAGTCCATTAAAAAAGCAGATTTTTATGACATTAGTTACACTTGGAGAACTTTTGGATGCAGGGGTGCATTTTGGTCATCAATCAAGTCGTTGGAACCCTAAAATGTTTCCTTACATCTATACGGAACAAAATGGTATACATGTAATTGATCTTGTACAAACAGCAAGACTTTTAACTCACGCCTATAATTACGTTCAAAAAGCATCAAAAGAAGGAAAACAATTTCTTTTCATTGGTACAAAACGACAAGCCGCTGGTATTATTGCTGAAGAGGCTAATAAATGTGGTGCACACTATATTAATCACCGTTGGTTAGGGGGTACACTTACCAATTGGACTACAGTTCAAGGCCGTGTGGAATATCTTAAAGAATTAAATAAAAAGGAGGAAAGCGGCGAACTCAGTGCATTGCCAAAAAAAGAGGCTGCTTTACTTCGTCGAGAACGTGACAAACTCCAACAAAATCTTGGTGGTTTAACAAAAATGTTACAAGTTCCTGATATTGCTATTGTTGTTGATCCGAAAAGAGAAGCTACGGCGATTGCTGAGTGTAAAAAATTAGGTATTACAATAATTTCAATTTTAGATACAAATTGTGATCCTAATGCAGTTGATATACCAATTCCTGCAAATGATGACGCAGTTCGATCTATAAAACTTATAATTTCATCCCTTTCAGATGCTGTTATAACAGGGAAACAGTAGTCGTTTAAGGACTTTTATCTAAATTAATTTTTAAGACAATTAAAAAACAAATTTATAAGCCACTACGAATTAGATATTAGTGAGATTATAAATTTGTTTTTTTTTATTTATAGAATTATTATTCCTAAGTCTATGTAATCGGAATTCAAGACCTTATCGAAGGATCTCTAAATAAGAAGGGCGTTGGTAAATTTTTTAAATTTCCTACGCCCTTATTAAGTATTAGCTTCTTGATTTCAATACAAAGGCTTTTAATCTGTTGTCAGATGAATTTTTGATTAAACGATTCCTTGTCTGTTCATTACCAACTTTTTTTAAATTTTCGAAACTGTTGAATCCTGTACCTGCTGGTATTAGTCGACCAATAATAACATTTTCCTTTAACCCGTTTAACCAGTCTTTTTTACCTTCAATAGCTGCTTCAGTTAATACACGGGTTGTTTCTTGGAAACTTGCAGCTGAAATAAAACTGTCACTATTTAAAGATGCTTTTGTTAATCCTAAAAGCATCGGTTTATACACTGGTGGTTCTTGGCCCGACCTAATGGCAGCGGATGTAATTAATTTAGCTTGATTAATGTCAAGTATTTCACCTGGAAGTAGTGTAGTTTCTCCACCATTTAAAACGCGAATTTTTGAGGTCATTTGTTTAACAATAATCTCAATATGTTTATCTGCAATTTGGACGCCTTGGGATAAATACGTGCGTTGAACCTCATTAACTAAAAAAAGTTGAAGGTGTTTAAAACTTTTTTTACAAGCCTCGTGGATTGGGCCTTGTAATCGATAATAGTTAAACAAAGTTTCTAGTTTTTCATGGGGACTTATAGGACCATCCGTTAGAGGTTCTAAAAATTTCACATAATCCCCGTTACTAAAATTCACTTTAATTTGAGAGTCTACATCAATAATTAGTTTATCGTTAGGTGACTTTAAAATTTCGATATGTTTGTTTTTTAAATAGGCTTTGCCTTGAGTAGGAGCCAATAAACACCCGTTTTTAATTATTCTCGCTTCTAAGATTTCTTCTACTTTAGGTAGGCCCTGAACAATATCCACAGTTTTTAGTTTATCGTAAACTAAAGTTGCTAGGAGGTCAGACTTATCCACAAGCGATTTGGCATTAGCCCTTAAAATTGTTCCTTCGGAAATTAAATATGGTCGACCAAGTCTTATAAATATTAAATTTTCTTCAATTTTATAGATTTCTCCTGCGTATTTAGATCGTGTTTTAGCTGTTAGAAAAGTTCCTGCCCGAACAAGATCTCCCGGTTTCACATGAAGAATTTCTTGAGTTTTATCAAATAGACATTTTTTAAGACTCGTTTCTTTTAAAATAAGGATTTCAATATTGTTGGTAAAATTAACAGAAGCTAATTTACCACTTACTCCAGTTAAAATTTTAAGTTGAGCAATAGTAGTGTTTGCATCTACATATTGATTATTTTGAACTACCTTTTTTAAAAAACTCCGTTCTTTTAAATTTGTGTCTCTTAAGCCAAATTCATTAATTTTGATTTTTTCATACAACGTTAATCTCAGTTTATATTGAGCTTCTTCCTTATTCTTTTTTTCTAACGGTACATATTCAATCTTTGAAGTTAAATTTGTATATTTATTTCTAACATCTAAAACAAGAAAAGTTTTAATAAGATCTACTCCACTACTTGTTTTAATACGTTCACCATTTTTATAAAAAACTCTTTTAACCGTACGGAAATCTAAACTTCGATTGTTTATATTAGGGAAAAAGCGATATTTTAAAAAGAATCCCTTTTCTTGCGGGACACTATAAGTTACAACGGGTCTAATAAGGACATATTGTTTGGCGTCAAGAATTAAAAATTCTATGTACGAAAGATCTTCGAGACTTTTATTTAAAAAAGCTAATTCTCCTGGTTTGATAAATCTATTCTCCTGGTCAATTTTGTCGAATGATTTATTAGTTATTTCGTATAATTCTCCTGGTTTTACAACAATTTCGCAATTCTGTTCGTCAATTTGTACAAAACCGTCTATTTTTGTTTTAACATTAGCTAATAGTCGAGCACCTTTTGTTACAAAAGCTCCATCTTTCACTTTTATTTTTTCTATGTCTAAAGAACTAAACTGATGCGTTTCTTCAGGCACCCAATATAAAAAACCAGTAAATATTTTTTTTGTACTTCGTTTATTCTTGATTTTAGATGAATCTATAGAATAATAAATAGTTCCACCTGTTTCTGTACGATAAGTATCTTCTTTTAAATGGGCAATTGTTTGACCATGTTTAAGTAAGTCGTTTTCTTTAACACTTAACTCAAATATTTTTTTTGTATTAGAGGTTGTTAACTCAAAAATATCAAATTTATTGGAAATTTTTTTAAGAAGTACATTTTCTATTACCATCGACGAGTTTACAATATTTATTTCCTTGTTATTTAATACATTGTCAAAATTTACAATTCCCGAATATTTATTTGTAATTTTTTGACTTGCAATAGTCTCATTTGGAATAAACTTTTGACCGACCTTTAAATTTAACTTAGAAGAACGGGGTAATATATAACGATCTCCGTTAAGAACCCACATTAACCCTGCAGTCTTACTAATTTTTTTAGTTGCACCTTGATTATCAATACTTTCTTCTAACTTTATATTTTGTAAAAAAACTTCGCCAGAAACCTCCGTATAAATATCTTTTCGGTCTTCTTCTAAAATAAGATTTGCGTCTTTTTTAATCTCTGCTACAACTTGATTACAATAAACTTTTTGATTGTTATTTGCTAATAGTAATGCGCCGCGGGGAATTTCTAATGAACAGACCGTATTATTTCCATTTTTTATATATATAATTGCATCTTCCATTAAATTGAAACCCATTTCTCCGTGAATTGTGCGGGTAACGGGAGTCTTTGTTTTTAAACGATACTTTAAAGTTCCAGTAAAAGGTGCACGTATTTGTTTTGTTAAATCTCCCGAAAATACCCCGCCAGTGTGGAAAGTACGCATAGTCAATTGTGTTCCCGGTTCACCAATTGATTGTGCGGCTAATATTCCAACTGCTTCCCCTAAATCAATTAACTTTGAATATGACAAATGCCAACCGTAGCAATTTCTACAAACGGATCGTAGAGATTCACAAGTCAATGGGGACCTTACCGTAACTTCACTATTCTTTAACTTTACGATTTTATTAACGAGAGACTTATCAATTTCGGTGTTCTCTGGAATTATTATATTTTCTCTTTCAATCTCTAAAGGCTTAGCTAAAAGACGCCCAACTAAACGGTCTTCAATTGTTAATTCCGTTTTATATTTTTTAAATAAATCGTCTAAAGATAAACCTTCATAAGTTAAACAATCTTCTTCTCGAATAATAATGTCTTGTGCCACGTCAACTAAACGTCGTGTTAAATACCCCGAATCCGCTGTTCGAAGTGCTGTGTCAACAAGACCCTTTCGGGCACCATAAGAAGATATAATATATTCGGTAACTTTTAATCCTTCGCGAAAATTACTTTTAATAGGTAAATCAATAATTTGTCCTTGTGGGTCGGCCATTAATCCCCTCATACCAACAAGTTGTCGAACTTGAGATATATTTCCACGAGCACCAGAAAAGGCCATTATGTATAAAGGATTTAATGGATCACTTTCTCGAAAATAAGTTAATACTTCGTCTTTTAGAGTATTATTAGCGTTGTTCCAAATATCAATGATCTTTTGAAAACGTTCAACAGTGGTTATATTACCACTGCTATAGTTTTCTTCAGTTGTATCAACTTCATTTGTTGTTAAACCGATTAAAGTTCTTTTTCTAAATGGAACGCGAAGATCTTCCACGCTTAACGATATACCAGACTTAGTTGCATAATGAAAAGTTAAATTTTTTACTTTGTCAGCTATTAATGACGATCTAATAATACCATAGTTATGGAAAGTTAAATATATCAACTTTTGTAACTTTTTTTTATTTATTACTTCATTATTAAAAACCATTTTTTTTCTAATTGATTAACTTTTACTACAAAATAGAATTCACAATCTACTTTTATTGTTTATATTCAAAGGCTTTATTTAAAAGAATACGACCAGGAGTTGTTTTCAAATATGCTTGTAGAAGATTTCCATCTAAGTCGCGTTTAACTTGTATTTCTGGGCTTAGGCAAACAACATGATTAGTTAATTTTTTTTCTATAAAATTTGAATTTGCAAACAAGTTAATTTTTGCCCTTTCGTCATTATTTAAACGAACCCAGACAAAGGTGTGTAAGTTTAACACAGATTGTTTATGAGCAGCGATAACGTCATCAAAACTATAAAAATATTGTTCTTTATAAATTTGTTCCGTTGGATTATTTGCTGTTAAATAGTAACAGCCAAGAACCATGTCTTGACTAGGAGTAAGTATTGGATCCCCTGTTGCAGGAGATAAGAAATTGTTTGGTGCGAGCATTAACATACGTGCTTCTGCTTGTGCTTCTAAAGATAGTGGTATGTGTACTGCCATTTGATCGCCATCAAAGTCAGCGTTAAAAGCTGGGCAAACCAGAGGATGTAGTTTTATCGCTCTACCTTCAACAAGTGTCGGTTCAAAAGATTGGATACCTAAACGGTGTAAGGTAGGTGCTCTATTTAATAAAATCGGGTGACCGTCCATGACTTGTTCCAAAATTTCCCATGCCAGCGTTTCGTTATTTTGAATAATATTTTTCGCTGCTTTAATATTATTTACTAATCCCTCGTAAATTAATCGATGAACAACAAACGGCTGGAAAAGTTCAATAGCCATTTCTCTGGGTAGGCCACACTGATTAAGTTTTAATTCAGGACCTACAATAATTACGGATCGGCCTGAATAATCTACCCTTTTACCTAGTAAATTTTGACGAAAACGACCTTGTTTACCTTCGATGATGTCTGATAAAGATTTTAAAGGGCGATTATTTAGACCAAAAACAGCCCTTCCGCGTTTTCCGTTATCAATTAGAGCATCCACAGCTTCTTGAAGCATCCGCTTTTCATTTCTAATAATCAATTCAGGCGCCATAATTTCCTTTAGTCTAGCAAGACGGTTATTTCTATTTATTACACGTCTGTAAAGATCATTAAGATCCGAAGTTGCAAAACGACCTCCATCCAGTTGTACCATTGGTCTTAAATCAGGAGGTAATACAGGTATGATATCTAAAACCATCCAAGAAGGTTCAGATCCCGAGGCCATAAATTGGTCCATTACCCTAAGCCGTTTAATCAACTTTTCACGATCTGTATCTTTAGCCGATAGTATTAACATTCGTAATTCTTTTGCTTCCTTTTCTAAATCAATTTGCATAAGAAGTGTTTTAATACCACCGGCTCCAATCGCAATTTCAACGTCACTTATATCGGTTTTTGTTGCTTCAAAAACCTGCCAATCCGTTTCAACTAAAAGTTGTTTATAAGAAAACTCATTGCTTTTGCCTGGATTAGTTATAACATACGAATTAAAATAAACAATTTGTTCTAATTCTTTTAAAGAAATGTTTAAAATTAAAGCAATCTTGCTTGGCCTACCTTTTAAATACCATACGTGAGTTACGGACGAGGCTAATTCAACAAATCCAATCCTATGACGTCGAACATTAGATTCTATTACTTCAACACCACAACGTTCGCAAATAATACCTTTATAGCTCACCCGTTTATATTTACCACAATGACATTCCCAATCATTTACAGGACCAAAAATACGCTCACAAAATAAACCGTCCATTTCTGGCTTTAAAGTTCTATAGTTTATAGTTTCTGGTTTGGTAACTTCCCCAATAATTTCACCATTCGGAAGAGTCCTTTCTCCCCAACTTCGAATTCTCGAAGGTGAAGCCAAGTTGATTTTTACATAATCAAATGATCTTTCTGTTTTTAACATAAATGTAAAATAGTTTTTAAAACATTATTTTTAACGAGCTACTTAATTACTATCTGTTTTAGGAAAATTTCCTTGTAAACGTAATTTTAAATCTTGGTTCCCAGTCAATGAATTAAAACTATTTTTCAAAAGTGGTGGTTTAAAAGTCTCTGGGCTTTCACTCATTAAATTTATTTCATAATCGTTTAGTTTTGTATTATTTGAAACATCTAATTTATATGTTGCTACATCAAGACATAATGCTTGGAGTTCACGCATTAATACTTTAAAGGATTCTGGTATACCAGGTCTTGGTATAGGGAAACCTTTAACAATCGCATTTAAGGTTTCATTACGACCTTGCATATCATCTGACTTAATAGTTAATAATTCTTGTAACGTATAAGCCGCTCCAAAAGCTTCAAGGGCCCAAACTTCCATCTCACCTAATCTTTGTCCTCCTTGCTGTGCTCTACCGCCAAGGGGTTGTTGCGTAACAAGTGAATAAGGTCCTGTGGAACGTGCATGGATTTTATCGTCGACTAAATGAACAAGTTTTAACATATAAGCGCGACCTATAGTTATTGGATTTTCAAAAAATTGTCCAGTTCTTCCGTCCCGCAATACCATTTTTCCAGGATGTTGTTGAGAAAAAAGCCATTTTTTATTATAAGAAGCTTCTTTTAATTTTTTATTAACTAAAGCTCTTGATGCTTCAGAACCATACATTTCATCAAAGGGAACTATTTTAAAGCGTACATTTAAGTTATCGGCGGCCAACCCTAGAAGACATTCAAATATTTGTCCTACATTCATTCTTGATGGTACTCCTAATGGGTTTAAAATCATATCAATAGGTGTACCATCTGGTAAGTATGGCATATCTTGTCTAACCAAAATCTTTGAAATAATACCTTTGTTACCATGTCGTCCGGCCATTTTATCGCCTATTTGGATTCGACGGGTTTGCGCAATATAAACTTTAATGATTTCGTCTGTGCCTGGAGATAAATCGTCTCTATTACTTCGCGAAAAAATTTTAACGTCGAGTACTCGACCACAGGTTCCATGCGGTAACTTTAAAGAGGTATTTCGTACATCTCTTGATTTTTCCCCAAAAATCGCTCTTAACAATTTACCTTCGGGTGGATAATCAGATTCCCCTTTAGGGGTTAGTTTACCTACTAAGATATCCTCGGCGGTCACCCAAGTTCCAATTTTAATTATTCCATTTTCGTCTAAATTTCGTGTTGAATATTCACTAGCGTTTGGTAAATCGCTAGTAACTTCTTCCATTCCTAATTTTGTTTGACGAATTTCAATTTCAAATTTTTCAATATGTAGGGATGTAAATAAGTCGTCATACAGAAGGCGTTCACTTATTACAAAGGCGTCTTCATAGTTATAACCTTCCCACGGCATGTAGGCAATTATAATGTTTTGTCCTACAGACAGTTCACCACCTTCAGTAGAAGCCCCATCAGCAATAATTTGACCTATACTAACTTTTTCATTAATAGATACAAAAGGTCTTTGATTAATACATGTGTCTTGGTTAGATCGTTGATATTTAGTTAAGCTATAAGTGAAAATATTAGTATTTTTGTCTTTTACAATAATTTTTCCCTCATTAATTTGGATTACACGACCATAACTAGCGCTTAACATTGTCATACCAGAATCCCGTGCGGTTTGCCCTTCTAAACCAGTTCCTATTAGAGGTGCTTCTGGATATAACAAAGGTACGGATTGTCTTTGCATATTAGAGCCCATTAATGCTCGGTTTGCATCATCATGTTCTAGAAATGGGATAAGTGCAGTAGCCAAAGATACTACTTGAATAGGGGATACGGCAATATAATCAACTTCCAGAGAAAGAACATTAACTAAATCTTGACGATATCTAACAGGGATAGTTTTATTTTGAATAGTGCCATTAGATCCAATTTCGACGTCGCCTGGTGCAAGACGATATTTGTCCTCCGAAGTAGCATCGAGATAAACAGGATAAGAATTTTGAAGAACTTTACCTTTGTCAACCTTATAGAATGGCGTTTCAATAAAACCGTATGAATTAACTCTCCCATAGGTTGATAATGAGCCGATCAAACCTGCATTTGGGCCTTCAGGTGTTTCAATAGGACAAATTCGTCCATACTGGCTAGGGTGAATATCTCGAACAGCAAACCCGGCTCTATCTCGGTTAATTCCGCCCGGCCCTAAAACAGATAATCGTCTTTTGTGCGTTAATTGAGCTAAAGGGTTTGTTTGGTCCATAAATTGGGAAAGAGGGTTTGACCCAAAGAATTCTCTAATCGATGCGACTAAAGGTTTAGAGTTAACTAAAACATTAACTCGTAAATACTTTTGTTCACAAATTGTCATTCTTTCTTGGGCAATTCTTTCAAGCCTATTTAAACCAATACGTATTTGATTTTGTAGAAGTTCCCCTACTGATCTTATTCTTCTATTACCTAAATGATCAATATCATCTTCAGACGTAGGTGAAAGTCTAAAGTTTATCAATTCGTTAATAATATATAAAACATCTTTTGATGTTAATACGTAAACTCCTGTTTTAATATCAAGATTTAGGCGTTTATTTATCTTGTATCTTCCAACACGACCTAAATCATACCTTTTAGGGTCAAAAAATCTTGAGTAAAGAAGTTGTTGAGCTGCCTTTACTGTAGCAGGCTCCCCAGGCCGTAATTTATTATGTAATTCTAAAAACGCATCTTCTAAAGATATTCCTTCGTGCTCATTTAATGTCTTTTTGAAATATTCGGGATGGTCAAGAATAGTTAAAATATCCTGATCTTTTAGACCAACAGTTTTTAAAAAAATATATGCAGATATCTTCTTTGCCTTATCAATTTTTACATTGATTAGTTCATCTTTATCAATTTCGAACTTTACCCAAGTTCCGCGATTTGAAATAAGACTGGCGGTGTAGTAACGGAAATTCTGTTTATCAGAATCCGTTTTATAATAAATACCTGGACTTCTAACTATTTGATTAATAATAATACGCTCGATACCATTTACTAAAAACGCCCCTTCATTTGTCATCAAAGGTATATCACAAAGAAGAACATCATTTTCTATGGTTTTGTTTAAATCGTTTAGGTAAAGAAGCTGGACTTTGGTATAAATTCGTATGCTGTATGTGGTATCACGACGCTTTGCTTCTGAAAGAGTATATTTTGGTTGCCGAATTCGATAAAATTTCGCGGATAAATTTAATTCAAGTTCATCAAGATAATCTCTTATTGCGGATAAATTTTCTAATTCTTGAATAAAACCTAGTTCAAGAAACCAACAAAAACTTATTCGCTGCGTTTCTAACAAGTTGGGTATAAGGTACTTGTAAACATTTTTTTTTATGCTAAACATTGATTACCTGAGGTTTCGTGTTTTAATTTTATTAAAAATTAGAATCTAAACTTATATAGTGTAAGGTTGTTAGATACATAGTTTTTTATTAATACCTTTAGAGGCTCTTATTTTACTTCGTAACGGATAGTTTAGGCTGATAATAAGAGGTGTTAAATTGATTTATATTCTTGAAACATGTAACCTATGCTTATAGTTAAATCTGGTCTACGGGGTCATATTAGATTTTTGTTCGTAGTCTTTATATATGAACATCAACTATTGGTGTATCTATAACCCTTTCTGGAGTATAGCCCCAAACATTATCTAAAATATTTAATTTGAATAATATATTATATTCGATTGGATTAAGTTTGATTTTTAAATCGTTCTTTGAAATTACTTGAGTTGCCATTTTTATAATAACACTACCAACTTGAAGTTTGTTAAGTTTTTTAGTTTTGGAAGTTGGTATACGATTGTTTTAACGTCGTAAAAACGATCTAATTCGCGCTTGTAAATCTTTTTGGGAGTAGGGTTTATATTAGGTAATCATCCGATCCTAAATATAAACTCATTAAAGGATTTGATTTACGCATGAATATATTTAAATGGGAGGTATCGCGGATAACTAAATCTAGGTTTTCATTAAAATCACTATTCAACCCATATTTAACATTTGACAAAATTCTTTTATAGCCTAAGTTATATTAGTATGCGGCTTTAATTTTAAGAATCTAGCAATAAATCAACAAAAGTTGCTTTATATATGGTATTATACCATGTTATAGGTAAATGGCGAGCGTAGCCAAGTGGTTAAGGCACTGGGTTGTGGTTCCAGCATTCGCGGGTTCGATTCCCGTCGTTCGCCCTATTCCGTTTCGAGAAAAACATTTAAATACTTCGCTATTTTTATTGCTTCATCCTCAATTTTATTTAGTGCCATTGGTTGTTCAATTCCGATTAAAGGAATTTCTCTACTATCCTTTAAGCAGAGCAACAATTGGCGTTTGGGATTAATTCCTTCTTTTATTCTCATTTTGATAGACTTAATTTCTTCAAACGAAAAATTTAAAGTTAATTCCTGATTTTTACCAGGAAATCCTTTACGGTACAATTTGACATTTTGAAGATCTCTATTAAATTCATTGTAACCTGATCCTACATTCCACCATATAGTTAATGAAAGAAATATGCCTAAAATGGATCCTACAGTACCGTAGAATACTAATATTATTCCTTGTGGAATAAAAGAAATTTCACTGGAATCCGAAAACAACAACAAATTTGTTCCAAAAAAGCTAGATAATCCTGTTAGAAAAAAACCAAATCCCCCTAAACTTACTGTTATAGCCCAAAAAAAATTACTTAATCGTCTTGATCCAGTAAAATAGGAAGTAACACCGGACTTCGCTTCTGAATAATTCATGATTATCTATTTTGTAATAAACTTTTAATAAATTGGGATTATTGGGCTATGTTTATACAAAACCTTAACCCAATAACCAAGAATCTAGTGAGTCAGTTTAAGAACGAACTAGATTAATCTTATAGTTTTTAAGCCGTAATATAAACCAGCGGCTAAACTAAACATTAATGTCATTAATAAAATGTAACCAATAAGAGTATTCATAAGTTACCAAAAAAATAAAAATATATACATAATGATATCATATTAGTTAAAAAATCGATTTATATTTTTTTACCCCTTCTATAATATCCCGCCAAATTAAACAAATAACATGACAAAAAACTGACGTGAATGTAAATATAAAACCTTTATTTAAAAAATTACTAATGTAAGAAAATAAAAATCCGTAATCGAATTAATTTATTTTGAACGGTTAGAATAAATTGTTCTTAGAAAAATTCCATTGGTCCGTAAAATACAAAATATTTCATATTGATTTTTATATAAACCTAATGGCCATTTCAGGTAAATTTTTGTAATCAATTGCTAAATTTTATTGTTTTTAAATAGTTAAAAATTTATTAAAAATATAAAGTTTGAACGAAAGAATGTCTGACGAAATCCATAAAATTACGAAAAATTTATGATACTAGAATAGATTACACAGTTACTAATTTTATAAAACCATGGTTTAAATTAAATCTTTGATAAAACTTTTCGAAGTAAAATTATAAATCGGATAATAAATTAAATAAAAAAGGGCTGATGTTGTATAAATTAATAGATAAAAAGGTACTTGAAAAACTAATTTAAGATCTTTGAATAAAATTTTCTTGTACAAGGAATTTCGTAAATTATCTAAGTTAACTATTACTTTATACGCATACTGTTTAGTTAAAAAATCTTCACAAATCTTTTTAATTGAAGAAATTTTAACTTCCCCCTTTTTTCATAATTTCCGACGGATTGCGTTTGCTAAGTAGTTTTTTATAGGTTTCTTCAACTCTTAAGACTGTAATAGACAACAAAGCCTTTTGAATCTGGGTTTTTAAAAGCTTCATACCTAAAAACTGTTGCTTTCCTTGTTTATTAAAAAAACTTTTTTTTTATAATATTTTCGAAAAAATACGTGCCGTTAATTCTTTTTCATTATCTTATTCGATTGTAAAAATTTTAACCATATTGACTGTATGGGAATTGCTTTAGCGGGTAGTAACAAAATCAATATAAATGAAACTTACGACTACTGCCAAGCTTATATATATATATACTCATAGCCACAGTCGTAAGTTTATCTTTTAATAAGCCGCAAATGAAAGAGTATCTGGCATGTAACGTTGAATTTCAATAATAAACGCAGCAGTAAAACTCATCCAAGCGGTTATAAGAACTGGAGCTGTCGAAAGGTATTTTAGTAAATTTTTATCCATTGATTCTAGTTTTAATAAAAAATTAATTAACGCGGTGACACTGTAACTTCATCACCCGGTACAAGTAAATCTCCTGAAACTAATTCCTTCCAGGCCGCTAAAGGCCAAATAAAACTTGCAGACATCATACCAAGGGCTACAGGCACATTAATAATAATTTCGTTCTCATTAGGTTTATCCGTTGTCTTAGTGTATTGTAAATAACTACGACCTGACCATCCAATGTAACCAGCAATGTATAAAAACAGAACACCAGGAAGTACGAATTCTCCAGCGTGACTTGGTCGCCCATCGGCAATTAAGTGCGGAAGTCCATCAGCACCACATAGTAGTCCTTGTTTGCCATACTTATCAAATCGTGCGTTTGTACGATCAATTTGCTCTTGCAGAGCTAAATACGCAGGTGTTCCTTCTTCGTAATTTTCTAAACGAGATGTTAATTTTTTTACACTCCCGTCAAGTCGTTTCTTAAAAACGGTCGAATCTTTACAAGGGACTAGACCACTAACATCTGCTGATGCAATTTGTGGTGTTCCTATAAAAACTAAAAATGTAAGAAAAGATAAAAACCAACGTTTCATAGTACACATTTTTTAAAAAATTATTATTAACAAACTATCTAATATAATTATTATATCGACATATTACGGAATAACTACGGACCTTCTTACAATTTTACTAAAATCTTCCTGGAAAAATAAAAAAAAAGGTTTGAACTACCATCTATTTTAATCTTCTTTATTTATTTAACTAAGATTTCCAATTTTTGTAATGTTTTTAACGTGGAAAAGTTCACCACATCGAACACCCTTTTGATCCGTGTACTCTACAACAGAATTAACCGTTTAACAAAATTAAAATGTTAATGTGGACATCAATAGGAGCTATTCGTCCTAGTAATACTGAATAGGGATAGCTCTTTTTATTGTTGACGAAAAAAATCTTATTACAGTTAAATGCAACTGTATTGTAAATGCCCAATTTAAGATTTTTGTATTATGATTCTTTATTGAAAAATTTACAAAATTTAAATTTTTTAAGTAAAGGTAATAAATTTACCTTCTAAAAGATAACTTCCAAAGAGGAAAATTGCCACCATAAACCAAATAGTAGTTAATAGTACTATTGCAAATTGTAAAGAAGCTAACTTTTTAAAAAATTTTGTCTTAATATTTTGGGGCATAAAATTTAATACTTGTCAAAAAGAGCCTTTTAACTTATCCTCTAATTGTAGGTCACATCGCCGGGATAGCTCAGTTGGTAGAGCAGTGGATTGAAAATCCTCGTGTCTCCAGTTCAAATCTGGATCCTGGCATTTAATACGTTTTATAATTTATTACAAGATCGAGATACTTCTATATAAATTCGTCTTTGTAAACACATTAACTATACTTATCCTTTTAATAAACAAAGCTTTTAATTGATCTTAACTTATTTGTGATATCCTATTATCTAAGGTAAAGGAATAAATAATATTTTATTTCGCTTGTTATATTTTGTTAAGTTTTACTAATTTAATTTTAAAATATAGCATCCAGCAATCGTTTAGCATAACTTTAAACCAGGAGGTTTTCATGTCACAAGCTGTAGAATCACGTACTCGAATCAAGTCAGAGCGTTACGAATCAGGTGTAATCCCTTACGCAAAAATGGGTTACTGGGATCCTGATTACGCAATCAAGGAAACAGATCTTCTAGCACTATTCCGTTGTACTCCACAACCAGGTGTAGATCCAGTAGAAGCAGCAGCAGCACTAGCTGGTGAGTCTTCAACTGCTACATGGACAGTTGTATGGACTGACCTATTAACTGCATGTGATCTATACCGTGCTAAAGCATACCGTGTAGATCCTGTTCCAGGTTCACCTGATGTTTTCTTCTGTTACATCGCTTACGATATCGACCTTTTCGAGGAAGGATCTCTAGCTAACCTAACAGCATCTATTATTGGTAACATTTTTGGTTTCAAGGCTGTTAAAGCTCTTCGTCTAGAAGATATGCGTTTCCCTTACGCACTTCTTAAGACTTACCAAGGTCCTGCAACTGGTTGTATTGTAGAGCGTGAGCGTATGGATAAGTTTGGTCGCCCACTTCTAGGTGCTACTGTAAAGCCTAAGCTAGGTCTTTCTGGTAAGAACTACGGTCGTGTAGTATTCGAAGGTCTTAAAGGTGGTCTAGATTTCCTTAAGGATGATGAGAACATTAACTCACAACCATTCATGCGTTACAGAGAGCGTTTCCTTTACTCAATGGAAGGTGTTAACCACGCTGCTTGTCTAACAGGTGAAGTTAAGGGTCACTACCTAAATGCAACTGCTGCAACTATGGAAGATATGTACGAGCGTGCAGACTTTTGTGCAGAGCTAGGTTCTATCATTGTTATGATTGACCTTGTAATCGGTTATACAGCTATCCAAACAATGGCTTACTGGTCACGTAAGAACGACGTTATGCTTCACCTTCACCGTGCAGGTAACTCAACTTACTCACGTCAGAAGAACCACGGTATGAACTTCCGTGTAATCTGTAAGTGGATGCGTATGGCTGGTGTTGACCACATTCACGCGGGTACTGTAGTAGGTAAGCTAGAAGGTGATCCTCTAATGATTAAAGGTTTCTACAACACTCTTCTTGACTTTAAGTCAGAGATTTCTCTACCACAGGGTCTATTCTTCGCGCAAGATTGGGCTTCTCTACGTAAGTGTGTACCAGTAGCTTCTGGTGGTATCCACTGTGGTCAAATGCACCAACTAATCAACTACCTTGGTGATGACGTAGTTCTTCAGTTTGGTGGTGGTACAATTGGTCACCCTGATGGTATCCAAGCTGGTGCAACTGCTAACCGTGTAGCTCTTGAATGTATGGTTCTAGCACGTAACGAAGGTCGTGATTACATTGCTGAAGGTCCTCAAATCTTAAGAGATGCTGCTAAGTCATGTGGTCCTCTACAAACAGCGCTAGATCTATGGAAGGATATTACTTTCAACTACGCTTCTACAGATACTGCTGACTTCGCTGAAACACCAACAGCAAACGTATAATTTATTTAGATTCTACTTATTTGAGTCTGATAAAAACGGCAAATATCGTACATCAAAGCCTATATTATTTGGTATAGGCTTGACAAAAACTAAATCATTAATTTTCATTTAAGGAGTACACAATGAAACTAACTCAAGGATGTTTTTCTTTTCTTCCAGATCTAACTGACGAGCAGATCAGTAAGCAGATCCAATACGCGATCGATAACTCATGGGCTGTATCTATCGAGTACACTGATGATCCTCACCCTCGTAACAACTACTGGGAAATGTGGGGTCTTCCTCTATTCGATATTAAAGATCCAGCTGCTATCCTTTTCGAGGTTAACATGGCACGTAAGGCTAAGCCTAACTTCTACGTTAAGATCTCTGCATTCGACAACACTCGTGGTGTTGAGTCATGTGTAATGTCTTATATCGTTCAGCGTCCTTCTTACGAGCCTGGTTTCAGACTTGTACGTCAAGAGAGCAAGGGTCGTAACCTAGTTTACACACTTGAAGCTTACGCACCGGCAATGAAGCCAGAAGGTGAGCGTTACTAATAAGTTATGAAACTTAAATAAAAAAAGAGCTTTGCATATAGTGCAAAGCTCTTTTTTTATTTAGTTTTTTTTAATGTATACTGACATATTTTGTATTTTTATCAGATTCAAACTGTACAATTCCATCCTGTACTGCAAAAAGAGTATAGTCTTTTCCAACCATAACGCCTTTACCTGGCTTAAAAGTGAGACCGCGTTGACGAACAACAATGCCGCCTGACTTTACGGGTTGATTACCATACACTTTAATGCCTAAACGTTTTGAGTTTGAATCACGTCCGTTTTTAGTGCTTCCTGCTCCTTTTTTGTGTGCCATTCTTATTTTTATCCTATTTTATTTTACTTCATGAACTAACTGGTTAAATGCCTTTTTGTCTAAGACAGATAATTGAGCAAGCATTTTTAAATTTAGACCGATAGAAGATTTTTTTAATGAATGTCGTAACTTACTGTATGTTATCCCTTCTGTTCTAGAAGCAGCATTAACACGACAAATCCATAACTTTTTAAAATCTTGTTTACGTCTCTTCCGTCCAACATAAGAATAAATTAAGGCTTTCATCACCTGTCCATTAGCGGTGCGAAATAGGCGTGAATGAGCTCCTTTAAATCCTTTTGCAAACTTTAAAATCTTTTTACGACGTGTTCTTGCAACACTTCCCCTTTTTACCCTAACCATAAATATTATTTTTTGTATATTGAATTAATAACAACACGCGTTAGTTTTCGTCGACTACCAAAAGTCTTTCGTGTTTTTTTCTTTGGCCTCATTTTATATACTCTAATTTTTGGGCCCGACAAATGTCTTAAAACTGTTGCTTCAACTCTATAAGTATCATCTAAGAAAGGTTTTCCTATAGCAACAGAATTGTCTTTATTAACAAGTAAAATTCTATTTAGACTAAAATTATCGCCAAGATCTAACGGAAGCTTATCAAAGTCATAAAATTTATTTTCCTCAACCCAAAATTGCTTTCCGCTAGCCTGAACAATTGCATAAGAATTCATATATATAATTATTA